>Ga0164318_10002330_pt1 | contig 17578 bp, 14 predicted proteins | sample GuaBasSedimGuay9_FD_113734 | JGI IMG/M metagenome (GOLD analysis project Ga0164318, IMG submission 113734) | Subseafloor sediment microbial communities from Guaymas Basin, Gulf of California, Mexico - Guay9, Core 4571-4, 0-3 cm | ecosystem: Environmental > Aquatic > Marine > Hydrothermal vents...
TATTGATCTTTAAATTTGCATAGAAATGGATGAGATAAAGTAACTCAATCATCTTGATTGAGGAATGTAGCAAAACTGGAGTTTTGCAAAAAAACGTTTCCAAAGAGGACTTTGGGAACGAGGTTGTAAAAAGTAGTAGTGATAGGCCATTGGCCTGTCTTAAAACGTTCCCGAGACAAACTTGGGAACGAGATTGTAAATATTGATCTTTAAATTTGCATAGAAATGGATGAGATAAAGTAACTCAATCATCTTGATTGAGGAATGTAGCAAAACTGGAGTTTTGCAAAAAAAACGTTCCCAAAGAGGACTTTGGGAACGAGGAATTAAAACGATTGCTTATCTTTCACGTTAGCTGCCTGGTGAAGAAGAGAATGACAAGCCTTGCCGAGCTTCGGCTGAGCAGGCAGCAGGATGAGTAAAAAATTGTTACATCGTTATCTTCACTTCCTTGATTTCAGGATATTGCTCCAGATGCTCCTGAACTTCTTCAGCTACATTTTCACGATATTTATCAAATTTAGGGATCTCAAGGTCAATAATGGCAATACCATCTTCGAAACCGACATATTTAACCATCTTCAGTGTAACGATATCTTCTCCTACTTTTGGATAGATGACTTTCTTAAGTTCTTCAACGATAGTCTCTTTACTAAAAACATCAGCTTCAGATAAATTGTGTTTGATCTCATAATCTTTGATTGCTTTGCGAAGCGTATCCACTGCCAGAACAGAGCAGTGCATCTTAACTGGAGGTAAACCGTCCAATTCTTCAGCAGCTTCTTTCCAACTGATGTCTTTGGCTTCTTCCAAGGTCTTGCCCATTGCCATATCTGTGATGATAGAACCAGTGGCGATATTAGAGGCACAACCGTAAGATTGGAATTTGATATCCTTAATAACATGAGATTTGGGATCAACCTTCATAAATATTGATACCTGATCTCCGCAAGCCGGGCTTCCTTCTGTGGCTTCCGCATCGGGCTTTTCGATCTTCCCGACATTATGTGGCTTCATAAAATGATCTAAAACTTTTTGCGAGTACTGCATTATTTCTCCCCGTTATAAAGTGGACTTCTGCGGCGCAGTTCTTTCACGATCTCAGCCAGCTTTTCCACTGTATAATCAATTTCTTCTTTTGTATTATATCTGCTCAAAGTAAATTTCATCGAACTGTGCGACTGTTCATGATTTCTTCCCATTGCCATGAGAATGTAATTTGCCTTTAATCCTTGTGATGCACAGGCACTTCCTGTTGCAACAGAGATTCCCGCAATATCCAACATAAGCATTATTGCTTCTCCTTCGATAAAATCAAAGGAATAATTTACATTATGCGGTGCACGATTTTTACCTTTGGGACCATTTAACATATAGTATGGAATAGTTGTTTCAATTTTCTCCATCAGGTAGCTGGAAAGCTCTTTCAGCTGTGAAATAGTTTTATCCAGATCGGAAAAAGTTAGTTCAACTGCTTTGGCAAATCCGGCAATATTAGCCATGCTGATCCCACCAGTTTGATGATTATCAATGCGATTGATGCCATGAATAACAGGACCAACTACAATTCCTTTTTTCTGGAATAAAGCACCCACTCCTTGCGGACCATGAATCTTATGCGCACTGATGCTCATCAGATCAATCCCTAATTCATTTACATCAATGGGAAGTTTTCCGTAAGCCTGTCCAGCATCTACATGTAAAGCGACTTTGTGATCTGCTGTATCCAGAATTTCTCTGATTTCTTTAATTGGCTGTATCGAGCCAACAGTGTGATTCACAAAAGTTGTCATCATCATGATCGTATCTTTTCGAATCGAACCTTTCAACTGCTCCAGATCAATTAAACCTTGATCATCAGATTGAAGATAAGTTACTTCGAAACCACTTTTTTCAAAAAATGCTGCATTGGTCAGCAGATCGGGATAATCAATTACCGAAACGATGATATGAGTTCCGTTCTTAGCATTTTCAGATAAAAATCCTTTGATGGCAATATTGTTAGCAGCTGTTCCGCTGCTGGTAAAATGGATCTCCGATGGTTGTGCTCCAATAGAATCCGCTACTGTTCGTTTGAAAGTTTCCAATTCTTCAGCTGCCGTACTTCCACCCAAAACGAAGTTGGCTGGAAAGATGAATTTTTCACCCAAATAAGGAAGCATGGCATCCACAACTTCCGGAGCCGGCTGGGTAGTTTTGCAATTATCGAAATAATACTTTTTCACGTTTTCTCCTATAATCAGCGAAGATGTTATTACTCTTCATTTAAAGCCTGGCAATTATCTGGTCTAGTTTGATCGATTCAAAATAATCATTAAGATGCTCTTTTATCTCATCCCATAGTTCATGAAAACCGCAGGGTAAACCTTTGCAGTGATGCAGAGTACGGTATTCTCTATTACAAAAAGATTTCACATAACTCTCATCAACAGCATCCATGATGTTTCTAAGTGAGATGGAATCGACACTTTCAGCCAGGGAATATCCACCTAAGGCTCCGTGAGTACTTACAACCAAACCATTCTGTTTGAGCTTACGAAAAAGCTGTTCCACATATTTACGCGGAAGGCTTTGTTTCTCACAAATTTCTGTGATAGAAACTGGTTTATTGTTAGAGCTAAGAGCCAGCTCTGCCAATGCTCTTACAGCGTATTCGGTTTTTGTTGAAATATACATTTCACATCTCCTTGGGAGATAACCTATAAAAATAGTAGGAATTGGCAAATATTTTTTTTAATAATAGGAAATTATGATTAAGATAAAGAAAATCAGCTTAAGTTATCAGGAAAAAAAAGTGATCCAAAATCTATCACTGGATTTTGCTAAAGGTGAATTTTGTGCACTGTTAGGACCCAATGGTGCAGGTAAATCTACACTTTTAAAAGCCTTGATCGGTTTTCACCCGGTTAATGAAGGAAAGATCACAATTGGCAACAGGGAATTGAAACACTGGCAAAAAGCTGAATTAGCTAAACAGATAGCGATTATTCCGCAGGATTTTCAGCTACAATTCGATTACACTGTAAAAGAATTGGTCTTAATGGGACGATTCCCATATTTAGGATACTGGCAGAATTATAGCCAGCAGGATAAAAAAGTCGTTGATAAAGTTCTACAGAAACTTGATCTTATCCGTTTGCAGGATGAACTTTATTCCCAGTTAAGCGGAGGAGAGCGGCGTCGTGTTTCCATAGCCAGAGCACTGGTGCAGGAAACCGATATTCTGCTGATGGATGAAGCTTTTGCTAACCTCGATATAAATCACCAATTGGAGATAATGCGATTGCTTTCCCAGATCAACCAGGAACAGAATAAGCTGATAATTCTGGTTTCTCATAACATCAATCTGGCAGCGGAATATTGTCAGAGGATTGTGATGATGAAAGAAGGAAAGTTGATCGCTGATGGAACACCGGAAGACGTTATTACAAATCAGACAATTCGCGATCTTTACGAAATCGATCTCACAGTTATCAAGAATCCTGTCACTGGACAGCCGAACTTGATCTATCCGGGTAGAAATGAATAAAATAATTTTAACAGGTTTTTTTATTTCATTTTCAATTTTATCGGCATTAGATATTATAGGATTTGTCTTTGATGAAAATAACCAGCCTATCGAAAATGTAGTTGCCTCTACAAATAAGAGAGCAGTTGTTACCGGCAAAACAGGCAGGTTTATTTTAAAGGAAATTTCAAAATCTGATCTGGTAACATTCCATAAAATTGGCTATCAGGATATTACTTTAAAAGCAGAGAAAATTCCCACTAAATTAGTTCTTGATAAAGCTGTTATTTCAATTGAAGGAACAACTATTACTGCTAAGATGAATAGAGAAAAACTGCTGAAAACACCAGATAAAATAGTGATAAAAGTTAGTGAGAATCCGCAGTTGTCTACTAATGAACTATTGCAGAATGCCGGTCTTAAGATCAGTGGTACGAAATTAAGCGGGGAAGGCCAAACCATAGCGATACCAGGATTTGAAGCACGTCATACCCTGGTGATGCTGGATGGAATTCCTCTCAATAAAAGTGGTGAAGCTTTTGATCTTTCCTCGATTCCAACAAATATCATCGAAAGTATCGAAGTAGTAAAAGGCAGTTCTGCATCCCAAACTGGAAGTGGGGCTTTGGGTGGTATAATCAATATTAACACAAAACACACAAATCGGAAGCTCTCCTTTCAAGCAGTTCAGCATCTTGGATCTTTTGGAATGAATAAAACCTTTTTTTCTACTTCTGGAATGACTTCCAAATTCGATGCTGGTATAAATTTTTCACACAGCTTTTCCCGTAACGATTTCAAATACAAAGCACGCAAGGAGTGGCAAAGTCCAGACTCATTGCGAACCAGAGAATATAATGATAAAGAGATATATGATCTTGGTCTGAATTTTGGATATAACAGAGATTCATTCCATACAAATTATAAATTGATCTATCAAGATTATTTCAAGAAACTTCCCGGAACTATTCAGAATCTGGACTGGTTTTTGAACAGTCGAATTTACGGAACAATGCAGCATCACATTCTACAGGCAAGTAAGCAATTTTCTAATTACAAAATTGACACAGATCTTTTCTGTTCAATAGAAAAATCCACTTATGATAATACCAGATTAGAACCGCCGTTTAATAACGATCTGTATCTGGCAAAAGCAGAGAATTTGCAGCAAATACGAGGAGCAAAATCTACTGTAAAATATGCTTCCGATCAATTCCTGTTCGATTGGGGAGGAGATTATCGTTTTGAATCTTTCCAGTACAATGAAAAGCTGCATCCCGAACAATCGATAAGTAAAAAGATCCTGGAGAATTATGCAGTATTTGTAAACTCCAGATTGCAAAGAAGTTTTTTATTCTACGATCTGAGTCTTTCCAGCTCAGCCCGTTGGGATCGAACAAACAGGTTCGATGATTTTACCAGCTGGCATATCGCTTCCGATTTCACCAATAAGAGCACCGTTCCATTTAGTTTTGGCGGCAAAGTAGGGAATGGTTTTACTTATCCTTCTTTTATGAGTATTTATTGGAAGGGTGATTCTCAAGTAACAGGAAATCCTGACCTGATCCCCGAAGAGGCTTTGAGTTGGCAACTGTTTTCTAGGCTTGGTTCAAACAAGAATTTTCTCAGGTTAACCTACAGAAGTGATAAAATCGATCATAAGATTGTGTGGTTCATTGAACAAAACGGCAAGTGGAAACCGAATAATGTAAGCAAAGCAGAAATATCTACCTGGGAAATTGAAACCAGATTTGAATTATTTGAATTTATGCAGATCAACGGAATCTATTCAGATGTTTCGGCAATTGATAAAACCAGAGATTCTGATTTTCACGGAAAATCTATCATCTACACTCCAGAATATACTTTGTATTTAAGCACAAAATTATTTTACAATGATTTTACCGGGATTATTTCCTATCATTTAACTGGTGAGCAATGGACAACTCGAGATCAACTTACAAATGAGAAAAAATTGCCCTCTTATGACTTGGTAAACGTTACTATTAATTACAATTATTCCTGGAAAAATTGGCAAATATCACCTGCACTCAATGCCAGGAATATCTTCGATAAAATGTATGAAATTTATGATTATGTTCCGCAGCCCGGATTCAATTGGGAAGCGAGTTTGAATGTGAAATGGGAGATGTAGAAATGACGGGCCATTGGTCTGTATAAAAAAATAGAAAATCGTCGCACTGAGTTTATCGAAATGTTTGGCTTGTCTTATTATAGTCTGCCATATCCTTCGATAAATGCCGATAGATCGGAATACTCAGGATGACAGAAACAAGGAGAAAATGAAGTGAAGAGAAATTTAACTTTCGTGTTTGTTGTAATGTCGTTAAGTTTATGGTGTGCAGTTGGATTCGTAGTGAATTCCGGTAGTGAAACGCTTTCCAGAATAGATTTTGAAACGGGAGAGATCAATAATACATTTGCTGTTTTGGGATCAATGCCAAACAGGATAGTGCTAACACAGGATTTTGCTTATGTAGTTAACTCCGGTGATAACAGCATCCAGAAGATTGAGATGGAAACTGGCTCAACTGTGGCAAATATATTTATTGCTCTGTCATCCAATCCTTACGATATAATTATCGAAGGAGATTTCGCTTATGTTACTGGTGGATTAATTAATAAAGTTTATAAAATAGATTTGAATCTGGATGAGGTCGTAAGCTGTGTGGATGTAGGCGGGAATCCGGCTGGCATGGCAGTGTTTGATGGCAGACTTTATGTGGGTAATACAGATTATTCTAACTATTATGCCAACTGCTCAGTTTCAATAATTGATTTGAATACATTTGAAGTAACTGCCACAGTTCCAACTGAAGTAAATCCTCAATTTCTGTCTGTAATTAATGATAATATCCATATAAGCTGCGGAGGAGACTGGGGCGGTATCAGTGGCAAGATCTGTATTCTCGATCCCATTACGGAAGAAATAACTGATATCATCGAAATTGGTGGAGTTACGAGTAATTTTGCAGTAGCTCCGGGTGGAATTGTTTATGTGGGAGATGGTTTCGGTTACAACTTATTCGCTTATGATGCTCTGGATTATTCCGTTATTTATGGAAGCTCAAATCCTTTTACTCCCGGTGGAGTTATGGTTGCAGCTAATGACGAAAATCTGTTTGTACTGGGCGGAGAATGGGGGCAGAATTTCACGATCAAGAAGTTCGATTTCGAGGAAAATCTGATTAATGAATACACCGTTGCACTCTATGCCACAGATATCAAATTAATGCCTGAATTTACTGGAATTACCAATGAACAGTTACCAGTTACCAATTATCAACTAACCAATTACCCAAATCCTTTTAATCCATCCACAACGATTTCGTTTTCTGTAACACAAACGTCCTCGTTTGTGACTCTCGAAATCTACAATTTAAAAGGACAAAAAATCAAAGATCTTTCCCCGATCTTGTGTCATCCTGAGCCCTTCGACAAGCTCAGGATAGGCTCTGTCGAAGGACGAGGGGGTAATTTTAATTCAACTTGGAACGGTACTGACCAAAACAACAATCCTGTTTCCAGTGGTGTATATTTTTATCAATTGAAAATTGATGGAGAAGTGGCTGGTTCACATAAAATGCTGATGATGAAATAGATAGATAAAAATCAGGTTTAACAAAAGAAGTGTAGATACACATTTGAGACCATGTACATTCTTCTACATATTTTGAAATTCACAATGGATTATCTTATTAAATTGTTTGGAAAAAAAAAGTACAAAAAACCTTGCCTATTATTGCATTAATTTAGATTTGAGTACAAATTAAATTCCTGGAGGATGAAGGTATGAGAATTCACAATTTCAACGCTGGCCCGGCTGTATTACCGGAAGAAGTTTTGTTAGAAGTTCAAAAGAATCTTTTAGATTACAAAGGTGCAGGTCTTTCCGTTATGGAAATGAGTCACCGTTCTGCAGAATATGATAAGATAATCACAGAAGCCAGAGCAGCTTTGCTGCGAATTATGGGATTGGGAGATGATTATGAAGCAGTTTTTCTGCAAGGCGGAGCCAGTACACAATTTTTGATGATACCGATGAATTTCTGCCCCGAAGATAAAGTTGCCAACTATATCGATACCGGTACCTGGGCTACAAAAGCCTGGAAAGAAGCAAAAAAAATCGGCAAAAAATTTGAAGTTATTGCTTCTTCTGCAGATAGAGATTACACTTATATTCCCAAAACCTGGAAGCTTACCGAAAATCCTGCTTATCTCCATATTACAACTAATAATACGATCCGCGGTTCTGAATGGAAGATCGATCCTGATGTTCCCGCCGGTGTTCCGCTGATTGCAGATATGTCTTCCAACTTCCTTAGCCGCCCATTGGATTTCGCAAAATATGATTTGATCTACGGCGGTGCTCAAAAGAATATTGGACCTGCTGGTGCAACTTTTGTAGTTATTAAGAAGAGTTTGTTAGAAAAACAAAATTCCGGCATTCCTACGATGCTGGACTACAAAACTCATATCGATAAAGATTCCATGTTCAATACTCCTCCAGCCTTCAGTATCTATGTAATCGGTGAAGTGCTTAAATGGATCGAGAAAAATGGTGGTCTGGAAGCTCGTGAAAAGTATAATCGTCAGAAAGCAAAGATTCTTTATGATGTCTTTGATAATTCCAATTTCTATAACGGTACAGTAGTTCCAGAAGATCGTTCCTGGATGAATGTTCCTTTCCGCCTTCCTTCTGAAGATCTGGAAAAGAAATTTATCTCTGAAGCAAAAGCCAAAGGCATGATCGGGCTGAAAGGTCACAGAAGCGTAGGTGGATGCAGAGCATCTATCTATAATTCACTTCCTATGAAATCTGTGGAGTATTTAGCACAATTCATGCACGAATTTGAAGAAGCAAATAAATAAGAAATATATACATTGGAAAAGGCGGCTGCGGTCGCCTTTTTTTCTATGTGCAGAAAATAACAATTGAAAATATGAAAATCTTTGATCTTAAATCGCTGCCGCGACAAAAATATCTGCTTCATCTGGCATTCCTCACAGCATTTGCTGTAACTGTTTATGCACTGGAAAGCTTCGTTCCCAAACCATTACCATTCATGAAACTTGGCCTTTCTAATGTTGTGATCTTAGCCTTAATATTCACCGGTAATATACGTTCGGCTTTTATTGTGGCAATTGCCAAAACATTATTAGGCGGATTACTTTCTGGAATGCTGTTCAGCCCTACAACATTGCTTTCATTTGGAGGAACTCTCCTGGCCTTTGTACTTATGCTGATATTTATAAAATTCCCTTTGGATTTCAGTATAATCGGAATTAGCATAATTGGTGCAGTAGGACACAATTTCGGGCAGATCATACTGGTAAGATATGTATTGATCAAAGAGAATTCCATATTTTATTTGACGCCATTACTAATATTAATGGGAATAGTAACTGGAATTATCATTGGATATATTGCAGAAATATTTGTTGATAAAAAGGATTATTAGATTTAGGGGTTTATGAAACAATTAGTATATAAATATTTTTATGCTTTAGCTGCTCTGACTTTGTTTTTTGCTGGAATCGGCGTTGGAGCATTCTATCATTTCAGTAAAGAATTACCTCCACTTTCCGAACTCACTCGTTTCGAACTGAAAGTTGGATCTGAAGTGTTTGATCGTAATGACGATCTGATACATACTTTTTACGTGGAGAAACGTCAGCTTACCAAATTAAATGAATTACCTGATTATTTGAAAAACGGCCTTATTGCTGTCGAAGATCAGAATTTTTATAATCACTGGGGAATGGATCTGGCTCGTTTTATCAAGGCTATGCTCATCGATATTAAAAGGAGAGATTTCTCTCAGGGTGCCAGCACAATTACACAGCAGGTTGCCAGGAATATGTTCCTCTCTTTGGATAAAACAATTCCTCGTAAAATTAAAGAAGCTATGCTGGCTTATCGTATTGAAAAGCACTTTTCCAAAGATGAAATCTTAGAATTGTATTTGAATAAATCTCCTTTTGGACCCGGGCTTTACGGCATCGAAGTTGCCTCACTGAAATATTTTGGCAAAGATGCTAAAGACCTTAATATAGCAGAAGCTGCATTGCTTATTGGTATGCCTCAATTACCAAGTGCATATTATCCGTTCCGTTATCCTCAGCGTGCAAAACGTCGCAGGAATATTGTTCTTAAACGTATGCTGGATGAGAATGTGATCACTAATCAGGAATATGTTGCTGCTCGTATGAGTGAGATTGAACTGTATTATCCCAAAGGTGATCAGGGAGCAGATGATTATTTCATTGAATATATCAGACGTATTTTGGAAAACAAATATGGAACCACTAAATTATTTACCGGTGGCTTGAAGATCTATACAACTCTCGATTCTGAATTGCAGGCTTATGCCGATACAGTTTTGAATGCTAATCTTACAAAATTCGAGATTAAAAATGATTATGAATTTAAATATGCAGATTTTCCAGTCGATACAGTAAATATCGAAACACCTTATGTGCAGGGAGGAGTATTTTCGATCGAACCTGAAACCGGTTATGTACGGGTGATGATCGGTGGAAGGAATTTTAATCATAGTAAATTGAACAGGGTAATGCAGTCTAAAAGGCAGCCTGGATCTGCTTTTAAACCGATCATGTATACAGCTGCAATTGTGAATGGATACACACCGGCAACGATTATTCAGGATGAACCGATATCCTTTATTCAGAGCGATACACTTTTCTGGAACATAAATAACTATTCAAAGAGAAATTTTGGCTATACCCGTCTGCGAGATGGGTTAAAAAAATCACGCAATATATTTGCAGCAAAAACGATCTATGATCTTGGACCCAGAAAAGTTGTTGATTTTGCTAAACGTTTTGGCTTAACAACACCAGTCTATCCCTATTTTGCAATTTGTGTTGGCTCAATGGAAGTTTTGCCCTATGAATTAATAACAGCATATACTACATTTCCTAATAATGGGGAACGGGTTAAACCGATCTTTATTAGACGTGTTGAAGATAGTCAGGGAAAGATATTAGAATCTAATGAAACAGAAAAAATACGGGTTATTGGAGAAGAAGCAGCTTACATTATGGCAAGCCTGATGCAGTCGGTGGTAAATGAAGGTACAGGTGTTGGCATTCGCTGGCAGCCAGGTTATGATAGCCTCGCTTCTGTAACCTATAAATGGAATGCAGCAGGAAAAACCGGAACTACGGATGATTTTCGCGATGCCTGGTTTATCGGTTACAATCGCAAATTGGTTACTGGTATTTGGGTTGGATTCGATAATAACGATACTCTGGGAAAAAGCCAATCCGGGGCAGTGGCAGCTCTTCCTTCCTGGCCGTTCATCATGAAAAGAGCAATTGAATTGGATTCTCCTAAAAACAATAAAGGCAGACCAATTATCGACGGCTCGAGCCTGATGTTCGAGAGACCGCCAGGAATTGTTGATGTGACGATCTCAAAAGAAACCGGACTTTTACCCAAAAGTCTTTATGAAGAAACAATCGATGAGGTTTTCATAGCCGGAACAGAGCCAACCAGGTTGTCTGACAGCCTGAATTATAATTTTATGCCTACTTTCTATCGAGAACACGAAGGCGATTCACTGGTTATTGATATGGGTGGTCTGCCTTACGTCTGGCCGGATTCTATAATTTATGTTGAAACAATTCCAGATACGACGAAGCCAGATTCAATTGTAATGGCACCGGAACCAATTCCCGATCCAATTGATCTGAGAGGTGCACAAATGATCATTGGCAGGAAATATGTAGATCGCCCCGATAGTCTTCGCTGGAAAGGTCCGATCTGGTTACGGGAACAGTATGGTATAATTGACAGCTTGCAAATGGAAGCAGACAGTCTTGATTCGATCGACGCTCTTCTGGATTCATTACAAAGGGAGACTAATTGACCTGGCTCTTGATGACAGGAATTTCGATAGTTGCTTTACTGATTTACCTTTTTTATCTGCAGCTTTTTTATCGTGGTATAAAAAACGGAACGGATCTGATAACCTACAGAAAACCATTCGTTTCAGTTATTGTCGCAGCTCGCAATGAAGAGAGAAATATTGTTCGCTTATTAACGGTATTGGTAAACCAGAGTTATTCCAATAAATTATATGAAATAATCATAGCTAATGATGGTTCTACAGATAAAACTGAAGAATTGATAAATCAATTTAGCCAGAAATGGAACAATCTGCATTTGGTGAATGTTTCTGGCAGAGAGAATGTAACTTCACCCAAAAAGAATGCACTATCGCAAGCAATAGCTAAAGCCAGAGGTGAGATAATATTAACAACCGATGCTGATTGTATAATGAGCAAATATTGGCTTGAATCCATGCTGCCAAACTTCGAGGATGCAGATATGGTTATTGGCTATTCTAGAACTCAAATAACACAATGGGATCAAGCGAATTCAGCTCAAAAATTTGAACATTTTGATTTTGCAGCAATGTTTCTGGCAGCTGCAGGAGCCATTGTAAATAATAGATATTTTTCTTGTTCAGGACAGAACCTGGCTTATAGAAAATCTGCATTTGAATATGTAGGTGGTTTTGAAAAGATAAAACACCTGATTTCTGGAGATGATGTAAATCTGATGCAGCTTTTCCGCAAAGCGAATTTAACAATTAGATTTGCCTTTAATCCGCATAGTTTTGTTTTTACTCATCCAATCGACAACTGGCAGCAATTATTCAATCAACGGGGAAGATGGGCTTCCAATATGAAGTGGCAATTAGGCTTGAATCCCGAGTTTTTTATTTACCTCAGCAGTGCTTTTCTAATTGTAATTATGCCATATATTTTGCTCTTTAAGTATTGGTGGGTTGCTTTATTTATTGTTGTTACCAGGATTATTGGAGAATTTCGATTTTTGAAAATTGGTTTTAATAAATTTGCTGAAGAAAAAAACAGGTTGAACTTTTATTTGCTTTGGTTTATTTTGCAACCTGTGTATTTTATAGTAGTTGCTTTTAAAGGGGCAATAGATCAATTTAGTTGGAAGAAATGAAAGTGGATTTTGTTGCAATACTCAGCGTTGTAACCATATAATTTACGCTCTGTGTATGATTGATTTATGAATATCCGCAAGAGCGGAAATACTGCTTTCCAACGAAGATCATTGAAATGAGAAACAAGAAATCTTTTCATTGTGAAGATTTCAGGGAGGAATTATGAACAAGAAAACAGCAGGAATTGTTGTAATAACTTTGGTGGCTATGTGTAGCGTTCTCGTTGCCCAGGATGATTATGAAGCCTGGAAACAAAAACAGCAGGAAACTTTTAGACAATATAAAAGTGCCCAGGACAAAGCTTTTGTGGAATTTCTGGAAAAGAATTGGGAGCCATTTGAAGTTTTGAAAGGCGAGAAAAAAGATGCAAAACCCAAACCTGTAGAACCACCTGTTGCTGAACCGGAATTGAGAACTGAGCTTCCTGAAGAAAATATTGTGAAAGAAGTTGTTGTCCCTGTATTTCAGGAAGAAGAGCAAATTGAGAAAAACAGCATGATCGCAATAGATAAAACTGCGCCGCAAATTGAAATTACCTTCTGGGGATTACCACTTACATATAATTATGTGTCTGATCTGGCGGTTGAACTGGATCCACTTGACCAGAAAGCTGTAGCTAACTTCTGGTATGTTATAAGCAATTCAGACTATGAAAATCTGCTGAAACAAGCCAAAGAATCCCGCGATAAAATGAATTTAAATGATTGGGGTTATTGCCTTTTACTGAATGAAATTGGTAAAAAAATTAGTAAAGAAGATAAAAATCTGACCCGACTTTTTGTGTGGTTCATGCTTACCAAAACCGGCTTTGAAACAAAAATTGGTTATAATGAAAATAGTGTTTATCTGCTGTTGCCATCTTCCAATAAGATCTTCGGAGTATCTTTTATAGAGATTGACGGTAAAAGGTTTTATGCAGTTTCTTTCGATGAGAAGGAAAAGATTGATTTTGCCATTAATACTTATGAAGGAAATTATCCCAAAGCAGATGATTTGATAGACCTGGGTATTGATAAATCACCGAAAATAAAGAGTTCAATTGTGGAGAAAGAACTTAAATTCAGTTATGATGGTCAGGATTATACAATACCGGTACGTTATGACCAAAATGCTGCTGAGTTCTTCCGTGATTACCCTCAAACTAACCTTGATGTATATTTCAATGCACCTCTTTCACCAGAAGCTACCCAATCACTAACTGCAGGTTTAAAACCGATTTTAGAAGGCAGATCAGAAACGGAAGTTGCCAATATTATTCTGCGTTTTGTACAAACAGCTTTTCAATATAAAACCGATGGTGATCAGTTTGGTCGGGAGAAAAGCTTCTTCTCTGATGAAACACTTTTCTATCCTTACTGTGATTGCGAAGACCGATCGATTATCTTTTCTTATCTTATTCGACAAATTTTAGATCGTGAAGTTGTCGGGCTGGATTACCCCGGTCATATAGCCACTGGCGTGAATTTTGCTTCAACAATTAAGGGTGATAATATCGTTGTTGATAATAAGGTCTTTACAATTTGTGATCCAACCTATATCAATGCAGATCTGGGGATGGCAATGCCGCAATTTAAAGATGTTAAACCGGAAGTGATTGTTCTTTCCAAGAAGGAATAAATAAAAGGATCTAAATTCGGAGATATTATGAGATATGTGATTTTTGATGATAACAAATGGGAAAATTTCTTTCCTTTAACATATACTCGTTCGACAGGTGATTTGCGAGTCGGTATTTTAAAACTTCGACAGCGTATTTGTGCTTATTTGGAATTAGAAAAAGCGGATATCATTGTTCCTGTATCGTTACAGAAAGTTTATAAAGAAAGACATTCTGACTGGCAGATCAACACACTCTTTGCAGATGAAACGATTTTCATTAACAGCAGAGTGAAAATAAATAATGCTCTTGTACAAGCGATAAAGCAACTTAATGCTGGTAGTTGCCTTATTTACAAACAAGACGTATTAGCAGCAAGATTTACACCATTAGCTGGTGATATTTCCAGTGATCAAATGAATGAGTTGTTTAATGAGCTGAGTAAAATGGAATGGAAAGAACCAGTAACCTGGAATTATATCTGGGAGCTTATCTCGGAGAATTCCAAATATATCGAACATGATTTCCAGAATTTCTTTTACGACAAAGATAATTACTTTGAAACAGAAACAGGAATAACAGTCTTGAATCCCTATAACATCTGGTTGGGAGAAGGTTGCAGTATAATGCCTGGCGTGATAATTGATGCAACCGAAGGGCCTGTAATAATAGATGAAGGTGCAAAGATCATGGCCAATGCAGTGATCATGGGTCCTGTTTATATCGGCAAGAATTCCACCATAAAAGTTGGTGCTAAAATTTATGAAGGAACATCTATCGGACCTGTCTGCAAAGTTGGTGGGGAAGTGGAAGAATCGATTTTCCAGGCTTACAGCAATAAGCAGCATGATGGTTTTCTGGGACACAGCTATCTGGGTGAATGGATCAATATTGGAGCAGATACAAATAACAGTGATCTTCGTAACGATTATGGGCAGGTTCCTTTGTACTTCTATCCAAAGAAAAAGAAGATTGATACTGGTTGTCAATTTGTAGGTGCAGTTATTGGAGATCATTCCAAAACTGGAATTAACTGCACAATTAATACAGGTACCGTAATTGGAGTTGGCTGTAATGTAGTTGGTAGTGATATGATCATGAATCACGTACGTTCTTTCCATTGGGGATTTATGAAAACGTTGATCGAACATGAGATCGGAAAATTCATTGATACTGCAACAGCGGTGAAGAAAAGAAGGAAACTGGGATTCTCGGAAGCCGAGAAAGAACTTTACAGCAAAATCCATAAATCTGTTTTTGCTTTAAAATAAAAGAAAATTGCCGGTAACCATTTCCGGAAGATAAATTGGAGTGCTAATGCATGAATATGTAGAACTTACGTTTCGTTCGGAAAGAACGGGATATTTCTTGAACACAAAAGATCTGGCTTTGGAGCCAGATATGTATGTCATTGCTAAAGTTGAAAGGGGAGAGGACATTGGGCAGATATCAAACTGCGCTATTACCGATTCCGATATTGATAAAAAATGTGATAAAGGTGAGATCAGCAAAATTTTAAGGATTGCTACAGAAGCAGATTATAAGCAACTGGGAATAGTAGAGAAGAAAGAGCAGGAAGCAAAAGAGAAATTTCTGCAGTTAGTAAAAAAATACCCTTTTGAAATGAAACTTTTAGATACATATTATCAGCTAGACGGTAATAAATTAACCTTTTTCTTCTCTTCAGATGGACGAATAGATTTTAGAGACTTTGTGCGTGAACTTGCGACGGAATTTAAAACCAGGATCGAGCTTCATCAAACTTCTGGTCGTGAAGATGCTCGCAGATATGGAGGTTTGGGAATTTGTGGTAAAACTTATTGCTGCTGTACCTTCCTTAAGAAATTTAACCAGGTTACCATTCAGATGGCAAAAGATCAAAATCTGCTCAGCAATCTTTCCAAAATTTCCGGTCCTTGCGGCAGATTGTTATGCTGCCTGCACTACGAAGAAGATTTTTATATTCAACAGTCGGAAGGCTTTCCCAAATTGGAAGAATTGGTGATGTATAAAGATAAAAAAATGTATGTTCTGAAAAACGACTATTACAACAGCAAAGTGAATCTGATCTCTGATGATGAAGAACGCTCAACAATTTCTTTGGATGAATATAAAGAACTGAAACGTCAAAATGGAAAAAAACGAAACTAAAATTGATCCGGATGTTAAGAAGCACCTGCTGGAGTTATTTCCGGAAGAATTAGAAACTATAATTCTACAGCTTGGAGAAAAGAGATTTAGAAGCAAACAGATCTTGAATTGGATTTATCAAAATAGAGAAATTGATTTCGAAAAAATGCTGACTTTGTCGGTGGATCTGAGGTCAAAACTTGCTAAATATTTTGAAAATCAGTTACCTGGAATTAAGGAAAAAAAACTTTCACAAGATGGGACTACCAAATATCTGCTGGAATTATCTGATGGTAAATTTATTGAAATGGTGCTGATTCCTGCAGGAGAAAAGAATACACTATGTATTTCATCTCAAGTGGGTTGTGCCAGGAAATGCAAATTCTGTGCTACAGCGACTCTTGGCTTTTCTCGAAATCTTGAAGTTCAAGAAATCGTGGGTCAGATCTGGCTGGCAATAAAGGAGCTTAATGATAGCAAACTGACCAACATAGTATTTATGGGAATGGGTGAACCTCTGGATAATTTGGAGAGCGTACTAAAAGCAATTCAGATACTGCAGAGAGATGAATGTTTCAGCTTCAGTCCACGACGTATTACAATTTCGACTTGCGGTGTAATTCCGGGAATTAGAAAATTAGCTGATAGCGGTATAAAAGTAAAATTAGCTGTTTCTTTAAATTCTGCGATCCAGGAGAAGAGGGAAGAGTTGATGCCAGTTACAAAGCATTATCCTCTGGCTGAACTAAAGAATGCATTGTTGGATTTTCGTAAAAAAACAGCTTTTCGCATCACCTTTGAATACGTAATGATAAAAGATTTTAATATGAGAAGGGAAGATATTAAAGCTTTGCTTTTCTATCTGGGAGATATTTCTTGTAAATTAAATATTATTAAATGGAATGAAGTAGTGAATTTACCGTACAAATCTCCAAACGAAAAGGAAGTAAAAGAATTTGTGCAGGCAATCTCTAAATTGAGTTTTGCGGTTACACATCGTAAAAGCCGAGGAGCAGACATTGAAGCAGCTTGCGGACAGTTGGCCGGCAAATATTAAGAGAACCCTTGCGAATGTTTGCCAGCAGAGGAATCATTGGGTCACGGATCGACACTGATGATCACAGATAAATTTCCTTTGCTTGTGTCATCCTGAGCTTAGTCGAAGGACAAAGGGAAAACAATAAGTGTATGTAAAACTTGTTCCCAAGTTTGTCTTGGGAACCCAAATCGTAATCTTGTTCCCAAGTTTGTCTTGGGAACACTGAATTGAAATATGTTACGAAGACGAACTTCGTAACGAGAAAATTTGCAGGTTCA
>Ga0164318_10002331_pt1 | contig 17570 bp, 20 predicted proteins | sample GuaBasSedimGuay9_FD_113734 | JGI IMG/M metagenome (GOLD analysis project Ga0164318, IMG submission 113734) | Subseafloor sediment microbial communities from Guaymas Basin, Gulf of California, Mexico - Guay9, Core 4571-4, 0-3 cm | ecosystem: Environmental > Aquatic > Marine > Hydrothermal vents...
GATGTTGGATTGAAAATGACAAGAAAAATAGTATGCTCGGTTGGTTCTTTCGCCTTGACTGGCAAGGATGTTCTTCTTAGTAAAGGCTATCATTTACTTTGTGAAGTTGGCAGGTTTATTTTTACGGGAATTGATGTAAGATTAAAAAAGAGTATGAGAAATAAAAGCAAAGTTTCAACTTCTTTTACTAACAAATCAAAAAACTCTACTTCTTTTACAAACAGAGCAAAGGTTTCAACTTCATTCACTAACAAATCATAATGCAAAAAATAGCAGGTAAAAGCATAGAATTAAAAAACTTCTCTTTAATAAGGAAGAACAGCCCTATTTATTATGCGGAGAATTTTGATATTGCAGATTATGGTTTTGGAAGAGTTTTAGAGCCTGCAAATTTAGGCTCTAAAGTTTTAGACGAAGATACAACTAATTATTCTGCGTTGAAAAGAATAATCGGAATGGACAGCGTTATTGAAGGATCTCAAAAATTCGGATATTTTATTGATAATGACTCTCAACTTTCAATCGCCAGATTAGAAAGCACTTTGCAGGGTCGTTTTTTAAAAGATTTAAACGATGTTTCTTATTTTTCAGATATTAAAACAATAGGTGATGATAAATATAATAGTATTTATTTTACTACTAAAACTAAGGTAGGCAGGATATTAAGAGGAGGAGCTTCGGGGGGGAGCGCTACTACACTAGTTGATACTTCCGGAATAAATTTTACTGACGCGGGATTAAAAATATCAGAAGGAGATATTGTCTATAACATTACGGATAATACTATTGCCACAATAGACACGGGAGGTATAGCGGCAAATACTTTGACTATTACTTTTAGCGGTGGTGGTTCATTCGCTAATGGCGAAAAGTATTTAATAATTGATCCCGATTGGGGTTCTCTAACAGATAGTGACGCTATTTATGGCAGACAGATTATACCATTTGCGGAAGATTTATATATTCTTAATGGGGATTATTTGGCATTAGTAGCATTAGGAACTGCCGCTAAAGATGACACTTTTGCCGCTAGTCATAAAAAACTTGAAAGAGGGTATATTGCAAGGTGCGGAGCTTCTACTGGAAATTTGATTTGTATAGGAGCTAACAAAAATCACAGAGGAATGTTGTTTTTTTGGGATAAATTTACAATAGCTTGGAATAACAAAATGCTATTAGATAGTTCTGTCCAAGCTGTTGTCGCGTATAAGAATGGATTTATTTATTTTTCAGGAAATGGGATTTGGTTCACGGACTCGTATAATAAAACTCTTTTAACGACAATTCCGGGAATGGGAGCAAGGGATGTCGGCAGTTATATTCAAGGAGCCAAAAAGACAGAAATGACAATAAATCCAAACGGAATAGAGATTGTTGAAGATAAACTTTTTATAAACGGCGGATCAAATTTAAGAATAGCCTTGCATAGAGGAATGAAAATATATGATGTTAAAAGAGATGAGTGGACTTATTCGCCTTACGAAGTTAAAGACGCAGTTGCTGAAAAACCAAGAGCCGGATTTATGGCAAGATCGGGGATGACATTTTTTGATAGTTATTTAAATGAATTGTATTATTCTTTTGATGTTGTAAATTGCAAAGGATTTACAAATCAATATATCTTATCAAGATTAAAATATGGAAAACAAACAACAAGAGATATTGACACGGAGATACCTCAAAGCTGTGTAATTACAACACCTATTCATCTGGGGAAAAACGCTCACATTAAAAAGATAGAAGTTAGTTTAGTTCAAGATTTAAGAGATTCTGCGAATGTCGCAAGCAAGTCTGTTTCTATAAAATGTAAATTATCTAATTGCACTAAACCTCTTTGGAGATACCAAATGACAAGAGCTGATAGCACTTCCAAAAACAAAATGGCTGTTGTTGGCAATAGCGCTTCTTATGCTGACGCTCAAATCGGAGATGAAGTATTTGAATTGAATGGCTGGAATGGATTTATTAGAAGAGAAATAACCGATATAAGCGATAGCGGAAGCGCTACGGAAGAATGGACGCTTGATAGTGATTTGCCGGAATTGGCAAAAGATGACACTCAAGTCGCGGTGTTGCCTTTTCAATCTTATGGAATGTTAGAAAAAACAGTTTCAGGAATTACCGAAGTTTTAGAATTCTTTCCTAATTTTTATGGAGACAATGTAATGCTAGAACTTTTGGTTTTAGGAACAACAAGATTTCCTAAAATAGCTATAAACAGAATAAAAATTTACTATGAATGAAACAGATTTAGAAAAAAGAATAGAAATAATTGAAAAGAGATTATATAATAACGAGAAGCTAAATGAGGTTTTTACTTCCGCTCCGACATATACGCCTAAGACTTTTAGAGAACAGTTTTGTTTTTATAAAGTTGGCGCTGAAAGACGATTATATGTTTATATTGATGGAGCTTGGGCTTTTGAAATTTTAACTTAGATAATTTAAAAATATGGAACAAGAGACTTATTATAAAAATGGCAAAAAAGCAACAGTAAATAAAAGTCAACGGCGGTATTATTTAGCTGCTGGCTGGTCTTTGACTCCGCCGTCTTCCACGTCTCCAGCAAAGCCATCTCCTTCCGCTCCACGAGACACTTCACAACACACAGTATGGAAAAATGGGAAATCAACCATTGTTCACGGACACGAATTGCAAAGTTATTTGGATCGGGGTTATACTTCTTCTGTTAATACTCCTCCAGCTAATACGCCGTCATCTGAATGGAATTTGTCTAAATGGCAAACAACAGGACAAGGCAGTTGGAGAAATCAACCGATTTTAACAATAAACGGAACGCAATATAGATTTAATTCTCCTCAAGAATATATAAATAAAATGAAAGGATTAACTGGAAGTAATGCTCAAAAATTTATAGGACAATTTCAAAATGTATTAGGAGAATGGAATGCTCCGTCTGTTAAACCTGAAACAATTACACCTGAACAATTAGCCCCTGTTGAACTTCCAGAAGTAGAAGAGCCATATCAACCTGTTCGTGATGTATTCGGGCAAAATTGGAAGCCAGCGCCTATTTTTGAACAGCTAGGGCTTACGGAGCAAGGTATTTATGGAGCGGTCATTGTGAATGGTCAAACATATACCATAGGAGAAGGAGGTCGCCTTGAAACAGATGAAAGTTTTAGAGAAAGATTCGGAACAGATGACAGGACGGGAATTGCGAAAAATGTAACTCTTAAAGAAGCTATTGCGTTAGGAATAAATGTAGAGGCGGATTCTTTAGTGTCAGATATTAAAGAAAAAATTCCTGAAAGTTTTACGGCAGAAATGACACCGGAACAAAAAGCCCAAATAGGTAATGATATTTTAGCTGCTTCAGAAATAAAATACGGAGTGGATGGGTTGAGAGAAGAAAAGAATAACACCACTCTTAAACTCATAGAAACTATTAAAGAAATGTGGGATAAATTTGAAGAAGCTAAAGAAAAAAAAGAAGCTGACTTAAAAATGGAAGAAAAAAACAAAGCTATTTCAGACGCTCAAACAGCTTACACTAAAGTTAAATCTGTTTACGACAAATATATAAACGAGCTTACTTATTCTTCTTTGACTTCTGCTCAAGCAAGAGGTTTACAAGCTAAAGCGAGAAGTCAAATGGCAATTGAACTTGCCCCGCTTTCTGCCGCGATCCAAATTGCTCAAGGAAACTGGGATCGTGCCAAAGAAATACTTGATGATTTTTCTAATGATTGGAAAGACGCTCAAGATTGGAAAATAAAAGCTGCTCAAATGCAAATTGATTTACTAGGCGAGAATTTAACTGAAGTACAAAAGAAGTCAAAACTTGAAGCACAAAATAAATTAGATTGGTTTAGAGAAGATTATAATAGAATTTTAGACACGCAAGAAGAGGTCAAGAAGTTAATGTTAATGTATCCGGAAGCTGGTGTTTCAATCACTGATAGTTGGGAAAACGCTTATAAAAAGATTGGCCCTTATGTTAAAGACGAAACAGACTTTGAAAGAAGGATGAAAGAGGTTGAATTGGCAACTGCTGAAAAAGCGTTGAATAAACCTTATTATAAACCAAGCGGAGGAAGCAGTGGAACTAGTTCAAAGGAAGAAAAAACAGTCAAATGGTCTCAATGGGTTGAAGATACTGGCTTGACTGGTCAGCCTCAATGGATGGTAGATGATATTTTCAATTTAAAATCTCCACCGTCTTGGTTTGAGCAATCAATGGAAGAAACATATCAAATGAGTAAAGATTGGACGAAAGAATGGACAGAGGAAAGAAACAAAGTTTTGGATATTTATAATAAGAGAAATGAGAAAAAGGAAGACGACGATGAAGATAAAGATGAAGATATTTGGTATTAACGATAATTGATTTAAAGAATAGTTAAAAAATTTATGTTTGATCAGCTTTGGAATAAAATAAAACCACCGACAAAAGATATGCGGATTATAGGCAGTTGGGCTTTTAATAAACTTCGTCCACCAACAAAAGATGTTGCTAAAATTGGGCGAGCTTTGCCGTGGACAAAAAGCCCTTTTGACGCTTATAAGAAAATGTCTTATGAGCCAGCTAAAAAAACCGGAAGTTGGGCATTGAATAAATTAAAACCTGTAGTTCCCAGAATAGGAGAAACTATCGGCAAAGGAACAACAAGACTTGCTTTTGGTGATGTTAAAAATAAAGGTGTTAAGGAAATCCCAAAACATATTTGGGATTTTGAAAAAGAAATAGCCAGAATTCCTGGAAGAATATCTTTTCAGTTTGGAAAAACAGGAGCAAGATTAGCAGTTGGAGAAAAAGCAGAAGATACTGGCGATGTTTATGGGTATGATAAAATAAAATCATATAATCAAAAAATAGAAGACAAATATCTTGAAAGCAGACGGCAAGGAATGTCTGATAAAATGGCTTCCGCTGTTTCTATTTTGGGGGTTGGCGGAGAAATGATTTTAGACGCTACTATTCTTAGTGGATTTATTCGTACAGGAATGAAAGCTATTTCTAAAAACATTAAAGTTCCATTGAAATCTCAAACTGCTGCGTGGGAAGAATTGGGAAGAGCCAAAACATTAAAAGAAGCAAAAAAAATTCAAATAGAATTACATAAAGAATATAGCCCGTTGTCAGCAAACGCAGTTCGCAAAGGAACAGTAAATGAAGAAATTGCAAAAGAAGTAAATAATGCTTATAAAATTCTTGAGAAATCTGGCATTCCTAAAAAACCAGCAAGAATTTCTGTTGATTTTAAAAAGACGGTTGATATTTTAGAAAAGAAAAGAAAATTATCAACATTCAAATCTTCTGATATTTTAAGAGAATTTAGAACTACCGAACAGCCATATCTTGGCATTAAAGGACTTTTACCCGAGCAAGCGGGAACTATGCCAACCCGACCATTTCAAGCGCGAAAACAGCCAATGGGACTGTCTATTAGAGATATAGAAGCAAAGCCAATTAAACCCTCCGACAAACTTCTTGATATTATGAGACGACCGAAAGAGATTGATTTATTAAAGAAGGAAGCAAGTAAATATGAAACAGTAGAAAAATGGATTGTAGGAAGAATAAAAAAGCAATTGCCAGAAACAGAACCAGAATTTGGATTTTCAGCAATAAAAAATTATTACGCAAAATTAGAAACACAAAATTTAGATATTCAAGCAAAACGAGCTGGATATGAAGGTATAGCAGATTTTTTTAATAAAGCCACTAAGGCAGTAAAACCAATAACAAAAGCCATTCCTAAAATCCCCAAAGAACTTGATCCCCTCATCGCTGAAGCTAGAAAATATAAAAGTGCGGAGGAGTTTTTTTTGAATAGTAAACAAGGTAGAGAATTGCTTAGAAAAAAAGGAATTAAATCACAAGAAGCAATAAAAAACTGGTGGGATAGTAAAATAACGCCAAAGGAGCCGGTGTTGGATAATCTTAACCCAACAGGTAGCTTGTATGTTGATTATACGCCAAGTAAAAGAGCAACAATAAAGTTAGGCGATAATATTACAACCCTTGATAAAACTTCTGGTAAATCTCCTAATGAAACAATAACTATTTACAGAGGAGCTCCCAAAAATCAAAAGGAAATAGTCCCTGGCGATTTTGTTACAACGAATTACGATTTAGCAAAATCATATACTGACGAAGAAAATGTTTTGTCAAAAAAAGTTAAAATGTCAGATGTGCTTGATGATATAACTGAACCATTAGGAGAAGAATATATTTATAGACCTACTAAGCCAAAAAAGACATTGCCAAAGAAAAAAAGTGTTGTTGAAACGCCTAAATTACTAACCACTCCTGAAATAGCGGGAAAGGGTTTTGTAATGAAGCCAGTTGAGAAAAAAGTATTTGCTCCAACAACAAGAATTAAAAGAGAGACGGCAAAAAGTATTAAAGATATAGCAGAAAAAAAAGTTGCTACCGAAGCGTTAAAAACAGCTAAAAAATCATTAAGCGGTTTTGATAATTTTATTGATATAACTAAAGTAAAGAAAAAAGCTATCTCGTATAAAGAAATGAATATCGCTGAAAATATAGTTGGAGATAAAACTTCTCCTGCGATTAGAAAATCAGGATTTTATGCTGATAAAGAAATTCAATTTGCTTCAGTAAGTGATATTTATTCTCAAAAACTTTCTCCTCATCTTATGGCATTGAAACAAGACGGCTATAAATTAGGAGGGAAATTTGGAACTGTATTTAGCAAGATTTGGAAGCCGACCGAAAAAGCAATAAGAGCGGAAAAAGAATTTGCTTCTAAAAATGTTAAAACGATTTTAGACTTGGGAAAGAAATATAAAATAAAAGCAACTAAAAAGAATTTAGAATATATGTCAGATGTTGTTGAGAAAAAAGTTAAAGGAACTCCTGCTGAAGAATTATATGTTAAGGAATTAAGAGAAGTATTAGACAGACTAAGAGAAGAAGTAAATGTTGTAAGAGAAGCAATGGGGAAAAATAAAATGGGCTACATAGAAAACTATATTCCACATATTCAAAAAGCAAATATTTGGAGCGAGCTTTTATCTAATAAGGCAACTATTTCAGATAATCTTGATTTTATTATTCCCAATCAAACTAAAAACCCTTTTGCTTTTAAAAGAATGTTAGAAGAAATGGCGACAAAACCTGAAAGAAATCTTTATACGCTTTTAGATAGATATGTTGGAGTAATTGGAAAAGATATTTATTATACTCCTGCAATTGAAAATATAAAAGCGTATAATGGAGTTTTGAAAAGCAGAGAAAAAATAAAGGCGGCTCAATATTGGGATGAATATATCAGAACGGGCTTAATAGGAAAACAGCACAAAATTGACTCTGCCTTAGGAATAGGAATGAAAACGCAAAAAGGATTAAAAAAGTGGAATGATATAGTAAATAAAGCTTTTTTAACTGGAAAGGTGGCTTGGAATATAGCAACACAACCATTATCATACATTATGAATGTTCCTATGGAAACGGGATTTAAAAATTCTTTAAAAGGAATTTACAAAGGATTTAGAAAGCCATTAAGACAATATGTAAAAGAAAATTCTAATGTTTTAAATATTAAAAATAGTGATGTTCACGCTATTGCTGTTGGCGAAGGTAGGAATATCCAGAATAGAATTTATAAAACTAAAATAGATAAATATAATGATTTTATTTCTATGATTGGTTCTATTGAAGAAAGAGAATTGACAATGTCTTCTTATATAGCTGGATTGGAAAAAGCAAAAGGATTAGGGTATAAGGGAGATGACGCTTTATGGTTTGCAGATTTAACAGCGGCAAGAACTCAATCAATGTATAACAGAGAAAATAGGGCGTTGATTTTAAATAGTGATATTACAAGAACCATTTTTCCGTTTCAAAGTTTTAGTATTGAAATGTTTAATCATATAAAAGAAATAGGAGGAAGCGGAGCATTTAAAATGATAGTCAGGCAAAGAGCAGGTAAATTATTTGGACTTATAATTGGGATGTATTTGGCAAATAAATATTCTGAAGCAATAACAGGAAAATCAAAAACAACCATTGGCACATTTGTTCCCTTTTTAGGTGGAACTGTTGTTGATCCGATGATAGCTAAAATTAAAGGCGAACAGTATTACGGAGGAAGAAGTCCTATCACAGTTATCCAAATAGGAGAAGACATTATTAAAGGAAGTCAAGATTATATTAAATACGGAAGCACAAAACGATTAAGAAAGGTTGGTGTTAATTTTGGTTTAGCTCTCAAAGGAATTGGCGGAGGTGGACAAATAAATAACCTTATAGACGGCATAATGGCTAACATAGATGAAGATGTAAAAAATGTTAGCGGTGATGTTATGTTTGAAGTCAAAGATTTAGAAAGCAAAATAAAAGCTCCTATATTCGGGGTGTGGGCTACAAAAGAAGGAATAGAATACTGGAAACCAAAAGAAAAAACACCTTATGAAAAAGCTGTTGCAGAAGACAAAAAAAAAGACAAAAAAGCTCGTGAAAGAATAAAACCTATCTATGATAAAATACAAAAGATGAAGAAAACTGATCCTGATAATTGCAAAGAATATGCTGAGAGTTTCAACCTTTCAAAAGAAGACAAAGAAATTTATAAGAAAATAAAAACATCCGAGAAGAGAAAAGAAACAAACAGAATGAAAGAAAAATTATATCCTATCTATCTTAAAATTGAAGAACTAAAAAAAACAAACCCTGACACCGTAAGAGAATACGCCGAGAGTTTGAATTTGTCTGATGAAGAGAAAAGAGTATATCAACTCTTAAAAGCTCAATTAGCTGAAAAGGTTTATAATGATAGTTTTGGAAAATCAGCAGAAATTGATAAACATAAACAAAACAAATTTTTTCACTCCGCTCTTAAAGATGATTTACCTCAACAGGAAATGACAAGAAGAGAATTTTTAAGATTACCTGAAAATCCTACAACTAAACAGATAGCGATTGCGATTGAAAGAATAGGAGAAAGAAATGAAGTTTTTAAAAAAGCAGAACCTAAATATAGTATAAATTCTATTGTTGATTTTATAAGAGATAAAATTCCATTCCTAAGAGATACTAAAAGCATAGGAGCAGAGAGAGCATTGAAAAAAGAAGTAATGAATGCTTATAATTACACGGACGAAGCTAAAAAAATGATAGAAAAGATAAAAATTAAAGATACTTCTCCTGTGATTGATCCTATTTTAGGAATAGCCAAAGAAGGAAAAGGAATAAAAACATACGGCGGGCGATATCATCCCGCAGATATTAAATATCCAGAAGTGATGGGACAATATAAAAAAATAACTGTAAAAAAGGGACGGATAGAAAGTGCCAATTTAGAAGTCAATACTACCGCCCACGAATTGCTACATCACTTTTGGGAAAAGTCCAATAGAAAAGGTTTTGATGTTGCTCACTTATACGAAGGTTTCCCAGATAAATGGGAAGCGTATTTAGCTAACTACAAAAAAGAAGTAAAAAAAGCACTCAAGGAAGGAAAAGATGAAACAGAATTTGTTGATAGAGTTGCTGAAGAAATGCTTAGTATTGATAGTTTATTAGATAATAATTCTTTATACAAAAATCTTGATTATTACGATTACAACAATGAAAGGTTTGCTCATTTCGGAGATAGATTTGGAAGAGGCGGACTGAAGAATATCCCCAATGAATTTCAAGAATTTTATGCTTATTTTTATAAGTAATTAAAAAATTATAATTATTTAATAATTTCTCTTTCTTTATAATCTCCAGAAAAGTCTCCGGTGATCGGTTCAAAACTTACAGCTAACCACCTATGTCTTCCGCCTCTGGAATCTCTACCGCTTATCATATAGCTTTCAATGCCTGCTTCTTCCAGTTCAGTTTGCAAGTCTTCGCTAAATTTTACACAATTGTAATCTTTGGAATATTCTCGCATTGATATTTTTTGCAAAGCTGTTTCCAAAGGCAAATACTTTTTATAGATGTATTCTTTTTCACAATCAGGATTATATTTTTTCAGCCCTTTATATTCTTTCCAACCGAATGCTTCCGCCCATTGCGTTAGTGTCCATCCTTCCATTTTGCCAATTCCGTTAATTCCGTCTGGAAATGCAACTCTCAAGTCGCTCCTAAGTTCATATACAGCTTGTAACGCGTTTTTTTCACGAGATTGGTCATCTAGTACCATTTGGAAATTATAGGTCGTTAAAAACGCTATAAACGCTCCAAACAGAAATGCCAGAATGATTGTTGTTATTTTTTTCATAGTTTTTATTAGTTATTTATTATTTCTTAAGATCCCCATTAAAACGATTTAATCATTTCTGAAAATTCTAATTTCTTCTCTTCTTTTTTGTAATCTCTTCGCCGATTTAATTCTTTTAGAGCTTCAACTTTTAGTTGATAATTTACATATTCTGGTAATTTTACAAAATATGTCCACTCGTTAGGTTTTCTTATTTTATCAAATTTATATCTTGTTATCGCTCCAAGTCTTAAAGCGTGTGCTACATTTCCCTCGTGGACATTTCCTAAGATTTCGTTGTGTATGTGATTGCCGGTTGTAGCTTCGTGATATTCTTTTTCAAAGTTTCCAAGTATGGAGTGTAATTCTTCAAGTGTGTATTCGTTTATTCTTTTTTCTTGAGTTTCAGTTATTTCTTTTCTTATTTCTATTTGGCTTTTTTTAAGAAATTCTCCGTCAAAAAATATCTGGTGTCCGGAATAATTAGCAATTTTTTGCGCTTCTTCTTCTGTTATGTTCTTTAAAAATTCGTTTTTATAAAATAGTTTCATTGTTTTGAGTTAATTATTAAAACATTATTTGAATTTAATTCTTCTAAATTCTCATCTATATATTTTGAAACACTTTCAAGAGTAAATTTAAAGTCGGCGTTCTTTTTTAACCATTTAATTACTTCAATTATTCTTTTACTGTTATATCCGTCAAGAAGTTTAGCCGATCGTAAATTTCTTTTAATGAACGATTGTAATTGTTTTTTATTTTCAAAATTAGGATTTTTAGCTTTTAACCAAATTCCTATAATTTGAATATGTCGTTGTTTATCTGATAGTAGTTTTTTATTTTCTTTTAAGAGATTAAATTCCTCGTCAGCTTTGCTGACAATATGTGTTTCCTTATATGTGTTTCCTTCTATGTGTTTCCTTAGTGTCCCTGTGGAGGACTTGGTTATGTTCTGAGAGGGACACGGTGGTGTTCTGAGAGGGACACGGCTTACCGTGTCCTCGTCAGGGACTTGGGTTTTTGTCCACTCTGATTTATCTAAAAGTATATAAGAATTATTTAACCATTTCCCGTCTTTTCTTCTTGCTTTTTTAACATTGATAACATTATATTTTTCAAGGTTTTTTATTCCTTTTATAATTGTGTTTCTTCCTACCGCTAATTCTTCTGTCATCAATTTAATTGAGGGAAAACTTTCTTGATTGATATTAGCGTGCCGACATAGTGAGTTATAAACTAATGTTGCTTGCCAACCGCAAATCCTTGCCTGCCCGTTTAAGTAATTATCATCAATCATAAATTTTTCTTTTCGACGTTTGTCTATTATTCTTTTCATAATTCTCCTTACTTAATTAAAAAGCCCGCCCCCGTTGAGAAGTTTTCACTTCTCAATTGGAATGCGGGAGAGGGCTATTTAATCCTATAATAACATTCCAAAATTATTATAAGCAATTTACTCTTACACTATACACCTTAAAATTTAAAGTGTCAAGTGTATTGTCAACCCTATTGTCAACCCTTGGCATATTTGCCACAATTAAAAAATTAACATAAAACTATGAATGGAGATAGCGCAGAAGTTGTAAAACTTCTAAGTGAAAAAATAGACACCAATGGAAAACAATTTAATCAACGAATAGATGACTTGCAGAAATATATGGATGATCAATATGGAAATCTTGATAATAAGATTACCAGAGAAACGGGAAATAATAAAAAACTTCTTGATTTGCATTGTCCGCGGATTAGGAAATTGGAAGAAAAGCAAGCAATTATTATAACTAAATTAGCGATATTCATCAGTGGAGTTATATTTACTGGAATATTTTTACTAGACAATTTTGTAGATTGGTTGAAACATCTATTGACAAAGTAAAATTAGTATGCTATATTTAAATTACTAATCAACAATCGCATAGACAACAGTTAAAATATTTATTATACTATATGTATAATCAACTATCAGATACAAAACTCCGTTTATTTTATGGTTTTACCTGATAGTTGAACCATAGATAGCGGAGTTTTGTATTATAGAAAGGGCATTTTTATGTTAAGAGGTTATAATAAAATTTACACAAAAGAAAGAGCAGATAAAATAAGCAAAGCACTTAAAGCACGAAAGAATGCAGAGTATAAATACTTTAAGGAATTTAGATATATTATGTAAAATTATTACAAATTAATTTGGGGGTTTTAAATTCATTTTTCCCTCCAAATTTTGGGAGCAAGCAACACCTCCGTTTGCTCCCCCCAAATTAGTTTATAAAAAGAGGTGATAAAAATGCTAAGCATTGAGACTCAAGATGGCTACTGGATTTTTTTCAATCGTAAGGGAGAAGAAATATCCAAACCATTGAACACCGAGGAAGCAATCGCTCAGATATGGAGTATCAAATCGGGGATACGATGAACAAAGCTACTAGACAGAGACGCAACAAGGAACGAAGAGAGCTGGGAATTACCTGCGAAGAAGATGTAGCAGAAATATTCTGCTCATATTGCAAGAATAAATTCCTATGTAGCCACATTGATACAGAGGTGAGAAAATGGAAGAACCAACACAAACAATCACCAGAAACAACTGGTATAAACATTGCTTGACTCGTCAAGCAACACTGGAGAAATACTTTGGAGATAGCTTTGGAGAGGAGCTAATCAGTCCGAAGAACCAATGAGTTAAGGGAGCTCACCAAAACCCTACTTTTTTTAAAGATATTAGTTATTATGAAAAGTTTATATGAAGAATTAGCAAATGTTGAACATCAATGCTGGGTGGACTGGCAAAAATATCTGCATTCAAAATGCGTAAAAGTCGTTGATGTTGACGATAAGACAGGAAAGGAAAAATTAAAGTCAGTTGAAATTCCGGTAGAATTATTTAAGCGTTGGGAAAGGCAAATTAAAACGCCTTATTCTGAATTATCAGAAAGAGAAAAGGAAAGAAACAGGGAGCAAGTTGATAGATATGCTCCTTTGATAATTGAAAGAATAAAAAGTATTCAATCAAGTGACAATAAAGGAGCGCTAGAATTTTTAAAGGCAATAATAATTAGAATGTTTAAAAGATAAAAAAAATGAAAGAAAGAATATCAAAGTGTTGCAACGCACCTGTAATCGTTGTAGGTAAAATTACCAAGCATTACGAATGTCTGTTTTGTCATAAACCTTGTGATGTAAAAATTGTTAAAACTAATAAACAAAAACAATTAATATGATTAAATTTATAATTTTACATCATTCAGCTTTAAACTCTTTAGAATTTGAGCCTCAATTTGATATTATTAACAATGGACACAAGAGAAAAAATTGGGGAGACAAGCAAAACCCAGTCTATGCAAAAAAAAGCCAGCTAGGTTATTATATACAATATCACTACTTTATTGAAAGTAGCGGGATTATAAAAATGGGAAGAAAAGAAAATGAGATTGGTTGGCATTGTGGAAACTGGGAAGCGAACAAATCATCAATATCAATCTGTCTCGCAGGGAATTTTGACCAAGAATTACCAACAGAAGAACAAAAAAAATCTTTGACAAAACTTTTAAAAGAATTAAAACTAAAGTATCCAAAAGCTGAAATAAAAGGGCACAGAGATTTTGTTGCGACACACTGCCCAGGACTAAAGATTGCGGATGATTGGGCTAATAATTTAATAAATAACAATAATAAAATGAAACTAATAGGAAACAACAAAACTAAAAATCAATTTGCTGTTGGAAATGATGGCGTAAAACATAAACTTTCTAACTTGGCAATGTTAGAAGATTTGCACAATGCCGGAATGGTTGACAAAAATTCAGTAGAATGGAAAGATGAGATAGACGGAATTATTGGAAGAGAGTGGGGAAGTCTCTGCTCTGACCGTTAATAATCTTAAAATTACAATTATGAAAAATGAAACTAAATATACAAGTCTAAAATTTTCTAAAGAACTTCAAGAGAGAGCTGACAAGGCTGGAGTAATTTTGCCGAGTTATAAATTATTTTTTTCTAATAAAGAATTGTTTATGACAGCGCTTCCGCTACTAGAAGCAAGGAATGTAAGTTTTTATTTAAGGGCGAAATGGAATAGAGCTGATAAGTATCATTGTGAAAATGATTTTATGGGAAACGAAAAAATAAAAGAGACTGTATATCCAGCTTTTGACATTCTCAATGAAATATGTGTTGAACACGTTAATTTTTTCTTTGGGGAAAAGGAAAAATTTACAAGAAAGATTTTGTTTTTGCTTCAAAATAAAAAGGAAAAAATTACAAGAAAGATTTTGTTTTTACTTCAACGAAATAAAAAAGAAAAAGCAGAAAGATATATTTTAGATAATCTTAATTTTTAATAAAACAAAATGAAAGTAAATTATTATAATTTTAATTGGTGGTTATACAAAAAGGGATATATCGATAATCAAAAATTTATTAAAAATAGAAAATTTATAAAAACATTATTAAGTGAAGTTGGCGAGATAATTTAATTTTTAACAAAAATATGATGAACCTACAAAAGAAAAATAGTTTTGATCCAGAAACTATTGAAAAGATAATAAAAGGCGCGGCTATAGCAGGCGGATCGGCGGCAACAATCTATTTACTGCAATGGATTATGACTGTTGATTTAGGAGTTTATACTCCAATGGCTGTAGCGATTGCGGGAATAGTAATAAATGCTATTCGCGAATATATGAAAGGAAGGGCTGAATTATAAAAAACAATGTGTTTCAAAAAACAGGCTTCACCCGTCTGTTTTTTGTTGGGAGAAGTTATACACTTGACAAGTTTTTTTTATCGTGTATAATGAAACTATAACAGTGAGGCGAAACTGTAGACAAACTAAAACAATAATAAAATAATAAAACTATGAAATTAAGTAAACGACTAGAATTAGAACGAAATGAATTGATAAAACTTGGCTGGGAGAACGGAATGATTGCTGATGATATGGCAAAAATACTGGGGCTAAGCGTTGCCAGAGTTTATCAAATAATTTCAAAACTAAAACTAATCAATAAAAAACAAAAATGACAAAAATAAACAAAAAGGATTTACACAAGAAAAAACAAAAAAGGTATAATAAGACTTACGCTGGAAAGCACACAAAAAGAGAACTAGAAAAAAGAGTAAAATTAGCAAGGACAGGTATAATTATAATTGTTTTAATAGGGATCAGCCAATGGCTATCAATCCCGAGAACAGTTGTGATACAAGGTGGCGGTGGTGCGGTTGCGACTGCTAAGCAAGCCACGCTTCAATCAGCGGAGGGTTTACACCCTAAGCCCTCCGTTGATGAGGATTATGAGAAAACCGTTGAAAATATAAAACAAGAAATTATAAAGCAGGCGAGATATTACGGAGTAAATGTTGAAACAGCTTTAAGAATTGCGGAATGTGAAAGTAATTTTAATCCCAATATTGATAATTGGGAAGACGGAGACGCAAGCGGTGTGTTTCAGTTTAGAAATAAAACTTGGATAAATTATTGTGAGGGAGATGTTTATAACTATCAAGACAATATCAGATGTTTTATGAAAATGTATCCTAAATATCCATATTGGTGGGCTTGCTCTTGACAACTAAAAATAATTTTCATAAGAGGTGTTTAATCAATTAAAACAACAAAATAAAATGAAAAAAGCATTAAAGAAAATTAAAAAGGAAGTGTACTATTATAAAGACGGAAAAAAGATTGTAGGAATTCATCCAGATATTCGTGGAAAAATTTCTGGAATTTGGGGTGATATTTCTGGAATTTGGGGTAATATTTCAGGAATTCGTGGAGAAATTTCAGGAATTCGTGGAGAAATTTCAGGAATTCGTGGAGAAATTTCAGGAATTTGGGGTAATGTTTCTGGAATTTGGGGAGATGTATCAGATATTCGGGGAGAAATTTCTGGAATTTCTTGGGGTAATGTATCAGATATTTGGGGAGAAATTTCTGGAATTTGGGGAGATGTTTCTGGAATTCGTGGAGATGTATCAAAAATTCGTGGTGATGTTTCAAAAATTCGTGGTGACGTATCAGATATTGAAGGAGATATAGATGATTGCAAAATTACACCAGAAGAAAGACAAAATGGAGTTAACATTGAAGATTTAATCAATTAAAACAACAAAATGAAATTAGGTACTTGCGATGATTTAATTTTTAAAGGACTTAATTCTAGAAAGGAGGAAAATATGAAAAACTTAATTAAACAAATAGAGAAAATAGGATATGGTGTTGAAGTTGATAAGTTCGGAGGCATAGAAATCTTTGAACCTTTTACTTCAATTATAACTGGGGAACTATTTATAAAAAGGGTTGCAAATTCTTATGGAAGAAGCGATGATGAAGAAAAGGAATTTTTAGAAAAGTTTTTAAAAGATAATAAATTAAAACAATAAAATGAAAAAAACTAACAAGCAAAAGATATTAGAAGCAAAAGCTAACTTAGATATTGCTAAAATGTTAGAGGCAATAAATAATATATCAGAAAAAAGAGAGATATTAGAGCGTGGTTATAGTAATGATTTGGAGAGGGTAATAGAAAATTTAGAAAAAACAAAACAATTTATTGAAGCATTTAATAGGTTCAAGAAAAATAGCAAATGTATTGGGAGTGATTTGAAATTAGTTAAAGATGTTGTTGAAGGAATAAAAAGTAAATCCAAATATGAAATGGAGATAAAAGAACTTAATAGCAAACTTGAAATTGCAAGAAATGTCTATAATATAGCAATTACTGAAAATAGAAGAATAAAGGAAAAATTAGTCAAGTTTGTAGAAGTATCTATTGATAGCAAATTAGACAAAGAAGAAGTAAAGACTTATTTATCTAATACTGATAACAATATAGATAATATAATTAGAAAGCATTATCAAGAAGAAGTAAAATGTGAAATTGAAGAGCAAGCATTTTAAAAGATTATAAATTAAAACAATAAAATGAAAAAAGCATTAAAGGAAGAAAAAATGACTGAAAGTGAAAAAGAAAACAAAAAATGGATTTGTAAAAAATGCGGACTTGATATGAACTGGAAAGACAAAAACGGAAAAGTTGTCAATCCAAATTATTGCGAAAATTGCAGAAAACCCTGTGGAAAGAAAACACATTATAAATTAAAATAATAAAATGAAACTACAAGACTATAAAAAAAAATACGACGAATTAACCATTAAAAAGAACTTAACAGGGAAGGAAGCATTAGAGACAGTAAAACAAAATGGATATGCTCTGCGATATGTAAACAACCAAACAGAACAAATCTGTTTAGAGGCAATTAGGCAAAATGGAGACGCTCTGCAATATGTAAACAACCAAACAGAACAAATCTGTTTGGAAGCAGTAAAACAAGACGGAGACGCTCTGCAATATGTAAACAACCAAACAGAACAAATCTGTTTGGAAGCAGTA
>Ga0164318_10002334_pt1 | contig 17565 bp, 17 predicted proteins | sample GuaBasSedimGuay9_FD_113734 | JGI IMG/M metagenome (GOLD analysis project Ga0164318, IMG submission 113734) | Subseafloor sediment microbial communities from Guaymas Basin, Gulf of California, Mexico - Guay9, Core 4571-4, 0-3 cm | ecosystem: Environmental > Aquatic > Marine > Hydrothermal vents...
ACATCATTTTGCCTCCACAAAAGCATTAGATGATGCCTTTAATGTTGAGCCAACATCGGCGGCAAAGAAGATTAGAGAGTTGTTATACAATGCATACTTCTTCTATGACCATTGCCTTCATTTATATTATTTGGGGGGCGTGGATTTAATCGTTGGGGATGCTCCAAAGGAAGAGAGGAATATTCTGGGTGTGATAAAAAAAGTAGGCTTGGAAATAGGCAAGGAAGTCATCAAGCATCGCCGATATGCAATGGAGATAGTCAAAACAATTGGTGGAAGAGAAATACATCCTATATGCGGTGTTCCAGGAGGAGTGACAAAGCAGATAAGCGAGGAAGAAAGGGAAGAGATAATAAAAAAGGCTGAGTCATGCGTTGAATTTGGAAAATTCAGTATGGATGTATTCAACAAAATATTTGAATCAAAGGAATTTAAAAAGCTAAATGAAATGGATAAACTTGAGACATACTATATGGGCATAGTGGATGAAAAAAACCATGTGAACTTTTATGATGGGAAGGTGCGCGTTGTTGACCCCGATGGAAAGGAATTTGCGAAAGTTGATGCAAAGGATGTTTTGAATATCATTTCAGAGCATGTCGAGGAATGGAGTTATGTGAAATTCCCTTATTTAAAAGATGTGGGATGGAAAGGTTTGGTTGATGGGAAGGACAGCGGAATTTATAGAGTCGGTTCCTTAGGAAGGCTGAATGCAGCGGATGGTATGTCAACCCCAATTGCGATGGAGGAATACAAGAAATTTAAAGAGAATGGGGTCGTCCATTCCACTTTCGGCTTTTACCAGGCTAGGATGATAGAGATGATGAATGCAGCAGAGAGAATGCTTGAGTTAGCAAAGGATAAGGAAATAACGAGTGACAAAATAAGGAATGAGATAGGAGAGCCAGGAGAGGGTATAGGAGTTATAGAAGCGGCAAGAGGAACTCTGATACATCATTATAAGCTCAATGAGAAAGGTTTAATCGAAGAGGCAAATATGATTGTGGCAACAACAAACAACAATGCTGGCATAAACATGTCTGTGAGAAATGCAGCAAAGAAAGTAATTAAAGGAGGAAAGGTGGACGATATTATCCTAAATAAAGTTGAATCTGCATTCAGATGCTATGATCCCTGCCTTGCATGCGCCTCCCATTCATTGCCTGGAGAAATGCCTTTGATTGTTAGCATTTACAACAAAAATGGATTGCATAAAAAACTGGTGAGAAATGTCTGATGTTGTCATCGGCTTAGGAAATCCACTGCTGGGAGATGATGGTGTTGGGATAGAAGTGGCAAGCATTATAGAAAAAGAAATGCCCCACATTAATGTAAAAAAGGCATGCGTTGGAGGAATGACTCTTGCAGAGATGGTAGCAGGTTACAAAAGGGCTATCATAATTGATGGAATCGAAGGAGAGGGAGAGGGAGAAGTTGTTGAGATAGACATAAAAAATTTGAAAGCTCGTTCTATGGTTGGACATGATGTTGACTTTGCCACTGCAGTAAAAATTTTGTCTAGGATAACAAAAATGCCAGATATAAAAATTTTAGGAATAAAAATTGGAAAGTCATGTTGGAAGGAAGGTTTGTCACCAAAAATTAAAGCAACAATTCCAAAAGTTGTGGAAAAAGTTAAGGAAATTCTGGAGGATGGACATGGATTTACTGGCTAAAGTGGAAGAGTTATCTGGAGAAAAATTGTATGCATGCTATCAGTGTGGGAAATGCTCAGCAGGCTGTCCGATGGTAGAGGACATGGATTTATTGCCAAATCAGGTAATTTTGTATGTTATGAGGGGGAATGAGAAAGTTTTGGAGGCAAAGACCCCATGGGTTTGTGCCCAATGCTATCAGTGTGGAACAAGATGTCCAAGAGAGGTGGACATAACAAAAATTATGGAAGCATTGAGAAGCATTGTACTAAGGCAAAACATTGACCATATTAAAATGAAAGGAAATTTGCCGCAGATTGCTTTGGTTAGCGCTGCCAGAAAATATACAGGGTGAGAAAATGAAAATTTTGTATTATCCGGGATGTACACTGAAAACGAATGCAAAAGATTTTGAAATTGCGGCGATTGAATCTTTTAAAGAAATAGGAGTGGAATTAAAAGAAATGGAAAGATGGAATTGCTGTGGAACTGTTTATAGTCTAGCCACAGACAACTTAATGTATCATTTAGCTGCAATAAGAAATTTAATAAGGGTTCAGGAAAAAGGTGAGAAAAAGGTAACAACTCTTTGCTCCGTGTGTTACAACACATTAAAGCAGGCAAATTATATGGTTAGAAGGGAGGAGGATAAACTACAAAAAATAAATGCTTTTATGGATGAGGAAGAAGATTACAAAGGGGAGGTGGAAATAATCCATCCCTTGGAAATATTGAATGAAAGAATTTCGGAGATAAAGGAGAAAGTTAAGAAACCATTGAATATGAAGATTGCAGCATATTATGGCTGCTTGCTTCTCCGCCCAAAAGAAATTGCAATTGATAATTTTGAGAAGCCAAGCATAATGGAAAATTTAATAGAAGCTTTGGGGGGAACTGCTGTTGATTTTCCTTATAAAAATGAATGCTGTGGTTCATATAATGTAATTGACAAGGAAGACGTGATTGTTGAAAGGACTTATAAGATCATCTCATCTGCAAAAAAGAGGGGAGCGGATGCAATCATAACTTCATGTCCTCTGTGCTATTTTAATCTGAGCGACATGCAGGAAAAGGTAAAGAAGAAATATCCTGAGTTTTCTTCTCTGCCCATTTATTATTTCTCAGAGTTAATGACTATGGCATTTGGAATAAAAATGGTTAAGGTGAGAGAATGAAGATGGTGAGAGTATATATTATGGGCAAGGAATACAAAGTTCCAGAAGGGCTAACCATTATGAAGGCAATGGAATATGCTGGCTACCGTTATATCCGTGGCTCAGGATGCAGGGCTGGATTTTGTGGAGCATGCGCTACTGTCTATCGTAAGGAAGGTGATTACAAGTTGTATGCAGATTTGGCTTGCCAGACTACAGTTGAGGATGGAATGTATCTTGCTCAACTCCCATTTGTTCCTGCAAATAAAGCAACCTATTCATTAAAAAAATTGAATGCGGATGATAAGGTATTGGTTGAGCATTATCCTGAGCTGGCGAGATGCGTATCATGCAATACATGCACAAAGGCATGTCCTCAGGAGCTGGAAGTCATGGATTATGTTCAAGCTTCATTGCGTGGAGATTTTGAAAAAGCTGCCCATTTGTCCTTTGACTGCATTCAATGCGGCTTGTGCGCAATAAGATGTCCTGCTGAAATTCCCCAGTATCATGTTGCCCAGCTGGCAAGGAGAATATATGGAAGATACGTTGCTCCAAAGGCTTTACATTTAGAAAAGAGGGTTGAGGAGATAAAGCAGGGGAAATTTGATAAGGAAATTGAGAGACTAAAGAAAATGAGTAAGGAAGAGATTAAAAAAGCATATTATGCCCGTGACATAGAAGAGGAAGCACCGGAGGAAGATTAAAATGTATCCAAAAGAAATGGAAAAGTCAGTAAGAAAAGTTGAAGAAAGTAGAGAGGAACGTCTTCATAAGCTCCCAGAGCCAATGTCCGCTGAAGAAAGAGAAGAAGTGTTAAAAAAATATCATCCCGATTATAAAAAAGAAGTAAAAAGGAAGTTGAAAGTTGGGGTTAGCGCTGGGATGGTTGTTCCCAATGAAGTTGCTGATATCATCGAATCAAATCCAATTATCTCAGAAAAGGACGTTGACCTCTCAAACATAGATTACGACGTAGATGTCCTTATCATTGGAGGTGGGGGAGCAGGAACTGTAGCTGCTTTATGGGCATATTATGAAGGAATAAAACCAGAGAATATTCTTATAGCAACAAAGCTCCGCCATGGAGACAGCAACTCCATAATGGCGCAGGGAGGCATCCAGGCAGCAGATAAAGAGAATGATTCTCCAGCCATTCATTTTTTAGATGCATATGGCGGAGGTCATTTTGCCAATAAAAAGGAGTTAGTGGAGGCATTAGTTAAGGATGCCCCATTTATAATTAAATGGCATGAAGAATTGGGTGTAATGTATGATAAGAAAGAAGATGGAGAAATGATTACTATACATGGAGGAGGAACAAGCAGGAAAAGAATGCACTCCGCCAAAGACTACACAGGCATGGAAATTCTGCGTGTTTTGAGAGACGAGGTGCGCAACATAGGCATACCTGTCATTGAATTTTCTCCAGCCATAGAGCTGTTAATGGATGGCAAGCAGGTTGCTGGAGCAGTTCTTTTCAATATGGAGACTGAGCAGTATTATGTTGCTAGGGCAAAGGCAACCATACTTGCAACAGGAGGATTTGGTCGCTTGCATATTCAAAATTTTCCGACGACAAATCATTATGGGGCTACTGCAGATGGCTTGGTAATGGCATATCATGCTGGCGCAAAATTACGGGACATGGACTCTGTACAGTATCATCCCACAGGAGCAGCATATCCTGAGCAGGTTGTAGGGCAGTTAATAACGGAGAAGGTTAGAGGCTTAGGAGCTCAGCCAGTAAATGTAGATGGGGAGCAATTTGTTTATCCTCTGGAACCGAGAGATGTGGAAGCATCTGCAATAATAAGGGAATGCTATGGGAGAAATAAGGGCGTTGTTACACCTACGGGAATGCGTGGAGTATGGCTTGATTCCCCAATGATTGAGATAATTCATGGAGAAGGGACAATAGAGAAAAATCTTGCTGCAATGTTTCGCCTGTTTAAAAGATTTAACATTGACATGAGGAAAGAGCCAATATTGGTTTTTCCAACCCTTCATTATCAAAATGGAGGAATCGAGATAAATGAAAATGCATGCGTTTTGGGCAAAAATGGAATCATAAAAGGTTTGTTTGCAGGGGGAGAAGTGGAAGGAGGAGTCCATGGAAAGAATCGCCTTATGGGAAACAGCCTACTGGACTACAATGTTTTTGGAAGAAGAGCGGGCATTTCTGCCGCACGCCATGCAAAAAAGGCAAAGATAGGAAAGTTATCACTAAAGCATGTTGAAGATTACAAAAAAATGCTTAAAGATGCTGGGATAAAAACGGAGAGAAAGTCACCATTGCTGCTTCCAGAATACAGAGGGAAGGAAGCATTGTCAAGGGCTTTGGATATATTTTAATACCTTACCATAACCACTTACCTACATAGAAATGTTTATATTTTCCATTTGTATTACAAATTTTAAAGAACGTATTACAGTGGAAAAATGGATTGGAAAAGGACAGGGATATGGATAGCTGTAGTATTGCTGATAGGTGCATCATTTGGAGGAGGTTATTTATTAGCAGGAAAAACAAAAGAAAGTGAAAACACTGGCATAGGAATAACCATAATTGATGACGTGGGAAGGACAGTAACCATTCCTAAAACTCCAGAGCGCATTGTATCCTTAGCATCCTCTGCAACAGAAACTTTGTATGCCCTTGGCGCGGGAGATAAATTGGTTGGTAGAGACAAATATTCCACATATCCAGAGGAGGTCAAAAACGTCCAAGAAGTAGGCAGTGGTAGCTCCCCCAACTTGGAAATGATAATAGGTTTGCAGCCCGATGTATTATTTGCATGGCCTTATTCGAGAAATGCCATTATCAGTTTAGAAGATAAGATGCCTGTAATCTATATCGATCCTCGTTCTGTCGATGATGTTTTGGATACAATTAGAATGATTGGATTGGTTACAGGTAAATCATCGGAGGCTGAAAACCTTATTGCTGAGATGCAGAATAAAATTGATGCTATAACGGATGTAACTAAAGAATTGAACAAGACTCAAAGACCATTGGTTTATTATGAGTTAGGCACCCCAATGAAAACCACTGGACCGGGAACATTTACCAATGAACTTATATTTATGGCTGGTGGAATTAACCTTGCGGCAGATGAACCAGTGAGATATCCCTTGTTAAGTAGCGAATATATTATCGAGCGGAATCCAGATGTAATTATTATAGTCAGCTATGGTGCATCAATTGAGGAAGTGAAAAACAGGGATGGATGGGAGAATATAAATGCTGTAAAGAATGACAGAGTTTATAAGATCGACACAAACTTAGTGACATCAAACCCAAGGCTGGTGCAGGGTCTGGAGCAATTTGCTAAATGGTTCCATCCCGATTTGTTTTAAGGTGATTCAATGGCGATGTACAAAATAACATATTCGAAGATGTTCAAACGGGCAAATATCTATAATTATGGATGTAATTACAATTGTACATGGTGTTCTTATAAATTGAAAAACGATGGTAAACCAAAGAAATTTTTGGGTGTTGATCGAATTAAAAGGATTCTCAGCGAGTTGGACATTGAGCGTGTTCACTTTTTGGGAGGAGAGCCGACGATCTGCTCCGAATTAGCTGAAATTGTCAATTTTGCTAAAAGGGAATTGGGGGTTTATACAAAGATAGGACATTCCAATGGTTCTAGACCGCTACCTGAAGGTATAGATGCTGCTTCAATAAGTATAAAAACCATTTCGGAAAAAATCCATATTGAACATGCTGGCGCATCAAATGCTCCAGTTCTTAGAAATTTTGCAGAAGCCTATGACAGGGGTATCACACTTGATGCGAGTAGTGTCTTGATTCCAGGGCTCATTGATCGTGACGAGATTGAAAGGATTGCTCGATTCATTGCTGATATAAACACAGATATTCCTTATCACATAGTTGGATATTTACCAGTTCCAAATTCCCCTTGGCGAAAACCAACACCTGAAGAAGTGAAGAATGCAGAAAATATTGCAAAAAAACATCTCAAGAATGTTACTTCCTCTCATTTGACTGTCAAGGATTTTTTAAATTTGAGACAAAATATCCAATATAGGAGTGTAAGAGTGGCGTAGAATGGAAAATATAGGTACTTTACACTCCAAGAAACATCTACGATGGATGTTAACAATTATTTTTTTGTCGATTGGTTTCATTTTAACTGTTATTATCACTCTCACAGCTGGACCAGTAGATATTCCAATGGTAACCGTTTTTAAAATTCTATTACATTTTCCCAAATCATGGCCTAATACTTATGAAACAATTGTAATGGATGTAAGATTTCCACGGGTTGTATTGGGTGCATTGGTTGGCTCAGCTCTTGCTGTTGCTGGTTGTGCAATGCAGGGATTGTTCAGGAATCCAATGGCATCGCCCTATATACTTGGCATTTCCTCAGGATCAGCATTTGGCGCTTCATTGGCAATAGTCCTAGGTATTAGTCTGGTAAAAGGCGTTTTTGCAGTTCCGCTGATGGCATTCATTTTTGCACTCATCACAGTGTTTTTAGTATACAATATAGCAAAGGTAGGAAAGATAGTACCAATGGAAACCTTGTTGCTTGCAGGTATCGCCGTAGGAGCCTTCTTTGCTGCTCAGGTATCTCTCATGAAATATATTGCTGGTGAGGAATTACGTAGCATCGTCTTCTGGTTAATGGGGGGTTTATGGGCAAGTAGTTGGGATAAGGTCATTATAGCATTTCCATTAATTCTACTGGGCATCGCTGTCATTATGTTTTTCAGCAGAGAGCTGGACATAATGCTCATAGGCGAGGAGCATGCCTTAAATCTGGGCATAAATGTTGAGTTTGTCAAGAAAGTCATTTTGATTTTTACCTCTTTGGTAACTGCTGCAGCAGTATCTGTAAGCGGTATCATTGGGTTTGTGGGTCTCATAATTCCCCATATTGTAAGGATTGTTGTTGGTCCGAATCACCGCATTTTATTGCCATCATCATGTTTAGTAGGTGCAATGTTCCTAATATGGACAGATACTTTAGCAAGGACGTTAATTCAGCCCACTGAGTTACCTGTGGGAATAATAACCGCCTCTTTTGGGGCACCATTTTTTTTATATTTACTACGGAAGAGAAAAAGGGTGATGGGGTGGTGAAATGAATCTCACAATTAAAGGTATTGATTTTTACTATGAGAGCATCAAGGCATTAGAAAACATTACTTTTGAGGTTAAAGAAGGAGAAGTTTTGGGCATTATAGGTCCTAATGGATCAGGCAAAACAACACTTCTTAAATGCATAAACATGGTGCTTAGACCTAAAGTGGGTGCAATCCTTATCGACAGTAAAAATATATCCGAGTTTGATAGAAAAGAGATTGCTAAAAATATAGGCGTCGTTCCACAAAACTCTACAATACATTTTCCATTTACAGTTTTTGATATAGTTTTAATGGGAAGAATGCCCTATGTGGACAAATTAAAAGGGGAATGTTGTAGGGATTTGGAAATTACGGAAGAAGTCATGAAAATCACTAATACAAAGCATCTTGCATCTCGCCCAATAAATGAAATTAGTGGTGGGGAAAAGCAAAGAGTCGTTATTGCAAGAGCCTTGGCACAGGAGCCAAAAATATTATTGCTGGATGAGCCAACTTTGCATCTCGATATAAATCATCAGATAGAGATATTGGAACTGGTTGTAGAAATTGCTAAAAGAAAAAAATTGATAGTGATTATGGTTTCCCATGATTTGGGCTTGGCGAGCCGATATTGTGATAAACTCCTGCTTTTGCATGAAGGGAGGATTTATTCCGTGGGTACAGCAGCAGAGGTATTAACCACAGAGAATATCAAAAAAGTATATGGCATTGATACCTATCTCATCCATCATCCCCCAACTAATTCCTACTTGGTCATCCCAAAAGCAGTTGAATAAACTGTATACACCAAAAAGCCAATTTATATATTGCGAAAAGATATACAAATGAGAGAAATAAGATGAATGGAAAAGATGGATTTAAGGATGAAGGAGGTATATTTTTAGGATGTGCAGCAATGTAAAAAAGCTTCCAAAAAATTCTTTTTATACAAAAAAGCTTGCAGAGGGATGCAAGTATTGCCAGAAAGGCTCAAAGATGGTTTTGCTGGTAACAGGCTTATGTAACTCCAATTGCTTTTACTGCCCTCTCTCAGAGAAAAAGAAGGGCAAAGATGTCATTTATGCAAATGAATTGCTGGTTGAGAAAGATGAAAATATTTTGATGGAGGGCGAATTGATGGAGGCAGAAGGTACAGGCATAACTGGAGGAGACCCATTGATTGTTGCCGACAGGACAGCAAATGTAATTAGATTGCTCAAAGACTATTTTGGAGAGGAACATCACATTCATTTGTATACTTCCATGCTTGATATGAAAAAAATTGATTTGCTCATAGAATCTGGCTTAGATGAAATTCGCTTCCATCCCCCTGTTGAGTTATGGAGCAAGATTGAAAAAAGTGATTTTGGGAATATTGTGGAAAGCATAGAAATAGATGTTGGAATTGAGATACCTCTCATACCCCACCTTATGGAAGAAACAAAACATTTGCTTTTTGAGGTAGATGACTATGACATTGATTTTATAAATTTAAATGAGCTGGAATTTTCTGAAACAAATTTTTATGCTCTGGAAAAATATGGATACGAAGTAAAGAGTGATATTTCAAATGCTGTAAAAGGAAGCGAGGAAATGGCAGCAGAAATTTTAAAATTGGGATTGAAAAAACCTATTCATTACTGTTCTGCTTCCTTCAAAGATGCTGTGCAATTGAGGGAAAGGATAATGAGGAGGGCAAGAAATGTTGCAAAACCTTATGAAATTATAACGGAAGATGGGACATTTTTGATAGGAATCATCATTGCTGGAAAGGAAGAGATGAAAAAAATAATGGAAAATTTTGGCATCAGCAAAGGAATAATGGAATGGAATGAAGAAAAGGAAAGAATAGAAACATCTCCCTTTATTTTGGAAGAAATAGCGGAGGAATTGCCCTTTCCATGCTATATTGTTGAGGAATATCCAACTGCTGATAGGCTTGAGGTTGAGAGAATTCCCTTATAGCAGAAATTTTATGAATAGGTTTTGGTTATCTGGCATATTATGTTGGAAAAGCAGGGGGTTACGAAGGCAGTCATTTTTGTAACAACCATTTGCGTATTGCTACTCCTCATCCTTATTTTCCTACCTAGGCATGTGCATACAGAATCTTTCAAGCCTGTATTCCTCAATGGTCACAGTCTGGAAAATCGGATTATTTATTATTTTAATTTATCTGATGAAGAAGAAGTTCCGCCATTTGAGGCTAAAATAAAAGTGGTGAATGCAAGAAATGCTACCCCTATAGAAAGAGCAAATGTTACAATATATGGGCATGGCTTAACTTTTTCAAATTTCACAGATGAAAATGGTTTTACGAGCATATTGCTGGAAGGATATTCCATTCCAAAAGGAACTGATTCCATTACGCTGACCATAGAGATTACAAAAGATGGTTATAGAAAATTGAGATGGGAAGATTATGTAGAGTTACATAGATGACACTCTTTTTAACTCCTCTACCAATTCCTCCCTTTTTCGATATAATCTTTTAAGCTCTTTCTTTTCCCTTTTTTGGATGATATAAGCGAAGAGAATGGGCGCAGCAATTGTACAATCTGCATAGACAACGACATCATTTCCTACTTCTTTGGGGTTTATTTTTCCCCATGAAACTGCCTCAGATGGTGTAGCTCCTGACAATCCTCCCCAATGAGGAGAGTCAGATGTTATTTGTATGAAGTAATCATGTCCTTTTTTATCAATGCCTATTATTTGTGAGAGCATTGGCTGAGTCTGCATGAAAAAATTCTTGGGAGAGCCTCCTCCAAGCTCAATCGCTCCATTTTTTCTGCTTGCATAAACTATGGATGCTGTTTCTATGACATCTTTATCAGGGTCAATGATTATGCCCCTCTCCTTGAGTTTGAGGTAAGATAAATTCATGCCAATGGAAGAATCTCCTGGAGAGGAAGTGTAGACAGGAACATCATACTTTGCCGCCATAGCGAGAATTGACATCTCTGGCTTTTTTGCTTTTTTGAGTAAAATTTTCCCCAAGAAATTATGTAAATGGGCTGTGGAAACAATTTTCTCATCCATTTCCTCTATGGCATTTTGAATGAATTCGTCAGTCTGTAGGAGGGTATCGTAAGGAATAAAGATGTCATAGATGCGCACTATCCCTTCCTTCAACAATTCATTATCATTCACCCTATAATCTCCTTGATGGACTGGTAAATCAAGAGCGAAGTGCATGTCATGATAAAGATTGCCTCCCGTGGAAATGATATAATCAACAAACCCATGCTTCATGAGGGAGATGATTGCGCCTCCCAATCCAGCTGGAATCAATGCTCCTGCTATTGTAACGCAAATTGTAGCATCATCATCAATCATTTTTTCATATATTTTGCATGCCTCTGCAAGTCTACCACCATTATATGCCCTCGAGTTGTAATAAAAATCAACCAATTTTTTAACATCAATATCCTCTATGCCTTTGGGATATATCCTTGGCTTCGATAAATACATTTCATCCCTCCATGATAAAAATTGCGGCAGCAATTACTGTTGTCCATTTTCCATCCTTTCCTTCTGCAGATTGAGTAACATTTTTCGTTCTTATAATACGCCCACTCATCCTGTATTCCTGCTTTCGTTCATCCCATGCCTTCTCAGGGTCAAATTCCAAGCCAAGGGTTGTCGCAAGCATAGTGGCAGCTAAATCCTCTGCATAATCCCCTGCCTTCTTTGCTGGCTCACCAAAGCTATGATACTCCGACAAATAGCCATATAAATTTTTTTCCTTTGGCAGCGCCAAGCCAATGGAAGCAGCAATGAGGCGGCGCGGCTCATTTGTCGCATTTTTTGCCATGACGCAATAAGTAATTTGTCCTGGCTTTATCATCTCTCTTCCTTTTTCTGCAGGGATTATTTTACAATTTGGAGGAATTATGCTTGATACCTCAACTAAATTACATTTTTCTATGCCTGCATTTCTCAATGCAAGCTCAAAGGATTGTAATTTGTCAGGGTGGCGCCCGACTCCTTTCGTTAGAAATACTTTCTTTGGTACCATTGAAGGAGAAACATAATTTTATAATAAAACTTTGCGTTATTCCTTTATTTCCCCTTTGGACACCACATTTTTAACCACCTTCTCAACCCTTCCGATAGCATGACGAATTATTTCTAACCTCTTTTTTTCCTCCTCTCCCACTTCATCCATCATTACATCGATATAGCCTTTTGCGATGGCAATGGGGTTAAAAAAATAATGGGCTGCTTTTAATTTAAATTCTCTTTCCTGTTGCAATGCACGCTTCATTTCTTCCTCAGCATATTTTCTTTCAGTTACATCAATTGCCATTTCATATCTCACTTCTCTGCCATCTGGCCACCTTATACCTCTATCAATGCATCTATACCATCTTTTGTTAACCAAATTCTGCCACTCCCAGACAAATGTTTTCCCAAAATTTTTCCCCATTATTTTATCATTCGTGCAAAAATCACAGGGCTTGTCGAGATTTTGTAACACTTCATAGCATATTTTCCCTGTGACATCCTCACCAAATATTTTTCTTAATGCTTTATTTGCATAGAGAATTTCATATGTTTCGGGATCAGCTACATATATTGGCTCATCAATACCTTCAAAAATAGATAAAAGTTGTTCCCTCTCCATCCTTATTTGCTCCTCTGTTTCCTCTATTTTTTTCTTGAGATTGCCGACTGTTTTTTCAAATTTGGATAAAGGAATGAGATGTGGCTTTTCACTAACCATCAAATAAAGACCTATTAGGAGGGATGCATACATCAGATTGAATATTACCTCCGCCAATATACCCCCTTTTTCAATTCCATATTGGTCTAGGTAAAAATAGAATATATCACCTGCTACACCAAAAAAAACAGAGAATGATATAGCCAGCCAAAAAGGGGAGGATTCTTTATTGTAATAAATCAAAAGTAGAAAACCCAGCGCAAATAACATCCCTGTATCTAATGCTGTATAAATTCCTATTAAAAAAATGTCGTAGAGGGGAGTATTTGCTGAAAATATAAGATACATAAGAGGATAAAAAATAAGTAGGGAGATGATGGCTAATACTATCGAAAAGATAACTAATGAATATTTTTCAGCTTGTCTTATGTATGGCTTAACCCGTTTAATTATCAGCCAAAAAATTGGGAGATATGCTAAAATGTAAAATAACCCCACTATGAATGGTGTATTTTCACCAATTTCTTGGTAGTATATATAGAGTGTCTCACCTACCCAAAATAAAAATATTGCAATGCCTAAAAAAAATGCAACATCCCTATATTCATCTCCATATTCATAGATTCTAGCAATTAAAGATAAAATGATTAGAGGAACTATAATCCTGAATAAATTCATATAAAAATTTTGTACAGGCTGTGGGAGTAGTAGGGGGAGGGCACTCAAAAAAAATATTCCAAAGACTAAAATCAAATAAATTGTTTTTTTCTGTGTCTTTAATTTATTCAAACTAATGACTTTCATCATCTCATTTTATCGCAAATATTTGTTTTATTTCCCATCCGGCAATGGCATCCCTCCGCTTATTTACTTCTTATTGATATGTAAAGAAAGTTTGTATATAAAAACATCGAAAAATTAAACGGTGGTTACTAACCACTGTTTAAGCATTTTTTAATAACCTCCGCTATGTCCATTACTTCCCCATATTTTTTTAGATGGGAATAGCAATGGGGGGAGGCAGTAACAATGACTGCATTTTTTTTCCTTGCTTCCTCGACAATTTTCTCCGCCATTTTCTCCGCCATTTCAGGAAATGCAGTACTGAATGCTAAATCGCTTCCACAACATTTTGCAATCTCCTTGTTTTCATCAAATTCCAAAAATTTCCCTGCCTTTTGCAATAAAATTCTAGGCTCATCATATATGCCAAGATATCTTGCTAAGATGGAGGAATCATGATATATCATTTTTTTTCCGAACGGCTTTATTTTTGGGATGTTGAGCAAAAATTGGGTGATGTGCATGATTTCATATTTTTCGGATAATGGAGCAAAACTTTTCATACAATTTGGGCATGAAAAAATAATTTTTTTTATCTCCTTTTTCTTCAATTCATTCTCTATTTTTTTAATTGATTTATTCTCTTTTCCAATATGCTCCAGCGGATTTCCACAGCATATTGCATCCAAAATTGTTACATCGATATTCAACTTTTCAAAAATGGAGAGGGTTGCTTCCTTGATATTCTTTTCTTTATAACTGGCTATGCATCCTGCAAAGTAAGCAATATTTCCTCCTTCCCTTCCCTTTATTACTTTTTCTCCAAAAGGATTCCCAAAATTTGTTACAAAATCCATTATTTTTTTATGGGATGGAAGCATTGTTTTCATATCCCTTCTTGCAGTCTGTATTATGGCATCTATTTGAATTAAAGATGGACAGTCCTGCTCACATCTCATGCAAAGCGCACAATTCTGAAATGCCTTTACAACTGATTCATCTTCCTTTATTTCTCCCTTTAAGATACCATAAGCAAGCAATACTTTTCCTTTACCGCTGTCTACTTCTTTACCAGTTATTTCATAAATTGGGCATGATTTCTTGCAGAAGCCACATCCAGTACAGCACATTATTTCATGTTGCATTTTTTGTAACATCATGGTATCACCGGGTATCTAACATAGGCAATTATGCTCCCTTTCCACTGCATCATTTTTCCAGGATTCATGATATTTTTTGGATCTATTGCTTTCTTTATTGCTTCCATAACGGAGAGCATTTCCTTCCTTTCTTTTTGCATCCAAGGTGCCTTTGAAATGCCAATGCCATGTTCCCCGCTAACTGTTCCTCCTAGAGATAAAACCGCTTTATAAATCTCATCAACTGCTTTCTCAGCCTTCTCCCAACTTTTCTCTGCTAAGGGGTCTATCAAAACTTTTGTATGCAAATTCCCATCTCCTGCATGCCCATATGTTCCAATGATGATGCCATACTTTTTTGCAACTTTTTGGAAAGACATTATTGCCTTTGGTATGTTTGATATGGGAACAGACATGTCATCTGCTAGCGATACTGAAACCATTTTTTCTCCATATCTCGACAAAGATGGCAAAACGCCCTTCCTCCCCTTCCATAATTTAAGCATCTCCTCGCTTTCATATGCAAATTTTACACTTGTTGCCCCACTCTTTTTGCAAATCTCTGCAACCTTAACAACATCTCTTTTTACTACGCTCTCTGCGCCATCTACCTCAACCAGCAATACTGCCTCTGCCTGGGGTAATCCAATATTCATTGCTTTATTAACAGCCTGTATGCAAACGCTGTCCATAATTTCCAAGCCTGAAGGAAGGAGAGAAGATGCAATGATGTTTGCAACGCCCTCTCCGGCTTTTTCTAAGGAGGGAAAGGATGCCAAAGCAACCGCTCTTTTCTCCGGCAATGGAAGGATGCGGATCGTCACCTCTGTTATAACGCCCAGAGTTCCCTCACTACCAACCATCAATCTCTCTAGCTGATAACCAGAGGAATTTTTTATTGTCCTTGTTCCAAAATGCACTTTCTTTCCATTTGGCAGAACAACTTCCATGCCTAAAACGTAGTCTCTGGTTGCACCATATTTTATAGCCCTCATGCCAGAAGCATTGACTGCAACCATGCCTCCAATAGTGCAAACATCTCCGCTACCTGGAGTGGGAGGAAAGAAAAAATTTTCCTTTGCTAACTCCCTATTCAGCTTTTCATATATTACCCCTGGCTCAACAACGCAATACAAATCCTCTACTCTTACTTCCTTTATTGCATTCATTGCGGTCATATCTAAAATTATGCCGCCATGAATGGGAATGCACTGCCCGCATAATGCAGTTCCAGCCCCCCTTGGAATAATAGGAATTTCTTCCTCATAAGCCAATTTCACTATTTTTTCAACTTGATTGCTGTTGCTAACCTTCAAAACAACATCGGGCATTGCATGATGAATGGATGCATCAAAACCGTAAGCATATAAATCAGCAGGTGAGGATAAAACATTTTCATCTCCAACAATCTTTGCTAATTTCTGCAGCACATCAGAAAGCATGTATGGATAGCGAAAAGAATATTTTAAGTGTTGCTATGAAAATAATTTTCCCCTTAAAAAGCATCGAATAGTTATCTATTTATACCATTTTTCATTGAAAGAATCTATGCGAGTAAAAAATTTGATCGCCCTTACAATTATCATTTTTATCCTTTTCATTCCTTCCTTTAACTATTCGGAAAGTAAAACACAAAGGGTTGTATATAAAGAAGTTGCAGTTTATCCTTCCATTGTCCCTGCCATCAAAGTTTTGGAATATGCACTCCAATATGAATGGGATATAGACGGCATCCATTACAAATTCAATGTTACTGAGATAAGCAAACAGGAAGTCATGGGTTTTGGAAAAAAACCGCTTACAACAGAAAATTATGATGTTTTTGTTATAGGCGCAAGTGCCCGTCAATACGTCCATGGAATCTTGCCACAATGGAAAAATAATGTTCGCTCTTTTATTGCTGGTGGAGGAGGTTACGTTGGCATATGTGGGGGAGCAAATGAGGCATCTCAAGGAATAGCACATCCTTCTTCACTGGTGGACAAAATTATAGATGCAGGCGTTTTGGGCATAGCAAACTTATATGCCAATGATGACCAGAGCGAGGAATGGCAGTATTTGTATAAATCATCTGGCATAAATGGAGGTGTTCCTATTGCCTGCAAGCTTAGCAATCATCCTATTGTTAACGTGAGCCCTACCAATCCTCGCATTATAAGATACGAGGGAGGACCTGGTTTGTATATTGCAAATTCAACAGATCCTCTATTGGGCAACATAACACCCCTTGCTGTATATGCGGAAGAGCCATCTGAAAAAGCACCAATCCATTTCTGGAAGAAAGTAAATGGGGAATGGCAGATCGTTAAGCCAGTTGTAACAGATATAAAAGGGCAGTATGCAGCAATAGCATGCAATTATGGCAATGGAAGGGTTGTTTTATTTGGTCCCCATCCAGAAGAAAGAACAACCATTGGAGGGCATGTTATTGAATTCCCGGGAAGGACAAAATATACTTTGTTTAGGGAGGAATATATCTACAGTTGGGTGGATGGAAATATAACGGATTGGACATATAACTGGTGGATGGCGAGGCGTGCTGTGGCATGGGCTGCAGGCATTGCAGATGAGCATCTCCCTCCAATAAGCAACATATCCATCTTTTTGATTGAGCCAAATACATGGCATCCCTCTTTGTACATAAATGGAAGGGCAATAATGCCAGCTCCATGGGGTGTAACAATAATTGGAAGCATGCCTTTTACCGTCTCCACAGATATAAAAGGAGAAGTGAAATTTTATGTGGATGGGAAAGAATGTTATTCTGATACCTCTCCACCATACATATGGAATTTTGACATGCCCTTCATAGGAAAGCATGAAATAACAGCAGAGGTGAGCTATAAAGGCAATGCGGCATATGCAAAAATTGATGCACTCATTTTTAACTGGTAAATTCAAGTAGCAAAATTTTTGTATAGATTTTTCATTATAAATTTGGAGGTAAGAACATGAAAAAAGCAATATTGAAAGGAGCAATTTGTGTTTTGATAGTCTTGCTTTTAACGCCAACGTTGACAGCAAAGGAAAGCAATAACAATGGAAATAAAATAAATGAGAAT
>Ga0164318_10002335_pt1 | contig 17559 bp, 17 predicted proteins | sample GuaBasSedimGuay9_FD_113734 | JGI IMG/M metagenome (GOLD analysis project Ga0164318, IMG submission 113734) | Subseafloor sediment microbial communities from Guaymas Basin, Gulf of California, Mexico - Guay9, Core 4571-4, 0-3 cm | ecosystem: Environmental > Aquatic > Marine > Hydrothermal vents...
AGGATTTTGAAGCAAAAGAAATGAATTTAAAATATTTATTGCAACTTTTTATTATATTCTTTATTTTCTTTTTTGCCCTCCCATCTCAAGGAGAAACAAAGGTTACCATTGAATTAGATACCTCTCATCCAATTGCAAGTGGCAATCTTGCATATTTTAATAATCAGGAAGGTTGGGTTCTTTATTTAGATTACTCTATTAAATTAATAAAAAAAAGAATTGCAAAAACAAACAAAGAAAAATTCTCTCTCAATATATATTTCAAAGGAGTGGTAAAGAAAAAGGGTTATATTTTAGCTAATAGAATAGCAGATAGGATAATAATCCTGGAAAAAGGAAGTATTGAAACCCCCTGGAAGGTAATAAAAAAGGGGAAAGGGATCATTATAAAAACAGGGAATTTTTCTGCAATAGGAAGCCCTAAATTTGAAGGCATTGGTCTATCTAAAGTTGATAGAATGGGGTATAATTATTTTATAGATGTAGTACTTTTTCATTCTTATCATGTAACGCCTTCTTTTACTCTTTTATGCCAATAAAGTTTTATTTTTAACAATTTTTTAAGATATGAAACCTTCTATTATATATGGTTATCATCCTTTAAGGGAAGCCTTAAGAGCTGATAAGCTTTCGTTAGACTCAATATATATAGCCAAGCAACTAAAAGAAGAGGGGAAAAGAACAAAGGAGATTCTCTCTCTTGCTTATATGAAAGGCATACCTGTAAAAAGGATTGAAAAGGGTGAACTCTCTAAAATGACAGGTGTGCTAACTCATCAAGGCTTTGCTGCCAAAATAGAACCTTTTATATATACTGAATTAAATGAAATTTTAGCTCAAAGCTCTCCACTTACACTTTTAGCTCTTGATTCTATTATGGACCCACAAAACCTCGGTGCTGTTATAAGAAGTAGCCATTGTATGGGCATGAAGGGTATTTTGCTTCCGACACACAGAGCAGCTCATATCACCCCTACTGTTATAAAAGCATCAGCTGGTGCGGTTTTTCATACATTGATCGCAAAGGTTATAAATCTTGCCCATACACTTGACATAGTTAAAAGAAAAGGATTATGGGTATATGGACTTTCCATGGATGGAACAATTCCTCTTTTTAAAACAGATCTTCCTGATAATCTTGTTTTGGTTGTTGGTGGAGAAGAAAAAGGTATAAGACCTGTTATTAGGAAAAGATGTGATGAGTTACTCTTTATTCCAATGTTTGGAAGGATTGAATCTTTAAATCTATCCGCAGCATGTTCTGTTGCTTTTTACGAGATAGTTCGCCAAAGGGAGTTAAAATGCTAAGTTATGACATACCAGGATATGGTAGGCTACAAATAGAAAATGTAGTATTTGATTTTAATGGAACCCTTGTTTCAGATGGCAGAATATCCGCTAAGGTTAAAGATAGACTTAATCTACTTGCAAAAAAGACGAATGTGGTAATAGTTACATCTGATACAAGGGGAAATGTAAGGGAGATATTCAAAAAAATTAAAGTAAATATAAAAATTATAGAAGGCGAAGATAGTTCTAAAAAAAAGGAAGCACTTATAGAAGAACTCGGTAGCGACAAAACCGTTGCTGTAGGAAATGGTAGAAACGATCATCTTATGTTGAGAAAAGCATTGTTTTCCATATGTGTAATAGATAAAGAAGGTTCTTATTCAAAAAGCTTGATGAATGCAGATGTTATTGTAAAAAGCCCTTTAGATGCCATCGATTTTTTACTAAAACCTTTAAGAATAATTGCCACATTGAGAGACTAAAAAATTTTAAAAATAGACTATATATTTTAGGCAGAATTCATCAATCTGAAAATAAGAGGGAAAAATGAAGATAGGAATAGTAAGCGATACACATGGTTTTGTAGAAAATTTTAAAGAAGTAATACAATATTTTAAAAAAAATGGTATAGAAACCATTATTCACCTTGGAGATGATTGGGCTGATACGAAAATTCTTGAAAAAGAGAAAATACCGTTTCTTCGTGTACCAGGGGTATATTGTCCTGAATATAAAGATCCTTTAATTCCTAACAGGACAGTTAGAAGATTTGAAGGGGCAAGAACATTGATCTCTCATACAGAAAAATCTCATAAAAATGATCTTTCATCTGATATAAAACCTGAAGAACTAATAAAAAAAGGTGAAATAGATGTTATATTATTTGGCCATTCTCATATCCCTCTTTTAGAGATAAAAGAAGGAATTTTTTTTATCAATCCAGGACATCTTAAAGATGAGGATAAAAAAGGTTATCCCCCCTCTTTTGCTTTGGCTGAATTTTTAGAAGGAGGGATTGTAGCAAAGATAATAGGTTTTAAAACAGATGAAATAATAAAAAAATTATCCTTTGTTTACAAGAGAAAATAACTTTTTGTTTTAAATCACTCTTCTTATATTAAATCGTCCTCAGAAATAGAATGTAAAATGATAAATTTTCTTTTTTAAATAAAAAACAACCTAAATCTAACGAATCTCTTGACCTGCATTAGGACCTGGGGTAAGAGAATAAACCTCTTCTATTTTTATGGTAACAACACAATTAGGATTAGGGAATCCTCTTTCCTTACAAAACCTTACACCTTTATCAAACAACTCTCCTTCCTTAATAATTGTTGCAACTCCTTTAACTTGATAGCCTATCATCTTATCCTTATCCATAGATGCAACAACTGCTGCAACTTTTGGGTTTTCAGAGAGATTTTTTATCGTTTTTTTGCCAAAAACATCAATAAACATTAATGTCTCATCATCCAAAATTTGTGTACTCCCTTTGGGAGCTGCATTTGGAATACCCTCTTTGTCTGCTGTTATTATAAATACAAGATTTTTTTTAAAAGCATCTCTTATTTCTCCTGCAAGTTTCATAACATTCCCCCATTTAGACGCCAAAAAATAAGGACTTTACAAAAAATATCTTTAGTTCATCCTTCTTTTTCAACTCGAACTAACTATTAAAAAGAACCACTCTATTCCTCCCCTTCTCCTTTGCAATATAAAGGGCTTTATCAGCATTTTTAAGTAATTCCTTATAATTTCTCCCATCATCTGGAAATTGAGATATTCCAATACTAATTGTTATATGTAAAAGATAACCTTCATGTTTAAATTCATGCTTCTCTATTCTTTTTCTTATCCTTTCTGCTACTTTAAAAGCAACATCTTTTCTTATCTCCCTTAAATATGCAACAAATTCTTCTCCTCCATATCTTCCAGAAACATCGATATCTCGAAGATTTTTATTAATGATATTACCTATATCTCTTAAAACAGCACTACCAACTGAATGGCCATAAGTATCATTAACTTTTTTAAAAAAATCGAGGTCCATCATAAAAAAAGATAGAGGAAGCTTATATTGTTTGCAACGATAAAGCTCCTTTTCTAAAGCTAATTTAAAGGATTCCAATGTTAAAAGAGAGGTGAGATCATCAAATTGAATCTTCTTCTGAATCTCTTTATGAAACTTGGCATCAACTTCATCTAACATTACGAATTTAAGTACAGTATTTCCTACCTGTATCATATCACCTTCTTTAAGTTCCATTTTTTTAATTGGTTTAAAATTTACAAATGTCTTGTTTTTACTCCCTAAATCTTCAATAAAATAACTTTTTGTTTTGGTTAAAGGATCAAATATTACAGTGATTTTAGAATGTACACGAGAGACTAAAGGATCCCCTGCTATTGAGATATCAGCATCAATAGATCGCCCTATAATCTGGATATCTTTTTTCCTAAGGGGATAATCCCTACCAATTTCTGCCCCTTGCATAAGTATAAGGGTTGGGAAAACCCTTCTTAGCTTCAATCTTGGGATGTCTTCGGGAAGTATATAGAAATCAGTGGTTCCGTTTAAGGGAGGTGTTTCTTCTTTTTTTCCCATAATGAGTTGATTCCTTACCTTAAGGAAATTTCCTTTTATTTTCAGATCGCAAAAGTCGATCTAAACTAATTAGTTAAACTTGAAATAGGTGCAGGGATTCTACCTCCTCTTTTTATAAAGACATCAGAAGAAAATTTGCTAACCTGCATAACAGGTGCTTTCCCTAAAAGCCCCCCAAACTCTACCATTTCACCAACCTTTTTATTCGGAGCAGGAATAATCCTTACTCCTGTGGTTTTATTATTCATTATACCAATAGCTGCTTCATCAGCTATTATAGCAGAAATTGTGCTCGCAGGGGTATCACCTGGAACAGCAATCATATCAAGGCCAACTGAACAAACAGATGTCATGGCTTCAAGTTTATCTATAGAGATAGAACCTACCCTTGCTGCTCTTATCATACCCCAATCTTCACTAACAGGAATAAAAGCACCTGAAAGACCACCTACATAAGAAGAAGCAAAACTTCCTCCCTTTTTTACAGCATCTGTTAAAAGTGCTAAAGCAGCTGTGCTCCCTGGAGCACCTGCTAACTCTATACCAATCTTTTCTATAATATTAGCTACACTATCACCTATCTCTGGCGTAGGTGCTAAAGAGAGATCTAAAATGCCAAATTCTACATTTAACCTTCTTGAAAGCTCTCTACCAACTAATTCCCCTACTCTGGTTATTTTGAAAGCAGCTTTTTTTATTGCTTCAGCCACTTCTCCAAGGCTTGCTTCTCCCAGCTTTTCTAAAGCATTTAAAACCACCCCAGGACCACTTACTCCTACATTAATGCAGCACTCTGGTTCTCCAAATCCATGAAAAGCTCCAGCCATAAAAGGGTTATCCTCAACAGCATTGGCAAAAACTACTAATTTAGCACAACCAATACCATTTTGAGATGAAGTCAATTTTGCTGTCTCTTTAATAATATTACCCATCAATGATACAGCATCCATATTTATCCCAGCTTTTGTTGATGCAACATTTACAGAGGAACAAACCCTTTTGGTGGATGAAAGAACATCAGGAATTGATGAGATCATTAACCTTTCCCCTAAAGTGGCTCCTTTATGAACCAAGGCTGAAAATCCTCCAAGAAAATCAACAGAAATAGCTTCAGCAACCTCATCTAATATATTTGCTATATATAAAAAATCATCTTCTTTGGGATTAATCATGATAGACCCAATAGGGGTTACTGATATCCTGGTATTTACAATAGGAATCCCATATTTCTCTTCAATATTCTTTTTCTCCTTTACAAAAGAAGATGCAAATTTTTTTATCTTTTTGAATATCTTCTCTCCCATAATCTTGGGATCAGGGTGAATACAATCAATTAGGCTTATTCCCATTGTAACAGTTCTTATATCTAAATGCAAAGCCTCTATCATTTCTACAGTTTCTAAAATCTCTTCATGGCTAAATTTAAGCATGCTAACCCCTTAAATCCTGTGCATAAAATTAAATATATCCTCGTGCTGAGCAATAATTTTAAGGTTCAATTCTTTCCCTTTTTCCTCAAGCTCCTTCTTTAGCTGTGCAAAAGCTATATTCCCTGTGGAGATATCTACCAGCATGGTCATAGTAAAAATCTCATCTCCTAATATCTTCTGAGTAATATCAAGGATGTTAATATGATTTTTATAAAGTATAGAAGATATCTCAGCAACAATACCAATCCTATCTTGTCCTAAAACAGTGATAATAACTTTTTCACTCATAAAAAACCTTTAAACAAAGAAAAATATTATTAATAACAAATACCTTTATAACTTTAGGATGAGAAAAAATCAATCTTTATTTTTAATAATTCTTAATACAAAGGATTTTTGACTTGACAATAATATAGATATTTAAGTAAAGAGAAAAAGAGATGAATAATAATAATTGAGGATCTAATAATGGAGAAAAATTTTAAAATTGCTGCTTCTATATTAAATGCTGATTTTTCTCGTTTAGCAGAAGAAATAAAGAAGGTTGAAAGTTTAGGTGTGGATATGATCCATATTGATATAATGGATGGGCATTTTGTCCCAAATATTTCAATTGGCCCGATGGTAGTAAAAGCGATAAACTCTGTTACCTCTCTTCCGCTTGATGTACATTTGATGATTGAAAATCCTGATGATTATCTTGAAGAATTTGCTATTGCTGGCTCTGATATTATTACCGTCCAGCTTGAAACATGCACTCATCTTTATCGCACCATACAAAGAATAAAAGAACTAAAGGTAAAACCATCTGTTGCTTTAAATCCTGCGAGTTTGCCAGAAGAACTTGAATATATTTTGGAAAATATTGATATGATATTAATCATGACAGTTGAGCCTGGTTTTGGTGGACAACCTTTTATCCCTTCTATGTTAAAAAAGATCAAAAAAACAAAAGAGATAATTAAGAATAAAGGGTTGAATATTGATATAGAAGTTGATGGTGGGATAAAAAGAGTAAATATAGAAAAAGTGCGGGATGCTGGGGCAAATATTTTTGTTCTTGGAACAGAGATATTTAAAAACAATGATTATGCAGCTGTTATAACAGATGTTAAAGAAAAATTATTTAAATAAAAGATAAAAAAATTATATGCAACTATCTAAACAGAAATCATATAGAAAAAGTTATGATTTAGCTGTGCAAGAGATAAAAAAAATCCCTATTGATCTCCAAGCAGAAAAAGGTGGCTTACCCCTTTATGCTTATGATAAGGGGAAAAGTTATATAAAGTTTTCTCATTTTGAGCGAAATATAAAAATTTATTTCCCAGATGTAAGATTTGAAGCAGATGATGGTTTACCTATCTCGTTAATATCTCGTATACTTATATTGCATTATCTTATTAAAGCCACTGGAAAGCCTATTGTTGGCCAACTTATTGATTTTAGGCAGATACCAGGAGGATTATCATACTATCCTGTCTTTGAGAGAAGAGCAAAACTATTTCTTATATCAAATATGGGAAATGATTTAGATATCTTAAAGCAAGCAGCTCTTTTAATGGGAGGAATTCCAAGAGAGCAAGGTGATCTATCCTTTACCCTCTTCCCTTTCCCTCGTGTCCCTGTAACCTTAACCTTATGGCAGGGAGACGAGGATTTTCCTTCTTCAGGGAAATTTCTTTTTGATGCATCAATTACAGAATATCTCTCATCAGAGGATATTGTAGAACTTTGTAAGCTTATCTCTGTTAAACTTATATCCTATGCAAAAAGGATCAAAAAAGGAGATATTAGAAAAGAGATTAATTAGTTCTTGCTAAAAATAAAGTGTGAACTAATTATCTTTTTGCGTTTATAACCGCCCACTTCCCCTTTTGAGTCATTTTTATATCTTTTATTTTGTGTGCTTTAAGTCCCTTTATAATTTCATCTGCTTCACTAATAAAAATACCTGAAATTATATATCTTTTTTTGTTAAAAAAATAAGGAGAAGCCATAATCACTTCTATTACCTTTTTATTGATATTTAAAATAGCAAGATCTGCATCTTTATTTATAAAATCCTCTCCTTTTCCTGCTTCAACTTTTATGATCTTCTCCAAATGGTTTAATTTAACGTTTTTAATAGCTGTTTTAACAGCAAGTAGATTGTTATCAACAGCGATTACCTCTTTTGCCCCTAATATTGCTGCTGCTATTGCTAAAATACCAGTTCCTGTTCCTATATCAAGTACTTTTTTTGGTTTTTCTTTTATGTATATATTAATAATTGCCTCTAAACATCCAACTGTTGTAGGATGTGTTCCGGTTCCAAAAACAACAGATGGATCTAAAAGAAGGATTTTTTCACCTAACATAAGCTCTGGTTTTTCCCAGCATGGTGTAATAACAAGAGGAGGTATCTTTATAGGTTTAAGCTCCTCCCCTCCTTGCCATTGAGAATAATCCATATCTAATTTAGATAAAAGCTTAAGTCCTTTGTTTTTTTCTAACAATTTGTTTACTAACTTATCTTGTGGATGCGTAAAAAAGAGAAAGGATGTCCCTTCCTCATTCCAGCTACCAATAAAATCCTTTTCATCTGCACCTTCAATATCTAAGATATCACCTTTTATTTCATAGATATATAGTTTGCTATAAGGTTTTTGTTGCATTATCTCTCTATACCTGCTCTTTCTTAAAGAATTAACTTTTTATTTTAACATTTAATCTTTTTATAAGACAAGAAAAAATCAAAATTTTTTATTGATAAATAAAAGGAAATCTCTTGTCCATCAAAGCTTTTTTTGATATATATTTAATAAATTAAAGAAGTCCTGGAGTAAAAATCTTGAATATCCCCTCATTTCTTTTCACTGGCATAGGAAGTGTTCCGCATACAAATTCAAAAGCAATAAACAGAATAATTTTTAATCTTTTCTCATCTATGCCTTTTTGGCCTCAACTTCCCAGGCGATCTCCTTATGAAAATATGGTTAATCAATTCATCGAAGGATTCGTTATCGCAACAGAAGATATTGAGAAAGGAAAGATCTATATCAATACAGGGGATCATCTCGACGAAAAATTAGCTCTTTTTTATGAAAAGATCCTAAGTGGTGATTTAGATTTTTTTTCTATAACAAAAAAATATGCATTAGGTTTACATGATTTTCTTTCTTTTCTTTTAAAAAAAGAGGATGATCTTCAGTTTGTCAAAGGACAGATAACAGGTCCTATCACCATGGGCCTTGTTATAACTGATGAGGAGAAGAAAGCTATCATTTATAATGAAACCCTTTTTGAAGCCATTATTGCTTTGATAAAACAAAAGATAAAATGGATGGAGAAAAGGTTTTTTGAAATAAAAAAAGATTTAAAGGTTGTAATGTTTATTGATGAGCCTTCTTTAGCGAGTTTTGGTTCAGCTTTTTCAAATTTTCCAAAAGAACAAGTTATAAATTCATTAAATGAGATATTTGCTGATATGAAAAGCCTCCCTGGCATTCATTGCTGTGCTAATACTGATTGGTCACTCATTTTTGAAACAAATGTTAAAATTGTTAGCTTTGATGCATATAGCTACTTCAATAATCTTTCTCTTTATAAAGATGATATAGTAAGATTCATTAAAAATGGTGGTGTGCTTTCATGGGGGATTGTCCCAACTGATGATAACATTAACAAAGAAGATGCTTTATCGCTTTTCTCTCTTTTAGAGAAAGAGATGAACCAATTAATAGATATGGGAATTGATAAAGAGATACTTATACCAGCTACATTTATAACCCCAAGTTGCGGTACTGGAACGCTTACAATTCCACAAGCAGAAAAGGCATTAAATCTGACGAAAGAAATAGCTTTAATGGCAAAAGATAAATGGGCAGAATATTTATAAACCAGATAGAAGAGAATGACAGAATTGATGCGATTTTCCTGGTGAGCTCAAAAAACATGGGTACTACAAAAGCAGGCTCTCCCTTTATCTCCCTTAAATTAAGAGACAGAACAGGCGAAATAGATGCAAAGATTTGGGATGATGCCCAAAATTTGAACAAAATATTTAACCAAGGAGATTTTGTAAGAATTAGAGCAAAAACAGTGACTTACCAAAATCAATTACAATTACAAATAAACAATATCAATTTGGTAAAAAAAGAAGATGTTAACCTTGAAGATTTTCTTCCTTGCACTGATAAGGATATAGAGAGTATGGCAAATGAACTAAAAGAAATTGCTTCTGAAATCAAAGAAAAGCATCTTAAGGAATTGGTTTTTCTTTTTCTAAATGATCCCATTTTCTTTGATAAATTTTGTCATGCTCCAGCTGCTAAAGGACTTCACCATTATTTTATTGGCGGGCTTTTAGAACACACCCTTTCTGTTGTGAAACTCATTTTATTGATTTCTAAACATTATGATTTTCTTGATAAAGACCTTTTAATAACTGGTGGAATTCTGCACGATATAGGTAAAATTAAAGAACTTCATTACGAAAAGGATTTTGATTATACAACAGAGGGTAGACTAATTGGGCACATATTTATTGGCTTAAATATGATAGAAAATAAGATAAAAAAAATAGAAGGATTTCCAGAAGATATTGCTATACAATTAAAGCATCTTATTATTTCTCATCATGGCATGAGAGAATTTGGTTCACCTAAGAGACCAAAAACATTAGAAGCGATTCTCCTCCACTATATAGATGACCTTGATGCAAAGATAGAAGGTATAAGAAGCTTTATTAAGGAAAACCGTAATGATGATACTGGATGGACATCCTTTAATAAAATATTTGAAAGATTTTTCTTTAGCCCTGAAGGGTAAAAGATAAAAAAAAGATCGTGCTTAAAATGAATTATTTTTTAGGTTTTTATGTAAAAAAGCAATTTTCTTGACAAAATGTAATGGGGTAATTACTTTATTAAAAACAGAAAATTTTAATAGGTTATAAGCTTTTATAAAAATGGAAAAAGAGAAAGTGGAACAAATAAAATTATCAGAAAGAGATAAAAAGATCCTTGAACTTATTATAAATGATTATATAAATAGGGCTGAGCCAGTAGGTTCAAGGACTATATCTAAAAGAATGAATTTTGCTCTTTCTCCGGCAACAATAAGAAATATAATGGCAGATTTAGAAGAGTTAGGTTTTCTTGTTCAACCTTATACATCTGCTGGGAGAATTCCAACTGATAAAGGTTTTAGGTTCTATGTTGATTCTATCTTGAATGTCAGAAGATTAACAAGAAAAGAAAGAGAACAAATCAGAAAACAGTTTAAAATTGATACTCATGAAGTTAGAGATATTATGAGACAGGCATCTAAAATACTTTCCTCTCTTTCTCAATGTGCAGGAATAGTTGTTACTCCTAAAATTGATAATATTATAATTAGACATGTTGAATTTATAAAAATCAACAAAAAAAGCGTCTTGGTAATCTTGGTTTCTAAAAGTGGCATGGTACAAAATAAGATTATAGAGATTGAATCAGAAATTGATCAGAATTTGTTAACCAGAATGAGTAATTATCTCAATAGCTTAACTAGTGATCTTACTTTGTCCGAAGTAAGGGAAAAATTGATAAAAGAGATAACTCAAGTTAAAAAGGAATATGATACTTTAATCAACCAAGCGCTTATCCTTGGGCAAAAGGTTTTCGCTAGTCAAATTGAATGCGATATTTTTATCGATGGACAGATCAATATATTTGATGAACCTGAGTTTGCTGATGTGGAAAAGATAAAAGCATTGTTTAAAGCTTTTGAAGAGAAAAGCCAACTTATAAAACTATTAGACAAAAGTATGGAAGCCCCTGGGATAAAGATATTTATAGGAAGTGAAAATCAAGTTCCAGCTATTAAAGATTGTGCTATTATCTCCTCTACTTACGGAAATAGACTGGTTGGAACGTTAGGAGTGATTGGACCAAGAAGAATGGATTATTCAAGGGTAATACCTATTGTGGATTATACTGCTCAATTAGTTACGAAACTTCTTGATTCTAAATAATCCATTTAGGGAAAAGAAATAGATAGATAAAGGTAGACTGAAAATAAAATAAAAAGCTCTTATTTTTATATCTTAACTATTATACTTGCTTTTTTAAATATTTATATCTATTTTAAACAAAAATTTTAAAATCTCTGATCCTTCATTAAATCGATTTTAGGATCAACTAAGTAAAGATATCAAAGTGGGGAGGATTAAAGTGATACCCATTAACAACGATTCTGAGGATAAAAAAGAGTCAACTGAACTTTCAAAAGAAAAAGAAACTGATAAATTAAAAGAAGCTGAGCCAACAAAGGAAGAGAAAAAAATCGAGGATATGAGCAAAGAAGAGATGATTGCTCTGCTTAAGGAAAAAGATAATATGATTGATGAACTTAAAGATAAATATTTAAGAGTTCAGGCAGAGCTTGAAAATTTTAAAAAGAGAATGAAGCGTGAAATGGTGGAATCTGTAAAATATAGTAATGAACAACTGATTAAGGAGATTCTACCTATCATTGACAATTTTGAGAGGGCGCTTTCTCACAGTTCTGAAGAGAAAAATTTAAAGAGTTTGGTTGAAGGTATTGAGATGACTTTAAAGGAATTATTTTCAGTTCTTAAAAAATATGGATTAAAAGAGATCTCATCCTTAGGAAAACCTTTTGATCCATCTCTGCATGAGGCTGTTATGGTTGAAGAGAAGGCTGAGGCTGAACCAAATACTGTGTTAGAAGAATTCCAAAAAGGATATATTCTAAACGATCGTTTATTACGACCTGCAAAGGTTGTTGTATCAAAGGTGATGGAACAAGAAAGTTCTAATTAGTTCACGCTGAAAAATGAAGTGTGAACTAATTAAAACTAAAAATTTTAGTTTTACAAGATTGAAATAATTGTAAAATAATTAAAAAAATTACAATTGAAATCGTAAAAAATAAAGAATTTTCCTTTTATTTTTAGACGGATTTCGTTAACCTAAACGCAATTAGCTCATTTTTCACTATGAGCTAATTAATAAAAAAATATAATGAGGAAAATAAGGAGGATAAAATGAGTAAAGTAATAGGGATTGATTTAGGAACAACCAATTCCTGTGTAGCTATAATGGAGGGGGGAGAGCCTAAAGTTTTAGTTAATTCTGAAGGTAGTCGTACAACTCCTTCTGTGGTAGCTTTTACTGATACAGGTGAGAGATTAGTTGGTCAAGTAGCAAAAAGACAGGCTATTACCAACTATCAAAATACAATATTTGCTGTTAAAAGGCTTATAGGAAGAAAATATAATGATCCTGAGGTTCAAAAAGATATAAAGATTCTTCCTTATAAGATCGTTGAGGCAGAAAATGGAGATGCATGGGTAGAGGTAAGGGGGAAAAGGTACAGCCCTGCTGAAATATCTGCTATGGTTCTCCAGAAGATGAAACAAACAGCAGAAGATTATTTGGGTGAAAAGGTTACAGAAGCGGTTATTACTGTTCCTGCATATTTCAATGACAGTCAACGGCAAGCGACCAAAGATGCAGGCCGCATTGCTGGGCTAAATGTGTTGAGGATAATCAATGAGCCTACCGCTGCTTCTTTAGCTTATGGCTTAGATAAAAAGAAGGATGAAAAAATTGCTGTTTTTGACTTAGGTGGAGGAACTTTTGATATCTCAATCCTTGAAATCGGTGAAGGTGTTTTTGAAGTTAAGTCAACAAATGGGGATACACATTTAGGTGGTGAAGATTTTGACTTAAGAATTATGGAATATCTTGCTGATGAATTTAAAAAGGATCAGGGAATAGATTTAAGAAATGACAGGATGGCGCTTCAAAGACTTAAAGAGGCAGCTGAAAAAGCAAAGATAGAGCTTTCTACATCCTTGGAAACAGATATCAATCTTCCTTTTATTACTGCTGATGCATCGGGTCCAAAGCATCTAAATGTAAAGCTGACACGTGCAAAGTTAGAGCAGTTAGTAGAAGATTTGGTAGAGAAAGTAGTAAAACCATGTGAGACCGCATTGAAAGACGCAGGCTTAACACCTAATGATATAAACGAAGTGATCCTTGTTGGTGGTATGACCAGGATGCCAATGGTTCAGGAAAAGGTAAAGCAGATATTTGGAAAAGAACCACATAAAGGCGTGAATCCTGATGAAGTTGTTGCTATAGGTGCTGCAATCCAGGCTGGGGTTTTAAAAGGTGATGTAAAAGATGTATTGCTTTTAGATGTTACTCCCCTTTCTCTTGGTATAGAAACCCTTGGAGGAGTATTTACCAAGTTGATTGAAAAGAATACCACTATTCCAACAAGGAAGAGCCAGATATTTTCTACAGCTCAAGATAATCAGCCTGCTGTTACTATACATGTGCTTCAAGGCGAAAGAGAGATGGCAGCAGATAATAAGACTTTGGGGAAATTTGAGCTGGTAGGTATTCCACCAGCACCAAGAGGTGTACCCCAGATAGAGGTTACATTTGATATAGATGCCAATGGTATTGTCCATGTAACAGCAAAAGATTTGGGCACAGGAAAAGAACAATCTATTAAAATTACAGCAAGTAGTGGTCTTACTGAAGAAGAGATCCAGAGAATGATCAAGGATGCTGAAATGCATGCAGAGGAAGATCGCAAGAAAAAGGAAGTTGCAGAGCTAAGAAATCAACTTGATACTTTGATCTATACAACTGAAAAATCAATGCGTGAATATGGAGATAAAATCGATCCAGCAGATAAAAAGAGATTGGATGACGCTATCAGCGAAGCTAAAAAGGCAATGGAATCAACAGATGCCTCTACTATTAAACGTGCGATAGACGAGCTAAATAGTGCTTCTCATAAGCTTGCTGAAGCTATGTATACAAAGGCAACAGGTGGCGCTCAAGCTGGTGCTGGAGCAGCCGGTGGTGCAGAAACTTCTCAACAGCAAACATCGGCAGGGAGTTCTTCTTCAGGATCAGCTGATGAGGATGTAGTAGATGCTGATTTTGAAGAAGTAAAGGATAAAAGAAAATAAAAAAAAAGTTGAGAAAAAAATTTAAGCAGGCCGGGTACCTTCCGGCCTTTTATTTTTACTGTGGAAAAGGATTATTACAAGATATTAAAAGTTAGTATTACTGCCACACAGGATGAAATAAAAAAAGCTTTTAGGCAACTTGCCAAAAAGTATCATCCTGATCGAAACCAAGGGTCCCCTAACGCTGAAACTATCTTCAAAAAATTACAAGAAGCTTATGAGGTTTTAGTTGACCCTGAAAAAAGAAGAAGATATGATCAAATAAAAGGTTACAATAGAAACCAAAGAGAAACAGAACATAAAGAAGAGTTCTATGGTTTTTGGGAGTTTTTTCAGACTCAGGTGAAGAAAAGAAGAAAAACCCCAGTATATGGTGAAGACCTCAAATACAAAATAGAGATCACCTTAAAGGAGGCAGCAAAGGGTGTAAGAAAAAATTTTACTATAAATAGATTTGAAGTCTGTCCTTCCTGCAACGCTTATGGTCATCCACCAAATGCAAAAGTCATTACATGTCCTGTATGTCATGGTAAAGGTTCTGTTAGAAAAGAAAAGACCTTTTTTACCATTAATCAGATCTGTGAAAGATGTAAGGGTGAAGGAAAAATTTATGTTGAAAAATGTGAAAGATGTAATGGTCTTGGAAGGATAAATGTTTCACGTGATATTTCTGTAAATATTCCTGCTGGTATAGTAGATGGAACCAGTATGAAGCTAACTGGAGAAGGTGGCAAAGGTACTTTCGGAGGCAAGGATGGAGATCTATTTATAGTTGTAAAGATAAAAGAAGACCCTCTCTTTAAAAGATTAAAAGATGATATATTACTTAGATTACCTTTATCTATATCTGAAGCAGCAATAGGTGGTATAATAGAAATTCCTTCTCTTGAAGGTAAAATTAAAATGGAGGTTCCAGCAGGCACACAATCAGGTGATAGGATTATAATAAAAAATAAAGGCATGCCAAAACTTGAAAGTAAAAAAAGAGGTAATTTTATTGTAGAGTTTATAGTTGAGGTTCCAGTTGAGCTAACAGAAAAACAGAAAGAACTTTTAACAAAACTTGAAAATGAGATCCCAATTACCCACTATCCAGCAAGGAAAGAGTTTAAAAAAAGAAAAAAGCAGGATTAGCAATTATGGCAGAGAAATCTTTCTTTAAACGGTTAAAACAGGGTCTTAAAAAGAGTCGGCAAGGATTTATTTCAGGTTTGGATTTTATTCTTGCTGGCAGAACAAAGATAGATGATGAATTGATAGAAGAGTTAGAAGAGTTCTTGATAACCTCAGATATAGGTGTAACAACAACTCAAAAGATAATTGAGGGCGTAAAGAAAAAGAAGGGTGATAATATACGTGAGTTAATCAAAAAGGAAATCATGAATATCCTTCTAAACCATGAGTACCATAATCCTATAGAAGATATATCCCAAAAACCAAAGGTTATAATGGTAGTCGGAGTAAACGGAACCGGGAAGACTACTACCATAGCAAAATTGGGAAAAAAGGCAATAAATGAAGGGAAAAAGGTTATCTTTGGTGCTGCTGATACTTTTAGGGCTGCTGGCATTGAGCAGTTAAGTATTTGGGGAAAAAGAGTAGGTGCAGATATTATCCATCATAAGGAAGGTGCTGATCCATCGGCTGTTGCTTTTGATACAGTAAGTGCTGGTTTATCAAGAGGTGCTGATCTTGTTTTTATTGATACAGCAGGTCGTTTACATACAAAAGTTAATCTAATGGAAGAGCTAAAGAAGGTAAAAAGGGTAATAGGTAAAAAAATGGAAGGAGCTCCTCATGAGATCCTCTTGGTTATGGATGCAACAACTGGTCAAAACGGAATAGCACAGGCAAGGGAATTTCATAATGCTTTAGGGTTAACCGGGATTGTTATGACAAAACTGGATGGTACTGCTAAAGGAGGCGTTTTGGTTTGTGTAGCAGAGGAAGTTGGTATACCCGTTCTTTTTATTGGCATAGGTGAAAATATGGACGACTTAAAAGAATTTTCTCCAAATGAATTTGTTGAAGCCCTTTTTGAAGATTAAAAATTATTTTAAAATACATAAAAAAATATACTCATAACAGACAAAATGCCTCTTTCACCTGTATAGGCAATTTATGAATCGTCCATGCAATCCTTTTTATTGATAGCAGATATATTAACAACATATACCACCTTTTGTTTAAATATTAAAGACAACAAACAAAATACCACTTCTACCAAATAAAATAATCTTGAAGTAATGATACTCTTATGGTAAGAAGTTTCTATTATGGCTAAAACTGATATAATATTTCTTCATCCCCCAACTGTTTATGATTTTAGAAAACTCCCTATATTACATGGGCCTATAAGTGATGTAATCCCTTCAACCCCTATCTTTGAGATGTATCCTGTTGGGTTTACAAGTCTTTCAGAATTTCTTGAACGTCATGGTATAAAAACCCGAATAATCAATGTAGCAATGAAGATGCTCAAATCTAAAACCTTTGATGTAGAAAAGATGATAAAAAAATTAAACCCAACTGCTTTTGCTATTGATCTTCACTGGATGCCTCACGTAAATGGAAGTATAGCACTTGCAAATATTATAAAAAGATATCATCCAGAAACTCCTGTTATTTTTGGTGGTTTCTCCTCTACTTATTATCATAAAGAGTTGATTCAAAGATATCCTCAAATTGATTATGTTGTAAGAGGAGATTCAACAGAAGAACCCCTTCTTCAGTTGATTAATGCCATAAAGAATAACAAATCAGTTGAAAATATCCCAAATATTACATGGAGAGGTAAAAATGGTAAGGTTAATGTAAATCCATTCTCTTATGTACCTGAAACCTTAAACAATGTGGTAATAGATTATAGCCTCATCATGAAAAAAGTGGTAAGGTTTAGGGATCTGGTTGGGTATCTTCCTTTTTTTAATTGGTCATCTTATCCTATAACTGCTGTTTTTACCTGCCGAGGTTGTACACATAACTGCCGTACCTGTGGAGGTTCTGCTAAAAGTTTTTCAAAATGGTTTAACAGAAAAAGGCCTGCTTATCGTAGTCCAGAGCTTTTAGCTGAGGATATCTATCAAATAAGCAGACATCTTGGTGGCCCAATCTTCATAATTGGTGATATAACCCAACCAGGGGAGGATTACTATAAAAGATTGCTTTTAGCACTTAAACCTTTAAAGATAAAAAACCATCTGGTTTTTGAATTCTTTAAACCCCCAGAAGATAAGGTTTTAGAAGCAATA
>Ga0164318_10002337_pt1 | contig 17552 bp, 15 predicted proteins | sample GuaBasSedimGuay9_FD_113734 | JGI IMG/M metagenome (GOLD analysis project Ga0164318, IMG submission 113734) | Subseafloor sediment microbial communities from Guaymas Basin, Gulf of California, Mexico - Guay9, Core 4571-4, 0-3 cm | ecosystem: Environmental > Aquatic > Marine > Hydrothermal vents...
CAGCACCTCAAGTTGTTTGGAGAAGACCTCCTCATAGCCAAAATCGTTTGATATTGAGGTAATAACTGATGGTCTATCTACCAGTGAAAACGCCGGAAACTGTGCGGTCAAACCACTCATATTCCCCACCAGTTCTGCTTCCAGGTGAAGAGCGTCTGATGCAGAACCACCATTTCCAAAGACGAAGAGGCGACCTCCTCCCTCAAATGTTATCTCTGCCAGTTCTATCAGTTTCCTGATATCCTCTGAACACATCACCAGGGTGGCTTCAATAACCTCTCTGTTCTCTATCTTGACCTTTTCTAATACTTCATCAAACATATTAGAGTATAGGTTTTAACAATAGAAACTGCTGATTATATCAAAACGCAATGATTTCAAAAAAATCCCTCAATCCTCACACTAATAGATTACTACATAAACCCCCCACTTATCCACCTGTGGTGTATGATACAAGCTTTGCTGTTATGTCTCCGATTACTATAGATGACTTCATCAAAACCGGCATATGTCTCTCATCGTCGGTCAGCCAGAACCAAAGTCGTCCCTCCTGGCGGAATATACCCTCTGTCTCCTTCAATATTGGTTCTATCTTGATGCAGTTGAATGTCCCCGCCGGCACAGTCACCTTCTCTCTCTTAAGTATCTTCACATCAATTTCCTTGGAACGCTTGCCATCTGAATGGTTAATATGTATCACATCTCCAGGCTCAAAATCCAGTGTTCTTAGATAATAGAAAGCGGTTAGAACATCCATCGTGTTAGGTAGGGTCTTTAGAATCTTCTCTTCTCTTACTGCTATCTGCCTGTCAGGGTCATAATAAATAACTGCATCATTCTTGTAATTACCCTCTCTCAGGTGCTTTTCATACTTGAGGGATGCAAATGTCTCCTTATCAAAGTAGCAGTCAATTCGGTCATAGACATAGAAGAAGGAGGAGAATGCGGGAGACGACTTGCTTATGGTTATGGTGTGATAGACATCATGACCGAAGAAGACCTCCTCACCTGCAACCTCCATTATGGTTGTTCCTGCTTCAAGAACATTAGTCCAAGCAAGAGAAAAGACCAGCTTCTCCCCAACAATAACACCCTTCTGCTCAGCAAAAGACGACTGAGCAAATAACATAATAAATATTACAAAAATAGATAGAATACCACATCTTCTCACCTATTACTTACCTCCTCAATTATCAAGTAACCTCACAACTCCTGTGATTATATCATCTATCTTTAATTTTTCCATACAATTGAACAACTTACATCTTGAACATTCCCCATTGCACTCCGACAACGAAGGCATATAGACAGCATATCTATCGGATAATGGTCCCCACCTCTGGGGTCCACAATCTGGTATCGGAGAGAAAATGGCAACAACTGGGATATTCATTGCACTTGCTATATGCATAGGTCCCGTATCACCGCCAACAAAAAGGTCGGATTGTGATATCAAGCCCATATACTCCCTGATGTTCATATCATCAATAACCCTTACTCCCTCAATACCCGTAAAAATCTCAAGATTATCAACTCCCTTCTGCCCACATACCATAACCTGAAATCTGCTCCCAAGCATCTCACACAACCTATAATACAGGTTAAATGGTGGCTCGGCAGAAGAACCAAGCGAGCCGGGATGCATGACTATAACCTTCTTACTCATTTCAAAACCAAAATCTTCTATCATCCGCCTCGCATTTTCTACCTCAACCGGTGATAAAAACAACCTCGGTCTCACCAATGAAGGAGAATACCCAAATGGTTTCAATAACAACTGATTCAGAATAACTTCGTGCAAATCACTACATCTCATGCTAAAGAATACAGGTTTATTGAGAGTAAGCCCCCACAACATCCTCCCCTGACCCACCCTTGTTCTAACACCTGCCAGGAAGGGAATCAGATACGATATGGGGCTGGTATCAACGGTAATTGAAATGTCATACCCACCCTTAGACACCTCCTCCACCATTGACATAACACATCTGATATTTCTCTCCTTTAAGGCGAGTATCTTTGATACCAATGGGTTCTCGTATAGAACTGGCGCCGCATATTCTGATGCCACCACATCAACGCAGATATTTGTATAGATTGAGTGAAGTGCTTCTATCAATGGTTCAGCAAGAACCAGGTCGCCTATCCTGTCAGTTCTGAGAATAACTACTTTCAAGATTGCTGACCCCTTTTATGTAGTAATCTCCTATAAACATCATTTATCTGTGCTTCTATGATTTCTGCATCATGAAGTTCTTTTACCTTCTCTACTAATTTTCTCTTATGGTTAATTATATCCATATAATTCTCTATTGCAAATATCGTCTCATTAACAGCAAAATCTACATTAAATTCATCCTCAAACAGGCAGTCACCGAACGATGACCTCTCCATATCATAAAGGTTCTCACGCTTTACCAGCCCCAGAAACCCCCTCTCTCCAAGAGCAAGGACACATCTTCCGGATAATATCGCCTCAACAGCCACCCGCCCGGCACCTATTACAATCGCTGTCTTCTTATATACTTTCTCTATATCATCAACAAAACCCAACTGCTTCAATCTGCAAGCCCTTAAACACGACGAGATATTCTCCACCTCTCTAACAATTTCGTCAACCTGCCTGCCAACAATCAGCAGATTAAAGGGCTTTACTTTTTCATCAACCTTTGAAATTACCTCCCTCAAATACCATATCAGCACCTTACCTTTTGGTCCCGAGTATCTTCCAACAATTGCTATGTTCAGTTCTCCACCTGGCAGTTCCCGTATGATAAATCTGTTCAGGTCAACGGCGTTTCTTATCACCTTGATTCTGTATGGTGGAAATCCATAGTTTTCTATTATTGCCTTTTTGGCATTCTCACAGATAGCAAAACTTACATCTCCAAGGCAGGGCAGAAACCGCTTTGACAGACCTCCGGGCAGTATCTGATGGACAGATGTAAAGTGTGGAGTCCTGCACAATCGGGATGATATATGCCCCGACCACGACGAAGCCCTGGAATGAGAATGAACGACATCAACCTTCTCTCTCCTGATGAAGTCGGTCAAAAACCTTATATGATTGTATCTATCTAAAATCCCCCTCTTGTTGAACTCAAGCCGGAGGTATTTCGCCTGGGTATTCATATTCAATGTATCGGAGACGACAAAGACCCTATGACCGCATTCAATCTGCCTCTCAGCAAGTGTTATTGCGTATGATTCTGCACCCGTCAGTTCAAGTTGGGATAGAAGGTGTAGTATCCTCATCTTCTCAAATATTCACGATAAGAAAGATAATGAACCCTTGCATCAAAGAGGCAGGCGAATAGCCCCTGCCACCCATCAAACACGCCAAGTTTCAAGAAAAATCTCAATACAAATCTAAAAAAGGGCTTCAGAAACAACCTATAAATTCTATACACAAAATTGGTTCTCACGCCAAGACGCCGCATCTCTTCCGCCATAAGTGGCACATAAAATCTCTGCTTGTAAAGATATGATTTAAGTGTTGGGTATGAATAGTGAATAATAGGGTTATTTAGAGTGCCGACCTTACCATGGATTATAAATCTTTCATGTATAATCTTATCGTCAACATTGCCCTTAACCTTTTCAAATAATCTGACCTGCCAGTCGGGATAAAAGCCACCGAACCTTAAAAACCTTCCGAAATACATATTCATTCGTGGCATCTTAAAAGCAGAATATCTCTTATTCAACAGTGCGTTTTGTATCTCATCTCTTAAATATCTACTGATAACCTCATCAGCATCTATAAATAGAACCCACCTGCAATTTGCCTTTGAAAGAGCCATCCTCCTGAGACTTGCAAAACCCATAACACTTGATGCATCATAAACCCTTACTCCAGAGACCTCTGCAATCTCTTTAGTTCTATCAACCGAACCATTGTCAACGAGAATAACTTCACCTGCATTTGGGAGATTACTCAAGCACCTTCGCAGGTTCTCTTCCTCATTTTTGGCGATAATAAGAACTGATAAATCTGGTGTTGAAATCACTTTAGAATATGTTATCATAACAACAATATTTAAGAAAGATTACAGGAGGATGATAGATGTCTCGCAGGTGTGAAATCTGTGGTAAAGGACCTATGGCAGGACACAGGGTCAGCCACTCAACCAACAGGACCAAAAGGCGCTGGTATCCTAATATTCAGACCATCCGGGTGATTAAAGATGGTCGTGCAGTCAAGATGCGTGTATGCACCAGGTGTATCAAATCGGGGAAGGTCACAAAAGCAGTCAATGTCTCGTAGTGTTTAACCGCACTCTCCTGTGAAATAGATAACCTTCAATGCTTAAAGGAGGATAATTATGGCAGAGATGGGTATTGAATTGAAGGATGAGGCAGACCCGATAGTTGTGAGATTACGCTCACTGATTGAGCTTCTTCGTTATCTAACCATTTTTTACATCGTATATCTGTCGCTATTCATACCTTTCTTCGGTCTTATTGTGGGATATATAATGATGAAGAACGGTGTTCTGCCAGAGACGAGGAAGGTAGGAAAGGCAGCATTTATCATTGGAATCATAGAGATAATACTATTAGTAATATTTATAATTGTCTATGCAGTTCTGATTGCAGCAGGGCTGATGTCTGGCTTAGAGGGATTACCGGAACTTGAGAGCACCTATTACTAAAGTTTTCAGATAGAACTTATAACTTAGCCCGCTTTATCCGAATTAGGCGGGCTTTTTTAGTATTTGATTGCAAACTCTCTAATACTCCTTGCTGTGTAAACCACTCCAGATGCAACTATTATCATAATAGAAGGTTCACATATCATTCTAAAACGATAACCCAACCACCAGATAATCCCTGAGATAAATAACACAATTATCGGTGTTACTAGGATAAAGAATCCTCTCTTATTTTTCAGGGACACTAAACCCGAAAGGTACAAGGAAGATAGAATAGCCCGGTGTTCTTATATTTACCGGTGGACCAAAGCCCGGTATCTTCAAATCCCTGATGATTGAAAGTGCCATAGAATGATAATGAACCTCGTCAGCCAAAACCGGCTTCTTATAAGTAGTTAAGAAAAACACAGTCAAATGGGCAACCAAACTCAATATGACAATGATTATTAATGGTCTCCACTGTCTTTTCTTGCTACTACTATCTGTGCTATCCAATTTTTTTTCATCATTCCCTTGGTCTGAGTAGTGGAAAGAGTATAACCTCCCTTATTGATGGTGAATCAGTTAACAGCATCACCAGACGGTCAATACCAACACCCAGTCCACCAGTGGGAGGCATACCATACTCAAGAGCCATTATGAAGTCCTCATCTATCACCTGCGCCTCCTCGTCACCCTTCGCTCGCATCTCCTCCTGCACTGCAAAGTTCTCCCTCTGAACACGAGGGTCATTGAGCTCGGTAAATGAATTCCCAAGCTCAATTCCCATACAAAATGGTTCAAACCTCTCCACCAGGCGACTATCTTCCTGCTTTGGCTTGGCAAGGGGTGAAACCGCCCTCGGGTAGTCACATAAAAATGTCGGCTCAACTATATTTGGCTCTATCAGATTCTCGCCAATTCTTTCAACCAGATTACCCCACCCCATGCCCTTCTCAACTTCAATATTGTGATGAACACATATAGATAACAACTGGTCCACATCTGCTTCTAAAATGTCAATACCGGTCTTATCCCTAATTGCTTCAATCAATGACAACCGCCTCCAAGGTTTCTTAAAACTGAACCCCCTGCCCTGATACTCAAATTCAAGAGTGCCGAATACATCTACCGCCACAAATTCCACCATATCCTCAAATAACTCCATCATATCATTGTAGTCAGCATATGCCTGATATAACTCAAGTTGCGTAAACTCCGGATAATGTATTCTATCTATCCCCTCATTCCTGAAGTCCTTGCCTATCTCATATACCGCTTCATAGCCACCTACCAAAAGACGCTTCAGATATAACTCATCCGCAATCCTTAAAAATATCTTCATATCAAGAGTATGATGATGGGTGGTAAACGGTCTTGCAGAAGCACCACCATATATGGGTTGAAGTATGGGCGTCTCCACCTCAACGAAACCTCTCGCATCAAGGAAGCGCCTAATGGCATCTATCACCTTTGTCCTCAACACAAACCTCTCCTTCACCTCGGGATTGAGAAGCAGGTCCAAATAACGCTGTCTATACCTCGCCTCCTTATCGGTGAAAGCATCAAACCTCCTCTTACCCTCCCTATTCTCTACCTCCTTTACAACTGGAAGTGGTCTTTGTGATTTGGCAAGCATTGTAATTTCACCTACCTCAATGGTTCTCTCACCTGTCCTCGTCAGAAAGACCTTACCACTGACTCCAATAAAATCACCTATGTCTATCAAATCAACAAAATCCCATTGGTGCTCACCCAAATTATCCTGCTTTAAATATAATTGTATTTTTCCTCCCATATCCTGGATATCAAGGAATATTACCCTGCCGTGCTCTCTCTTTGCCCTCACTCTTCCCGCCGTCTTCACCTTAATGTTTTTAGTTGATAAATCATCAAACTCATCTATAATCTCTGATATCCGGTGAGTCCTCTCATACCTGTGAGGATACGGATCAATACCCATCTCCTCAATTTTTCTCAACTTTTCAAGGCGAATTTGAATCAACTCGTGGACATCATCAATTTTCTCTTCTCTACTCATCCTCATCATCACCTCCAGAACCACCAATTCTACTTACTCTTCTCTGACCTCGCCTTAAGATATGCCTCAATGAATGGCGAAATATGACCATCAAGGACTTCACCTGTGTCCGTTAACTCAACCCCAGTTCTGTGGTCCTTCACCAACCTGTATGGATGCAGTGTGTATGTTCTTATCTGACTTCCAAACTTCACAGACCTCTTATCCCTCATACTATCTATTCTGCCCTCTATCTCCTCCATCTCTATCTGATGGAGCTTTGACTTCAGAATATTCATTGCAACCGCCTTGTTTACGTGCTGTGACCTCTCGTTCTGACACGAAACCACTATGCCAGTTGGAATATGGGTAATTCTTACCGCAGAGTCGGTAACATTCACATGTTGCCCACCTGGACCGCTTGCTCTGAATGTCTCCACCCTCAAATCACCCGGGTCTAACTCTACATCTATATCCATCTCAATATAGGGAATCACCGACACCGCGGCGAACGAGGTATGCCTTCTGTGACTGGCATCAAACGGTGAGATTCTGATTAGACGGTGGACTCCCGACTCTGATGAGAGATATCCATATGCGTATTCTTCTTCTACTAGAATCGTCGCTTCCTTGATGCCCGCTTCTTCCGCTGGCTGATACGATATCAACTTAAATTCAAAACCCTCCCTCTCCAGGTATCTTATATACATTCTAAATAACATACTTGCCCAATCCTGGGACTCAGTTCCCCCAGCCCCAGGAGATATTGTTATAAGAGCAGGTCCCTTATCATACTCACCGTCCATATATCGCTTCAAACTCTCTCTCTCAATCTTGCCAGAAAATCTCTTTAACCTTGCCGACATCTCGGACAACAGCTGATTATCATCCTCTTCCTCAAGCATAGTAAGACCGGTGCCAATATCATCCAACTCACGCTCAAAATCCCTCATTGTCCTCAGCACCTTATCTACCTCTGAAAACCTCTTCTTCATCTCTGTCGCCTTCTCCTTATCCTCCCATACCTCCTCCGAAGATAAAAACTTTTTCAATCGCTCTCTCTCTTTCTCAAGGTTCTCAACATCAAAGATACCCCCTTAACGAGTCAACCTCTCCCTTCAGTGTCTCCAGGGCTTTCCTCAATTGTTTAATATCATCCAATATCATACCTCCCGTGTAAACGGCAACTTATCCTTAACGAGACCATAGGTTAATAGTAATATACTACCAATTATAAAAAACAATAAAGGCATTAATCTGTGCCGGCTGAAAAATGTAGAATCACTTCTAATTCGCACCAGATCATTCAAATATGTATATTTATATAAATCGGTCCTGGCAATTATACCACCATCAGGGGCGATAATAGCACTCACTCCGGTATTGGCACACCTAGCAACCCACCTATGCGTCTCCACAGCCCTCATACATGATGCAGACATATGGAGATGTGGCAGGGTTGTCCTGCCAAACCAGGCGTCATTGGTTATCACTACAAGAAGATTGGCACCCTTCTCTATGTAATTTACTGAATGCTCGGGAAATATTGACTCAAAACATATGAGAACGCCGAACTTTGCGTCTTTCGCTCTGAATATGATACGTTCCCTGCCCTCGGAAAAATTCCCCGCCTCCTCCATCACCTTCTCAAGTATTGGTATCTTAGCCCTCCAGGGAACCTTCTCGCTGAACGGAACAAGATGCATCTTATCGTATCTCCCCATAAACTCACCACTATCAGATATGAGAACCGCCGAGTTATAAGAATACCTCTCATCACCCCTATACTCAGCAAAAGGCACACCCGATAAAAGATAAATTCCCTTCTTTTCGGCAAATTCCCTTATCTCATCTAACCTGTGTGGAAAGTCACCCAGATTGAATGGTATAGATGTCTCCGGCCAGATTACCATATCCGGCTTGCCTTGAGCCATAGATAGATTGGTGAGAGAGTAAAACTTCTTTAGTGTTATCTCCCTATAGTCGGCGTCCCACTTAACATCTTGCTCTATATTCCCTTGTATTATTGCAACCCTGAAATCACCGCCATCATTAATATCTGGTCTCAATATAAAGCCAATCAATAACAAAATGCACAATACCGTAACTGCTGATATCAAACTCCCTATTCTCACCTTACCGAAATCTCGTAAGGCGAGAAAGAGAAGTGAATTGACAAGAACTATTATAAATGATACCCCCCACATACCTGAGATTGAGGCAATCTGAATCAGAACCGGCACCTTATACAATACATGCGAGATACCAAGCAGAGTAAAACCAAAGTATCCAAACGACATCACAATCTCCATTGCGGTCCAGGTAAACGGCGCAGAAAGCCATACAGGAATACCTCTATCTCTCAATAAAGAAAACACAAAAGCAAAAGCACCATAGAAGAAAGAGAGGTAGATAAGTAGCATTACAAAACCAGCGAGAGTGATGGTCATAATTGAATAAAGTATTAGAATTACGAAATGAAGCCCAAATACATAACCCACCCCAAATGCTCTGATACCACTTCTGCCCTCCAGTGCCATAAATAATGGTATGAGCGCAACGAAGACCAGATACCACTGATTTAGACCTGGGAATGCGATAAATAACAAAACAGCCGATATTACTGCACCAAGTTTTGAAACGCTTTGCATTATAGGAGTGATTTTAACAGCATTAAAAACGACCAGTCAAGAATTTGAAAGCAGACCTGAACACATCTAATTACTGCCTGTTAGTATATTTCAGAGTAAAGTGGAATGCTGAGCCCTTTCCCACCTCGCTCTCAGCCCAGATACTGCCACCATGTCCCTCAACAATCGCCTTTGATATGGCAAGACCAAGACCCATACCCATAGTTGAGCGCCTGTCACTCATATCCGCCTGATAGAACTTGTCAAATATCCTTTTTAACTTCTCTTTAGGAATACCTGGACCCTCATCCTTTACTATTATCTCTACCTCATCATCTTTCGGAATCTCAATGATAAATACCTCTGAGTTAGATGGGGAGAACTTAATGGCATTAGAGAGAATATTATTCATCAACTGATTTATACGATGTCTGTCGAGCAGGAGTTCAGGAATTTGTTTTCTATTGAATGTTATTGTTATACCCTTATCCACTGCAATAGGGCTAACCTCATTTATGGACTGCTGTATAATATCATTCAGGTCTGACCGTTCCTTTGTCATGGTCAACTTACCAAGTTCTATACGGGAGTAGTCAAGGAGGTCGTCAACCAAACTGGATAGCCGTCGTGACGATATATGTAAACTTTTTATCGCCTCCTTCTGAGCCGGGCTTATAGAGCCCAGAAGACCATCCTGCAATATCTCAGTATATCCAATTACAGATGTCAGGGGTGTCTTCAGTTCGTGGGAGATAATATTCAGAAATTCGGTTTTTGCAGCATCCAGCTTCTTCAACTCCTGGTGAGACCTCTTTATCTCTTCATGGGCTTTCTTTAACGCCTCTTCCGCTTTCTTTCTGTCGGTGATATCTATTATACCCAAAAGGACTGCTGGCTTTGAATCGAAGTAGATTCTATTCATAGATAAGAAGACAAAAACATCCTCACACATACTGCTCTTCAACTGCACCTCTTTCTTATATGACCTTATAACGCCATCAAGGATGAACTTCATTCTGTTCCTCAAGGTCTCCAGGTCTGCCTCAGCCACCAATTCTCTCATCTTCATCTTTTTGAGTTCATCAAAGCCATAGCCCACTATCTCCTCAAAGGCACGATTGCAGAATATTATACTCTTTTCACTATGTATTGCTATACCAACAGGCAGATTTTCAACCAGCACCCTGTATTTCATCTCTGAAGCAATAAGGTTTGCCATAGCACGTCTTAACATGGTGATGTCTATAATGTTCGCCAGAACATACCTCTTGTTCCGATAAACTACGGGCACAATCTTCGCCTCAACGAATATACTCCCAGCTCCACCCCCCTTTATCACCTTAAGCTCCAGTTTCTCCATATCTGACTTGCCCGATAAAACTTTTCGGTATGCACCAATAAAAGCACCTCTGTCTTCCGCTGATATCTGTTTGAAAATCTCATCCGGCTTATTCGCCTTATCTCCAAATATCTCATCTATATGCTGATTCCGGAACAATACCTGCTCATCGCTGAATATCATTATACCCACCTGTGATACCTCAGCCAGAGTGCGATACCTCTCTTCCGACTCCTCTAATGCAATTATCATCTCTTTCTCTCTGGTGACATCCTGCAGAAAAGTTATATCCATATCCGAATCAGGAAGCATCCTGGAGGTGACCCTCACCACTCTTGGGATTTGTGATTTGGTAACCGTAATAATCTCATATGTCTCCGGTGCTTTATGTGGCGCCACCCGTCTCACATCATGTATCTTCGCCACCTTGTCCTCAACTCCCTCAGCTAGTATCACACTTATATCCTTCCCCTTGACCTCATCTCTGGTGTAACCGAATAGCTCCTCAAAAGCCCTGTTCACCTCAACAAATCTCCTCTTTGAATCGGTAATAGAAATGGGAAGTGAAGCATTTTCAAAGAGCGCCCGATAGTGCTTCTCCGATTTAGCCAGCGCCTCCTCTACCTCCTTCAGTTCAGTAATATCAACTCCAGTCAAAAAGGATACTCTCTCACCCTTATAGGTGATTAAATTTGATGTAAGATTTACCCATTTTACCACTCCACTTTTGGTTATGACCCTGAGGTTAAGGTTAATCTTTGTATCATCCCCCTCCCCCCTTCTCTTAAGCACATCCATCACTATATCCCTATCATCAGGGTGCACAAATTGAATGATATCCTTGCCCTCCCACTCCTCTCTGGTATAACCACCTATCTTCTCCACTGCTTTATTCACATACCTGACCACTCCACCCTTATGAATAATAATCCCAGCACCTATGGTATCAAGAAGCATACTCTGAAATCTCTCGCTTTCAGAAGCCCTTTCACACACTATATTGCTTACTATGTAATTGGTAAGGATATCCTTGATACTTGATAATATCCACTCTTCATCATTGCTTAACTTTCTCCCCTTCTGGATATAAATCACTGGAACACCCACCAGGTCTCCCCTGAACTTCAACGGTAATAAAAACACATCTACATCAGCTGGTGCCTTCTTCATGCGGGATAGACGCCTGTATATCACAAACCTGGTTGTGTTTTCCAATCTCCCTATCTCTTCATCAACCGACCAGCCAGGTTCATACTTTCCTATACTGGCAACCTTTTGAACACGGTTGTCGTCAATCACCCAGAACTCACCACCAAGCATCTGAAACTTCTCGGTAACTCTGGTCAAAAATGCCAGGCACAATTCTTCAAGATTCTCCGACTTCCCAAGAGAGGTCAGTATATCAAATGCAATTGATAAATTGTGTACCCCCTTATCTACGACCTCGCCTCTATCCATTACCTAACTATCCCCTCGCTAATCTCTGCTATATATAATTCTACTACTATCTATTACTTGATACTTCAAAGAAAATCCCCTTGATTACCTTTTCCAATACTTCTCCAGTTGAAATTCCCACTTCTACTTCCATAATCCTTTCTAACAAATGAATAATTCATGCAGTGATTAATCAAAGTTTAACAGAAAATTTGGAACCAAAATCTATATGCCAATTAAAGAAACTATATCGCTTCAAGGAGCAACTATCCAGGCGTCTGAGTAGCCAAGATTGCGCAGTTCATCACGCAGTGTCTCTGCCTCTTTTCTGGTTCTGCAGTCACCAACTCTAACCTTCCAGTATTGACCTATATGCTCAACATAGACCATCTTGCCAGGCAGTTTCATCCTTACCTCTTCCGCAACCTTATCCGCTCCGGTCTTAGTAGAGGAGGCAATAACCTGAACCCTATAAAACGGTCCCTCATAACTGTATGTTGTTTCTGTTGTATCTCCTTCACTATATGGCTGTTCATAAACGGGCGCCTCACCTCCATCTTCTTCGCCGATAACTCCCTCCACCACAAACTCTGTCTCATCCAGCTCCTCTATATCCTCATCTAGCGTGTCATCGGGAGGTATTATCTCACCATAAATAACCTCCTCTTTCTCCACATTCTCCTCATCTGTCCTTGATACATCACCCGAACGAGTGGTGCAACCATACAGAGAAAGAAGAAGCACCACACCCATAGCCAATATCAACTGTAATACCACTCTCATATACTCCTCCCCATATCACATTAAAGTTTACCAGAAATCCAGCAAAAATTTGCCCTTAATAAATCACTACTCTCCTAAAATCACTGACATATCCATCCGTAAGTTGAAGTATGTAAACACCGTCCGCAAGACCGATGTCATCCCTATCAAATATGAAATTATGCTCTCCCCTCTCTGAATTGACAGAATGCACATTCATCAATCTACCTGAGATGTCAAACACCCTCAACTCAATCTGACCAACATCACCATTTACAGTGTAGTTCACTGTTGCAGTGTGAGACAGCGGATTGGGATAGACCATAGCAAACGCAAAAGATGGGCAGGTCTGTGGATAGACCCTGACGGTCGCCAGCACATCCTCACTATCCCCAGATACACCCGTCAGGGTATATGTCAACTGTTCGTTTACCACACTGTCGTCAATATATCTAAATGGTGATGAGCCAACAATCAGGTCATCGTTTACTTTTGCCTTAAGCGAATTAACTACCCCGTAATCTTGAACTACCCCCATCTCCCTGTAGATGTTATATCCATCAAAACAATTGTCAATGATTTGCCACCTGAGTATTATATCGTCACCTTTTCTCTCAGCAGAGAAGGCGACATCGAACAGACCTACATCTATCTGATTAAAGAACAGATAGTTACCGGTTGAAGAATGCCAGTTTGTGACCCCAAGGTCAAGTGAAACAGAAAAAGTATAATCCACCTCAATGTTATCATCTCCATCTGATGGTGGTTCTGCAAACGATATCCAGCCCTCCTTGTAGTCATAGCAGTAATCACTGTATGGTATCACCTCACCGTCCACCCTTACATCTCCTAACTGATATACTGGCTTATGGTCAAGATAGTAAGTATGTCTTACTCCATCGCCACTAAGATAATCAGTGGTATATACGAGACCGTTGGAATCAATATCACCCCATACCACTGTCTCACATACCAGTTGACTTGATTTAGATGGTTGCCACTCCCATGATGGTTCTGACTCAAGCACCCCATCTATGTTTTCAAACACCACAACCGGCTCCCACCAGCCACCACTTGCAAGGTCAAGGTCACCGTCATTATCTACATCCCCGAATGCAACGCAGGAATAATACTTCATATCATCAACACCACTGACCCAGGAGGCGGTGCTCTCCAGTTCTCCCCCCTGATTGATGTAAACTCGCACCCTGCTATCTTCTGATGTCAGTTGTTCGTTGTCAGCAACCGCCAAATCAAGCCAGCCATCCCCATTGACATCCCCAAGCACACACCTAATTGAACCCCGCTTCTCCGTTGAAACCCAATCGGGACTGTCTCTAAAATAGCCACCCTGGTTAATAAACGCTACATTCTCCTCTCCATCGCAGGCAACGACGAGGTCAAGCCAGCCATCTCCATTGATGTCGCCCGCAAATACATCGGACCCATAAAATGAATCAGCAGACGACCAAACGGGAAACACACTTATATTACCATCATCATTCCTATATAGTAGTATGGGGCTCTTGACTCCAATATATCTATTACTGCTTGCAGTAGCTATGTCCAGGTCTCCATCACCATCAAAATCAATAAGGCATACACCGAAAGTATGGTTGAGAACCCCGCTATGCCAGGATGGCTCGCTCTCCAGACCATCTCCGGTGTTGAAATATACCTCATCCGCATACGCCTGTTCTCCACTACCCCAGAAGTTTCCTATAACCATATCCATAAAGCCATCTTTATTAAGGTCTCCACAGGCAATATGGGCTCCATAGTCCTCATCACCCGAGCGCCAGGATGCTTCCTCTTCAAATATATTACCGGTGTTATAATAGACGCAGTTATAGTCACTGCTCATATCGTTGCCATTCCCGCAAACAAAGTCAAGCAGAATATCACCATTTATGTCAACAAATGCACCACCAGTTGAATAATCGTCATAGTCCGCCTCATCAGATGTCCAGTCGGGTTCATCAGAAAGCTCTATGACCCCGATAACTGGACAAACAGGGAACACTACCAGCAACACATAAAGTAAAAATATTGACCTCATAATACTTATATAATTATATTCTATTCAAAAGGTTTATTCAATATGATAGGATAGAAGGTTGAGAGAAAATGGGCAGAATACTTTGTCTAACATTGGTATTCTTTCTACCCATCGCCATAATGGGTGATGTTGATATAGAATCATTTATCGGCGAGAGGAACTACATCATCTCTATAAATGAATTACCAATAGGTGAAATGACCGTCACCAGGGCGGTTGAGGGTGACTATCTACTGCAGGAGAGAGAGATAAATATTGAGATAGTGAGGAGTGGTGAGAAGGTGACACTCACTCTCAATGAGAAGATAAAACTTAACTCAGACGGTTCCCCCGTCTCTTTCTCCTACACCGAGAATAGCAATACGGGGCTCAGAGAGATATCAGGTGAGATAGTGGGTAATTTAATAACCCTAACTGGTTCTAATAATGGGAAGGAGATAAAACCCACCAGAATGAAGTGGGACAATGACTTCATACTTGACGATATGATATTTATGCTACCTATCATAAGAGAAGACATAAGCGAAATAACCACCGATGTCTTTTACCCCCAGTTTGTGGATTTCATAAAGACCCGCATAACCATCAGTAAAACAGATAGCGGGTATGAGGTGATATGTAAAGACAATCTATCTGAATATAAACCAACTATTTACAGAACTGACCATCTGGGATGGCTCACATTTGTCTATGATAGTTCCCTTGGAATACCACTTACAATAAAGCCAGGTTCTCTTGAATTGGCAAATGAGTTTGACATAATAGAGACATTCAGAGTAGGAGTTTTCGGTTCAGATAGCGCAAGAAGATTCAACCTACACTTCAATGGAGAGATATCTGAGGGACTCTTTCCGGATGGTGACTTCCAGGAAGTCAGTTACATAAGCGAAGATACAGTTCAGGTATATGTCCACAAGAGGAGAGTAGAGAAGATAGAAGGAGACGCATATCTCTCATCTGGTTCGCCATATTGGACAGGAGATGAGCGTCTGATGAAGATAATCACCAGCGTTGAGAGAGAAAACTCTGGGGGGAAGAGGGCTCTTGCCAAGGCACTTTCAAAGTGGGTAAGCAAAACACTGGTAAAAAAGGATTTCAGCCAGATACAGGGTGATGCATTAAGCGCCCTTGATTATGGTGGAGGTGACTGCAGTGAACATACCTACCTCCTTGTGGGACTATTGAGAACCGCAGGAATACCTGCGAGAGGGGTTGTGGGGCTCCTCAGGTCTGGGGATTACTTCTACTATCATATGTGGGTAGAATACTGGGACAAGGGCTGGCAACCACTTGACCCCACCATTGGAACAATGAGCGTCCAACACATAAAATTAATCAACCTTCCCCCCGAAGGAGGGATGGATATTTACACCTTAAAACTATTAATAGAAGCACTGAATATCAAGAGAATAGAGGTGGTTGATTGATGGCGGATGAAAAGGACTACTATGAAATTCTTGGTGTCTCTCCAAATGCTACCACTGAAGAAATAAAGAGGGCTTATCGTAATATTGCCAAGAAATTCCACCCCGATGTAAATCCAGAACCTGAGGCGGAGGAGTTCTTCAAGCGGGCTTCTGAGGCATATCAGGTTCTATCTGACCCCCACAAGCGCCAGGTCTATGACACTTATGGCATAAATGGTCTCAAGCAGAGGGGATTCGCTGGATTCACATCAGTTGATGAGATATTCAGCACCTTCTTTGACGATGTATTTAGTGACCTGTTCGGCACCAGAAGGAGAAGGAGAAGAAAGCCTGGTCCCGAAAGTGGTGAAGACCTCCGATATGACCTATCAATCTCACTGGAAGAAGCATATTCAGGCAAAGAGTTTGAAATTACATTTGACAAAATGAAGATATGTCCAGATTGCAATGGATACGGTAGTTTAGAGGGCAAGGAGGCATTTACCATCTGCACCAGGTGTAATGGAGAGGGTCAGGTCGCACTCTCAAGGGGATTCTTCACTGTGGCAACCACATGCGACCTATGCGGAGGTAGCGGTTACATACTGAGAAATCCATGCAAGAAATGCGGTGGGGTTGGAAGGGTGAGAGGTAAAGCCAAACTGAAACTGGACATACCTGCAGGTGTGGATGAGGGAACCAGGGTGAAAATATCGGGGGAGGGTAATGCTGGCATAAGAGGTGGACCCGCAGGCGACCTCTACATCTACATTCACCTCAAACCGCACAATATCTTCAGGAGGGAGGGGGACAATCTCAGAAGTGAGATAGAGATAACATTTCCACAGGCGGTGTTGGGAGATATTATCCCCTTTAAAACCCTAAATGGGAACATTGAGGTTAAGATACCAGCGGGAATCCAGAGTAATGATACAATAACCATTCGGGGTAGAGGAATGAAGAAACTGAACAACAGGGGTTATGGAGACCTTATCATTGATGTTATCATAAAGACACCGAAGAAGCTTAGTAAGGAGGAGAAGAAACTTTACAAGAGGTTGAAAGAGATTTCAGAAAGTAATAGGTAAATACAAGTTCGTGTATTTACATTAGAAAGGAGAAATTATGAGAAAGACAATCGCTTTAATAATCGTTTTGATTTTCTTATTAACAATTGTTAGTTGCGAGAAGAGTGCTGAAGAAAAAGCACAGGAATTATTCAACCAAGCACAACTCTATCAGAAAGCAGAAGAGTATGATAAAGC
>Ga0164318_10002338_pt1 | contig 17550 bp, 17 predicted proteins | sample GuaBasSedimGuay9_FD_113734 | JGI IMG/M metagenome (GOLD analysis project Ga0164318, IMG submission 113734) | Subseafloor sediment microbial communities from Guaymas Basin, Gulf of California, Mexico - Guay9, Core 4571-4, 0-3 cm | ecosystem: Environmental > Aquatic > Marine > Hydrothermal vents...
AAGCAAATCAAAAGTTTTATATAGTTACAATGTCAATTCAAAAGTCAAGGTAGCTCAGCTGGTTAGAGCGCTGGTCTCATAAGCCGGAGGTCGAGGGTTCGAGTCCCTCTCTTGACACCATATATAAGCACTATTCAATACAAGCCATATAAACACTAATTTATAAGCTAGTTTGTATTTTAGCCGTTCTTATTTTAGTCACTCATTAGTCACCAAAATAAATGGATTTATTCCTAAATAAAAGTTTATAAATTCTTAAATATTTTTAGAATTATATATTGAAAATTCAATAAAAAACATTAAAATAAAATTACTCCTAAACATTTAATCATTAATTATAATTATATGCAAAACAAAAAAGCATTTTCACTAGTAGAAATAATTATCACTATATCTATAATCGCATTACTTGCTGTTATATGACTTTCATCAAAGCAGTGATACGATGACAATATGAATAACATAAAAATCATATCAGATATAGAAACTATAAATAATGCTCTAGAATCCTATACACAAGAAAATTCATCTCTTCCTATGCCTTGATGAAATACTAACTTCTTTACAATAAATACAAACTACTCTCATTCATATGAAGATACTGAAACTTTTTGAGTATATTGAAGTATTACGGAAAAAACATTACCTAAAAAATATTTAGATGTTTTACCTTTAGACCCTAGAACTAATTCATATTATTCCTATTGAAAAACTAAGGAAACTACAAAAATAATAGCTAATCAATTTGAATTAGCTTCTGTTCAAAATATGAATTGAGAATATCAAGCATTTGTTACTTGAAATTATAGTGCTGAAATTTGACCTCATAATCTTATAAGGGAATACAATGGTAGTAATTTTGTTTATGATAAATCAAAATCTAATCTACCATACAATCCTGATGAATTAATTTTAATAGCAACAGTTAATGGGGAAGTAAAAAGGGAATGAGATACTATAACAACTTGAATATGAGAAACTAAAGAGATATATTTTTCTGATGGTTCTGTATCAATTCTTGAAGAAAATTCTAGTATTACATTAGAAAAATTAGACTTTCCAAATGAAAATAATCTCAATACATTAGTAAAATTATCACTTTGAGCTGGTACGATATGGACTAAAGCAACTCATTTAAATAATGAATCAGAATTTAAAGTTTATACTACTGATAGTACGGCTGCTGTTAGAGGTACAATTTTTTGAGTAAAAAAAGATTCTCCAACAGCACCGACGGAAGTTTTAGTTATAGATTGAGTAGTTGAAGTTTATGAGAATGAAACCAAAGAGAAAATTATAGATTTAGAAAAAGATGAAAGTATTAGAGTTATAGAATGAGTAGAAAATGGAATATCAACTTTAAAGAAATTAGATTATGAAAATATAGAAGATAATTTTATTATTTCAAAGGATATTAGAGGGGCTGAAACTATGGCTACGATAAATCAAGAGTTAAATAGTCGTGCAACTAATAAAAATAAAACTCCTGAAGAAGAAACTTTTATTGAAAAAACTGCTATAAATTGTTGAGAAAATAATGAAAATTTTCATGGCCTTGTATATGATATTCCTTTTATTAGAGATTGAGAAAGTAGTATGATTACATCAAATCTATGGGCTGATAATACAAAATATACAGTTTATGATATTATATGTAATAATTGAAAGTATGAACTTGGAAGAAGTTCTACTATTTATTATGAGTATGGTTTTAAAGAAGTTTTAGGGGCTTATGTAAAAAAAGTTGCATCTTGTGAAATTTGATTGCTTTCTTGATGATTTATGAATGGTTGAAAATGTGTAGTTATAATTGATACTAATTTATTAGATACAGATGAATTAATCAATATTTGAGAAACTTGATATGAAGTTTATATTAATAACAGTAATACACCAATAGTTTTAACAAGTGGTAATTACACTTGAAAAATTAATTTAAGATATAGATATAATTATTTTTCGATTTATGGAATTAATCCTGATTTAAGAATATATAAAACTTCATCTACCATTAGTTTAAGTAAAATAGAAATCAAGCAATAGAAAAGTTAGGTTTTACCTAGCTTTTTTATTGCTTTTATAAAAAATTATTGATTCAAATAATTATAAGACCGTATAATATTATTTACACTATTCTCAAAAAATAATATAAGTGTATTTTGCTTAGTATTTTCTAGTATCTCTTTTTTATTTTTCCATTTATAAAATTTTATCTCTACTTTTCTTGATTCTTGATGATTACTTGTACTTTTTTCTGTTGCTTGGGCTGATAAATTAAATTTTATATTTATTGATTTATTTCTTTTTAATAGTAAGTCAATTATATTTTTTTTAATATTTAATGCTCTAGCAAGTGATAATTCATAATTATTTTCATAGTTATTATTTGTTTTTGATAAAGGTTCTGAACTTGCAAATCCTTCTATAGAAACAATATATTTAAATGTATTATCTATTTTAGATAAAAAATTCTCTAATTTATTTTTATTGTTAATATCAATTAATGATTTGCCATTTTCAAAATAAATATTTATTTCAAATTCTGTTTTAGTATAACTATAAAATGTTGATGTATTAAATTTTATATCATTTAATTTGCTTTCAATACGATTATCTTTTTCTTGTAATGTTAGATAATTTGCTGTAAGACTTATAAAAACAGGTAAAACCAATACAGTTATAAACATAAATAAAAATCCTATTAATAGTTCTTTAAAATGACATCTTAATATTTGATATATTAATTTAAGTTGTTGAATAAAAGCAAAAAAATGATTTTTAAAATCTTTAAAGTCAAATGTAATTAAATTCCATAATATTTGAAATATAGTAATTGGTATATTTATGATATTAAAAAATATTAAATATATGTAATTTATATTTTTTAGAAAATAATTATCATCTGTATTATTTTTACATATATCCTTTTTTATTATAATTTGCTTATCTATTTTCTTTTTTTGTTTCGTTCCAAAGTATCTATATTCATTTCCCATTTTTTATCCTTTAAATTAATAAGTTTTAAAATTTATTCAAATAAAAAAGCATAGGTATATTCCTATGCTTTTACTTAATTATTGAACATCATTAAAACTAAAACTAACTGTAGTAGTATTTGAACCACCAGTTGCTATAGCTTTTACAGTAACAATAATATTTCCATTAAAATCTGGATTATTTGTTTGTAAATTATGTACTTTTAATACTCCATTATCTATATAAACTGAATTATTCCATATTGTCTGCTCTAAACTATTTGAAACAGAAATACTAACAATACTATATGTAATACTATCACCATCATTATCAGAACTAATAGCAGTTAAGTCTTTAATAATTTGTACATTGTTATTAGCATCAGTAATAGTTAACCCAGTATCGTAACTACTTGCAGTCCAAGTAGGAGCAGAATTTGTTGGAGTTGGAGCTGTTGGAGTTTGAACCATAGGGATTTCAGAAATCTTACTTAAGAAAATCTCTGGTGCAATACTTTGAGCAACTATTTCATTTGCACTAACAACATTTTCAAATTCATCTCTCATATTTAAAGATTTATTTTGAATCTCATCAGACCACTCAATAGCAACTAAAATATTTTCAGATGAATTCTTACTAGCTTTTAAAAATGGAGACCATTTTTTAGAATCAAAAGTATATTTAACCCCTAATCTAGCTATATAATTATCCTCATCATGTTCAACACTATCATACTTTGCAGAAACTCTTAAATCTTGTATAGGGTAATAACCAACATCTAAAGAATAATCAGAGTAATTTTTGTTATATACTTTTGTATTCTTATAAACACCAACTGTATCAAAATCTTGATACATACCTAAAGCCTCAATATATGAGATTCTAGAATAACCATCAGCACTTAAAGCACCATCTAATTTATTTACAATATGACCAACTTCTAAGTTATAGTTTTTATTGTTTCCATAACCAACAGCAACACCACCAGTCTTTTGAGTAACATCTTTGTTACTACCATTTACAAGTATCTCTCTTTCTAAAAACCCAATACCAAACTTACTATAAAAGTAATTGTTAATATCAAATTTTAAAACACTAGAAGCCTTGCTATAATCAGAACCTTTTTCTAATACAATATTAGAAATATCATTCTCATATTGAAAACCTACACCATTGTAAGATTTATCGCTAAGTTTTTCACCTACACCATAAACATTTACTGAACCACTATCCGAAGCAACTGCTCCAACTACTAAACCTAAACCAATTAAACTAGTTACTAATAACTTTTTCATTGTTTCTTCCTCACTTTTGTTTTTAATTTTTTTGTAAATAAATTATATTTATGAACTTGACATTGTCAAGTATAAACTTACACACTACAAGTGTAGTTTGTATTAGAATTATTACATAACTATACTTACATCACTATTGTAGTGTAGGAGCATAAATATGGATAAAAGAATAAATGATTTAAGTGTAGATGAATTACATATATTAATTGGTTCTAATGTAGCAAGATTAAGAAAAAGAGCTAATTTAAGTCAATTAGCTTTATCTTTAGAAATGGGGAATAAATCTCCAAGCTTAATAAGTTCAGCTGAGATTTATACAAATAAACGACATTTTAATATAGAGCAACTTCAAAAGATTAGTAGGGTTTTGGATGTTGATGTATGCGAGTTTTTTGAGATAATATAAATTTATTAGAAATTAGTATTTAAAGAACCTATTTTTTCAATAGGTATAAATACTATCTTCTATTTTTTATAAATAATCTAATTTTCTTTTTCTTTTCTACTTTATCTTTTGTTATAAATTTTCTATTATGTAAAATTTTAATTAATTCTTTATTGTAGTTTGTACTTATAAGAGTTGTCTGCTTACCATCTAAAAGAGTAATCTTACTATAATTACTTGGTAACATATTTAATAATTCTATAAATTCTTCTTCTGATAATTGATTATTTTCTGAAATAATCATATTTATTTTATTTTCTAAAGAATCCAAACTTTTTACTATATTATTTATGTAGTAAATAGGTGGTTGTATATTTTTGTCTTTAAACTTAAAACATAAACTAGCTATTTGATTATTAGTAATCAAATCATAGTCCATGATTTCAACAAGCTCTTTTTTAATTTTAGAATTTATTACTTTAGATTCTAAAATTCCAATTATATCATTTGTATCAAATTCAAACTCTTCAAATTTTTCTATTAAATCACTATTATTTTTTTCAATAAGCTCTATTTGCAAATCAAAGTTTCCTTTTAAATCATTAAAGTTTATAGAATTAAATTTAAATTTATTAGCTTCTAACATATATAATACTTTGTCATAGTTTAAATTTTCAATATCAAGTTTAGGATAAGTTATATACCAAATACTTTTAATTAAATACTTATAGGCTTCATCACTAATTTCATTACAAAGCATTATTTCTTTATTGAAATTTGATAATATAGTATTTTTATCAAAATCTTCTTCATTATTTATTTTTGATTTAGATAAGCTTTTATAATTTTCTTCAATATTTAAATACTGAATTAATTCTGTACTTACACTATTTTCATTACTTGTATAATAGTGAAGTAAATTATCCCATGTAGCTTTAACCTTATTACATTCAATTAGTAGTTTATATAGTTCTGTTAGTTCTATTTGAGTAATATCATCTAAAATAGTTTCTTCATGCTTAATAATTGCTTCTTTTTGTTCTTCATTAAGGTTTTCATTATTTAATAACCAAATAATAGTATCTTGATGTTCCTGTATATTATCTTCAAGATGTAAGAATATTTTATCTATATAAACATCTATATTATCTTCAATCACTTCAATTAATTTTTTACCTTTATCAAGATTTCTAACTGTTGTAAGATGTTGAGAATATAAATCTTTTTCAATCTCATCTTGAGGAGATAATCTTGTATATACAATCTGTTCTATCATTAATTTATTTAAAATAAAATATTTATTTTTATAAATATATTCAAAAAGTGGTGTATTAGTTATTGGTTCGCTTAAATTATTAAAATTAATATCAAGTTCTTCAATGATGATTTTCATTTTATCATTATCTTCAGCTACTAAATCCTTTATTTTTATTAAATTTTCTAAAAATTGTTTTAATGAATTATTATGATTTAAACTAATTATTTGATGTGCTGAAAGATTATATAAAAATATATAAAAATAATCTTCTTTTTGCTCTGAATTAAAATTATCATTAGAATAAATATAACTCCAAATATTTTTCCATTTTTCTGTAATTTCTGTAATAAAAATATTTTGTTGTGGTAATAAATCAATATAGTTAAAAATAAACTTTTTTGATTTTTGACTATTATTTGATAACTGTTGAAAAATTGCTTCGCATTGAGGTTCAAATTTATTTTTATTTTTATTTTCAATTAAAAAATTAACTAAATTATAATTTAAGGTAGCTGTTTTTTGATATTCATTAGGTTTTAATTTAGCAACTAGTTCTTTTAAATTTGTAAGTTTATAATCATAACTCAATTCTGTGTTATTAATCACACTTTTTAAGAACTCAGTATCTGAAGGTGTTAAACTTTTATCAAATGAATATGATAAAAACATAAAATAGTTTTCATCAATATGTCCATTTATAAGTAAAGATTGAAGTAAATCTTTTTTATCTAGTTTTTCAATTATTTTATTTTTAATCTTTTCTAAACTGCATAATTTAAATATTGACCGATAATTTAATTCTTTTTGTTTCTTTCTTATTTCTTGTATTTCTTTATTTAATATTTCTATACTATTTTTATTTTTATTTTGAATTAATTTTTCTCTTCCTTTAAAATTCCCTAAAAGATTTTCAATATCTGTAAAAGTAGTATTATCTGAATAAGATGGATGTCTAATTTGATTTGAGTTTTGGATTAATTTAAAATTTTCATCATTTAATGCATCTTTAAATTGAATATGATTACTATCTACTCTTAAATATGGTGGGTCTTGTGAAATTGATTCTATAATTTTATATATATATATTTTTCTTAAATCATCAATATTATTTATTGGTTCATCTTCTATATTTTTTATGATTATTTTTTTATCTATAATATTTTGATTATATTCATTGTCTATATCTTTAATAAACTTACTTTTATTTTTAAAAATATCAAAAACTAAGCCTTTATCTTTATGTAACAAACTAAAGTCTTCAGGATAAAAATTTTTATAAACCATTATTGCAAGTAGTTTTATTTTATCAAGATCCTTTCCAATTTTTTTATCATATATTTTATATTCATTGTATATATTTTTCAACAATCTCATATCTTTAATATATAATGAAATATCACGAAGAAATTCTTTAAAATCTTCCTGTTTTGCTTTTGTGCTAAATTGTATTTTATCTTTTAAATCATTCTCAAAAAACTCTAATAATTTTTCATAAGATGTTGATGAATTAACATAAGGAATAATAGGAATCATAAAATCAAAAAACTTTGTCCTTGAGTCTTCTTCTGTAAACATTTCATCTTTTACAGCGTAAATAAAAACTATTTTTTTATTTACCTGCTCTGAATTATTTAAAAAATTGTTTAGTTCTCTTAGTTTTGTAAATATTTCAATATTATCAAATCTATCTAAATCTTGAAAAATTACAATATTATATTTTGTTTCACTAAAAAAGTATATTATTTCATCAAGATATTTATTCAGTAAGGAATTTTCATCAGGTTTATTTGTTGTTATTTCAAGATTTTGCAAATTTAATTTATCTAATGTAATACCTGTAAAGTTTTTTATTATGGATTTTAAAAAAACAAAACTTGCTCCTATTAATATTACGATTGCAATTATATTAATTGAAAAATTATTTAAGAAAAAAGGATTTAAAAATTTAGAATTTAAAATAATCAGTAATGATAATATAAAAGATAAAGCAAGTATTGTTTTTGATTTAAGCCAAGAAAGTTTATTAATTCTTTTAAATCTTGAAAATGGTACATCATCTTGCTCAACTTTATAAAAGATTTGCTGTAATATACTTTTTTCTATAAGAGATAGGTCTTTATTCTCTTTATTAAATGTTGCTAGAGATATATCTAAAAAATTATATTGTAGATTTTGAGTTTCAAAAGTTTTTATAAAACTACTTTTACCAGCTCCATAAGAACCTGAAATTGCAATGTTTTTTACATCATCATGATTTAAGGCTTCATTAAGTGAGTCTAAATAAATTTCAACTTTTTCAGCATTTTTAGATGGTGTTAAAAACTGAAAATTGAGGAATTTGCTATTTTCATTTATTATTTTTTTTCTAAATTTATATTTAAAGTATGAAAAAATGTTTTTTATATTCATATGCTATCCAATTATTATATTTTACTAATATTGTATCAATAAAAGACAAAAAAGCAATTTAATAGTAGTTTACTTTATTAAAGTGTTCAAATCTTTACTTACTAAAGCCTATTATTAAAGACTTTAAAAAGTAATATTATTAGACTTTATTTTATAGTACTATTTCTTGTAAAAATAATATTGAAATTTATAAAATAATTTTTACTCTTTTTCATGAAATAAGGATAAACTACAGCTTTATAGAATATTGACTTTTAAATTTAATTATTCTTAAGATATTTTACATATCTTACAAGCAGGGGGTCGTAGGTTCAACTCCTACATAACCCACCATTTAAGACGACAACAAAAGGAAAAACTTAGCATTTGACATGCTAAGTTTTTTTGTGCTTTTTATAGCTTTGCCCCTGTCCAACAGACAGGGGGTCTATTTATGCAAATAATGTGATTTTATCAAGTTGATTTTTTAGTCTTTCAGTATCAACACTTAAATATATTTTTGTTGTATCAATTTTAGAATGACCAAGTATTTTTGAAATATTAAATATATCAAAATTATTTCTTACAAGTTCAGTAGCAAAAGTATGTCTTAGTTGGTGCCATGTAAAATAAAAACTTAAATTTGCCCTTAGTTTATTTATCATTTTTCACATCTCTCTTTTTTGTAGAGTATTTCAAAATGCAGTAGGAAACAATGCTATATTTCAATCATCTTTAAAATCTTTGTTTCTAATTACTAAATATTTAGCTAAGTTTCTTGTGAGTTGTTGACTTAAGGGTATAACTCTATCTTTATTTCACTTTCAATTATTAACTTTAATATATCATTCATGAATTTCTAAATCCTTAAACTTTAAATTCATTAATTCACTTAGCCTAAGTCCTGTGTATAAATATGTATATACAATAGTCTCATTTCTTTTTCAAATATATGTTTTAGTATCAAAGATTTGAGGAAGTTTTTGCAAAAGTTCATGTGTTTCTTTTTTTGTTAATGTTTTAGGTAGCTGTATAGCTACTTTCCTTTTTGATATTTTATCAATTGGATTTTCATCTAAGTATCATTCATTTTTTAAATATTCACAATATGCTCTTAGATATTTTCTATAGCTATTGTAAGTTCAAGATGACCAATTTCTAGCAATTAAGTTATCTCATAAATATCTTTTAAAATTTTGAGTTGTATATGTTGATAAATCAGTTGCTATTACTTGAGTAGATTCAGTAAATAGATTAAATACAGATTGATAAGCTTCAATCATTCTTATTCATATTCATTGACTTACTTCTTTTTCTAACATAAAGTCATCAATGTATAGGTTTAAATATTTTTTCATATAGTTAAATTAGTAGATAAACAATTTTGTTTATCCTTATTTCAATAATAAGAGAATAAAATCTCTTAAAAATAGGTATATTTTAAAGAACAAGTTATAAAAGTTTTCTTTTTTGTAAAACTGTAAAACTCATCTTATTAAAAAATTTGTTTATGTAAAATCTTTTTAATTTCTTAAATAAAAAATTATATTTAATTAATTCCTCCAAGGTCTAATAGCATTAAAAAATAACATAAACATACTTAGCCCTATGATTGTATAGTTTATAAAAGTTCCTTGTGTTATACTAAATCCAATAACAATAAATATTAAAGGTAAATAGTTAATCCATTTTGCATAATTTGTTTTTTGTAAAAATAGTATAATGCCAATTGAACCTATAATTGGTATTATAAATGGATAAATACTTGAATTTCCAGTATCGTGTGTGATTGCAGCTAAAAATATGATTACCATATAAAAACTCACTACTAAAAACATTGCTCTTAATATTAAATTCATTCTAATCTCCTATTGTCATATATGCATTATTAATTCTTTGAAAAATATCAGTAAATTTTAGAATTTCTTCTGGATTCTTATCTGGATGATATTTTCCAGCTAATTTATAAAATGCTTTTTTAATAGTTCTTTTATCATCTGTTTTTGATACTCCAAGTATTATATAATTATCATATGAAAAGAATTGATTATATTCTTCTCCATAAGGACTAGTTGCTGTTTGTTTTGTTTGATATTTAGTTTCATCATAATTATTTGATGTATTTTCATTGGTATTTTGTTCTTCTTGTTTATAGTAACTTTTTTCTTCTTTTTTATTATTCTTTTTATAGCTATTTGAATTATTTTTAGTATAAAACTCTTCTTGTTTATAATATTGTTTATATTGCTCTTCATAATTATCTTTAGGGTTTTCTTTTTCATAACTATTTTTTGCTTTATTAAAATCAAAGGTTGTAAAAAATATCAATATTAATTTTATTAATGAACCTATCCATTTTATAAAATTTAAAGATTTATAATAAATAGTTAAAAAGAACATGTAGCTATTGATTGATAATTGTTTTATTATTAAAAATTGATATATAAAATATTTTATAATAGTTGTTATATGTGGAAGTATTAATCCTATCCCAAATACAGTATAAACTGACATAATAGGGTATGATAAGATTAAATAAATTCCATAACCTGAAAATATCAATTTAGGTATAATATTTTTTGCATTTTGAGATATAAACCAAGCTATTATAATCACTAAAAATAAAGCTACAATTAATGTTGTAGTATATCCAGTAAGATTATAAACGAAAGATTCTAATTGTGCTACATTGTCCATATTCTAACTCTCTAAATCTATATATTCAATATTGTTCATATAATCACCTGCATTTATTTTAAATGGTATAATTTTACTGTATTGATTAAATACAAAATCTTTATAATAAGGTTTTATTTTAAATTTTGCAGGTAGTTTATTGGCTGTTATAAAAAGGGCTTCATTGTCTTTTATCATTCTAATTTCATCTGCTCTCATAACTGCTTGGTCTTTAAAATAATAGTTTCCATCTATATCTATTTTTATCTCTTCTTTTAAACCAAATATTTTAGATAATGCTTCTGTTGTTGGCAAATCAGCACCATTGTAATATAGTTTATTTGATATACCACCATTTATAATAGTTTGTGCATTTACTTTTCCATACTTGCTTTCTAATTGATTTATATCTTGAAGCATTATAGAAATAGATACATTATATTTTCTAATGGTTGTTATTGTTGTATCAAAATCAGGTAAATTCATATTTCCAAATTCGTCTAAAAGGGCATAGATTGGCAAGTCATTTTTTAAAGGCAAAGTTTCCATCATATTATTAAAAAATTGATGATAAAATATATTTAATAAAAATCTATACTGCTTTTGTTTTTGCCCTGGTATTTTTATATAAATAACTGATTTTTCTTTTCTAAAGTTATCAAAATTTATAGTATGATTTGCTGTAAGTTTTGCTAAGTTTTCATTTATAGCTATAGGGGATAATGCAATATTTGCATTTGCCATTATACTCATTAAAGTTTGTGGGTTCATTCCCATAAAACCTTTAAATTCATTATAAACTGTATCATCTCCAAACTCATCTACTAAATGATGTAAGTTTGCCCCATCTGTACCAAAATTATTTATAAGATGTTTTATATTGGCTAGATTTATATATTTATGATTTTTCATAGATATAACAAGTTTTATCAATGTTGATAAAATTGATTTTGCCCCATTGTCCCAATATTCATTTTCAGCACTTGATTTACTAGATTCTTTATTTGATTTTATAAGTATTGATACAAGTTCATCTATTTTAGTTGAATCAGTAGCATAATATAGGGGATTGTAGCCAATAGATTCTGTTAAATCTTCAGGATTTAACACATATATTTTATAACCTTGTTGTTTTAAATAGCCACTTGTTTGATTGTGTAACTCACCACTAATATCTGTAATTACCATTGAGTTTTTACCATTGGCTAATTTAAAAATATTTGGGATTACATAAGATGAAGTTTTACCACCACCAGTACGACTAATAAGTGCTAGATGATTAAAACTATCTTTAGTGCTTAATCTTTTTGACATACCATCTATAAGTAAGCCTTTGTTTGATGATGAGAATAATTTATCTTGATTATAATTATTCATCATTCCATCACTTTTAAATCCAGTAAATAAGATTTTAAATATATGTGATATTGGATTTAAAATATTCATAGATTTTTGATTTGCAAGTGCAAAATTAATACCTATTTTACTTAATGTAAATTTCATTACGGATAACATTATTAAAATAAAAACTATTAATCCTAAAAATTCCATATACTCACTTTATAACAAAGCTAAAAGTGGTTGTAGCGAAAAATCCAATATACTTAGATTCATATCTTGCTGACATTCACTTAGCTTTTTTCTCTCTTTATTTTGTTTTTGTCTAGTTTGATTGTAGCTAAATTCTTTTTTATTGTCGTTAAGCTTTTTTCTATTTTTCATAATTTCCTCCTTTCTCATCTTGAACGATAAAATGATTGAGTTTTTTCTTTTTTAAATTCACTCCGTTTTTCTCTTAACTTTTCTCTTTTAGTAAATCTTGTAAGAGTTTGTTTATATTCATAATCAAGCCCAAGAGTTTTTAATCTATAATTTTTATTTTCAAATCTAACTCCAATATTCAAACCCCTTGTATTAATTTCAAAATTTTTATTTTTTAAACTATTTTCTAAAGCTACTTTAGAAATAGATCTTTTAAAAATATTTTGCAGCTGCTCTCTTACAAACTCTTTTTTAGTTTGCTTTTTTCTTCTGTGTTTCATCTCTTGTTCTTGTATTTTTTCTTTTATATGCTCTTTTACTTTTGGTTTTAAATATATGTAAGTTGGTTTTAATTGGTGCTTGTAAGTTAGATTTTTATAAAGTTCTAAATTTTTTTGAATTTGTTTAAATTGGGCTTTAGATAATCTAGTTCTTTTATGCTCTAAAACTTTATTACTACTAATCATTAAGTGCATATGTAGATTGTTCGTGTCATTATGAATAACACCATATACAAGATGATTATTTGCTCTTTGTTGTATATATTGTTTTGTTAAATCATTTATGATTTGTTGTTGCTCTTCTAAAGTTAGATTATTTTTTTCAAGTGATAAGATTTCATGATACAAATAAACTTTACCTCTAGAGTTTTTTAGATATTGTGCATTATCTAAGAATTCTCTTGTTAGTTCTGCTTCATCTTCTAAATCACTATATAAATTCCAAGCAAATTTATTTAAAATTTGCTCTTTTTCAAAGTATCTTATTAATTGATAGAAAGTTTGATTTGCTCTACTCATTGATTTTATTATCATAATTACATCTTTGATATAAAATTTTTAAACTCTGTTTCATAATGTTGAAGTGATTTTATCAATATATTTATATCAATATTTTCATCCATATTACTTTTATGAGCTATTTGATTTATATTATTTGCAATACCTCTTGAAATTTGTATATATTTTGAGATAAACTCTTTTTTAGCAGGACTAATTAAAGAGGTTGTATCTTCGTTTAAAAAATTAGTGATTACATTTTTTGCATAAGTATTTACACTTAAATCATAATATAAACTTCTTCTTTTTAATTCTTCATAGTATATATTTTTTAAAGGTATAGTTACAATTTTATTTTTTTCATTGTATTCTTTTTTATACTTAGTTTGATAATCACTCATTTTAAAACTCCATTAAAAAATAAATTATGCTGTTTTTATAACAGCTTGTGTGTAGTATTTTGTAAGTTCCAAAAGTGGATAAAATACATCTCCCTTATTTTGTTTAATATAACTACAACCTAAACCATCTTTTCTAAGTCTATCAAGTGTTGAGATACTAACTCCAGTTTCCAATGCCATCTCTTTTTTTGAAAGTGCAACTTTTTTATGTTTTGCATACAAAGTATCAAATACAATTTTTTCATCTGTTCCCATGTTTTACCCCTTAATTTTTTCTTGTAGGATAATTATAAAGTATATTTACTTATATTTAGATAATTAATACTTAGTATTAATATAATTTAGTTATAATAAATTAATTTGATGAGATTTGATTATATCTCTATTCAATAAATATTTATACTAAGTATTATATACTTATAGATATATTTTAATTAAAGGAAAAATTATGGGTGTAAAAACAGCAGGTCGTCCACCATTAAAAAAAGAAAGTGATAGAAGAGAAAAAAAAGTTATGTTATCATTTACAAATGATGAGTATGATGAGTTAAAAAAAATGCAAGTTCTTTTAAATCAAGCTACACTTACTGCAACAATTTTACTTTTTGTCCAAAAAGGAAGAGAAGCAGTAGCTTTAGAATTTGTACAACAAAGATAATTTATTTTTGTTGTTATGATGATTTTTCATCATCAAAAAGGGGTTTAAAGGTTTTTAGGAATAAGGGGGTTTTTCCCCTTAATTTTCCTAAACAAGTTGTAATAGATTAAAATTCTTTAGAATTCTTAACTCTTTGCAAACTTGCTCCTTTGAAATGATGAATTGTATCTATCCTAAGAATTCTATAGAATAATTAATCAAGCTTTTTGTTTTTATAAAAATTCAATAAATTATCTTTAATTTTTTTCAATTTTATTTTATTAGTATCATTCACATTCCAAGATGGATTTATAAATTTTATAATATCTCACTCTTCTCATCTTACAGTTTTTAAATTGATTTTATCAATTAAAATTAATCAAGTTATTTGTTTATACATACAAAAAACTTTAGGCTTTTTTGTAATTTGGATTTTAGTTATATAGCAAGGAAGTAAATTTAATTCTTGTTTAAATGCTTTTGTAATGATATGCTCTATAATATTAATAGCACTAGTTCTGTCTTTTGTTCATAAATAATCTAAGTCATTGATATAAAAAGTATGATTTAAAATATCATAATGGTAAATAAAATAGGTTCAGATAGCTTCATGAAATGTACTTTCAATAGATATAGCTTTCATTGGTAAGTCTTTTTTACCTGTTTTTATTTCAAGTAATGTATTAAATAATTTCATAATGTTTATAAATAAAAAAATATATATGTTGTCGCGACATATATATCCTAACATATATTTTAAATCTTTGTCAAAAAAACAACCTTACTTTTTAGCTTAAATTAGCCAAAACATAAGATTTAGATTGTCAATTTTTTTGTCTTGATATGATTGGTTTTTATTGCAAATAAATTGCGGAGTATAAAAAAATTATATTACATAATTGTTAAATTACAAGGAAAAATTAGAATCAAAGAATATTTGTTGTAATAAAATAAAGAGCTAAAACTTTTTTTCTTTTTTTAATTTATAAAATCCCCATAATAAGCCTAATAAAACACATACAATTGATAACATATATGTATGATTTATATTACTTTGTTTAATTAATGTAGAAGTATTGATAAAAATTGTACTCCAAATTATTATTGAAGTTATCGTTCCAAAAATTGTTAATGGCATCATTTTTTTTATTGATATAGATGTTATACCAGCAACTAAATATAAAGTACCAATATAATTTGGATGAATAGAAAGAAAAAAACCAGTTATACTACCATATCTATTTAATAGTTGTTTTGTGGAATTAATAATATTTCTATGACCTAATTTATTTACAAAGTCACTAAAATATTTTCCTAAAATATAATTTAAAAATATGCCTACATTTATTCCACACCAAATAATAATAATAGGTATCAATAAATTATATATATCTAGTTCTGAAGATAATGACAATATAACAGTTGCAAGAACTATTGAGCCTGGAAAATAAAAACTTAAAATAAATATAGTTTCCAAAATAGATGATAAAAATAAAGCAAATAGAAAATAAAAATTATTGTCTTGAGATTGTTGAATTATCCAAAATATAAAATCATCAAAAGCTATAAATTTTTGTAGCCAATTAATAAATATTAATGCTATAGCAATATAAAAAAAATATCTACCATAAAATAAAATTTTTATCATATATTAAAATTATAAACTAAGAATTAAGAATTTATAATATGATGAATAAAAACTTATAAAAATAAATGATATTAAAACAATAATTCTCAAGTAAGCACTTAAATGAGGAGGTATTCCCCAATTATCAGTATGATTATGTTCTTTATACGCTTTTAATAACATTTTGTTCTTATCTTTATAGCTTGTAAGTATATAAAAAGAAATTAATAAAATTATGATATTAGATGTAAGAATTATTGGATGTAATATAATTTTATTAAACATTTCTTGTGGTACTTTATTAAGAAAACCACCAATTAACTCTGACATTAGATTAAGTTGGTCAATATAAAAAACTATAACACCTATAAGAAAAACTGCATAGTGTATCAATAAATATACTTTAAAATCAGATTTTTCTTCTATAATTTTTGGATTAAGCTTTATTTTTTCCATATTTAGTTTTTCATCTTCAGTAAAGACACTAACTCCTGTGTCTACCATATTATGTCTTATATCGGAAGAGTAATATTTTACCATACGTCCAGAAATAAGCAAAAACCATACACTTACACTGGTAACAAAATCAATCCAAGCTCCAAAAGTTACAAAAAAATTAAGTTCTTTAAAAAAGATTAACACTAATAATAGAAAAAAAATCAGACAAAATATCCAAAATATTTTATCCACATTACTATATTTCAATTTTAAACTATTAATTCTTTCATACATATATAACTCCTAATTATTAATAAAAAATTCTTTTACTCGTATAAGAGTAAAAGAATTTAAATAATAACTAATCTTTATCCAACTCTAATAGAAGGAACACTTCTAGAAGTGTGAATCTCATTCTTAGATTTGTCATTTGTAAGTGATGTACTAGTTAAACTAATAAATGCACAACCATTAATATAAAACATCAACCCTATAGTTAATAAAATCAACTTTTTTTTCATATAATCCACCTTTTTTATTTGACCAATATACATAATATATGTAATTAATCTATGAGAATATTATTTATTTTTGACAAAAAATCAAATTTATATAATTTTACTATATTTTATCTTTAAATATAAAGTATTTTGCTTAAGTTGAATTATTTTGTTTATATTTATTTCTAATAATCTCAAATTTTCATCAAATACCATCAATAATTTAAGCTTTTTTAAAAATAATGGGTTAGTTACTGGAATTCAATTTGAAATAACACACTATAATATTTTGTAACTTAAATATTTAAAATATAAAACAAATACAAGGTTTTTTAGTGATAATAAAAACTAAGCACAGTTGAAAGAATAATAAATCTTTTAGTATTAGACTTTATAGATAACGAGATAATAAATACAAAAATATTAAAA
>Ga0164318_10002339_pt1 | contig 17549 bp, 21 predicted proteins | sample GuaBasSedimGuay9_FD_113734 | JGI IMG/M metagenome (GOLD analysis project Ga0164318, IMG submission 113734) | Subseafloor sediment microbial communities from Guaymas Basin, Gulf of California, Mexico - Guay9, Core 4571-4, 0-3 cm | ecosystem: Environmental > Aquatic > Marine > Hydrothermal vents...
AATATTTAATCTTAAAGAAACTTCTTTTAAAATCTTAAGTCCTTCCTCTCCTAATCCTTGAAAACTGTAAGGAGAAGTTCTTGGCTTAAATGCTCCACCTCTTAATATCTTTGCTCCTGCCTCCTTAACCTTTTCTGCTACCATAAGGAGTTGCTCCTCTGATTCTATAGAGCAGGGGCCAGCAATAACTATAATTTCATCTCCCCCAATTTCTATCCCTTCTCTTATTTTTATTACAGAATTCTCTTTTTTAAACTCTCGGGATACAAGTTTATAGGGAGCCAAAACCGGCATTACCCTCTCAACTCCTGGGAATGCCTCAAATGGTTGAATTCGCGCCACATCTTCTGGACCAATAATTCCCACAATAGTTCTCTCTACCCCCTTGGAAATCATAGGCTTAAGCCCTAATTTTTCAATTCTTTCCACAACATGCCTGATTTCTTCCTCGGTGGCTTCTTTTTTAAATACAATAATCATTGACTCTCCTTTCTTAAATAATTTTTTAACTCTCTTATAAACTTAACATTTTCTTTATGCAACCCTACAGTTAAACGAAAAGAATTCTTAAGCCCCCAGCTATTAAGAGGACGAATAATTATTCCTTTTTTAAGAAGATACTGATTTAGTTTATTTACATCTTTTTTAAAATTGACCAATATAAAATTAGTCACACTTTCTATAAACTCTAAATTCAATTTTTTCAATTCTCGATAAAGATATTCTTTCTCTTTTTTTATATATTGCCTAACTTTTTTAAGAAACTCCTCATTTTCTAAAGCCGCCAAAGCTGCTACTTGTGCGATTCTATTTACATTAAAAGGTTCTCTTACTTTATTTAAAATATGTGCGATTTGGGAAGAAGTAATTGCATATCCTATTCGCAATCCTGCCAATCCATAGGCTTTAGAGAATGTGCGGGTAATTATTAAATTTTTTCTCTTTTTTAAAAAAGATAAACTTTTAGGAAAATCCTTTTTTTCTACGAATTCATAATAAGCTTCATCAAAAAATACTATAACCTCAAAGGGGACTTTTTCTAAAAATTCTTCTATCTCTTTATGAGAAAGATACGTCCCACAAGGATTATCAGGATTAGCAATAAAAATAATCTTTGTATTTTTGGTAATTGCTTTTGTTATTGCTTTTAAATCATGGCGATAATTTTTAAAAGGGATGCGTAAAACGCGCGCTTTTTGAATTTTTGCCTGCAACTCATAAATAAGAAATGTAGGAAATCCTACAATTACCTCATCTTTATCATTACGAATAAAACTCCTTAATGCCAACACAACAATCTCATCAGAACCATTTCCAAAAACAAGCTGATTCTCTTTAACTTTAAGTCTTCCTGCCAATTTTTTTCTTAAGTAGAAACAGCTACCATCCGGATAACGATTAATATTTTTAAGTTCTCTTTTTACTACTTCTTTTATATAAAAAGGAGAAAATGGAATTTCATTGGAGGCAAGTTTATAAACATCTTTTAATTTAAATTCTCTTTTTACCTCCTCTACAGGTTTTCCTGGAATATATCCTTTTATCTTCTCTAAAGCTTTATCTATCTTTATCACTTTTAACTTTCCTTAGGATAAGAACCTAAAATTTTAACAAAATTACACCTCTTCTCTAACTCTTTTAAACTTTTCTCAACATTTTTATCAAGTCGATGCCCTTCAAAATCTACAAAAAAATAATATTCCCATGCTTTTCTTTTAGAGGGGCGTGATTCAATCTTTGTTAAATTTATCCCATATTTTTTAAATGAATAAAGAGCATCATATAAAGCTCCCACTTTATCCTTTACAGAAAAAAGAAGAGAGGTTTTATCCTTTCCTGAGGGGGGACTATCTTTTTTGGCAATTACTAAGAATCTAGTCAAATTAAATGTGGAATCTTGAATATTTTTAGCTAAAATTTTTAAGTGGTATAAAGAAGCCAAAATTCTACTTCCAATACAAGCTCCATAAATATCCTCTTTTGCCTTTAAAGCTGCTGCTGCAGTAGAAACACAACTTACAAACTCTACATTCTTTAAATTTTTACTTAGCCAGTTCCGACATTGAGCAAATACTTGAGGATGAGAATATACTCTTTTTATTTTTTTTAAAGAAGAATTACCCAATAAATCATGATGAATATCTAAAAGAATTTCTGAGCATATTTTAAGTTGGGAATCAAAAAACATATCCAGAGTATAATTTACTACTCCCTCAATGGAATTCTCAACAGGAACTACACCAAAATCAGTGTTATTTTTCTCTACACCATCAAATACATCTTTTATGCTTTCACACTCATAATAATGCATTTTTTTGCCAAACTTTTTAACTGCTGCTAAATGAGTAAATGTCCCCTCCGGTCCTAAATAAGCTACATATAAATTTGTATCTAAGGAACGAAAAACAGAAAATATTTCTTTAAATATTAACTCTATATCAGTTTCCTTTAAAATAGATGTACCGGCTTTTTTTATTCTTTCCAAAATCTCTTTTTCTCTTTCTGGAGAAAAAACATCTAACTTCTTTTTTCTTTTTAATTCAGCTATTTTTTTTACAATTTCTGCTCTTTTTATAAGAAGTTTAAGGATCCTATCATCTACATTATCAATCTGTCTACGTAAATCCTTAATTCGCATAAGAAAATATTTCTTTTGCCTCCTTAAGAGATTCTTTTGTTCCTATATCAATCCAAGTGCCTTTAAAAAGATAACCATAAACCTTAGTCTTTTTTATCAACCATTGGATATAGTTTCCTATTACATCCAAATCTTTTTTTTCTTTAATATACTCATCAACGAATCTTAAACTCTCCTTAGGGAAAAAATAAATACAGGTAGCAATCATATCAGAGAAAGCTTCTTTTGGTTTTTCTATTAACTCCTCAACTATTCCTTTTTTTACTTTGACTATTCCCAACTGAGTAATTTTTTTCTCATCTTTCATTTTGTATAAACCTATAACCGGATATGGGTATTTCTTTAAAGAAAAATTAACAAATCTATTCAGCTTCCAATCAAAGATATTATCCGAACCTATTACAAGCCAATCATCTCTCTTTTTGCCCATTCCAAACTTAATATCTCCTATTGCTCCCCGCCTTTTTTCTGCTGAAGTTGAACCATCATCTAAAATAACAATCTCTTTGTTCACTTTTTCACGCCACTCTACAAATTTCTTATAAAATTTATGATTAGACACAAGCACTACTTCCTCTATTTTAATCTTTTCTTTCAATTCTTCAATTTTTTCTATAATAATATCTAGTATAGTTTTTTCGCCTAAAGAAAGTAAAGCTTTTGGGGTGTGTAAAGTTAAAGGATATAGACGTGTTCCATATCCGGCAGCCAAGATTAAAACTCTCATCAGGAAATAAAAATTTTATTATAGTTATCTTTTAAAATCTCTTTAAGCTTTTCTTGTAAAAATTTTTCTATCTCCCGGGGAGTAGAAAAATTTAACACCAAAGAGACAATTTTTTCTGCTTCCTGAAAAGTTACCTCTCTTATTACCTCTTTAACCTTAGGAATTGAAGGAGGGGGCATACTAAATTCATCCAGCCCCATCCCTAAAAGTAAAAGAGTAAATAGAGGATCTCCTGCCATCTCTCCACACATTCCTACTTTAATTCCTTGGGTGTGAGCTGCTCTAATAACACTCCTTATTAATTTTAATACCGCCGGATGTGCAGGTTCATAAAGATAAGCAACTTTCTCATCTGCTCTGTCAACCGCTAAAGCATATTGAATCAAATCGTTTGTTCCAATACTGAAAAAGTCGCATTCTTTAGCCAGAATTTCTGCGGTTAAAGCTGCTGAAGGCACTTCAATCATCACCCCTACAGGAATTTTTTCATCAAATCTTTTTCTTTCTCTTCTCAATTCCTCTTTACATTCTCTCAAAATTTTTTTCGCCTCTTTAAGTTCCTCAACTCCTGAAATCATAGGAAACATAACCTTCACATTTCCTTCTCGCGATGCCCGCAGAATTGCCTTAAGCTGTGTCTTAAAAATATGAGGATTAGCTAAACAAAATCTTATTGCTCGCCAACCTAAAAAAGGAGTAAATTCATGAGGAACTTCCGGTTTGGATAAAAATTTATCCCCCCCAATATCAATAGTACGAATAATCACAGAGTGCGGTTTTACTCTTCTGGCTACATTAACATAAGCTTTATACTGTTCATCTTCAGAAGGTAGTTCTTTTCTCCCCAAAAATATATATTCTGTACGATAAAGACCTATACCTTCTGCCCCATAGAAAGATAAAGAATCTAACTCCTCAGGAAGTTCTATATTTGCAGAAAGTATAACTTTTTTTCCGTCCTTAGTCTGAGAGGATGCTGTTTTGGAAATATGAAGAAAAACTCTTTTGCTTGCTGATAATTTCTTTTCATATTCTTCTATTCTCTTAGCTGTAGGGTTCACATAAACTATACCTTCACTCCCATCAACAATTAAAGTTTCACCTCCTTTTATTTTTTCTGTGGCAACTTCTGTTCCTACCACTGCGGGAATCTCCAAACTCCTTGCAATTATTGCTGTATGAGAAGTTCTTCCTCCCACATCAGTAACAAATCCTAATATATTAGATTTTGGCAAAAGTGCGGTATCAGAAGGAGAAAGATCATGAGCAACAATGATTGCTTTTTCTTTAAACCCTTCTAAAGATAAAAAATCCTTTCTTAATAGTTTCCTTAGAACTCTTTTTGCTACATCTTCAATATCTAAAGCTCTCTCTTTTAAATACTCATCATCTAATCCTTTTAAAACTTGTGTATATTTTTTAATGCTTTGATAAAAAGCAAACTCCACATTTACCCGATGCGATTTGATTTGTTTAATAACCTCCTCAATAAGCATTCTATCTTCTAAAACTAACATATGTGATTCAAATATCTTTGCTTCTTCATACCCTAAGGACTCACTTATTTTCTTCTGTAAATTAATTATCTCTTTACGTGTCTGAATAAGTGCCTCCTCCAAGCGATAAATCTCCCGAGAAATATCCTCATAACTTATCTTCTTTCTGGGAATAAGTAGCTCTTCTTTACTAAAATAAAAAGCCTTTCCTTTTACAATTCCTGCAGATGCTCCAATTCCTTTAATCTTAAGCATTTTTCTCCAAAAAATTTTTCAGTTGAGAAAATGCTTCTTTTGCATCTTCTCCTTCTATAATTAATTTTACTTTTACTCCTTTACTTATCCCCAAACTTAATACAGCAATTATTGATTTCCCATCTACAATCCTTCCGTCTTTCTCAAGTTTCACAGAAGAATCAAATCCTTGTGCAATTTGGACAAATAAAGCTGCTGGACGTGCATGTAAACCCTGTGAATTATTTACAATTACTTCTTTCTCAATCCTTTCCATCCCTTTTTATAATTATTATAGAATTCAATAATACAACGTGCGGTTTTGTAAGGATCGTGTCTTAAGTAATTATGATGACTGACTATATCTTTCTCTATAACAAAGATACCTTTCTCCTTTATTTTGTAAGTATCAGGGATTACAGGAAATGACTTTTCTTGGGCATATTTTATAAGAAGGTCTTGAGGCAGATTTCCACAATTAACCAGACATGTATTTATAATTTCTTTATTTGTATGATTAATAACTGTCTCCACATGGTCAAAAGCAGTAAAATTATCTGTCTCTCCATGTTGGGTCATCACATTACAGATATATATTTTTAAAATATCTTTACGCAAAATGATTGCTTCTTTTATCTCTTCTATCAAAAGATTGGGTAAAACACTGGTAAACAAACTCCCCGGCCCTAAAATAATTAAATCTGCCTCTTTTATCCCTTTAACCGCTTGAGGAAAAGCCTTTACAGAGGAAGGAACTAAAGTCAGTCTTCTTATTGGTTTTTCCCCCTTAGGAATTTCATCCTCCCCTTCTTTTATTGTCCCATCTATATATTCTGCTTTTAGTCTAATCTTCTCTAAGCTGGCAGGTAAAACTTTTCCTCTTATTGCCAAAACTTTGCTTGATTCCTCAATTGCCTCCTGAAAACTTCCTGTAACTTCTGCCAAAGCAGTTATTAAAAGATTCCCAAAGCTATGTCCTTTTATACCATTACCCTCCCGGAAGCGATATTGGAAAAGATCACGCATAAGCTGAGGGGCTTCAGCTAAAGCTACCAGACAATTTCTGATATCTCCGGGAGGAAGAATACCTAATTCCTTACGTAACCTTCCTGAAGAACCCCCTTCATCTGTGACTGCTACAATTGCAGTAATATTGGAGGTGAATTCTTTAAGACCTTCCAAAATTGTTGAAAGTCCAGTTCCTCCTCCAATAGCAACAATTTTTGGACCTCGAGATAAGTATCTTTTCTCATAAATAATATCAATAAGTTCTTTTTCCTGATGAGGAAAAATAGCCTTAAAAAAACTTTGAATAAGCAGATATGTTCCAGAAATAAAAAATACAATCCCTGAAATAAACAGGATAAAATAAAACAGACGCCACCAAAAATAGTGAAAATAGGAAAAATAAATTGAGGAGGTAAGTATTAAACCTATGCCTAAGACTAAAAGAACTATCCATCTTTTTATCCTTAAACCAGGATAAAGCCACTTTATAAATTTGGTATACTTAGCCATTTTTTAAAAACAAGAATTTATTCTACTAACGATTGTTGTCGTTGGAAAAGAGAAATAATCTCTTCTGGCTTTGAGGTTTCTCTTAAACGCTGGATAAAATATTTATCTTTCAATATTCGTGCTAATAAAGCTAAAATTTTTAAGTGAAGTCCAGCTTCTTTCTGAGGAGAAAGAAGAAGTGTAATAATGTATACAGGTTCTCCATCTAAGGAGTCAAAATTTACTCCTTTTGAAACTATACCTATACATAAAATAACTTTTTTAATATTCTCTAAGCGAACATGGGGCAAAGCAATTCCTCCTCCAATTGCGGTTGAACCCATCTCTTCTCTTTGAAGTAAAGCTTTTATTATCTCTTTTCTACACTTTTTATCTATCTTTTTTGTAGCAATAAGATGATCGACAAGAAAAGTCAAAATACTTTTCTTGCTTTTACCTTTTATTTGAAAGATAATATCTTTTTTATCCAAATATTCTAAAATATTAATCTGCATAATCAAAATTTAATTTAAGCGGGCGAGGGGCTTCGAACCCCCGACCTTCACGTTGGCAACGTGACGCTCTAGCCAACTGAGCTACGCCCGCAAAATTTTGCCTTCTGCGGACGGGGAGAGTTGAACTCCCACCCCTTATGGGACAGGATTCTAAGTCCTGCGCGTCTGCCAATTCCGCCACGTCCGCAAAAAATAAATGAGCCGCCCGAGACTCGAACTCGGCACTCCCGGCTTAAAAGGCCGGTGCTCTACCTGCTGAGCTAGCGGCTCATTGCTCTTTCAATTCTCTCTCTTTTTCTTCTAAAATTTTATCTACTTCTTCAATATATCTATCTGTAAGTTTTTGCAATTCTTCTTCTAACCGATAACGGTCATCTTCCGAAATTTTCTTCTCCTTCTCCATACTTCTTACCTTCTCTTTTGCTTCTCTACGTACAGTCCTTATAGATATTCTTCCTTCCTCGGCAATTTTTTTAACTATTTTAATTAATTCCTCTCTTCGTTCTTGAGAAAGTGGAGGAATAACTAATTTTATAACTTTTCCATCAACAATGGGAGTAATTCCTAAGTTACTTTCTAAAATTGCCTTCTCTATTGCTTTTGTAGAATTAGGATCCCAAGGATTAATAATTAAAAGCCTTGCTTCCGGAACAGTGATAGTAGCAATATTTTTAAGTAAAGTCGGGCTACCATAGTAATCTATCCTTATTCCCTCCACTAACTTAGGATTTGCTCTTCCTGAGCGAATCTCTCCAAATTCTCTCTTTACCGCCTCAATTGCTTTCTGCATTTTTACTTCCACTTCTTTTAAAAATTGCTTCCTTATCATCTTCAGTTTATAAGAGTTCCTATTCTTCTTCCTAATATTATTTTCTTTAAATTATTCCTTCCTGTAAAATTAAAAATAATTATAGGAAGCTTATTTTCTTTACATAAAGCAATTGCAGTAGAATCCATTATCCGAAGATTTTTTTTAATCACTTCCATATAATTTAACTTATCATAAAAACGAGCTTTTTTATTCTTAAAAGGATCATCAGAATATACTCCTTCAACTTTTGTACCTTTAAGCAAAACTTGAGCTTTTATCTCCACACTTCTTAAGGCTGCGGCAGTATCAGTAGTAAAATAAGGATTGCCACAACCGGCAACGAAAATCACTACTCTTTTTTTTTCTAAATGCCTTATCGCTCTTCTTCTTATATAAGGCTCGGCTATCTGAGGCATAGGGATAGCGGTCATTACTCTTGTGGGAATATCAATATTTTCTAAAGCACTTTGCAAAGCTAATCCGTTAAGAACAGTTGCCAGCATCCCCATATAATCTGCCACCGTGCGTTCAATTTGAAATTGTTTTGAACGCTCCTCTCCCCGAAAAATATTTCCTCCTCCCACAACCAGTGCAATCTCTACTTCTAATTTTACTACTTCTTTTATCTCCTTAGCTAAATTTAGACATTGTTGACTATCAATCCCATATCCTTTTTCTCCCGAAAACGCCTCCCCACTTAATTTTAAAAGAATTCTTTTAAATTTAGGAGTCATCTTCTCCTAAAGCAAATCGGGCAAATCTTCTTATTACAACATTTTCCTGAGTTTGAGCAACAACTTCTTTTAAATAATCTTCTACTGTTTTGGAATTATCTTTTATAAATGGCTGAGAAAGAAGGCAGTATTTTTGAATAAATTCTTCTTTATTCTCTATTTTATCTAAAATATCCTGAGGAATATCTTCCTTTTTTATATACTTTGCTCCACAAGCTGCCACCTGCATAGCGATATTTTTGGCAAATTCTTTAAAAACTTCTGTACGAGCAACAAAATCTGTCTCACAATTTATTTCAACCAATGCCCCCAAATTCTTACCAAAATGAATATAAGCCTCGATTATCCCTTCTTTTGTCTTGCGAGAACTTTTTTTCTCCATTATTTGCACACCTCTTTGTTTAAGAATCTCTAAAGCTTTATCTAAATTCCCTCCGCTTTCTTCTAAAGCCTTCTTACATTCATTAATCCCTACAGAGGTTAATTCTCTCAACCGTTTAATCTTCTCAAGCATTTCAACTCCTTTTCTTAGGTATTTTTTTATTTGCCTCTTTTTCTTCCCTCTCAATAATTTCTTCTTCCAAATCCTCAAATCTTTCCATATCTGGCTCTTCTTCTCTTTCCTCTTCTTTCTCTACCTTTAGAGGAGACTCCTTTTTCCCTTCCAGAATTGTTTCTACAATTGCTTGCGTAATGAATCTTACCGATTTTATCGCATCATCATTTCCCGGAATAGGATAATCAATAACTTCCGGGTCTGAATCGGTATCAACTAAAGCTACAATAGGAATAGATAGTCTATTTGCCTCTCTTACACAAGTATTTTCTCTTTTAGGATCAACTATATATACACAGTCAGGTAAATCTTCTAATTCCGTTACTCCCGAATAAAGTTTCTCCATTCTTTCTAACTCCCGATTTAACCTCACCACTTCTTTATGAGGAAGTCTCTCAAACTCACCTTTTTCTCTCTTCTCTTTAAGCTCTACATATTTTTTTATCCTTTCTCGGATAGTAACAAAATTAGTCAAAAACCCTCCCACCCATCTTTCTACTACATAAGGCATACCACACAAAGAAGCTAATTCTTTTATTGTATCCTGCAGATGTTTTTTTGTCCCTACAAACAATATTTTCCCTCCTCTTTTAGCTACTTCTTTAACAAATTCCTTTGCTCTCTCTAACTCTTTTGCTGTTTTTTCTAAATCAATAATATAAATATTCTTCTTCTTTCCAAAGATAAATTTCTTCATTTTAGGATTCCAGTGTTTGCTTAAATGACCAAAATGAACCCCATTTTCTAAAAGTTTTTGAATTATCTCCGGTAAAGCCATGATTTTATATTATATTATAAATTCTTTCATTATCAATACTAAAAAACTTGCCACTGATAAAGTCTTCTATACATCCCTTCTTTCTCAACAAGAGTTGCGTGTACCCCCATATCTACAATTCTTCCTTTATCCATCACAACTATTTTGGTTGCTTTCTTTACTGTAGATAATCTGTGGGCAATTATAAATACAGTTTTGTCTTTCAAAAGATTATCTAAAGCCTGCTGGATTAATCTCTCTGATTGAGAATCAAGTTGACTGGTAGCCTCATCAAGAATAAGAATAGGAGTATTTCTCAAGATTGCCCTGGCAATTGCGATACGCTGTCTCTCGCCTCCAGAAAGTTTAAAACCCCGCTCTCCAATAACTGTCTCAAATCCTTGAGGCATCCTCATTATAAAATCATACGCATAAGCTTTTTTTGCTGCCTCCTTAATCTCTGAGAAAGTAGCATTTTCCTTCCCATAAGCAATATTATTTTTTACTGTATCATTGAAAAGAATCATCTCCTGAGATACTACAGAAAATAGATTTCTTAATGATTTAAGCTTTAAGTCTTTTAAATCATACCCATCAATAGTTATCTTGCCTTTTGTAGGGTCATATAAACGAGGAAGAAGTTTTATCAATGTAGACTTTCCTGCACCTGAGGGACCCACTAAAGCCACAATTTCATTCTTTTTTATTTTAAGATTTATCCCGCACAAAGCAAATTTTTCCGAATCCGAATAAGAAAACCATACATTTCTAAATTCTATCTCTTCTTTAAAATCTTCAATCTCATAAGCATTTGGCTTCTCTTTCACCCAAGGCTCTTCTTCTAAAATCTCATAAATCCTTCCTGAAGCAGCCAAAGCTTTCTGATTTATAGAATAAACTCCTGAAAGCTTCTTAAAAGGTCTAATCATACTCAACAAAGAACCCATAAATAATCCAAATACACCAAATGAAAGTCTTCCTTTAATTACATCAGCTCCTGCTATAAGAAGAATAACTACTGCTCCTAAAGCCCCCATAAATTCTGTGAAAGGAGAAAGAAGTAATGTTCTTTTTAGATTTTTCAAAATATACTTATAATACTGATAGTTTATATTCCTAAATTTTTTTATTTCATCTTTTTCTTTATTAAACATTTTCACAATGTAAGCTCCCTGAATAGTCTCTGTAAGATGAGAATTTAAATCCGCCATTCTTTTTTGAATTTCTAAAGAGTATCTTTTTATTTTTTTGCCTATTTTCGCCACAGGAATAACTATTGCGGGAAAAAGAAAAAAAGAAATGAGAGCTAACTTCCAGTGGATATAAAAAACTAAAAAAGTAAAAAGGATAATTTGCAATGATGAATAAACTAAATCTGTTAGACCATAAGAGATAGCATGGGTAATAAATCCTACATCATTGGTAATACGGGAAATTAACTCTCCAGTCCGCTTTCGGTGATAAAAATCTAAGGATAACTCTTGAAATTTCTCATAGATTCTGTTTCTTAACTCTCTCACGCATCCTTCACCCACTATATTCATCAGATAATTTTGAAGAAAAAAGAAGATGCCTTTAAGAAAAAAAAGAATGAGTAAAACTATTGCCATCCCTTTAAGGATAACTAAGGGAGAAAGACTATTTAATTTTTCTATCATTTCTTCCAAAAATGGAGGAAGCTTTGTGGGAATAATTATCTTTTTATTAGTAAGGACCCTGTCAGATAAAGGAACAATCATCCCTAAGGAGACTCCATTAAAAATTGCAGAGACAATCATACAAAATACAGCTAAGATGAATACTCCTAATTGAGGCTTAATAAATTTTAAAAGTTTAAAATACTCCTTCATTTCGGCTTAGATTCTACCATATCCGTTGACTTTTCTCAAGCTCTTTACTAATAATGATTGCGTCGGCAAAATTGATATAACTTAATTCCATTTTAACTCACAAAGGACTTATCCCAATCTTCTTTATTTTGTTTAATAAACCCGATATATAGAGAAGTCTAATTCAATCTACAATGTTGAACTAAGGAATATAGAAATAATTTGCAAAAACTACTGCAATATTCTTAAGAATTTAAGAATGTTTAAATTTTCTCTTCGCAAAAAGGTTCAACCTATTTTATACAAGACTTAGTCAGAAAGCAAGTTACGACAGGTATGGATAAAAAATACTGTCTAATTAAAAAAGGGAGCTTGCCCAAAAATAGGGGCCCAACCCAGTATTCTTGATGCTGACACAATTTTTTCTCTTGCCATTTTAAACTGCTTCCACCTCTTTAACTTCGGGGATTTTCTCCTTCAACCTTTGTTCAATTCCAAGTTTTAGTGTATATGTACTCATAGGACAGGTACTACAGGCTCCTTTAAGTCTTACCTTAACTACACCGTCTTCAGTAACATCAATAAGTTCCACATCTCCACCTTCCATCTGAAGAATAGGTTTAATTTCTCCAAGCACTTTCTCCACTTTCTCCCTCATAATATTCACCTCCTATATTGCCATTTATTCCGCATAGCATATTTTCTTAACGTTTTGTTAAAGTAGTCTCTACATGTTGAAATTATAATAAGGTATTTTGGTTTGTCAAAAATTATTTTAGCCCTTGTTCTCCATAATATTTTCCCAAAGTCTTTTTTTATTTTCCTGGGATTAATAAAGGAAAGGTAAGCCTCTCTCCTTACAATTTGGCAATAAAAAAGTGCCAGAAATTACTATATATGAAAGAACCTCTCTTTTAAATCCTAATTTTCCATTAGAAAAATTTGGAATAAATTCTTCCAAGTAAGGAAACTCATTATAAACAGAAGAAATTAAAAGATTTCTCATAATTAAATGAAATTATTTTAAAGAAAGTCTTTCCTTAAATGTACAGACACTACAAACCTGTCTATCTGTAGGTTCTCCACATATTTCACATTCCCTCAGTGGTCTATCTTTATCTACTTCAATCTTGATATATTCCAAGCCTCGCACAATGTTTAATTTAAAATCAGGACGTTTCTCATCTATAAACTTCAATAATCTATCCCATTTGTCTTTTTTCAAGAAATACGAACATTGGGAATAACCAGCAATGGTGATATTTTTAAATTTAACATAAGCTAAATTCTCCATCTCCAAACATTCAAACAGCGGTCTTATACGAGAGATAATTTTAGGATGGGATGAGGGAGTAAAAGGCTTAAACTTGGCAATCCAGTCGAAGTTTTGAGAAAACCAATTCTTAAAAAAAAATTTCGTTATATCATCTGCACAATGGCCGGTTGCTATCTTGTTGAAACCAGCCTCCCTTGCGAATTTGTTTAATAGATACCTCTTGAGCATCCCACAGGTAGAACATATGGGTCTTCTTGTTTTCTTAAACAATTCCTTAATATCCACAGACTCATCCACCCCAAGAAAATCTTTGAATCTTATAATGTAAAAATCTATATCCCTCTCTTTACAGAATGATCTTATCACTTCTTCCGTCCTGAAATCCGTACAGGTAGAAACTCCCACATCTATATGTAAAACAGCAAGCTTAAATTTATAAATCGACCTTAAACTGGCTAATATCTCTGCACAACTTAAACTATCCTTACCCCCTGAGACTGCTACTAATATTTTATCTCCCCTCTGGATCAACTTAAATTTATTTATTAACTTCCTAACTCTCTTTTCGTAATGCCTAATAAAACAACTCTCACAAAACGCATAGATAAACTTTACCTTTGCTTCTTTCTTACATGCTACACACCTCATTTTAACTCAATTTTCAAAATCAATATCCCATGTGATACTTTCTCCTGTCCTTAAAATTATCTTTGAAAACAACTTAACCTCATGTTCCATCTCCTTCAGACTCCACAATACCTTCTCCAAAGTTTATACGTTTCATATTTCCACATATGGCAAATTAGCAACAGAATGAAATCTCTTTTGGGAATTCTCATTTCTCAATCTGTGAAGTATTCCAACTTCTGTGCCAACAAATATTTCCTCAGCATCTATATCTCTGGCAAACTTACACATTCTTTATGTAGAACAAACTTTATCGGCAAATTCTATAACCTTAGATCTACATTCTGGATGAGCAACTACCTTTATCTTAGAATGTAACTTCTTCTTTTGAATTAAATGTTCAGAAGGTATCTTTACATGAACAGAACAATACCCATTCCAAATAATAAATTTTTTTCCGGTTTTCTTAAATGTATAATGAACAAGGTATTTATCAGGTACAAATATAATCTCATCTTCTTCTTTTAGATCTTGTCTGAGTATCTTAACCGAATTAGCGGAAGTATAACAAAAATTGCTCTCGGCTTTAACTTCTGCTGACGTATTAACGTAACAGAGAACTTTAACTAAAGGATGTTTACCCTTTAACAGTCTTAAACCTTCCGCAGTGATCATATCAACCATTGGACAACCGCATCCTTATCTGGTATCAAAATACTTTTTGAAGAGAAAGGATTTTGGCTGTCTCAGCCATAAAGTAAACCTTACAAAATATATCGCATCTACATCCACTTACTTCCCTGAATAAAAAGCCCTAAGGAATCACCAACGAAATTCGCTATCTTCTGTGCTTCTGATAGTTGATAATTATGAGACAAAAACTGCCTTATCACCTTTCAACCTTCTTATTTTCTCAGTAATCTGCATCTTTTATAACCTCCTCTATTATCCCACCTCCCAAAACAAAATCTTTATCGTAGAGAACAACAGACTGACCTGGTGTTATTGCTTCTTGAGGCTCATCAAATATCAATTCCAGTTTGTTATCTTTTATACTCACCTGACACCATTCACCTTTATGAACATACCTTATCTTAGCAAATACTCTTTTAGGCAACTCATCAACAAGCAGGTTTAAATCCTTAGCTTTAAGTCCTTTTGCTTTTAAATCATTCTTCCCGCCTACAATTATCTTATTCTCCTTAGGATCAATAGCTATAACATAAAGAGGACCTTTCCCGCTTATCCCTAATCCTTGCCTTTGTCCAACTGTATAAAAAAATATGCCTTTATGTCTGCCTAAAACATTTCCATTTAAATCCACAATAGGGCCTTCTCTAAATCTCTTTATTCTTTCAGATAAAAATTTTCGATAGTCTTTCTCCTGAATGAAACAGATATTTTGACTTTGAGGTTTCTCCGCCACAGGTAATTTATTTTCTCTTGCAATCTGCCTAACTTCCTCTTTTGTAAAGTTAGCCAAGGGGAACAAAATTTTCTTAAGAACTTGCCTTTTAACGGGATACAAAAAATATGTCTGATCCTTAACTTTATCTTTAGGTCTTTTTAAAAAATATCTACCATTTATTTTTTCCACTTTCGCATAATGTCCGGTAGCTAAGTAATCAAGTCCCATAGCTTCTACCTTCTCAAGCAATGAACCAAATTTTATGAACTTATTACAGTCAACACAGGGATTGGGAGTCCTACCGTTAAGATACTCATCTACAAACCTTTTTATAATTTTCTCCTCCAATTCCTGAGAAAAATCAAATACATAATGGGGAATCTCCAATCGGGCACAAACCTGTTTAGCATCTTTAATAGCGGATGAACCACAACATCTCGCACGTTCACTTCCCTCTCCATTCACTCCCAAGCACATAGTAAGGCCAACAACCTCAAATCCTCTTTTTTTCAATAATAAAGCAGCCACAGAAGAATCCACTCCTCCACTCATTGCCACCAGAACTTTCTTCATACTCCCGAAAACCTCTTATGGAAAGACTCAAAACTCTGAAAAGAACAGACAGATCCCGCAGAACAGGTAATCCCCTGCATATCTAAGCTTAAAACCAGAGGTTCTCCTTCTATATATTTAATAAAATATTTAATAAAAAAATTGACACTGTTGGGAAGCCTTTTATCAGAAAATTTCGGTAGATAAGAAGAAGATTCGCCCAATATTACCTCTTCAATCCTCTCCAGAATCCCCGTAATTAACCTTAAAGTCTTTTCTCCCTCTTCCATCTTCTTCTCTACAAGTCCAACTGCTTTAGCGAAACCTACAATTCCAGGAACATTATGAGAGGCTCACTTTCTATTCTTTTGTTCTCCCCTATGCATAAAAGATAAAATTTTAGTCCCTTTCCTAATACAAAAAACTCCTCCGTATAATTTATGAGTGGATGTACTTAAAAGACCCACGCCTAACTTTTTTAGTGAAGCATTTAAGAATTTGGCAATCTTTTCCCTTGCTCCCTCTCTCGCTTTTCTGACTCTCTGACCGCAGGAATGTAAACTGAAGGGATTTTTGAACTCATCCCGGAAATAATTTTGCATAGCCTCCAACACTTTCTCAGCACAGGGGATGGTAGCAGTGTAATCAAGATAGGTTCTTTTCATCTTCTCCACCTCCAATCTAACACTATCTTCTATCAAATTTTAAAAAAGTGGCTATCTTAAAATCCTTTTTGAGTTTTACAAATTGAAGTTAATCTCTATGCTTCATAAGGACAGATTTCTATATCCTCTGCTTTTTCTTATAGATAGCAACATTCTACCAAATTCATTTCTACTCCTGTCCTTCTCTCATCCATACAGATAAATATCTCTCACCTGTATCAGGCAAAATAACAACAATTAACTTACCCTCGTTTTCCTCTCTTTTAGCTACCTCAATCCCTGCCCAAAGAGCAGCACCTGAGGAAATTCCCGCCAATATTCCCTCCTTCCTAGCTAACTTCTTCATCATCTCAATAGCATCCTCGTCATTAACCTGAATTACCTCATCAATCAAATCCAATCTTAACACATCGGGAATAAAACCTGCTCCAATTCCTTGAATTTTATGCAAACCAGGCTCACCTCCTGAAAGAACTGGGGATCGCTTAGGTTCAACAGCAATCACTTTAAAATCTGGTTTTCTCCTCTTTATAACCTTCGCGATACCAGTAATTGTGCCTCCTGTCCCCACACCTGCCACAACTATGTCTACCTGACCATCAGTATCTTTCCAAATTTCTTCAGCTGTTGTCTCCTTATGTATCTGGGGATTGGCTGGATTTTTAAATTGCTGGGGCATGAAGGAATTGGGTATCTCTTTCAAAAGTTGTTCTGCTTCCTCAACCGCTCCTCTCATCCCTTTTTCTGCAGGAGTAAGGACTATTTCCGCTCCTAACAAAGATAAAAGTTTCCTTCTTTCAATTGACATACTCTCTGGCATCGTTAAGATAAGTTTGTAGTCTCTTTGAGCACATACAAATGCTAAAGCAATTCCCGTATTACCACTTGTGGGCTCAATTATCACAGTATCTTTGTTTATTAATCCCTGTCTTTCTGCTGATTCAATCATAGAAACGCCTATTCTATCTTTTATGCTTCCGCAAGGATTGTATGACTCCAACTTAGCCACTAACTCTGTTTTTAATCCTTTACTTATTTTCTTTAACTTCACCAAGGGAGTATTTCCTATTAATTTGGTAATATCTTCTGCTATTCTCATTTATACCTCCTAGTTAAAATTATGATACCATTTATTAGATTTATGTTTAAACCCAATATCTTTATCTGTAAAATAAATACCAAGAGGGCAAAACACCATTTCTCCTGAGCAGAAAGGCTCATAGAGGA
>Ga0164318_10002340_pt1 | contig 17549 bp, 16 predicted proteins | sample GuaBasSedimGuay9_FD_113734 | JGI IMG/M metagenome (GOLD analysis project Ga0164318, IMG submission 113734) | Subseafloor sediment microbial communities from Guaymas Basin, Gulf of California, Mexico - Guay9, Core 4571-4, 0-3 cm | ecosystem: Environmental > Aquatic > Marine > Hydrothermal vents...
TCTTTAATTACAATACATCTATTTTGTATATCTTCTATCTTTATATCTGAATATTTTTTTCCACTTAAAACATCAGGATGTACTTTTAAATATACAGTTGCATTTGGATTTTCGTCTATGGCTGCTTCAATCATATCTTCTGTTGTATAGTTATCTAACATACCATACTGTAAAGAAGCATCGCCTTGAGTTTGAGCAATTACAAGAACTCTAAGTTCATCTTTTAAAAACTCTTTAGGTACTTCTAAAGATGAACTGTTATATTTTGATATATTACTCTCTAATATTATTTTTATAGCTTTTCTAGCATCAACCATGAGTTTGGTATCTGAACTAAAATTATAACTATTTAATATATTTTCAAGTTTTGATGGTACTGTAGCATCATAGTATATTCCAATATTATCTTCAACTCTAGAGAAGGATGAAGAGTCATTAATCCCCAAGTCTAAAGATCTGATAAACCCATCTTCCTTCAATGTTAACTCACCACCAAATTTTTCATAACAGAACTTAGCAAAATTACCAGTTTTTTTTCTTCCCCAACCCTTAAAGCTTTTATTTGTAAATAGTTCAACAAAATTTTGAATATAAAAAATATAACCTGACACTGTTTATACCTTTTTAGTAAATAGTAAAGATATAAGAAGATTTAACCTATAGTACCAATCTCTTTTTACAAAATCATACTTTATAAGTATATAATATTTAACTATTCTACTACTATTTTTATCAAAATATTTTAAATACTTTTTCAGTATATCTCTATCTGCTTTAGAAATATTATCTCTTTTTAGTATTGTATAGATTAACTTTTCTCTTCCAAGATTAAAATAAGGTAATTTCCGTATTTTTAGTAAATTTTTATTTATATTGTTTATAGAATTACTAAGATTCTTTTCATGTATTCTATAGTCAACAAGAGGTTCTAAACAAGTCACTCTTTGACCATAAATTTCATTTATTATAGCTATCCAATAGTCATGATGTGTTGTTAAGGTATCAGGAAAAGGGAGAACTAACTTTTTGAGTGCTTTATTCATTACAATAGTATTACCCATAACACCACAAGGACCAAGAATATGAGATAAATCCTTAGACTCTTTTAATTTATATTTTCTAAATTTAAAATATGATTTTTTAATTATAGAGTTTTTATCGTTTATCATTCTTAAATCTGAATGTACCATTATAGGTGTTCTATTGCTATTATTTATACTTTGCAGTAGACTTAATTGAATTTTGAGTTTATCTTCTCTCCAAATATCATCTTGATCACAAAGAGCTATATATTCACCACAACTAAGAGTTATGGCTTTTTCAAAGTTTTTTAATGAACCAAGACGAATACTATTTTTATAAAGTTTAATTTGAGGGTGTTTTACCATATAAGAAGATACTATATCAATACTACTATCATTAGATTTATCATCACAAATTATAAATTCAAAATCTTTATATCCTTGATTTAAAATAGAGTCTATCTGTTGACGAAGAAATTGTTCTCCATTGTATGTAGCCATTACAATGGAAAGAGAAGGTAGTTTTTTACCCTTCAATGTATTTTTTCAAATACCAGTCTATAGTTTTAACTATACCTGTATCAAAATTTTCATCAGCTTTCCAACCAAGTTCATTTTCAAGTTTTGTAGCATCTATTGCATAGCGTCTATCATGTCCTGCTCTATCTTCTACAAAAGTTATTAACTCTTTATAACTCTTCTCTTTAGGAAGTTTCTCATCCAATATAGAACATATACTATCAACTATTTGAAGATTAGTTCTCTCATTTCTTCCACCAACATTATATACATTTGCCTCTTTACCTGTATGATATACTAAGTCTATACCTTTACAATGATCAAGAACATAGAGCCAATCTCTAATATTTTTACCGTCTCCATAAATAGGAATACTTTTCCCTGCTAATGCCTTTCTAATAATAGTAGGAATCAACTTCTCATCATGCTGCTTAGGTCCATAGTTGTTGGAACAGTTAGTAATAACTGTATTCATTCCATATGTCTCTTGATAACTTCTAACAAACATATCACTACCAGCTTTAGATGCTGAGTATGGAGAGTTTGGAGCATAAGGTGTCTCTTCTGTAAAGAGTCCTGTTTTGCCTAGTGTTCCATACACTTCATCTGTTGAGATATGATGAAATCTACACCCTTTATAACCACTTTTATATGTAAATGGTTTTTCCATCCAGTATTTATAGGCTACATCAATTAATGTGAATGTACCATTAACATTTGTCTGCATAAATATACCAGGGTTTTTAATAGAGTTATCAACATGACTCTCTGCTGCAAAGTGAATTACTCCTTGTACATCATACTCTTCAAAAATAAACTCAACCAAGTCACGATTACAAATATCACCTTTTATAAACTTATATCTATCATTACCTTCACACTCTTTTAGATTTTTCAAGTCACCAGCATAGGTAAGTAAATCTAAATTTATCAATTTATACTCAGGATATTTTTCTAAAAAATAAGGTACAAAATTTGAACCTATAAAACCTGCTGTTCCTGTTAATAAAATTGATTTCATTATTTTCTCTCTCCCATTTTTTTCAAGCATCTGTCTAATCCATCTTTCCAGTATGGAATCTCTATATTGTATGTCTCTTTTATTTTTGACTTGTTAAGCAAACTAAAATGAGGTCTTGTGGCAGGCGTAGGATATGCTTTTGTCTCTATAGGGTTAACTTTACACTCTAGTTTTGACATTTTCATAATCTCTTTAGCAAAGTCATACCAACTCAAAACACCCTCATTAGAATAGTTATAGAGTTCAACTTTATTGTTATCTATCTTTGGAAGTATCTCTAAAATAGTTTTGGCTAAATCTCCTGCGTAAGTTGGTGTTCCAACCTGGTCAAATATAACACCAATCTCATCTCTATCTTTACCTAAACGCAACATTGTTTTTACGAAGTTAGCTCCATACGAACTATAGACCCATGATGTCCTAATAATAATAGAGTTTAAAGGATTAATCTCTCTCATAGCATCTTCACCATCTAACTTTGTTTTTCCATACACACCATTTGGATCTACTCTATCATCTTCACTATAAGGTTTATAATTTCTTCCATCAAAAACATAATCTGTTGATATATGTATTAGTTTAATATTATTATCTTTGGCTATTTGAGATAAATACTTAACAGCAAGATGATTTACCATATTGGCATTAGTTTCGTCCTCTTCTGCTTTATCTACAGCTGTATAAGCAGCACAATTTATAATAATATCTATATTATTACTTTTTACAAATAATTCTATATCATTTTCATCTGTAATATCAAGCTTTTCTTTATCTGTAAAATAAAAATTATATTTGTAATTTTCAGATATCTCTCTTAATTCACTTCCTAATTGACCCTTAGAACCTGTGACTAAAATATTATGCATAGTAATTTACACCATATTCAAATAAATCATTTGTCTGACTTAATTTTGGTTGAACCTTGTCTTTAGCAGATAAATTTAACTTATTTAACTCCATAGTCCAATCTATTCCAATTTCAGGATCACTAAACAAAATACCTCTATCACATTCTGGAGAATAATAGTTATCTACCTTATAAGCAAATACAGTATCATCTTCTAAAACAACAAAAGCATGAGCAAATCCTCGAGGTACTAAAAGCTGTCTTTTATTTTCAGCAGAAAGTTCAACAGCAACATGCTTACCAAAAGTAAGACTTCCTTTTCGTATATCTACAGCTACATCAAGTACACTTCCTTGTATTACTCTTACAAGTTTTGTTTGTGCATGAGGTGGAAGCTGATAGTGAAGTCCTCTTAAAACTCCTTTTGAACTTTTTGACTCATTATCTTGACAAAAATTTATCTTGTAACCTAAAAATTCTTCAAGTTTATCTTCACGAAAAGTTTCAACAAAGTATCCTCTCTCATCTCCATGAACAGTTGGTTCACAAATAACTACATCTTCTATTTTAGTTCTTATAAAATTCATCTTTTTGCTACTCTCTCATTTGCTCTACGAATCAAATATTGTCCATATTGATTTTTTTTCAAAGGTTGTGCAAGTTTCAAAAGTTGCTCTTTAGATATATACCCCATCTCATAAGCTATCTCCTCTATACATGCTACTTTTAATCCCTGTCTATGCTCTATAGTTTGAATAAAATTACCAGCTTCTAAAAGTGATTCATGTGTACCTGTATCAAGCCAAGCATAACCTCTTCCCATTAACTCGACTTTTAATCTCTCTTCATTTAAGTATATTTGATTGAGTGTTGTTATCTCCAACTCTCCTCTATCACTTGGTTTTACATCTTTAGCTTTTGAAACAACATCTCCTGGATAAAAATAGAGTCCTACAACAGCATAATTACTTTTAGGATTTTCTGGTTTCTCTTCAAGACTAACCACAACACCACTTTCATTAAATTCTGCTACACCATAACGCTCAGGATCAGTCACATAGTAACCAAAAACAGTAGCCTTATTCTCCTCTTTAGCATTCTTAACAGAATTTGACAACATATCTACTATGCCATGCCCATAAAATATATTGTCCCCAAGAACAAGACAGGCATCATCTCCTGCTAAAAACTCTTCGCCAAGTATAAATGCTTGAGCCAGACCATCTGGGTTTGGTTGAACAATATATTCAAACTTCATACCAATATCTAATCCATTACCTAAAAGCTCCTCAAAACGAGGTAAATCATGTGGTGTAGAGATAATAAGTACCTCTTTTATGCCAGCTAACATAAGTACAGAAAGTGGATAGTAAATCATAGGTTTATCATAAATAGGTGCCAACTGCTTGCTAATACCTCTTGTTATAGGATAAAGCCTTGTTCCACTTCCGCCTGCTAATATTATACCTTTCATCACTCTCCTTTTAATTTGGATTTTAAAATGATTTTACCTGCTTCAACTCCTGGTTGATCGTAAGTATTTATTTTTAAATATTGACCTGTTATTGATGTTAAAAGTTCATATTTATACATCAACTTTGCTATACATTCTTCACATATCGACTCTAGTGTTATAACATCAAAAGGTATTCTTGCTATATCTGAAATAGATTTTATTGTAGAGTCAGCTTGCATATTTATAAGTTGTGCAAAATTTATACCATTTAAATAATCCAACTCTTCTAATCCATCTAAAGTTATATTTGGTATTATAAATTTTGGTTTAAACTCTTTTACTTTTATAAAAGTTACTGTTTTATCTTTTTTGCCTTCCATAATAAGTTGTAAAAAAGAGTGTTGATCAACAGGACCAACAAGTCCAATTGGTGTTAAACCTTGTGCTGAGCCATTTAAATCCAATTTTCCTAATGACTCACCCCATAACTGTACATACCATTTATTAAAGCTTTCAAGCTTTCCTGAGTAAGAAAACACAACATTGATATTAAATCTATCTTTATGGGCAGAGAGAAACATAGCCTTTTTCATCAACTCATTTTTATATAATTTATCATTAAAAAATTGATTATATACTTCTCTAGCACCACTTAAGAGTTTATCTATATCAACTCCTACTATAGCCAAAGGTACTAATCCAACATTTGAAAAGACAGAAAATCTTCCACCAACATTTTTTGGTATGTCAAATGATTTTATTTTATTTTTTTTAGCATATATATCTAATTTTGAATCACTCTCAGTAACTACAATACAATTATTACTATTTATATCAATTATTGAATGTAAATATTTAAAAATAGAAATAGTCTCTATTGTTGTACCAGACTTGGATATAATAATAAAAAGAGCATCTTTAATATTCATTTTTTCCAACTTGGCTGACATCTCAACAGGGTCTGTACTCTCTAAGAAAAAAAGTCTTTTTGAAATTTCATTAGTATGCTTTAAAAAATCATATATAGCTGATGCCCCTAAAGAGCTTCCTCCAATTCCAACAACAACAATATCTTTTTGTTTTATACTATTAGCAAACTCTTTTACTTCAGTAGTATCCTGATTTACTAAATCATAATAACCAATAATGCTACGCTCGTTTATTATTTTATCAAATACATCTTCTTCTGATGGTATAAAATTAAAATTATTACTATATTCCATTTTTAAGCCTTTTAAAGATTATTTTACAATAAACCATGGGTTTAATAAATCTATTTTATTATATAACAAGAAATCTTTATTTTTAAATTGATAAGTCATTTTTCCTGCTTCACGAACAATTGCATCCGCTGCTGCTGTATCCCACTCCATTGTTGGTGCTAAACGAGGGTATATATCTGCAACTCCTTCTGCTACCATACAAAGCTTCAAAGAACTTCCTTTGGATACCTGTTCAATACTTTTTGTATCAAGTGCATCAATAAAAGATTGTGTCTCTTCTGATAGATGAGACTTAGATGCTACAACTCTCATCTTCTCTTTTTTATTATTATTCTTTACTAAAGGAAGTTTCATACCATTTTTAAATGCACCAAAACCTCTTTTGGCACTATACATTTCATCAATAGCAGGTGCATATACTACACCTAGTACAGGTTCATTTTTACAAATAAGAGCAATATTAACTGTAAACTCATCATTTTTCTTTATAAACTCTTTTGTACCATCAATAGGATCAATGCACCAATAACATTCCCAATCTTTTCGTACTTCATAATCAACTTGCTTATTTTCTTCAGACATAATAGGAATATTTGAATATAGCTCTTGTAGTTTTAAACAAATTATCTCATTTGCTTTAAGATCAGCTTCAGTTAAAGGTGATTTATCATCTTTATACTCCACAGTAAAATCTTTTTTATATATCTTCATTATTGCACTACCAGCTTCAAGTGCAATAGCTTTTATATCTTCCAAATTTATATTATTTAGCATCTATATAACCTCTTTTATTTAAATAATTTATTACTTTTTGTGCAGCATCTTCTATACTAATACCATTATTAGCTATATGTATTTCAGCATTCAATGGAGCTTCATAAGGAGAACTAATTCCTGTAAAGTTTGCTATTTCACCATTTCTTGCTTTTTTATATAAGCCTTTTGGATCTCTACCTTCACATACTTCTAAAGGCGTATCTATAAAAACCTCTATAAACTCTTCACTCTCAACAAGTTCCCTTACTTGTTTTCTGTCTATAATAAACGGTGAAATAAATGCACTCAAAACTATAGTCCCACTATCTACAAAAAGTTTTGAAACTTCACCTATGCGACGAATATTTTCAACTCTGTCTTTATCTGAAAATGAAAGTCCTCTATTTAAACCCATTCTAACATTATCTCCATCGAGTAGATATGTATGTTTTTTAAGCTCTAAAAGTTTACTCTCTACTGCATTTGCAATAGTTGATTTACCACTTCCACTTAATCCTGTAAACCACAATATACATGGTTTTTGAAATTTTATAGAGGCTCTCTCATTTTTAGATACATGATGATTGTGCCACACTATATTTTCACTATTTGACATAATTTTTCTTTATATGTTTTATTATTAGTTCAACAGATTCATCAACACTAAGATTATTAGTATCTACAACTATCTCTGCATGTTGTGGCTCTTCATAAATATCATTTACACCTGAAAAGTTTTTAAGCTCACCTCTTAAAGCTTTTTCATAAACACCTTTATAGTCTCTACTTTTACAAGTTTCAACATCTGCTTTCACATAAACAACTATATTATTTTTTACCATTTCACGAATAGCTCTTCTTGACTCTTTATATGGAGATACAAAAGAAGATACTGTTGAGATGGAATTTTTCTGAAGTGTCTTTATAAGATGCCCTACTCTATGCATATGAAGATTTCTATCTTCACGGCTAAAGCCTATTCCAGGAATTAAATCTCTTATATCTTGAGAATCAAGTCTCTCTAGTGGTATATCTAATTTCTCTAACTCTATATATACTTTATCAGCTATAGTAGTTTTTCCACTAAGAGGAATACCTGTAAACCATAAATTAAATGGATCTATTTTTTTTCTACCCCATCTAATTTTAAACCAAGCTCTTTCATGTATCCAATAGAGTCCAACTTTTAAAACAGTCTCTATCATACCAGCAGCAATTGCCAAGTCAAGACGATCAAAAAAGACATATACTATAATAATCGTTGTAGTTGTAGCAACTACACGCCAACTTATACCTTTTGCTATAGAACGCTTATTTGTATCTCTATACATTAAACAACTCTATATCTTTCTACATTCCCACTCAGGGAAGTTTCTTCTTATGTACTCATTTAACTCTGTCTCTGATTGAGTATACTCTCTATTTTCTATCTCTAATTTATCACCTATAACAGAACTTATAATCATGCCAGCACCTACAGTATTATTATTATATCTATCAATAACAATAAAACTTCCTGTATATCTATTTTCATTATATGGGTCTACAGCTATTTTTCTATCTAAAGAGAGTGTACACTTTGCAATATCATTTAATTCTAATACGGGTGTATCAACCTCATCAAAAGTATTAACATCTTTTTTATATTCAATAGATTTAAACGCTCCATTAATAACAGAAGTTGCTCTTTTAATAATATAATTTGAGTTTAAAACCATTGGCTCTTCACTCATCCAAACCATCATTACAGAAAATTTATTTGCAACATCTGGTATATCTGAAGATTTTACTATCATATCACCACGAGATATATCTATCTCATCTTCAAGTGTAAGAGTTGTGGCCATAGGTGCAAAAGCACTTTGAATAGACTCAACATCTTCATCTTTTGTTCTTGGTCTTAAATCTTTTATATCATTTGAGACTATTGATTTTACTTTACTTGTTTTTAGAGATGGAAGTACTGTTATATCGTCACCAACACTTATTTCACCACTTGCAATAGTCCCACAAAAACCTCTAAAGTTCAAATGTGGTCTTGAGACATACTGAACAGGAAGTCTAAAGTGATTATTCTCTTTTTTACTAACTTCAAGAGTATCTAAAAGATCCATTAATGGTTTACCTTTATACCAAGATGACTTCTCTTTTGAAACTGTAACTATATTGTCTCCATTGAGTGCAGATATTGGTATGTATGTAAATTCAATGTCTTTATGGTGTGGTAAGTTTGGTATAACACTTTCATATTCTTCTTTAATTTTCTCAAATTTATCTTGTGAAAAATCAACTAAGTCCATCTTGTTTATAGCTACTATAATATTTTTAATACCAAGTAGTGAAGCAATATAGGAGTGTCTTTTTGTCTGTGTCAATACACCCTGTCTTGCATCAATAAGAATAATAGCAACATCTGCTGTACTTGCACCTGTCGCCATATTACGCGTATACTGCTCATGTCCTGGAGTATCTGCTATAATAAATTTTCTTTTTTCTGTTGAGAAAAATCTATATGCAACATCTATAGTTATGCCCTGTTCTCTCTCACTTGCCAAGCCATCTACTAAAAGTGCTAAGTCAATCTTGTCTCCAGTAGTTCCACTTTTTTTAGAATCTTTCTCTATACTTGCTAACTGATCTTCAAAAATCATTTTACTATCATAAAGAAGACGACCAATAAGCGTACTTTTTCCATCATCTACACTACCACATGTAATAAAACGCAAAATATCTTTATTTTCATGCTCTTTTAAATACTTCTCAATATCTGTTGATATTAAATCTGATTGATGTGCCATTAAAAATACCCCTCTTGTTTTTTCTTCTCCATTGATGCATCACCATCACTATCAATAAGTCTTCCCTGTCTTTCACTGGTAGTACATACAAGCATCTCTTGAATAATTTCAGGAAGTGTAGAAGCTTCTGAATTTACAGCACCTGTTAATGGATAACAACCAAGAGTTCTAAATCTCACATTTTCCATTTTTGCTGTATCTGCCAACTCTTTAGGCATTCTGTCATCATCTACAAGTATTTTTGTACCCATATACTCAACAACTGGTCGTTTTTTAGAGAAGTACAAATCTGGAATAGGAATTGATTCTAAGTAAATATACTGCCATATATCAAGTTCTGTCCAATTGCTAAGAGGAAAAACTCTTATAGACTCACCTTTAGTACATCTTCCGTTATAAATATTCCAAAGTTCTGGTCTCTGGTTTTTTGGATCCCAGCGATGATTTTCATCTCTAAAAGAGTATATACGCTCTTTAGCACGAGATTTCTCTTCATCTCTTCTAGCTCCACCAAATACAGCATCAAACTTTTGCATATTAAGCATCTGCTTAAGCCCCTCTGTCTTCATAACATCAGTATGCAGAGCTGAACCATGAGTAAAAGGAGATATATTCATCTCCTCACCTTTTGGATTTGAGTAAACAAGAAGTTCCATCCCTACCTCTTTGGCACGATTATCACGAAACTCTATCATCTCTTTAAATTTCCATTTTGTATCAACATGCACTAGAGGAAGTGGTGGAGGTGCAGGGTAAAATGCTTTTTGAAGTAAGTGAAGCATTACCGAACTATCTTTACCAACAGAGTAAAGCATAGCAGGATTTTGAAACTCTGCCACAACTTCACGCATAATATGCATGGATTCTGCCTCTAACTGCTTTAAATGGGTCAATCTTTCTTTATTTATCATTTTTTCTACTTTTATTCATTTAATATGGTATATTATCCTTTTATTGATTACACACAACTTTGATTTAAGTTTATTATAGATACTCTTCAATCATGAAAAAACTAATATCCTTTTTAATCTTAACATTTACATTTAGTACAGCAACAGAATTTTCTGAGTGTATACATCTACTTAATCGTACATCTCTTGGTGTTACTTCAAATGAATTAAACTCTTGTTTGAAAGATAATAACTATAAAATAAGTATTAGCAATATATTAAAATCTACAAATAAAGATACGATTAAATTTCAACAAAAGCCAGACTTTGCAAAAAAGATTATACGACCTTATAAAAAAATGAAATATTTAAATATTGGAGAGAGAAAAGCATTCAGAAAAAATTTAAATAAGCAAAAGATGAAGATGAAAAAATGGTGGGTCAATAAACTAATGACAACACAAACTCCTTTTTTAGAAAAAATGGTCCTTTTTTGGCACAGTCACTTTACAAGTAGCTTAATAAAAGTAAGACAACCTGCACTAATGTATCAACAAAATCAACTCTTTAGGAAATATGCTTTTGGAAATTTTGGAGATTTATTGCATGCTATCATAGAAGATCCTGCTATGCTCATATATCTTGACAATCGTGGCAACCGTAAAAAACATCCAAATGAAAACTTTGCCCGAGAATTATTAGAACTATTTACACTAGGTGAAGGTAACTACAGTGAAAAAGATATAAAAGCACTTGCAAAAGCATTAACAGGCTATAGTCTTGACAAAAATATGAATTTTCGTTTCAAAAAAAAGATACATGATAAAAGTAAAAAAAGATTTTTAGAGTATTATGGTAACTATAATGCTCATCAACTTATAGATATTATCTTAGAACAAGAAGCTACTTCTATTTTTATTGTTACAAAGCTATGGAAAACATTTATTGGATATAATCCAAATAGCATAGAAATTAAAAGATTAGCAAAGATTTTTCGCAATAATAACTATGAACTAAAACCTCTAATGCAAGCTATGTTAAACTCAAAATTCTTCAAAGACTCAAGTACAAAAGGTATAATGATTAAAAGTCCGATTGAATTTACAGTAGGAACACTAAGAAGTTTTGAATATCAAGATTTTGATTCTAGAGTTATCCTACAGTATTCAAGAAGACTTGGGCAAAATCTTCTTGATCCCCCAAATGTAAAAGGATGGGTAGGAGGTAAAAACTGGATTAATGCAAATACTCTTCTTATAAGAAAACAGTTTATCAATAGACTTACAAGGGGAGATAGCATGAAACACTTAAAGCTCAATCTCTTTGATGTAAATAGCACTATACAAAGCAGAAGTGAAAAAGCAGCAGATACGCTTCTTCCTGTTAGTGTATTTATTACTCCAGCAAATAATTTCAATAAAACATTAAAAACTATACTACAGCATCCTCTATACCAATTAAAGTGAGACATAATGAATAGACGAACACTACTTAAATATATTGCACTAAACTCACTCTCACTTCCCATTCTTTTAGAAGCAAGTAGTAAGAATATTATTAAAAAAAGAAACTTTATTTTTATAGAATTAAAAGGAGGAAACGACGGTCTAAATACAGTTATTCCATATAAAAACAGACACTATTACAAATATCGTCCAAACTTAGCACTTAAAAAAAATACTATACTGCCATTAAATAGTGAACTTGCACTACATCCATCGCTACAATCTTTAAAAAATATTTTTGATAAAAAAGAGTTGGCTATAGTACAAGGATTAGGATACCCGAATCCAAATTTATCACACTTCAGATCTATTGAAATTTGGGATACTGCTTCAAATAGCCAAGAGTACCTTGACAATGGATGGCTAAAGTCACTTATACCCAATAGAGACAAACTGCTTAATGGTATTGTTTTAGGTGGGGAGTATGGTCCACTTTCAAATATACCAAATGGTATCATAAAAATTAATAATATTCAAAACTTTTTACAACAATCAAAACAACTTAAAGGTCGTATCTCTCTTACAGGAAAGAATAGCTCTTTACTTCATATACTTCAAACAGAATCAGAAATACAAAATAGTGCAAATATACTAAAAAAATCTCTTAAAAATAGTAAAAAATTACCATTTCCATTTAAAAAGTCAAATTTTGCAAAACAGATGAATATTGCAACAGAACTTATAAACAGTACTGCTAATATTCCTTTTTATAAAATAAGTCTAGAGTCATTTGATACACATACAAATCAACTAAATCAACATGCAAGACTTTTAAATGAATTATCAGAAGGTATATCTACTATAAGAAAAAACCTTATAGCAAGTAACAAATGGGACAATACTATTATTGTAACATACTCTGAGTTTGGAAGAAGAGCAGCAGAAAATGCCAACAGAGGAACTGACCATGGAACTGCAGCACCTCATTTTGTAATAGGAGGAAAAGTAAATGGGGGGATTTATGGGGAACACCCTTCATTAAAATTACTTGATAAAAATAAGAACTTAATATATACAACAGATTTTCGTTCGCTATATGCAACATTGGCAAAAGAGTATATTGGAACTGTCCCCAACTCTTTGAAATCATTTGAAATAATACCTATATTTTAGATATAATTTTATTAATATTTTAATAGAAAGTTAAACTTATGAAATTAGAAGAAATTATCATTCATATAGGAATGCATAAAACTGGTACAACATCTATACAGAGAACATTAAATAAAAATTTAAATAATTCTAGTTTTGCATATATAAAACTTCAAAATCCTAACCATAGTAAAGAGATATTTACATTATTTGAAGAAAAAAACCATCCATCAAGAGATAGTATTCATAATACTGAAATTGAAAAAAACAATGCTCTTACAGAAAAAAAACTTATTGATAACTTTAATCAAAACATAGATAAAAAAATTATTATTTCAGGTGAGTCTATTAGAGGCATATCTCAAAGTGGGCTTATAAATTTTAAAATATTTTTAGAGAAATATTTTAAAAAAATTACTATCGTAGCTTATATTCGCTCTCCAAAAGGCTATATGGAGAGTGCTTTACAGCAAATTATAAAAGATGGAACTAGTAGTTTTAATCTTAATACAGATTTAGAAAGAATCTATCCAAATTACAGAAAATTCAATCAATTTTTTAAAGTATTTGGAAGAAAAAATGTAAAACTATGGAAATTTGATCCAAAGATATTTCCAAATGGAAATGTTGTTCTTGATTTTTGTCAACGCTTGGGTATTAATATGGATATAAAAGATGTTATCAATGATAATGAATCTATATCAAAAGAGGCTCTCTCTCTTCTTTATATATACAGAAAATTTGGACCAGGATACGGTATTGGTCCAAATGCAATGCAGGAAAATCATAAACTTATTAAAATACTTAGCTCTATTAATGGTCACAAAGTAAAACTTTCTCCAAATATTGTAAATAATATTCTTACCAAGCATCAAAATGACATTAAATGGATTGAAGATATACTAGGTACTTCATTTATAGAAAAATCTCAGTATCCTAATGATTTCATAGATAGTGAAGAAGATTTTCTAAATATTGATTCATCTACCATTAATAAATTAAAAGATATTTTACAAGATGAAGTTTCAGCAAATGAATTCAAAACACAAAGTCCTGAAGATATAGCAAAATTAATACATATATTACGAAAAAAAAACATTATAAAATAGAGATAATACAATATTGGGCAGACTCAGAAGTTCCACATGACATAAAATTACTAACTGATTCGTGGAAAGATACAAATAAAAACTATAAACATTTAATTTTTAATAAAAAAGATGCTATAAATTTTATAAAGAATAATTTTGAAAAAGATATTTATAAAGCTTTTATTGAAGTTCAACTACCTGCAATGCAAGCTGATATTTTTCGTGTTGCATATATATTAAAAAAAGGTGGACTCTATGTAGATTGTGCCACTAAGTGCTTGCAACCAATAGAAAATATACTTAACAAAGATTCAAAACTGATACTTATGCGTAAATGGCATGGTGGTATATGGAATGGTTTCATCTATTCAAAAGAACCAAATAATAGTATATTAAAAATAATTTGGAATGAGATAAAAAATAATATTCTATTAAAAAAAGAAGGAAATATTTTAGAACTTACTGGTCCAAGGTTATTTCAAGAAATTTTACAAAAAAGTGAATATATAGATAACTGTACTATAATTGATGAGGTTAATGTTAAAAACACCTTTGAATTAGTACGCAAACTTGGACATAGGGGTCCTTCTCATTGGTCTAGAATGCAAAATATTGAACCACTATATACAGATACTTTTAACTATACGCCGAAACATGTTACAAATACTGAAGTATTACAATCAAAACAGATAATAATACATATGGGTCAATATGTAACTCAATCACAATATTTGCAAAACTACTTAACTTTTATAAATAAAGACCACCCAAATATCCTTTATATGAATACAGGTAGAGGGTTATCAAATCATAACAACATGGCTTCTATTTTATCATCAAAGAATAAAGAAAACATAGATAATTTTTTTGAAGGATTTTATAGTGAAATTGTAAGCAGTCAAAAAAATATAGTTATTATCTCTAGTGAATTTTTCTCATCTTTTAATATATTTGGGTTCAATAAACTTAAAATGACTCGTCTATGGAAAAGAATAAATCAACTTATTGAACCATTTAATAATAAAAATCTTATCTACTATATAAGAGAACAAGCTGATTCTATAGAACTTAGACTTAATGAATTAATACGGGGTTCACAATGTATAAAAAATATAAATATAAAAGGTATTTTAAAAAATCCAACTTTAGACTATTCACTATTTAAAACTGCCCTTCACAAATATTTTCCTAATACTACAATATCTCCTAAAATATATAATCACAATAAATTATTAAATTACAATGATATATATAATAATCTTTTTGAGAATTTATTACCAAGACAAGAGTATATAGAGTATAAATGTCATAAAAAAAGAGATACTTCTATTAAATCAATAACTCTAGCTAAAATATTACTAGCAGTTAATAATACAAATTTTGAAAAATCAGAAAAAGTAAAAATAAAAAATACTTTTCTAAAAATACTTTCAAATAGTGGTAATTTCAGACTACTAAACCATGATGATGTAAAAATGATTAGAAAAAACTTTACATCCTCTAATAAAGAAGCAGACATACAATTCAATAAAAAACAAATCTCTATAGAGAACTTCTCTCAAGATTTACACAATATAGAAGATATTAATATTAAAAATTTAGTTTTAGATTATTTTCCAAAACTAAAAGGTAAAAAAATAGACACACTTGAAGACTTATTAAAAGAAATATTGATAAGCTAATAAGCTTCTAACTCTTTTTTTATTTTTTGTATTTGATTTTGAATATTCTTAGGAATATTCATAGATCGATTATTTAACAAAGTTTTTTTATATATTCTTCTCTCTTCTTCAGTTTCAAATACAATTTTTGAATTTAAAGCCATATCAATTGCTTCCCATGTTATGGACTGATTTGATACTTTATAGGTTTGATTTGGTAACTTTATGCTAAATCCTAAAAGATGATTAAGTGATACATTAAAATCTTTTACAAAATCATTAAAATCTTTTACCTGTAAAATATTATATTTAATTTTTTCCAAATTATAAAAATTATTATATTGTAAACAAAAGTCCTTATCTAAATCTTTATAGAAGTCATAAACTCCATTCATATTTTCCAGTTTTAAAATATAATCTCTATAAGATGAAATAATAAACCCATAAATATCTCTTTGTACTAACATTAAAGTTTTTAAGTTTTTACCAAAATGAAGATACATAGATTCAAAAATTACATCATGAGCACTATAAAAATACTTTTCACATCCCTTATTATTTGGAAAAGAGTGTCCAGGTATTGGACCCAATAAGTTCTCATCACTTATAATTAATTTATCGCAGTTTACATCTACTAAAATAGCTAATTTTCCTATGACCAATTGTAATTTTTCTAATGTTTTATTATAGTTTTTGTATTCACTAGCTATATATCTTTGAATTATTCCCCCATATTCTCTTCTCCATTTTTTATACTCTTTTGCTTTAGTTGATCTAACTGTTAATAAACAAATATTTTTTGAAATTAAAAAAGATTCATTTTTCTCTAATAAATATTGAAATGATGTTGTACCAGTTTTATGTGGACCTAAATGCAAATATATATCAAGATTATTACTACTTTTCATATGAAATACTATCTCCTTGTATTGATATTTATTTTAATATAAAATTACAATCTTGTATTTTCAATATAAAATTACTATTATCTTTTATATTCTCACTATTTATATTAAACTGAAATCCAACATTTCCAGTTGGATGAGTAGCATTTTCAAAAAAATCTTTTCTAAATTTATTTGCTTCTTCTTTATATACTTTTTTATCATCTATATATAGTTCGAGTTTAACAGGATTTCTCATACTATTTTTATCAAAACACCATCCACTTATAAAACTTTTATCCTTATGGTCAATATGGTATACTATATCTCTATTTTTAGGTAGAGGCACATCTGCAAAAGAGGCAATTTTATCGGACAAATCCATTGATTCTATTAATATATCATTTGACTTACGAAAACTATTAATAATATTTTCTCTTTGTTTATCATTTAAATATGATGCCTTATCAATAGAATTACTCTGATTATCTGTTAAAAACTTTTCTAGTAATTTATACCTTGCATCATAATCTAATTTATTTGATTTTCTAATAATTTCAATTTGTTCTTTAGAGAGACTTTCATTCTCTATACTATTCTTAATCTCCATATTTAGTATAAACTCTTCATCAAAACCAAGTGATATTAAGAATTTTTCAACAGGAAATAATTCTTGACTATTTGTATCAAATATATCAATAATAATATTTTCTTTAGAAGTAATTTTTAAAAGTTTATTAATTAATTTATTATAATTTGCTACTTCTCTTGACTGCTTAAGCCA
>Ga0164318_10002341_pt1 | contig 17521 bp, 13 predicted proteins | sample GuaBasSedimGuay9_FD_113734 | JGI IMG/M metagenome (GOLD analysis project Ga0164318, IMG submission 113734) | Subseafloor sediment microbial communities from Guaymas Basin, Gulf of California, Mexico - Guay9, Core 4571-4, 0-3 cm | ecosystem: Environmental > Aquatic > Marine > Hydrothermal vents...
GATCTTGAGGTTTGGGAGACTGATACCGGTGTTCAGGTTGTGGGTCCTCCTCCCGTCAGTATGAATAATCCCTGTATTACCATTGGATACAACACATCTTGCTATTATGATGTTAGATCAAATCCTGCTGCTTTCAAGAAACAGGGTAATTTTACGATAAATATAACGTGGGCAATGCCAGTTGGTAATTATACAACCTTAAATATTACAATAAACCACGATGAAGATCAAGCATCCTGTGAATGTTTTTATGCCACTGATTGTTGGGGCTCCTCGTGTTGGAATGTCCCGGGGGAGTATGGTGACAATCCCGATATGGAAGCCTCCTGTTGCGGTGATGACCCGGATGAGCACTATGTCGGGGGAACTGATTCGGTACCGGGACATATAAAATTTGCGTGCTGCGACAACAGGGATGATGCATTAAACCCTCTACCAAAGGATGAATGTGTGATCAATGGCGAGTGTATGGATTACTCACCTGAGACCAATGACGAGGATAGTACTATGTGCGATGGGAGAGACAACGACTGCGATGGATACACAGATGAGAAGTGTACATGTGATTCTTCTAAGCACTCGTGCGACACGAATGCAAGCTGCCCGAACTTTCTCTGTAACGACAGCAAGGGGCTTCCGAAATCCTGCTGGAATGTCGGCGGAGATTCACTAACAGGGGCAACGATGTGTTGCGGAAATAGAAGCACATTTCCAAATACGCCGGGGGAGTATTATATCTGGAATCCGTGTGATGGAAGTGATGCGTGCTGTGATCAAGCAGGGGAGTGCGTTCTCAAGGGGGTATGCAGAAACAGGTTACCGAGACCGGAGACATGCAACTTTATAGATGATGACTGTGATTGCCTGGTGGACGAGGATTTTGACTGGGACAATGATAGCGTTTCGACATGTGCCGGAGACTGTAACGATACCAATCCGGCTATCTATCCCGGGGCCCCGGAGATATGCGGCGATGGAATAGATCAGGATTGCGATGGGGAAGACACAAAGTGTGCAGAACCCGAGGAACTGCCCTTGCTCAACCTCTGCAGACTGGTTTATGATACATTATACCTCCTCTTCTACGCTGCAGCAGCGATAACAGTGCTATTGATGGTTATAGGGGGGATCAAGCTCATGGGTGCAGAAGATCCGGAGGGGGCATCTAATGCCAAGAGTATGATAAGGAATGCCATAATTGGCCTGATTCTTGTCTCTCTCCTACTCGGAGCGGCTCACATGTTCGTTCCGGAATGTGCCCCATTGCCCGGAAGTGGCTATAATCCACCCTTTCACTATGCTCCATACCCTCCGTTGGTGGTAACCATTGTGAAACCACAGGATAGGGAATTTTTTGAAGAGGGCGAAACCGTAGATTATGATCTAAGAATAACAGGCGGTGTAGAGCCATACGTGTATGTCTGGGACTTCGGTGACGGAACGCCCACGGTCACCGGAATCTGTAATTCATCGGTGATGACATGGCCAATATGTCGAGGACCAACACATAATTATTCCTTCTCAGGGATATACACAGTAAAATTGGTAGTTACAGACCGTGCCGGTGAGAGGGCAGTCGATATGGTGGATATCCTGGTCGGGGTAATAATCGCGGAGATAGATGCCCCAAGAGATGAATTCACCGAGATAAGGGGACAGGGAATACGATTCAATGGAACGGTTTATGGCGGATCACCCCCGTACACATGTAAATGGGAATCGGATAAGGATGGTAAGATTAGAGGACCTGGACCACTTTCGACGCCGCCGGATAAAGACACATTTAACTATGCTCTTTTATCCGAGAACAATCACCTAATCACATTCACGGTCACGGATCTCAAGGGCAGAACTGCCGAGGATAGCATTCGTGTGGAGATCGTAAGTGATGCTCCGACTGTAACAGGTGCCCAGACCTGCTGGAAGGATACGTATGGGGATGATCAAACCCACTTCGAGGTCGATGTAACTCCCGTAATTCCTCTAAACGATACGATGATATCTGTGGCTGTTATGGAGACCGGATCGTGCTGGCTCCAGAAGTGTTGTTTGGTGGATGTAGATCTTGGAGAGTACAAATCCGTATCCTATCCTGGACCTACGCCAGCTGGTACGGCTCGGAAATTCTACTTTGATAACTTCTGCAAAAAGGCCAGGAAACTGCAGATAGTGGTCTCGGGAACCGACAGCTTTGGTGATCCTAGAAAATGGACATTCTGTGCGACATGTGATGCCGAACATGCATCGAGATACTGTCCGGGTGAGACAAACCCACCCGATTACCATATCTGCAATAGCGTCGAACTTGGGCCCTGCGAGATAACCCTGTAATCCTCCTTGGGATTGCTATTCGAAATCATCAACAACCGACCCCGATGCATAAAGCTCGCATTTCTCTGAAAAATCCTGAAATAATTTAATTTGGGGTCTGTGAGTGTCACTCTTGCTGATGGTTTAACCCCCCATGCACAAGGACAATCTCCTTCATTGTATTATTGTCCAACCGTACTTTTTTTAATTCATTAAGGAATTCTCTTCTTGTTACCATCCTGTAAAAATCAAAAATCCTTTTTTCTTTTTTATTTAGAAACATCGAATGCCGTCCATACTACCTTATCACCATAGATCTCTGGACCGTGATTAAAATCAGAAGGTGATCTAATCTTTATTTCCCTCCCTGTATTCAGGTCGTAAACAAAGATGTCCATCTTGTCTGGTGAATACATTCTTACGAACGCTATTTTATCATCATATATATCGGGCAAGGTTTCAGAAAACTCGGGTGTATTCGTGATCTGAATCTCTCTCTTTGTGTTTAGGTCATAGGCATAGATATCAGAATTATTACCCGATAAAGTTCTCTGGTAGACAACCACATTTTCGTGGATATTTGGATATATCTCACACCCTGACACGTTTGTTAATCTCATAGTTTCCCCTGTTGATAAATCATACATATGTATATCACATGGGGACTGGGTGTACCACACAATTTTATTTTTATAAATCCTAATATGCTCATGACCTGTTGGATTCGATGTAACCCCTTTTAATTCCCCCGATGTTATATTGTAAATATAGACATTGCCATAAATCCCCCTCAAGTAGATCTCAGCTACGATTATATCACCATATATGTCTGGGAATCTATCTGGAAGCCCAGTTTTTATCACTGCCGATTCAACTCCCTTGTTTAGATCGTACATGTAGATATCCTGTTTATTAGTTACTCTGCTGCCTTTTTCATATTCACTTCTTGAATCATCCCATACTATTATATCCCCATAGATTCTCGCCAAATCTTGGTTATAGGGATTCGAGGTTATCTCTTTTGTCTCTCCCGAGTCAATATTATACAGGTAGATATCCCCGTTGCCATTCTGGTAGCTGGTATAAACCACTTTGTTCTTATATATAAATGGATTAAATAAGCCGGCTTTATTGGACGCTATTGTAGTTGTCTCTTTCGTTAATATATCGTACATGTAAATGTAATAGTTGCCTATTTGATCGGATTTAATTCCCAATACGGTTGGTTCAGTCACATTTTCTCTTTTCTTGAAGATCGTTGAGACATCCACTACGGAGGTTATTACCAAATATAAAATCCCGATTGAGATCAAAATAATTATCATCCTATCTGTATTCATCTTCACCCTTCCATTCCTTCAATTCCTGCCTCTTTTTTATTATTAAATAAAAGACCACTATCGTAATTAAAACAGCAATAATTGTCTGGCTTATAAGCACATAGTTTGGACTCTCTCGCTTTGGTTCTATTGGCTCAAGGTTTGGGATTCTTATCTGTGTAGTTTTGTTTTCTTTGACAGATCTGAGTATCTTTCTATCTATGGGCGTTGCCATGTCGGTGTTTCTGAATTTTACATAGTTATCCCACGCTCTTTTTCCGGGGAGTTCTTCGACATACGGAACCAATAAGGTCAAGTTGGCCTGCCATCTTATCAATGGATTTAGGGATGATTTATCGACATAAATCTTTAATAAATTGAAAATAATATCGTTTATGATCACCTTCTCTGTTTTAATTTCTATCTCATTTGTGATCGAATCTGAAAAAATATGGGTATTTATTGGCGTAGGATCACTCCTCCGTACGAAGCTTGTATTCCATAAAATAATACTTACATTGTGTGGAATGACCATTGCATTTATGGTATCATAAATGACCCCCCTTACTGAGAGATTATTCGAGGTTATGGCACAACCAAAGAATTTGTAATCTCCACCATACATGTCGGTATAATAAAATAGCATATCTACGTTTTCTGAACTATTTATTACATTATTGTAAACATAAACATTAACATGTCTTTTGCCGAACTCATTTGAAGGACTGAGTGCAGTCAAAGGCGTATCACCGAAGTGAATCATTTCGCTATTATTTAGAAATTCCTCAATGCTTTTAACTTTCAATTCTTCGGCTCGTTCACCCATTAGATACATTAAACCAGAAAAACAGTATTCTTCATAGGTCGCGTTTTCAAGAGCCGATGAAGAGGGTGCAGTAAGAATAATCAAAACTAGAAATAAGGAAAATAACATGACTTTATGATTAATCGATGTGAAAATTATCATTCTACGAGCTAAACGAATCTATTTGCTATTTACGTGCGTAGCTACGCTATGAAGGGTGTGCTTGGCTTCTATCCTACAATGTTTGGGCACGTATCTGCCACCAATGTCATTGGCGAAGCCATGTTTCCAGTAGTTTGAGTGAGAGTTAGCCTCTACAGAGGGTATTATATCGGAGATCAACTTTGCGATTGCAATACCGCCAGCTACAGATCCAATAGTTATTATCGATCTCTTCAGGATTCTTCCCTCCTCATTTGACAGGAATGCAGATACTGTTCTCTTTACCTTTGGTAGGCTCTTTTTTTTAGCCATCTTTTTATTCCATTAAATTTATTATACATCCTGATATAAAAACTCTAATTAATTTAATATCTGTCTACATCTACCCATTTCATCAGGATTTCCCTATCCTCAGAGAATATCAATTTCCTGAATACATGCTCAAGCATCCTCTTATGGGCCCGGCACCTGAAGTCCAGGGGAAGTTTGTTTATCATACTTCCCTGAGTTGAATAGGTACAAACGACACATGTTCCGCAATACGGTTTCCACACGCAATTATCGCATAAAGAGGAATATCCAGATGACAGATCTTGCATATATCTTGTAGTTAAAGAGCTTGCAATGTCTTTATATCTATCTTTTTTCACATTACCCAGCCTGAATATGTCAAAGGCTCTCCCCTCGTCACAAGTGTATATACCTCCTTTATCATCATAGACGGTTTGACCAACTACAGCGCCGCATGGCATATTTAAATCCACAAAATTTGGATCTACCGGGTTAATTATCTTCTTTAGCAAGAGGGTTGTCATACCCTCACGAAAGTCTATGCCCCTTTTGTTCAGATATAGGATATACTCTAAGACCTCTTTCCATAACCCAACATACTCCTCTGGGGAATAGCCGATCTTGTCCCACAGCCTCGCACGACCCACTGGAACCATATACTTCAATCTCAATGATTCGAGGTCATATTTAACGTATTCGTCCACGATCTCTTTTCCATAATCAAAGGAATGTTTAGTGATAACTGGCAATGCCCCTATTGGATGCTTGTATTGTTTTTTTATCACATCAATCCAGTAAACCGTTTTTTCATAACTGCTACCACCATTCAGATATTTCCTATTTTTGTCGTGCAATTCCTTTGGTCCGTCTAATGATGTTGAAATACCTACATAGTTCTTGATAAAAAATTTCAGTATGTCTTCGTCCATAGCCGTTAGATTGGTAACGATCGTATACTTCAGATTCTTCTTAAATTTCTTATTAATCTCATTTGAGTAATCGATCAAGAATTCGATGACAGGGAAGTTTAGGAGGGGTTCACCACCCGATATCTCTATTGTTATCCAATTGGAGGGGCTCTGGAATATGAAATCCACAACGGCCTTTGCCGTATCTTCGTCCATGTCATTACCCTTTGAATTCCCGGGTGATGCACTTATATAACAGTAAATGCATCTATGGTTACATCTCGAGGTCATTGAGACTATATGAAGACCGGAGCCATTGAAAAGGTACCATTTTCTCTTCCTGTAGGTCTCAACTATCAGGTCTATATTCCTCTCCGTGACTATTATCCCCTTATACTCTAACGTATTAAACAGATTTGGGTCTTTATGCAATTGATTTAATCTCAGAAGGTCATATTCCCTTTTATTCAGAACAACCCAGGCTCCGTGTTCTGTGGTTATTAGAAAGGAATCCGGTTCTAATCTCTTTACGAAGTATTTATTCTCCGTGTAATCTATACATGTATTTGTATCAAAGTAGCTGATGGGCATTTTAAATTAAAACCTGGATTCACTTGATCTCATCCTACCAAGGACATAATTATAAAATTCATAGCCAAGAGTGTTTATGTCGATCTCCCTGCTCTTTGGGGATAATACCACCGTGATTTTACCATCTTCTGATTTCAATTTAGCAGAACAACAATCCCTGAAGTCATTAACCGATAATCTTATGCTCTCTGGTTCATAGAACCGTGTGTCAAAGGTAACCGTTACCCGATTTTTTTTCTCGTCTACTCTAACTTTTTTTCCTTCCTTTACCATGTTTTTCCCTCCAGGGCCTGGCGATTCCCTCGGGATCCTTTGCTTCTTCGCCCCCAACGGGAGCGAGATTGGTCATCAACACCCTCTGCAGGATCGCTTCCCTCAGCCTCTGATTTTTTGCGGATTGCTTCATGTATACCGCATAATTTAACAATTCATTATTAAATTCCCTGCCCAGGGTCTCTAAATCCGTATTATCCTTTGGCTTTAACTCCACCAGGATCTCCCTCTCCGGGTCACCACCGAGTATGGCATATGCCCTGTCCATCAGAACGTAGGCTGCATAATAAACTATATCCAGGTTATAGATCTTTGGGTTAACAGAAACGATAAGATAATTCCCCCTTTTGTTGATCTCTATATTGTCTATAGAAGATCTCCCACTTTTTCTTGTCATTCTACATTAATTATTGGTATTGATCTAAAAAAAGTTTTTAGTCTTAAATAACAATTTATAAAAATGACATCTCTCATATTTTTTTCATTCATCCTGCTCTTTGGTACTATAACATCCTATGAGGACATCCGCTGGGGGAGGATCAGGAACAAATACATTCTGTCTGCATTTCTCTTTACAGCCTTAATAAATTCTCTGATGTTTCTTGGGGTTATTGAAGATCATAATCTTGATGAAGGTTACTATCTGGCATTATTGATCAATGTAATTATAGCATCTCTCGTCGGCTTCGCACTCTGGACACTCAATCTATGGACCCCCGGGGATGCAAAACTCTTCTCCGCATATGCTGCTTTAGTCCCGTTAACAACGTATCGGCAGGGTTATACCCAATATTTTCCATCATTTACCCTGCTCAGTAATACCTTCGTTCCATTATTTTTTTTAATACTGCTTACCCTTCCATTTTCAATGAGTAAAAATAAAGATAGAAAAATTAAAAATTTATTCGACCCAAGAAGATTGATAGAGAGGATAATATTTTTATTTGGATTTCTGTGGTTCTTCAATGCAATATTCTCATTTTTAGGAATGCAACTAACATTTTTAATGTATCTCCTCCTGTTCATAACAATACCGTATATATTCAGAAGGATCAAGTTTATAAGTTTAACTCATGCGTCAATAATATTGTCTATTCTACGGCTGATATTCGATTCCGATACGGTTTTTACTGTAGAATTTTTGAAATTCTTTATCTTCCTTGTTTTTATATTTATCATCGTAATGTTCCTTATAGGTCTCAGTAATTTTCTTCCAACAACAACTGCTATTAACATAGAGGATCTAAAGCCGGGCATGATTCTGGCCGAGAAAATAAAATCAGATGATAAGATTATCTCATCTACTACTGGAGGGATAACCGCGGACGAGATCGGACTGATAAATAAACTCTACGCAGAGAATAAATTGAAGTCGAATCTCATACAGATACAACAGACCCTGCCATTTGCCCCCTTCCTGTTCTTAGGTGTTCTATTGACCTATCTCTGTCAGGGAGATCTTGTTGTATTCCTGGAGAGTCTATTCAAGAGCTAATCCTTCTCTCCCCTGAACTCCTGCCACATCTCATAGAAATCTAATCTGCCCTTCTTGAAGAATCGATATGAAAAGATGGCAAGGATAAATATGATCATCAATAAAAAGAATTCAACGCTGGTTAATGTCGATTTTACGATCTCACCCCCCAGGAGAAAAGTCACCTGTGTTTCCCTGGACATAGCATCCCCCTTATAGGCAAGGGTTACCTTTGCCGTATCCTTTCTTATTACGAAGCTGAAGCCCGCAGATCCATCATCATCGGTTAGCACATATGCCTTGTCTCCAATCCAGCTAACGCCGATTAGCTCATCCTCATAGTTGGTAACAATTACCTCAACAAGCTTACCTGGGTTGGGTGTCATATGGCGCCACAGAGTCAGGTTTATAGTTACGAGATCCCCGGGTTCTATATCCTCGGGTGCTGGGCTTACATTATATGTAATATTTGATGGAAGTCTCACTTTCAGTACATCCCTGATGTTGTATGTGAAGTTCCTGAAGTGTGTGTACACGGTAATTTTACCAGTATTCCTGAAATATGTTTCGTTGATACCATTGCACGAGAAACTGAACTGGTATGTACCTTCGGGTGAGTTCACTTTGCTCGAATCTACCGTGGTAGATATATTCTTCGCACCTATCCGGTGGACGTCATCACTCACCATATAAAAATGATCTTCTCCCGAGGGAAAGAATTCGTTATAAAAGTCAACGAAATCATAGTAGAGGCCCTCAAACTCATGGTATGTACGATCCGATGTACATGGGTCCGGATAGCACTCATTTATAGCACATATACAATCCCAGGGATGATAAAATTCTGGTGGCTCTTTGGTAATGTCCATGCACTCCGGGCTAAAGATATCCTCTGGTATACAGTAGCAATTTGAGGGGCATAGAGGCAACTTACACAATTCATTAAAACCAAATTTCCTTGACTCATATCCGTATTTGTCATCGTAATAGAATTCCTGTATATCGGGATACGGTGGATGTATCGCCTTTTCTTTTCTATATAGAGTATGCTTTGCCGGATGTGCTACATGCGCATACTCAATCCGCGCCGTTTTATTTATATCCATAATAATCCCGCTAAGTATATCGGGTTTTATCTTTATCTCTACGAATCCCCCAATGACAGCGGACTCCCCGGTTGGTAGAAGCACGGGGTCATAGTAGCCGGTAATATTGATCCCACATCCCGGGTCTGGATCGAACCAGAATTCCTCGTTATCAGTTCCCCCCTCGGTCCCTATGACCAGGTAAGTACCGAATCTTTTATTGGGTGGCGTTATCGTATGATTTATCTGCCAGTTTACCGGTTCCGGGGTGCCATAATCCCAAACCTTGGCGTATATATTGTCATTGTTCAGGTATATCAGTACATTATACCATCTATCGTTGCCTATTATCACTGCCGGATTTGCAACTGTTACTGCACTACAACCACCTGGAGTAACACACTTACCTATCGCCAGATTGGCGTTAACATCCTCATGAAGGTCAAGGAACCAATAATTATCACTAGTTTCATCACTGTAGAATCCTATCGTTATGTCGGCTATATCTCCTCCGACGGCGTTTCCCCTCACCAGGAACTTCATTACTTTATTATCAGAGATGTTTTCTACCGAGACCATCCTCCTGTTTGCAATATTGGATCTATTTAAATGCAACACATACTTGCCAAGGGTGGCATCCCAGGTCCTGTCCCAATAGCCGGAGATATTCCTCCATTCCAGCGGATTCGTCCATCTGCAGTTGTCTTTTGGATTTTCATGATCCAGGAATTTTATCGTGAAGTTGTCATAAACAGTACTTTTGTCGTGGATATCACAAAGACCCGCAAGGGGGCAGATTGCTGTAACATTCCTCTTCAGGGTGGTCTCACAGGTGTAATTCACGTGTATATCGAGATATGCCGCATTCTCTGGAATCGTGTGATTTATCGCAAAGTAGGAATAACGAATACCTTCATAGAGGTGATGATCAACCAGCGCCCCATTACTGATATTTACTATTGAATCCGCCGGCGGGAATGGCAATAGATTCCACCCGGATACATTATAGGTCACTGGTGGATTCTGTCCATCAAATATGGTTACATTCACGTAATCGATAATTGGCGTTTCATAGTATGAATGTACACCATCTGTGTAATTAAAGAGAAATGCACTGGTCCTCTTGCATCCCCCGCCGATATATATGGTAACATTCACATCATCTGGTGTGCTTGTTCTGCTCCAGTTCCACTGCTGCCATTTCCTTTTCTCGTCCTCAAGCATCGGTGTAACCGCAAATATTTTAACCCACATGGTGTCTTTATCGAATAATCTATAAAAATCAATCATATCTTTATCACCCCCGCGATAGGGAGGGCCGTAATCGAAGATTTGGGTATCCTGAACGTTGGCACAAGCAGAGTTGGTCATATCTACAGTTACATTAGATTTTATCGAGTAGATTGAATTCTTGATTAGATTAAATGCGGGAATCTGCGTGTCTGTTTCCGAATCCGCGACCTTGAGTTCGATAAAGTGAAGCCCAGGAGTTAATCCATCTATACAGAAGCTCTTTCTGAATCCGAAAGTACCATCCACGTTCGATTGCCATACGTAGATGCAGGGGGGTGAGGAGCACGGAATATTGAAATTAGGTGGATGAACGGCATCGAAACAGTCGTTTGCTCCCGTTATAACCATATTTGGAACCTGATTCCTATACAGCGGACAGGCGTGTCCCAAAACGATATATCCCGAGAGATGATTCCATTCTTTCTCTGCCTCTATGCTCTCTGGGGTTATAAACATAATATTTTTTTTATTGGTCAAATCCACGACGGAGTACCAGCCCAAATTAATCAAATGGCACCACTTTGACTCGCTCATAATTGCCGGGGCCATGTAACAGTATAAAAAATCCGTTAAATTTCCGTAAACGGCGAGATACCTCGATGTGTTTTGTACCTCATGATATGGCCAGTCTATCTCCGGGATGTAGAAGCCCCCGCACAGAGGGTCTATGCGGCTGAGATTGTTAACTACATGATTCCTATACACTGTTTCATTTATGAGGAGTCTCTTTGTAGCTAGCAAACATCTCGTAACATCCGCCAGTATGCATCCATTCTTACCAACATACACAATCGCATAATGAATGTTACCAGAATCATCGATGGCCCTACCTATGACCTTGTATTTGGAGGTATTTACTGATGTGTATTCTACGTTAGTACCTGAGAGCATCCTGCTACAGAGTCTCGTATAACCAAACGAGCTCGGTTCAGTAGTGCCAACGGTGAGGTCACCTAAAGGAAAATTACCACCTATGGGGGCGCAGTCGATATCCAGGGTTAAATTTAAGCAACAACCAAGATGACAGCATGCGACAATATCCGAGGGGCTTATATCGGGAATATTCTCTATTGTTACCTGTTTTTCTGCCATGAGTACACCAGTACTGTCGTTCGCTTTTTCACAAGCAATTACGTTAACGATAAAATCACCCTGATCCCATTCTTCCCCAGTTATTCGATCCGGAGATCTTGCAACTACATAGTACCTGCCGCTTATGTCCGTATTGGGGGAATTGTCGAATTGGGTCAGATAGTCGGCCCAGGGGGTACAATAAGGCGATGCACCACCCCCAGTGAGCCCGCGATATTCGTGCTTAATACCCATTGGATCTGTAACCTCAATTGTTACTAAGATTTTATTGCAGATCACTCCTCCAGATAAACACACCCGGAATTTATTGTCATCACCCGGGTTTATCTCCTTGTCATTTATTGTCATGCTTATGGTACAAGCTGGCAATTGCGCTTGGACCTGCGCACTAAAAATAAGAATAAAGAGAAGAATGCAAAGTAACCTATCGAGGGGAATCGATCTATCAAATTTTTTTCTAATCATATTAAAGAATGGTACGTTCACAGTAAAATATATTAAGCTTATGATTATATACATGTTTTATCTAATTCTAATATAATGAAAACCAGAGCGAGTATATTGCTGATTTTCATCGTTTTCGTTTCCATAGGCGATGTTTGTACTTCCAAGTGCAATATGACATGTCTTGGTAGCCCGAGTGGTACCTGTGTAGTAGATGAAACGGGCAGTATAACTCATATCTGCGCGGTTGGATGTTATGAGAACCCTGGGCCCCATGGCGACGCTTTTTGCACCTATGGCCCGTTCCGATGTACATTCTATGGAAGTATCTATGATTTTTCCTGTTGGGATGGTCTGCCAGGTAATGAGCAAACACCCACCGTGCGGTGTTCTGTTGCTACGTGGGTGGGTCATGAAAATCTTTCGGATTGTAGATTGATATGTGCCGCGGAGTGTGGTAGAAGGACACGACTGACAGATGATTGTGAAAACTGCACCTTCAATGAAGTGTGTAGTCAGTACGCCTCCGGAAGTACCTATGAGAGGGCGTGTAACAATACATGCACGGGTACCTGTGAATCAAATAGACAATTTTGCGATATTATCGAGTTACTTAGATACGTGGCGATGTTCGTCGGGGTGATAATGTTGATTTTGCACGGATTTAAGTGGTTAGTAAGTGAGGATATGGAGGGAAGGAAGGATGCAAAGAAGGGCATGATCTACGTTATGCTGGGTTTGGCGTTCATAGCGATAGCATCGGCACTTGTGGAATTAATATTGTTTGACACGATAATATGCTAATATGTATATATCCCTAAGAATCCATAAGATAAGATAAATAAACTTGCTCGGCGATGTCTATGAATAAAATAATTACAATTTTCCTCATAGTACTCTATTTAAGTGCAAATACATCAGCTAGTTGTACCCCGGCGGATTTAGCCAAATGCACGCCCTTTATTAACCCCAGTGAGGATGTAAAAACTCATCTATACAGTGACGAGATAGACATAATCGTAAGAGTTACGAACAAGGGGACAGAAGAGTGTATATACAAGGTAGGGGTGGTCGCCATGGGTGAGACCAAACCCATAGAGGTTGAACCCAATTTCTTTTTCTGGTTGAATCCTTTCATAAAACATGTCAAACCCGGAGAGTCAGACACCATAACCCTGACGAGTAGTTATGACCGGGAATGGGATGCATGCAGCCTGCAAGGTAATAACCCAGGCGAGGGAAATTTTAGCCTCAGGGTCTGGAGTATGGACAGAAGTGGGACTGTGTGTGAAACTGCTTTCGGAACATATTTTACCTTCGAAGCTCCATCGGGCTGCTGCGGCAAATTCGAGGGCATTACCTGTTTTGACTACAACTTCAGTTATGGGGGATTTACGTGTAATGAGAGCGTTCAGATTAACGAAAACAAATCCTGCTTGGTTAATTGTATTTATAAGTCAGAGGGGTGGTGGTGGTTCAAGAAGGTTAATTGCTCATGTGTCCTTGAAGACGCCTGTGCTATAAACTGCATTACAGGAAACCCTTCCTATTGCGAGTATGGTTATTTCGTCTGTGCTGGACCGCACTATAGATGTCCCGGTGTTGGTGGTAGTGCTGCTGAACCCGAGGTTATGTGCAGTACAACAAAAAATTGTAAGTTCCAATGTGCCGCAAAATGTGGCAGGCAAACTACCTGTGTCAGAGATTGTGAACGCTGCTGCAAGCAAACTACGTGTAACAAGGTACTCCCCTATCCATATGAGAAATATGAATTAGATGCGTGTATGGATGCCTGTTTAGGTATCTGTAAAACTCATGAGGAGTTATGTAATCTCATCCATATCCTAGGCGGAATAGCGGTTGCAGCATCGGTATTTCTGATCATGGTGCACGGATTAAAATGGATGACGGCAGAGGATTCTGAGGGACGGGATAACGCGAGAAGGGGCATAATCTATGTCTTTATAGGTCTGATCTTGGTTATGGTAGCAGCGACATTGGCCAGTTACTTCTTTACAGGCTCATTAGTATGTTAATTATAATGTTGATATCAATTATTATAATGAAGACAATTATTATAATGAAGATGAAATTCAACACAAAAAAGTGGTTGGCGATCTCTATGATTCTCTTTGCTATTGGAAATGTTAGCGCTGTATTCGAATCCTATGTCTGCGATGATGGAACTTCCTCCGGTAATAATAAATGTGGTGATGGTAGAACGCCAACGGTTATGTGCGATACAGGACCCACGGGTAATTGCCCGGTTATATGTGCCGCTGAATGTGGTTCTGCAACGGGCTGTATTACCGAATATTGCAAATCCTGTTGTGCCGCGGGTATATGCAAGAAGTATCCTGATCCTTCGGATGAACTTAATGCCTGCCTGAGTTCCTGCGTAGGTACGTGCGAGGTAAACGCGCAGTTTTGCGAGATTATCCTTATCCTACAATCGGTCGCTGTAGGAATGGCCGCTCTAATGCTCACCATAAATGGATTCAAATGGATGACGGCAGATGACGCCTCGGGGAGAACGGATGCGAAGAGGGGGGTTTATTATGTCTTTATCGGTTTGGCGCTCGTAATAATCGCCTTTGCTCTCGTGAATTACCTCTATATCGGGAAGGTAACCTGTCCATTTTAATAGCTGGGTCTCCTGTAAACCATGTCAACCAACGCCGCAGCTATCAGAATAAATAATAAACCTAAAAGGACGTGTATGACCCCCTCCCTCGCCTGTTTTCTGTCTTCATCGTTGTCTGCGGTTATCCATTTAATGCCATGGAATATTATCATGACGACACCTGTCGCGGCCGTTATTCCATAGAAAACAGTAATTATATCCTGGATTGTGGTCTCTCTCAATCCGATCGGTAGTATATGTGCACCGACAGCTGTATTGGAGAGAATAATCAATAAAAGCATAAAGGTCTTCGATTTCATCTCAAACAATCTCACACTACAGGTGTTCTTTTCTCTCGATTTTACATATTATGCCCTCACAGCATGCCCAGTCATAATAGCCGACACCACTATCTCGAACACAACCATCGAGCGCGGGAGCGATACATGGCCCACGTGGTAGCGTAGCCGTAACCCAATCGTTACATCCTTCACACGGATAACCGAGGGCACAGCGTATACAAACACCCGCAGGGGTAACACTTACAACGCCCGGGGCACAGCACCCGATACCCCCTCCAGTGGCGGTAAAGTCTGAATAGACCTCGTTTGCATCATCCCCACAGCAGTGACCGGTCCCCATCTCGAAGGAGAGTGGATTAGCTATCCATATGTATCCCGCACAGTCTTCACACACGGTTTTGCCGCTCGGGGAATTATCGTCCACATCCACGCAATCCCCCCCCGCACTGTCACAGTACTCTCCTAATCCGCACTCAGCTTGGGCGCATTTGGGTCTATCCGTGGTACTACACTCGTGGGCGATACAGCTCTCTATCTTACAATCATCGAACAGTGCGACGCAATCAACCACTCCATTGGGACAGCAGATCTTACCATTTGGACCTATCTGCCCGGCGCAATCCTCATCGTCGCAATCCTTCTTCCCATCGCAGTCATTGTCCTCGTTATCATTACAGACCTCCGGCATCTTGATACGATTCTGACAGACACCACCGATAACGCATTCATCGAGGGCAAGTGATACCCCCCCTGGTGTATCCATATTGTCGCAGCAGGCATATGTCCCATCGGTCCCACCCACATAGAATTCTCTGGGGTCGTCGCCACAACACTCCAATTCAGTCCCTGTATCATACTCACCAAATGGAACGGCTTCGCCACCATTGATCCATTTGAAGTGACAAATCCCCTCACAGGCCCCTCCACCAGAATCGCAGTCGTCCCATTTACCCGTACCACCAACAAATCTACAGTACTCACCGTCAATACCATCTCCATCTATATCGATCAGGTGATTATTGGGGTAACAAACACCGCCGAGGACACAGTCCATCACACTATTGCAACAGGCATGGTCCGATGTATCATCATCCTTGGCGACACAGCTTTCGTTAATGACATCATTACAACCATCGGCTTCGTGTTGATCGTAATACTTATAGAATTCACCGGGATCATCTCCACAGCAGCTTGTAGCAGCTATCTCCCCGCCGACACTCCAGCAGGAGTTGCCCGGGGTGCCTATGCAGAAGGCATCTCGGCAATCCTTCTTGGGAGGCGCCAGCTCACAGGTCGGTTTGGCATCATCGCAGTCGCACGGCTCATCCCACTGACCATTGCAATCATTGTCTTCACCGTCACAACTCACCTCGGGGTTTTCATAACCTGGAGCATCGCAGTCTATCCACACTCCCCCAACACACAGCTTATTGTGCCCGATACAGACACCGAGATTGGTACAGGGGGGTCCGGCGCCCAGGTCTGGATCATCGGCATCGGTCAGACCATCACAGTCATTATCTTTTCCGTCGCAATTCCCCCAGCCCGTCTCGGGATTACTGTAACCCGGGGCATCGCAGTCCACCCATGCAGCCGCACATCCGGGTCCTGGGATAGTATCAACACATAACTTCTGGTGTCCTATACAGACTCCCAAGGGGGTGCACATGGGACCTACTTCTATATCGGCGGAGTCTGCGGCATCGGTCAGACCGTCGCAGTCATTATCCTTACAGTCACAGACCTCCGCATGCCCTGTATGGATATCTCCATCGTTATCATTACAGTCATCTCCTCTCCCACCCGGTATATCCCCAATACATTGGTCGGATATGTGCCCATCCCCATCAACATCCCATCCCACAGCAACGCAGGTGCCCGCACAGCAGATACCGGAGACGCAGTCCGTGGATCCATTAACGCAGGGTCCCCCGTCCTCGCTCCTCACATCGCCACCCGCCCAGCATTGCTGCGTATTTATGTTGTAGCAGGCATCGTCACCGCACACCCTGGCACCCGCAGCTTTTGACCAGCAGGTCAGTGCATTGCCCACATCTCCCCTGCTGTTGGTATGAGAATAAATCGCCCCCGAGATTCCGTCCATTATCTCCGTGTTATCGAAGACCGTCGCGGTTGTGCATTTCCAGTCCGCATCCGGTTTATGTCCTCCGAGCCAGATACTATTGAAATTGCAGCAACTACAATGGGATATATTCCATGCAACTTCACGATCACTTGAGTGTGGGCACCCGATGATGCGGTCACAACTACCCTTCCAACAGCATTGCTCTATTGCGGGGTCAATACAAAACCCACCACACGAAATTCCTCCCACGAAGTCATGAAAGTCACAAGAATTGCAACAACCTCCCCCACAATCATTTGTACCACAATTACAAAACGAACCATCGGGACAAAAGTAAGTACTGCATGGCGCAGGACACCAATCTACTGCGAAAACCGAACCAGTGAGAATGAAAAATACACCAATGACCAATAACCCCTTATATATCCTGTTATCCATGGTAGCATCCACCTTATAACTTTTA
>Ga0164318_10002342_pt1 | contig 17521 bp, 13 predicted proteins | sample GuaBasSedimGuay9_FD_113734 | JGI IMG/M metagenome (GOLD analysis project Ga0164318, IMG submission 113734) | Subseafloor sediment microbial communities from Guaymas Basin, Gulf of California, Mexico - Guay9, Core 4571-4, 0-3 cm | ecosystem: Environmental > Aquatic > Marine > Hydrothermal vents...
CCTCCTTATCGTCCCAAAATGAATGCTTGTGAATATTTCATCCGTTGGGCCAAGAGCGTCTTGTCATATAACTGGTGTTGGAAGTCTCTGGATAAACTAAAGTTTTCCTTTCGGGGCTTCATTGCCTCCCTATCTAAAATCCCCTCTGAGGTATTAAAGCGGTGTACGCCCCAAATGCTAGGTTTCAATGTCGTTTGACTATAACGTTAAACCTTGCCCCAGCCGCCACCGCCGGGGGTGCGGATCGACAGGCGGGTCCCCGGGGCCAAGGTCAGGTTGATCTTCCCGGGGAGAAGCTGTTTACCTCCTTCCGGGGTGATCAAAAGGTTTTCCCCTTTTTTCCCGGGTTGGCCACCATTAAGCCCATAAGGAGCGTATCGGCGGCGTTCGCTGAGCAGGCTGACGGTAACTTCCGAAAGAAATTGAAAGTCACGGCATATCCCTTGCCCGCCAGGATGTTGGCCGTCACCGCCCGAACCCGCCCGCAAGCCATATCGTTCCACCAGAATCGGATAATGCTGCTCTATGACCTCCACCGGGGTGTTTTGGGTGTTGGTCATGTGCGTATGGACTCCGTCCAGGCCGGGGCAGGTCGGGCTGCCTCCCATACCGCCGGCAATGGTCTCGTAATAGGTGAATTCCGTTCCGGTTTCAGGCCTCTGTCCGCCAAACGCCAGATTATTCATGGTTCCCTGGCTGGCCGCGGGAACGGTTTGGGGCAGGGCCGGAGCTAAGGCCCCCAGCACCACGTCCACCAGTCGCTGCGAGGTCTCGACATTACCTGCGGCTACTGCCGCCGGGAAGCGGGCGTCCAGAATGCTGCCCGGCCGGGTCTGGATGGTCAGGGGCCGGAACCCACCCTGGTTGATCGGATAGGTCTCGGGCAATAAGGCTAAAAACACATAGTAACAGGCGGCCTCCACCACCGCCGGCACGGTGTTCACCCCGCCTTGCACCTGATCCGCGGCTTCCCGGAAATCTAGTATCACCGAGTCATTCTGAACGGTAACCGTCACCTTCAGGGCCAGGTCTAGGTGTCCATAGCCATCATCATCCAAGTAATCGGTAAAGGTATAATGCCCCGCCGGGAGGGTGCGAATCAAGGCCCGCATGGCCCGCTCCGTATAATCCAGCAGGGCCTGGCCAATGTCCTTTAACTTGGGCAGGCCAAAGCGCGCCACCAGGGCCCGGAGCCGCTCTTGACCGCGTTGCAGGGCGGCCACCTGGGCGGCCAGGTCACCCTGGCGTTCCTCCGGTACCCGCATCTGTTGCAACAGACTGCCCCAAAATTCTCGGTCCATCTGCCCCTGGCGGTAAAGTAAGGTAGGTGGAATAATAACTCCTTCCTGGCGCAGGTTATCAGCCAGGGGCATGGAGCCCGGCGACATCCCCCCGACGTCGGCATGATGGGCCCGATTTACCAGGTAAAAAGCCGGCCCTGTTCCTCCCTCCAGGTAATGCGGGGTAATCAGGGTGAGATCAGGTAGATGAGTCCCGCCCAGATAAGGATCATTGAGCAACATGACATCACCAGGCGCTAGCTGGGGGTAGTCATTCAGGATCAGCCGCATGGTGCGGGGCAAGGCCCCCAGATGGACCGGAATATGCGCGGCCTGGGCCAAGAGTTCACCCTGAGCGGTAAACAGGGCACAAGAATAGTCCTGACGCTCTTTGATGTTGGGCGAAAACGCGCTACGCCGCAGAACTATGCCCATTTCTTCGGCCACTGCGGCAAAAAGCTTATTAAAAACCGTCAATTCCAGAGCAATAGACATATTACGGAGTGAATGGTTTCAGACCGGGAGATCAGTTAACAGCCACCCCCCAACCGTTTTTTCCCCTCTCCCCGCCCCCGTCGCCAGGAAACCTCAAACTTTCCGGATAGACCCTAAAGCAGCAAGCCCAGGCATAAACCGGGCCTGGGCTTGCCAAGGGTTTTCACCGGACCGCGATCAAGACCTTAGATTAATTTGGGCCACTATGGTTATTTTTGGTCCCCATAATGATGCGATGCAGGTTGAGCAGATTACATTTAACCGTGCTCTGAATATGAATACCGGTCTCCCGCATCACTTTCAACACATCCAGGTCGGTAGTAAAGCCAATGGGTACACATAAAGGGGCCAAAATATCTTCTACTCGCCCCAGATACCAGCCATTCTCCGAACGGGTATGATTAACGGCAATAATCTGTCCTCCCGGCCGTGCGACCCGAACAATTTCCCGGCAAACCTGGTGCGGGTCGGGAACAGTGGTAATGACATAAGAGGCTACTACTGCATCAAAATGATCATCGGGGAAATCCAACTGCGCTGCATCCATCACCATCAGTTTGATTTCAGAGCCATTGTTCAGCCCTTGAGCACGTTTTTGGGCCTGTTCGATCATTCCTGGCGAGATATCAATGCCCACCACCCGGGAATAAGGGGGATAGAGCTCGAGGCTGGAGCCGGTGCCGATCCCGATTTCCAAAATTTTTTGGCCGGGTCGCCGGGAGAGATAGCGAAAGGCCTTCCGGCGTCCAGGTTCCAAGAGTTTGCCAAAGAAAAAATCATAAAACGGAGAATAAAAGGAATAAAGGCGCTCCATATAACGTGAGCAGATCTGATACTGCATAGATGTCTACCTCGCTCGCAGAAAATAATGTACTCCAAAGCATAGGTCAAATCAGCAGTTACCGGTTGGCATCCAAAACCGGTGTATTTTATCGCAAAAACCAACTTGATGTAAACAATTCTTTTTCCTATTTAAAAATTTTTTTAAGAACCGACTCCCGGCAAGGACTTGATTTAAAATGCTTAATATGGGAATCATTATGTGAGTGCGGATTTTTTCTAATCATGGTTAGTTTTAATCCGGAAACCCTGCCGCCCTCAACCACCTCCCACCAGGGGAGGGGAGTTTCTGGATGGAAACTAATCGGCAACCGAACCTTACGGTTGCAATTTCTTACCCGATGCTTAAATTTCCACCAGGTCATGGACAGTATAGCCGTAAGTTCAAGGATTGGCAGTTTAAATGCGGGTTGCCATAAAAAATAAAGGAGATGGTATGAAATGATCCAGAACAGTCCCCCGGGTAAAGCTTACCCTGATAATAACCATCCTGCCACCCAAAAAAAATCTGAGCCGACCGCCGAGATTATCGGCCGTAAAAGTATTGCCAACCTGGGCTTGCAACTGCGCTGGTCCAGCCCCAGCACTCGTCATACCGAAACTTATTATGCTGCGCTGAATATTTGGCGTGAAGCTGACTTATTGCCACCCAGCCTGTCCCAGGCGCTTATGGGCCAGAAGGCCGGAGCTCATCTCAATCTTTCCTTAGAGGGAGGAGCGATTACCCCGATTTACCGTGAGGACCTGGTTTACCGATTCCAAATAGAAAATTTTGCCGGCGGCCACCAGGTGCCCCGATTGGGACGATTTTATCCTAAAAGGCTACTCACCGGTTTTACCGGCGATCCTATCCCTTTCCGCTGCACCGCGCTGGATGACCTGGCCTTCACCGCCGACTTCAATCATCCGCTGGCTGGAAAATCCCTGGAAGTCGAGGTCGTAGTCCTGGAGGTGCAAAGGAAAAGGTCAGAGCTGGGAGGCCAATGTGTAGATTGGCTGGAGCTGCTGACTTCGGGGCCGGGCATTCAAGACCGCTGGAATAATTTACCCACGGAGTTCTTTGCTGATGACCCCTTTAGACGCCAAGATGAACAAGATGATGCCCGGTTAGATGAGCAGCCGCGTTTGGTCAACCATATCGATAACCGCGCCATCGAGACCATTAAAATGCTTTATGGTCGCCTGTTAAAACCGGATTTGCAGGTGCTTGATCTGATGAGCAGTGGGCAATCACATCTGCCTGATGCTCTGGGGCTAAAATCATTGATCGGCCTGGGCCTGAACGAGGCCGAATTGCATCATAATCGCCGCCTCAGCGATTACCTGGTGCATGACCTCAATCAAGAGCCGCAATTGCCTTTTACGGACCGGTACTTTGATGCGGTGATCTGTAATCTCTCGGTGGAATACTTAATTCGGCCCTTTGAGGTGTTCCATGAGGTCGCCCGGGTCCTGAAGCCCGGCGGCCTTTTCGTCCAGACCTTTTCGCATCGCTGGTTTCCGCCCAAGGTCATCCAGATCTGGCCCGAACTGCATGAATTTGAGCGCCAGGGTCTGGTATTGGAATATTTTTTAAGGTCAGGAGCTTTTACCAACTTGCAAACCTTTTCGGCCCGCGGCTGGCCCCGGCCGACCAATGACCGCTATTATTCCCAGACCAAACTTTCCGATCCGGTTTTTGCGGTTTGGGGCCAGGCTACCGGTTAAGCTGGGCAGATGATAAAAAAAGGAGGCCGACGGGATAGTTCGAGATTGACAAGGTCAAGGACAACCTTGCATAATACCAATACAATGAAATTTAAGAGAAAGCTGCCTCTGCCAACCAAACCGGTATTGGTGACTGGGGCCACGGGATATGTCGGGGGCAGATTGGTCCCCAAGTTATTGGAGTCCGGCTATCGGGTGCGGGCTTTAGGGCGATCGATCGCCAAACTCAAAGGCCGGCCCTGGGCCCCCACCCCGAACTGGAATTGACCCAGGGTAGGGCCGGAGATGCTCACCGGCCAGCCCAAAAGAAGATAACTGGATAAGCCCTGGTTTTGGTAGCTCTAACAAGATGAAATGCCCCAAGTGTGGCAAGAGCATCGACCCCGCCCAGCATGGCGACCTGACTTTTGATGATCAGGTCTGGTGCGCGGACTGCCATCAGTATGATGAAGAACTGTTCCGTCACCGGGACTTTGCCGAACTGGAGAACTGGGCCGTAAAAATCTGCGCGGCCTTCGGCCAGGAGCCGGTGCCGCTCCAACAAAACTTAAAATCTTTGACCAACCCGAGGATTTATTGGCAGGACTCCACCTTTGTATTGGCCGAAGCCGACCACCAGCAGCGCAGTATTCTGCTCTATCCTCCGGGTTTTCGCCTGCCCACCTTATGCCACGAACTGGCCCATATCTTCACCGGCCAGGACCACACCGAAGCATGGGCCCGGACCTTCGCCAAACTGGTCGCCTGGGTCAAAACTCAACTTTAAACATCGGCCTGGTTGTCGCGGCCTTAGGGTTCTTTCTGGGTAGGTCCCGGGAGGTTCTCAGTAGCTCTGGCCCGGCTGCGGGGGCCGCCGAGCAAACGGATCACCATAATACTGAGTTCGTACATGCCATAAAGCGGTAAGGCGATCATGGTCATGGTCAGGACATCGGCATGGAAGGCCGCCACTACGGCGCTGAGCAGGATCGCCACCCGTCGGTGTTTGACCAGAAATTCCACTCGCACCAGGCCAATGCGGGCCAATACCAGCAGGATCAGGGGGAGTTCAAAAATCAGGCCGAAAAGCAAGAGCAGGCGTAGGTTGAAGTTGACATATTGGCTCAGATTGAGCATGGCAAAGAGGGTATCACTCTCATAAGCCAGAGAAAAGGCGACAATGACCGGCCAGACCAGGTAGAGAAAAAACAGGTCGCCCAAGATAAAGGCCAGGGTGCCGATTGGCACAAACAGATAAACATACCTTTTTTCCGAAGCCCGCAAGCCTGGGGCAATAAACAGCCAGACCTGATAGAGAATTACCGGCAGAGAGAACACTACTCCCAAGATCAGGGAAATCTTGATCTGGACAAAAAACGGCTCTAAGGGGGCCATATAATTGAGTTTGCGAGAGGCACTGCTCAAATCCGGGGGTGCGATATTAAAACGCTGGGCCAGATCCGGGAATTGCCGCTGAATATAGGCGGTCAGCGAGTAGTGCATCTGTTTAATCAACGATGGTTGGGTCAGGGGGCGTTGGATGACCTTCAGCGCCGACAGGGAAAAAGGCCAAGCCACGGCCATGCCAATCACTAGGGCGATCAGGGAGATGATGAGTCGGCGGCGCAGCTCCTCCAGATGTTCCAGAAAGGGCATCTGAGCTTCAGTCACTGCCGAACCTCGGGGCGCGATGAATTGGCCGAGGGCTTTTCAGCTTCGGAGTCGGTCGTCTGGTCCGGCTGATCCGGAGCATGACGACGATTAAAAAATTTTCCTTTATATTCAAATATATCAAACAGGTAGGTATTGCCGGTGAAAAGGATGGTTAACCCGATCAGATAGGTCGGACTGTCCTGACCCATGGCCCGCAGGACCAGTTTGGCGGTGATAAAGCCCAGGAAAAGCCGCACAAAGAAACCGAACACGTTTTTCATAAAACGATTCTATCTGATTGCTTGATATATGGCAAGGCGATCCACCCAGGCCGAGCTCTAATCACCTCCGCCGGCCCGGCTTTACCGTCTCCCGACGCAAATCTCCAGCTTCGATTTTGCTGCGGGAAAAGTATTGACGCCGGAGATCAAAACCGATATAAAAAAAATGATGCAGGCACGTAGCTCAGGGGGAGAGCACTACCTTGACGCGGTAGGGGTCTGGGGTTCAAATCCCCACGTGCCTACCAGGGCAAAAAAGGGTGGCGCCCGATGGCGTCACCCTTTTGTTGTTTAACATTCGTCCACATACTTCCCCTCTGCAATCGGGGAGTTAAATTTCCACATACTGAGATTATAGGATAATTTTCACTCTCTCCCTCAACGGCTAGGGGAAATATAACATTTAGGCCGTATTAGAGTTCATAATCTCCGGTGATTTCGAGCAGAAAGGTTCCCGGCTGGTCGGCCGGTTTGACAACAAAATTGCCCTGGCCTTTAACATTCTTTAATTTCCCCACCCCTTTATAGGTCTTCCAGGTACCGGTAGTGAGTTTGGTCTGGGCGTCCCGCTGCCCATCGAAGCGGCTATAGACCTGACCCTCCTGGAAGGTGGTAATGGCATAGCCTTGCATGGGTCCGCTCCCCTTGATGCGGTCGTGGAAGCCGACACTGCGGCGGGAGACAAATTCCCCGGCGACCCCGATCTGATACTCCACCGGTTCACCCTCCAACTCGGTAAGCATCAGGGTATGGTCCGGAACATCGCCCACATAAAGCATCTCGCGTCGGGTAACCGTAACTTTGTAAGTAGCCTTGCGTTTCATGGGACCGCCTTTCTTGGCTTGTTTTGAGCATGAATTTATCTTAACCCCGCCTTAGGGCCTCGGCTCAGCTCAGTGTCCATCCGGAAAGCCGTTGTTTCCCTTCCCCTTGAGGGGGAAGGGCTAGGGTCAATCCTGTTCAATTAAACGCCTCGTAGCGGCGGGGTTTCCCCGCCTTGATTAAATTCCTTTCTGATATAGGGCAAGGACACCCCGCCCCTACGCAAAGAGAAATTCCCCCCAACCCCCTCGAACCAGGGGCGGGGGTGTTTTGGATGAATACCTGGCTCAGATATCCAGTTCGCCGACCTCCAGGGCATTGTTCTGGATGAAATCGCGCCGCGGCTCGACTTTATCGCCCATTAAGATGGTAAAGATCTCATCGGCCGCTACCGCATCTTCAATATTGACCTGGAGCAACGTCCGGGTCTCGGGGTCCATAGTGGTCTCCCACAGTTGCTCCGGATTCATTTCTCCCAAGCCTTTGAATCGCTGCACGCTCAGACTCTTTTTACCCTCCTGCAAGACAAAGTCCAGTAATTCCTCCAGGGTGGCAATGTCCCAGTGCCGTCCGCCTTCCTGCAGGACGTAAGGCGGCTGGCGCAATTCGGCCAATCCCTGCCGCAGTCTGACCAGGGATTGAAAATCACTCCCGCTTAATAATTCCCAGTCGATCAGGCTGGGGCTGGCCGCGCTCTGGTCCGCGGGGGTAACCAGAATTTTCCAGGCATGGTGCTCTTCGTCGCTCTCCAAGTGGACCGACAGGGTGGCATCGGCCTCCAGGACTGGCACAATGCCGTTTATTTTTTCCTGATCACGCAAGAACTCCTTGGCGGTCAGTCCTAAGTCAATGAGTTTTTTAATTATTTCTCGATCGGCGCCCCGCTTTTCGAACTTGCGGAAGTATTCCTGGTAAGCCAGGACCCGCCCCAGATATTGAATCAGGTCGGGTCCGGAAATCTCCCGCCCGGAACTGAGCTTTAACACCTTTTTATTAACCCCCCGCTGGAGCAGGAAATTTTGAAAGGCCGCCTCATCCTTGAGGTAAATTTTTTCGTTGCCCCGGGTGAGACGATATAACGGCGGTTGGGCAATGTAAAGGTGGTCCTGTTTGATCAGTTCCTCCATGCGGCGATAAAAAAAGGTGAGCAATAATGTGCGAATATGGGAGCCATCCACATCGGCGTCAGTCATGATGATGATGCGATGATAACGCAAGCGCTCCAGACCGTCTTGCTCTTTATCCACACCGACCCCCAAAGCGGTGATCAGGGTGCGGATCTCCTGACTTTGCAGCATTTTATCATCGCGGGCCTTTTCGACGTTCAGGATCTTGCCTTTGAGGGGCAAGATGGCCTGAAAGCGCCGGTCCCGGGCCTGCTTGGCCGAGCCCCCGGCGGAGTCGCCCTCGACAATGTATAGCTCCCGTCGGGCCGGATCCCGTTCCTGGCAGTCGGCCAATTTGCCGGGCAGAGTCAATTCTCCCAGGCCGCCTTTTTTGCGGGCCAGTTCCTTGGCGCGGCGGGCGGCTTCCCGGGCCCGGGCCGCGTCCACCACCTTGGCCAGGATGCGGTGGGCCACCCCCGGATTTTCTTCCAGGTAGCTGGACAGCTTTTCATAGACCAGAGTTTCCAGCACCCCCTTGATCTCACTGTTGCCCAGCTTGGTTTTGGTCTGACCCTCGAACTGCGGATTGGGGAGCTTGACACTGATCACCCCGGTCAACCCCTCGCGTACATCGTCGCCGTTCAGATGTTCTTTGAGGTTCTTGGGAATATCGCTGCTAGCCGCATACTGGTTGATGCTCCGGGTCAGGCCGGCCTTAAAACCGCTCAGATGGCTGCCGCCCTCATGGGTATTGATATTATTGGCATAGGTAAAAATCTGTTCGTTATAGGTATCATTATATTGCAGGGCGATCTCAATACTGATGTCCTGGCGCTCTCCGGCCAGATAAACCGGTTCATCATGAATCGGTGTCTTATTGCGGTTTAAATAAGTTACAAAGGACTGAATGCCGCCCTCATAATAAAATTCATTCTTACGGGGCTGGCGCTCGTCCTCCAGGTTGATCCGCACCCCGCGATTGAGGAAAGACAGCTCCCGCAGGCGCTTGGCCAGGGTATCATAATTAAAAATCGGCTCCGCGAAGATCTCGGCATCGGGTTTGAAGGTAATCTTGGTGCCCCAACGTTTGGTTTCGCCGGTGACTTCCAGGGAGCTGACGGTAAATCCCCGTTCATAACGCTGGTGATAGACCTTGCCGTCACGGCGAATTTCCACTTCCAGATATTCGGCCAAGGCATTGACCACCGACACCCCGACCCCGTGCAGACCCCCAGAGACTTTGTAGGTTTTATGATCAAACTTGCCCCCGGCATGGAGTTTAGTCATCACCACTTCCACCGCCGGCAGGTTTTCGGTCTGATGCAGATCAACCGGGATGCCCCGGCCATTATCTTCTACCGTAACGCTATTGTCGGAGTGAATTTTGACCTGAATGTGGTTACAGTAACCGGCCAGGGCCTCATCGATACTGTTATCCACCACCTCATAGACCAGGTGGTGTAATCCTTCCGGCCCGGTGTTGCCAATATACATGGCCGGACGTTGCCGGACCGCTTCCAGACCACCCAGAACACGGATTTTATCGGCCCCATAGTCGTTGCCGTGGTCCGAAATCTCGGTTTCACAGGTTAAAAGACTCTGAGTTAGTTCACCTTTGATGTTTACATCCACCATTTGTCCCGTTCGGTTAAAGTTAAAGACTCATAGGCATAACGATGCATAAATAATCGGGTTCGTTTTCTCCCTGTAAACGGCAGGGCTTGTCTTTTTGATTGATATCCATTACCACCCGCTCGCTGCTCATGACCCCCAAAGGTTCCAGGAGATAGCGCGCATTAAAGCCGATTTCCAAGGGCAACTCGCCCGGCGCTTCGGTCGCCCCCTGGGAGGGAGCCACCGCTAGCGGCAGTCGCTCGCGCCCTTCGCCGACCTCAGGATTGACATACTGGATTTCCAGGATGTCGGGATTAAATTTTAGGATCACCCCTTTAAACCGGTCGGTGGACAGTTGGGAAAGTCTTTTTAAGGCCTCGAAAAACTCCCGCCGCGGCAAGATGAATTGAACGCCAAAATTTGCGGGGATAATGCGACGGTAGTCCGGAAATTTCTTCTCCAACAACCGGATAAACAAAAATTTGTTATCCAGCTGTAAGGTCAGGTTTTTGCGATCAAGTCCTATGGAACACTCTTCCCCGTCGGCCAATAACCGTTGGATCTCGGCTACGCCTTTGCGAGGAATAATAATGCCATCGTCAAAGCCAAACTGGTCTGCGCCTGGAACCACTCGATCGATCAGCGATAAACGATGCCCATCGGTCGAAACCATCCTAATTTTTATTATATCATTTTCGGCAATTTTTTCCACATAAACTCCCGAGAGATGATATTGTAAATCATCGCTGGACACCGAAAAACTGGTTTTTTCGATCATCTCTCGTAACAACTGGGATTTACAGGTTACCATTTCCAGGTCAGCGCCGGTGGGCAGCGGCGGAAACTGTTCAGCCGCTAAACCCATCAACTGATAGCGGGCTTCACATACCTGAATAATCAGGTTGGCATTATCGGTATCTTGGAGATCAATTGTGCCTGGAGGCAATTCTCTGATAATATTAAAAAAACTGACGGCTGGAATCGTTAGTTTACCTTCCTCCTGGATCTGGGCCGGATAAAAGCCTCTGAAACTGACTTCCAAATCGGTAGCGGAAATGTTTACCTGATCGTCCTTGGCTTCCAATAAAAAATTACCCAGAATCGGCATGGTTCCGCGCCGGTCAATCACCCCTTGAGTCCGGGTTACTCCTTGGAGTAATATATCCCGGTCAATCTGTACTTTCATGATTATCCTCTAATAGTTTTATTTCTTAATTTAAATTTAATTAACTTCATAAGGTTGCTAGCTTATGTCGACAACTTATTTAAGTTGTCGATTTAATTTATATAGTTATCAACAAAGAGAAATTTAGTTTTCAACCTGAGCAATTAATTGTGAACAGCTTCCGGCCTGTCTTCAAGCTCTGATGTCGGTAATCCGGTAAGCTACTGTTTTGCAAAATTAAGTTATCGACACCTGGGTTAGGGAAAATTTTTTGCCCCACACCTCAATTTTGTTCAGTTAAACGCCTTGTTGGGACAGGGTCTCTCCGGCATTTTTTTTTGAACTCCCTTATTATATTAGGCAGGAAGCCCCCGCCCCTGCGGAAAAGTGAAATCTCAGGCTTTAAGTGAACTGTATTGCCCCTAACTCCCACTTCATTAGCTTTAAAGGATAAGGTTGGAGGAAGAGAACCGACTGAATAATAGAGTTTTCTCTTTTCTGTTGAAATGCTTATTCTAAGCAATGCGTTAAGTAATGAGTTTGTTGCATTTGAATAAGAACTTGTTATAAAACCCGACACCTGGATGGTCGAGGCGCAGTTTATTACGCCCCGACGAAGTAAAAAATTGCCTGTTCAGTATTTAAACACCGCACCCTTGCTGCCCGAAGTTACCAACTGGCTGTAACGGTAGGCGTAACCCTGCTTGATCTTGGGTTCCGGCGGCGTCCACTGGGCCCGGCGCTGGGCCAGCTCCGCGTCGCTGACTTTCAGGGTCAGGGTCTTTTGGGGGATATCGATGGCGATTAAATCTCCCTCCTGCACCAGGGCCAGCGGTCCGCCCTCTGCGGCCTCGGGGGAAATATGGCCGATGGCGGCCCCCCGGGTGCCCCCGCTAAAACGGCCATCGGTTAACAGGGCGACCTCTTTATCCAGCCCCATGCCGGCGATGGCTGCGGTGGGGGTCAGCATCTCCTGCATTCCCGGCCCGCCTTTGGGCCCTTCGTAGCGAATAACGACGATATCGCCGGGTTTAATCTTACCACCCAAAATAGCTGCCCCGGCTGCTTCTTCGGAGTCGAACACCCGGGCCCGGCCTTCATTGACCAGCATCTGGGGATCGACCGCCGACTGTTTGACGACCGCGCCCTCCGGGGCCAGATTGCCGGTAAGGATGGCGATCCCGCCTTCCTGATGGTAAGGATTACTGATGGGCCGGATAACCTCCGGATCCAAAACCTGGGCGTCAGCCAGGTTATCTTTGACGCTGTGACCGCTGACGGTCAAAGGTTCGGGCCAGAGCCGCCCTGCCTCTAACAGTTGGCGCATCACCGCCGGAATACCACCGGCCCGGTCCAGGTCTTCGAGATGATGACTGCCGGCCGGACTGAGACTGCACAGATGGGGAGTTTTGGCGCTGATTTCATTAAACTGGCTCAAGGGCAGGTCGACCTGGGCTTCGTGGGCCAGGGCCAGGACGTGGAGCACGGTATTGGTCGAACAACCTAAGGCCATATCCACCGCCACGGCGTTTTGAAAGGCTTGCAGAGTGGCAATCTGACGCGGCAACAGTTGCCGGTCAACCAGTGCCATAATTTGTTGTCCGGCCTGTTTGGCCAACCGATAGCGGGCCGCGGCAATGGCTGGAATGGTGCCGTTGCCCGGCAGGGCTAACCCCAGGGCCTCGCTCAAACAATTCATCGAATTGGCGGTAAACATCCCGGAACAGGAGCCGCACCCTGGGCAACCGGCGTCTTCCAGTTCCATCAGTTCGGCTTCACCGATTTTTCCGGCCTTAACTGCACCTACCCCCTCGAACACCGAGATCAGATCTACGCTCCGGCCTTTTAGGTGTCCGGCTAGCATCGGACCGCCACTGACGATGATCGCCGGGATATTGAGGCGGAGAGCGGCCATCATCATACCGGGGACGATTTTATCGCAGTTGGTGACCAGCACCAGGCCGTCGAAGGGGTGGGCCATGGCCATGACCTCCACGGAATCGGCAATCAACTCCCGCGAGGCCAGCGAATATTTCATGCCCTGGTGGTTCATGGCAATGCCGTCACAGACGCCGATCACCCCGAACTCGATGGGCGTACCACCTGCCATCCGGATCCCGGCCTTGACCGCCGCGCCGATTTTATCGAGGTAGATATGGCCAGGAATAATCTCGTTTTTGGCGTTGGCGACGCCAATGAGGGGACGGGCCAGTTCCGCGTTGGTGTACCCCATGGCCTTGAACAAAGATCGATGGGGAGATTTTTCTAACCCCGTTTTCATTAGATCACTGCGCATTTCGGGTTCCTTTCCGGTCGATTAACGGCTCGACGCCGGACGCGGCGGGATAGGCCTTTTCCGGCTCTGGAGCGCGCTTGACAAATTCCACCTGGACCTCTCCCCAGGGCATGCCCTCTTTGCCCTCGAGCACCAGTTGCAGGTTGAATTGTTTTTCCAGTGTTGATAACTGCTGGCGTTTTTTGTTGAGCAAGTAATGGGCTACCTGTTGGGGGAGTACGGCCCGGACCTCTTGTAGATCCTTTTTGGCAATATCGTGAGCAATCTTCCTTAAAAAGCTGAGGCCACTGGCTTCCGGTGATTTGACCATCCCCAAGCCCTGGCAGAAGGGGCAGGGGCCGTAAGTGGAAAATTGGACCGTTGGCCGCAAACGTTGTCGGGATAATTCCAGCAGGCCAAACTTCGATATCTGTCCGACGGTTACCCGGGCCTTATCCTTTTTCAGGGCCTGCCTGAGGACCTTTTCCACTTCTTTGCGATGCTTGCGATCCTTCATATCGATAAAGTCGATGACGATCAGCCCGCCTAGGTCTCGCAGGCGCAGTTGCCGGGCAATTTCGCCCGCGGCCTCGACGTTGGTTTTGAACGCGGTTTCTTCCAGGTTCTGAGGTTGTAAACAGCGGCCGGAATTAACGTCTATGGCAACCAGGGCCTCGGTCGGATTGATGACGATGCTCCCCCCCGAGGCCAGCGGTACCTGGTTATGGTAAATCTGTTCGATCTGGGTTTCGATATGATAGTTTTCAAACAGGGGGCGATTGCCCTTATAAAGTTTTAGCACCCGGGACTGCTTGGGAGCGATGACCTTGAAAAAGTCTTTGATCTGCCGGTAAATTTCCGGGTCATCAATGAGAATCTCTTTAATGTCGGAGGTGTAATAATCTCGAATGGTGCGGATCACCAGCTCTAATTCTTTATAAACCAGACAAGGGGCCTCACAGCTTTGGGCCGACTTTTTGATTTCTTCCCAGATATGAATCAGATAGTTAAAATCTTTGGTGAGCTCGCGTTTTTTGCCGCTGGCACTGGCGGTGCGTACGATCAGGCCGATTTCTGGGGGTAATGACAGTTCTTGAATGATCTCCCGCAGACGCTGGCGTGGTTCTTCCCCTTCGATCTTGCGGGAGATGCCGATCTGGTTCTGGCCCGGCAGCAATACCAGGTAACGGCCGGGCAGGGAAATATAAGTGGTTAAATAGGCGCCTTTGCTACCGGTTTCCTCCTTGGCCACCTGCACCAGTAGTTCCTGTCCCCGTTTAATCACCGCCTGGATGCGGGGTCGGCTGCCCTCGGGCACCTCTTCCTGGAAATATTCCGGATGAATTTCGGAAATCGGCAGAAAACCTTGCCGTTCGGCCCCGTACTGGACAAACGCGGCTTGCAGGCTGGGTTCGATATTGGCAATAATACCTTTATAGATATTGCCCTTGTTCTGGGCCCGGCTGGCCATCTCCAGGGCAAAATCTTCCAGTCGGCGATTTTCGACAATGGCGACCCTGATCTCCTCGGGATCGCCGGCGTTGATCAGCAACTTGGATAAGGCGCTCATTGACTTGCACTCCGCCGCGCCACAAATTCCTTAAATCCCGGCTGCCGATCCTGAGCGGCCAGACGATTGATGGCTAAGGGAAGCGTCGCTGGCGACTTCAAATTTTGGATGGGGCGTAGAACCTGACGCCGAATAAAGGCGGTAGGCACCAAAAAGTTTATATCTCCCTGCACCGGTTGAAAATAAAGGTAACCGTCCTTGACGGCGATGGGCATGGGCAAACCATGCTCCTTGACCTGTTTCCAGGCGGCGTAAGGCCTGGGGTAGTGATTAAAATTACGATTCAAAAAACGAATTTCCTCATTTTTTAGTTGGCCCAGTTGAAAGCTCTCGATCATCACGTCGCGGCCCAGATTCCGATCCCAGGCGGCCATGCCGCCTTTCTGAGGTTTGATCGGATTGTTGGCTACCACCTCCATGACCATACGATATCCCTGATCGGCCAGTTCCAACACCAGGGCCAGATGGGGGTAATCCAAGGCTGCGGTTAAATATTCCAGGTCCTCGATATTATACGAGATTTTGTCAGCAAAGCCTTGAAGCCAATCGCCGACCGCGGCGCTCGGCAAACGATTTCTCTGGCCATGTGAGACGGGCGACACCCAAAAAATTTCCTGGTCCATGGTCTGTTGCATCACCAGCTGACCGTGGTTGTGCAAGCGCCGGGGACTGTTCGGGTCATAAATAAAATTTCCGTCTTGCAGGCTTAAGCCATGGTAACTTTTCTGCGCCAGGAAAAAGACCTGTTCCGGTCGAAAGCCAAAGAAGCGCCAGCGATAAAAGTCCCGCAAGACCTGGAAGAACATCTCTTCCCCGACGATCACCAGCATATGCTGGCGCTGCAGCACCAGGTGCGGGTCTTCCCCCAATTCCCGCGCCAATTTTTCCAGTTCGAAGGCCAGTTGCAGCATATGGCGGGTCCCCAAGGCCAGGGGCAGTAGACTTTCCGGGGGGTATTCCAGCCGGGAGTGGACCTCTGAGGGAGTAATTTCCTTCCCGGCTTCCTGGCTCATCAGCCAGGCGATTTTTGCTACGGTTAAATCCCGAGCCGGGTTGATTAGATATTTGGCCCCCAACATCAGCCGGGTGCCTTCGCCCGCCGCGGCATGTTCAAACAGAATCTGACCCTGAGCTACCGCCTCCCGGGCCCGGTCCCGGCAGTGGGTCGAGTCCTGGTGTTCATCATGCTCCAAAATCTGGTGCGGGTCTTCTAGATCACCGAGGTGCGGATAAAGATTAAACTCGTTTTCCTGGGATCGAATTTCGGCGATCGATCTCGCCCCGTTTAGCCGCTGTTGGGCGATCTCCACACAGGAAGAAATATAATGTTGATGAGAACGTAAATCTACTCTTGGGGGTGTGCCCGCAGTCATTTCTAACCTGCATGAATTAATTAATGATTCTGAAGAGATATATTTTACATTTACCATTTTTGGGGGTTCCCTGTCAAGGATAGATCACTAACTCACTAATCTTTAGCGGTGGTATTAATTGATCGGCCGGCGGTGCAACTCCGCTTCCGCCGGACGCAGGTAAAAAGGGGTAAGTTGATCGAGAAAGCAGGGCTGTTCGTGTTCCAGCCGAAAAAGCCCCAGCCGGCCCAAAGCGCTGGCCCGCAAGTGTCGTAATTCAGGCGGTGCCAAAACCGCGTGGCGGCCGAGCCGGGATTGCCACCAGGGGCCATAACGCTCCAGCCCCGGGCCGGTCAGGATGGTTGGGCCGGTTATGCGGTCGGCCAGCGCCGCCGGCGTGACCAGGAGATAGTCGCCCAAAATTTCCGGAAATCCCTGCTTGCATCGATAAAAGGCGGCATAAACCTCATTTTTCTTGGCATCCAGTACCGGGCAAATGGGGAATGGAGTGAAAGGGAAATTGGCCGCCAGGGTCTCCAGGGTGGGAATGGCCACTACCGGACAGTCCAGCCCCAAGGCCAGGCCTTTGGCGGTGGACATACCAATGCGCAGACCGGTATAATTCCCTGGCCCCGAGCTGACGATTACCGCCTTGATTTCGGTGGGCTGCCGCTGGATATCCAGAAACAGGCGGTCGATGCCGGGGAGCAGACGATTTAAATAAGAAGCCGGACTTTCCAAGGTGTATTCGGCCAGCAGGCGCTCACCCTGAAGCAGGGCCAGGCTCCCCCGGACACTGGCGGTGTCGATGGCTAAAACCAAGTCTTTCAAGATGGTTTAATTCTAACTTATTATTATCCTAAATCATACTATAATTGTGCAATGATGCGGTCCAGATTAATAAAAAAAAGGGCGAACCGGCCTGTCGCCCTAACGAGCCTGGATTAGCAGGTGGCCGCCTTCAACCGGTCGCGGCGGGCTTCGATGTCGCAAACCATGACGATCATATCGGCATTGCGGCCATAGTGGTCTTTGACCAGGTCTTCAAAGACGGCCTTGACGCCAAACCCGGCCCGCTTGAAGGCATTGAGGGCCGCGGGGGAGTTAAAATAGATTTCGGCAAACAGCTTTTCTAAACCGAATTCCCAGGCCAGTTCCGCTATTTCATTAATCAACAAGGTACCCAGGCCCTTATTTTGAAAATCTTTGGCCACCACGACGCGGACGTTCCCCAGGTGGCGTTTCCACCCGGTTTTGCGCATATGCAGGGTGGCGTCGCCAACGATTTTGCCGTCCACCTCGGCTAGCAAGGGAAAGACTTTGTGATAATCGATATTGTTGACCCAGTGCTCGATCACCTCGGGATTGCGCACGTCACTGCG
>Ga0164318_10002344_pt1 | contig 17517 bp, 13 predicted proteins | sample GuaBasSedimGuay9_FD_113734 | JGI IMG/M metagenome (GOLD analysis project Ga0164318, IMG submission 113734) | Subseafloor sediment microbial communities from Guaymas Basin, Gulf of California, Mexico - Guay9, Core 4571-4, 0-3 cm | ecosystem: Environmental > Aquatic > Marine > Hydrothermal vents...
GGAACCGCTGAAGGGTTCCACTCTACTGAACTTCCCTACTGAAATGGGTTGATTACAAGTGAAAAATATTCATGACAATTGCTATATAACTTTCGTACAGCTATTAAAACAAAGCCACCCCATTTGGGGTGGCTTTTGTAGTTTTCGCGGCCGATATTGAATATCGGCTAATTCAGGTAGGCCCGCAAAGATCGGCTACGGGAAGCATGACGCAGACGGCGAATCGCCTTTTCCTTGATCTGGCGCACGCGTTCGCGAGTCAGAGAAAAACGAGCTCCGATCTCTTCGAGTGTCAACGACTTCTCATGATTGAGACCAAAGTAGAGATTAATCACCTCAGCTTCACGGGCTGTCAATGAGTTTAGCGCTTTGTCAATCTCCAGCCGCAAAGAATCACTCAGCAGAGATTCATCCGGAGACGGCTGGAACTCATCCTCCAGAACATCGATCAGGGAGTTATCCTCAGATACCGAAAAAGGCGCATCCAACGAAAGATGCGAATTTGAAATTTTGAGTGTGTCGGTAACTTCCCCTTCAGTCAGTTCCAATTTTTTGGCAATTTCATCCGCTGACGGTACTCGTCCCAGCCCCTGCTCCAACTGGCTGGAGATTTTCCCGATTTTGTGCAGCGTTCCTACACGGTTCAATGGTAACCGGACAATACGACTCTGTTCAGCGAGAGCTTGCAAAATCGCCTGCCTTATCCACCAAACTGCATAAGAGATAAACTTGAATCCACGGGTCTCGTCGAACCTCTTGGCTGCCTTGATAAGGCCGATATTGCCTTCATTGATCAAGTCTGCCAGAGAAAGACCCTGATTCTGATATTGTTTGGCCACCGAGACCACGAAGCGCAGGTTGGCTTTTGTTAGTTGTTCCAGGGCTTTTTTGCTGCCCTGCTTAATTTTTCGCGCCAACCGCACCTCTGTTTCGGCATTGATTAGAGGTGTTTCCCCTATCTCGCGGAGATACAGATCCAAAGATCGATCTTCATCGCGATACTTTAGGGATTGTTTAGCCACTGTTTACGACTATTCCCTTCCTATAGAAGTTAGCTGTAAACCACCAATGGGTTACTTTCCGTCGACTATCCGACGGAATATCGTTATTTTATGGTCGTAATACTTTACGAGCAATCGTCCCGTCAGGTTCCTGAACAATTAGGGGAATTCTTCGGGATGATCCACGCAACTTTCGTGCGACCTGTTCTACATCAGCAATTGACTTGATAGTCACATTATCTATCTGCATTATAATAGTACCCCGAGTGATCGACGAGCGATCAGCGGGGGTTCCGGGATATATACGACGGACAAAAACCCCGGGGACATACTTGACTGCCACTGCATCAGCGATTTCCTCAGTAAATGTCAGTAACTCCAGACCCATCCACTGATAGACCTCAAAATCATCGGGCTCTACTTCCGGTTTATTCGAGGATAGATAAGATTCACGATCACCGATTGAAGCAACCACACTCTGTCGTACACCGTCGCGAATAAGTTCTACCGGTATCTGATCACCGTTCTTAACTGTTGAGACCAACACTGAAAGCTGGGCGGCATCATTGATTTCCTGTCCGTTAAAACCAATAACCACATCACCGTTCCTGATTCCGGCTTTTTCGGCTGGTGATCCAGCAAAGACAGAGTCAATTACGACTCCGCGAACTGCATCAAGCCCCTGACGTTTGGCTTCCCGCTCGGTAACATTGTCCAGATATATGCCCAGCCAACCCCGATGCACTTGACCGGAAGCAATCAGATCGGGCACAATAGCCCTGGCCAAATTGATGGGGATAGCGAACCCGATACCCACTGAGCCACCGGTTGGAGAAGATATTGCAGCATTCACTCCGATAACTTCCCCATTAATGTTCAGCAACGGACCTCCGGAATTGCCGGGATTTATTGAAGCATCGGTCTGAATGTAGTACTGATAATACGGTGTCTCTCGACCGAAATTCAACTGGCTGCGTCCTACAGCCGATATCACCCCCACCGTCACAGTGCGATCCAATCCCTGCTGCGGGAAGGGGTTGCCAATGGCAATAGCCCAATCTCCGACTTTGAGATTGTTGGAATTACCAAATGAAATAGCCGTTATATCTTCCTCGGGCTCTACCTTAATTACCGCTAGATCGGTCTGCGGGTCGGCTCCAACCAGTTTGGCATCGTAACGAAATCCAGTCGCTGTGCGCACAGTTAGCTTTACAGCATTTTTAACAACATGGTTATTGGTTAAAATATATCCGTCCTCTCGGAAGAAAAAACCAGAGCCCGATGACACGGAAGTGCCCGACTGGCGAAACCACCATGGCACATTCTCTTCTCGAGACCGGGCAGAGATATTGACCACAGCATTCTGAACTTTTTCCACGACACCTACAAATGGAGACTGTACGCTTCCATTATTATCAACTGTTGGATAGGCTCCGGATTGTGCGATATTTCTGTAAACCTGCGCAGAAGAATGCCGGGGTAGATCAAAACTTGATGCAATCACCAGTCCGAAAACAGCGCCAATAACCAGTAAAGAAACTACTCCCAGCCACTTATGCCCCTTTTTGGCTGGCGATATTGAATTATTAAAAGACCCACTCAATTGCCACAGTTCTCCAGTGTTATAGCCTTGTAGTATACTATATTATACAATTTAAGTCAAGAACAATCTAAAAAAATGTCAAGGCAAGATAGAAATGTCCTGTTTTGTTGATTGAATCATGTTCTTTCATATAATTGATTTCAAGTTCTGTGATCTCATCGAGGTGACACCTCCTCCATAAATGATGCTTGGCCGGGATTGGGGGCTTTTTGTGTTCCCGGAGCCTTGCAGACGGAGCCGCTTTTTGCGGTCTTTCTGATATCTCTCTGTACTTCAGACTAACACCATCACGACAAATATGTAAAGAGCCATTAAGCCTCTCTTCCACCAAAGACCAGCCGTCATTAACCACTGCCGCAGCGTCTCTCGGCTTATTCTCATGTCGTCCAACTCCAAAAGCTTCTCAGCCGCCAGTGTCGGACCAAAATCAACGTATTTCTTATCGCAAAGCTTCAAAACTCTGGCCTTGAATCGCTCTGGAAGCCTCCGGTTGGACGGCCTATCTCGCCCACGATGCACAATACTGCTATCTCCAAACTCACGAACTGACTTCACAAGCCTTCGCAACTGACGTTCACTGAGATCCAAATGGAATGCTGCCGCCTTCTGTGTAAAATGCTTGTCCAATACAGCATATAACACCTTCAGCCTTCTCAAATCCTTCAGACTCATCCTGATAATGTCCTCTCCAGCCATAATCCTCCCTTACTTCAGAGGATTCAGTATAGCCTCTCAGTAGGACATTTTTACTTTGCTCTAATAGGACATTATCACTTTGCGGGAACAGAGACCAAAGGCTTCGTTCAGCCTCTTGACAGAAGACGGACGATATCGTTTTATTTCAGTACAAAAATTATTATAGTGCAGCAATAGATTTCAAGGAGGAAAAAATGCCACAAATCAGGTTTCTCGGTCATTCCTGCGTGACGATTACCGAGGGCAATCACAAGCTTATCGTCGACCCTTTTCTCAACGACAACCCATTGTCACCGGTTAAAGCAGATGACATCGATGTGAACTACATTTTGCTCACACATGGTCATGGTGATCACCTAGGTGATGCGGTATCTATCGGCAAACGGTGTAAAGCTACAGTTATTGCCAATTTTGAACTTGCCACTTACTGCGGGAAGCAGGGTCTTGAGTTCCACCCCATGCACATCGGCGGTAGCCATGATTTCGACTTCGGGCGTGTCAAATTGACTATTGCCCACCATGGTGGGGGATATGGCCCTGACGCTTCCATCTATACCGGTCCAGCGACAGGCATGTTGGTATTCATCGGCGGCAAGACAATCTATCACGCCGGTGACACTGGCCTTTTCTACGACATGAAATTAATCGGCGAAATGAACAAGATCGACCTTGCTTTTGTTCCAATCGGAGACAATTTCACTATGGGTATTACCGATGCTGTTAAGGCAGTAGAGTTTCTAAATCCTGTGAAGGTGGTACCTATCCACTATAACACCTGGCCACCAATAGAAGCTAATGCGAATGAGTTCGCGGCTCGGGTTAAGAAAGCCGAAACAGTTATTCTCAACCCGGGAGATACTCTCGATATTTGATAGCTTTCTGAACAACCAAAAGAATCTTGGCCGATGGTATGTTTGATCATCGGCCATTGTTTTCTGTCCTTCGCTTTTTAGTGATTATCTCCAGTTTTTGTTGATAGCCAAATCTGAGCCGGTTAGAGTAAACTGGAATGTGAAAGTAACAATGTCTGACAGGGAGTATATGAAGAAGTTGCTTAAGATACTTGGCTTTGTAACCGCAGGTTTTGCTATTCTTGTAGTCATTCTCATACTGGGTGCTATGCTGTTTTTTCCTACCGAGAAAGTGAGAATGATGGCTATTGAGCGTGGCAGTGAAGCACTGGGACGTGAAGTTGCTATTGATGATGTAGAACTGTCGTTTTGGGGCGGTCTCGGGGTTAAGCTCAATGGAGTTAGAATTGGAAATCCCCCTGAAATGACCAACGAACCTGATTTGCTGAAAGCGGACGTCATCGATGTCAAACTCTGTATCCTGCCATTGTTTTCAAACGAGTATCGGGTCGAACGTCTAATTGTGGACAAACCCCATATCTCCATACGCCGTATGTCTGATGGACGTGACAACTTTAGTTTTGCTGATACCGGAACGTTGTCTACCTCTGATCAATCGCAATCTGCGGCACCGGCAGAGGCCAAAGCAGCCGTAGCAGCACTGAGCTTCGATCAACTGGAGATTAGAGACGGTATTCTCCAGTACTCCGATGATCAATCCGGAACTGCTGCTCGTTTAACAGGATTTCGCCTGATCACCAGTCTCCAGAATCCTAAAAAAGATATCTATCATTCAGAGGGTGAATTTTTAGTTAGAGAAATCAGCCTTAGCGGCGATATGCCTTTGCCACCCGTGGAAATTGCTCTCAACTGGACTGCTGACTATAACTCCAGCAAGAAATATCTCTCTTTTAAAAAGGCTGAGATAGGAATAGGTCAGTTGAACCTTGACCTTGATGGTGACCTGTCCCATGCGGATAATAACCTTAAAGCCAGGGCTTCAATTAAGTCAGATAGAATCAATGTAGAAAATCTGCTTTCTTTGGTTTCTCCAGAACGTTTGACTGTTCTCGAGGGCTTTGAGATTAAGGGTGATTTTTCCTTAAACGCAGAGGTGAACTACAACAGCGGACAAGAAAATCCTCTGTCATATTCCGGTATCGCTATTATTACAGATCTCGAAGCCGAATATGTTGAAGTTGACGGAAAACTCCGATGTAAGCGAACTTTGCTTGACTTCAAACCGGACAACATCCGGGTGAACATCGAAGAAGGCACGTTTAACAACAAGCCCCTCAAAGGAAATTTCATAGTTAATGATTTTAACGATCCAACGATCAACGCTGACATTGCCGGCGAGTTGAACCTGGTATTTCTCAAACCGTTCCTTCCAACTGAGGATAACCACGATCTTGCAGGAGGCGCCAGTCTTGATGTAAAGCTGATAGGTAAGATAAGCGAACTCGAAAATCTTGACATCTCCGGAAATATCACAATTCCTAACGGAAAATACTCTTCGGCTCTGATACCTGAGCCAATCGACAGTTTTTCACTCGATGCCTACTTTGACAGACGTGTGTTAAAAATAAATCAGTTTACTGCTACAACCAAGTCCGGACACCTAACATTCTCGGGACGAATAACTGATTTGGTGCCATATTTTATAGCAGACAGCGCTGAGGTGGAACAGATAAAAGTGGGGCTTGATGGGAAACTGTACAGTCGCCTTGATCTTGTCCTCTTGAATGGATATTTGCCCCCTGAAGGGTCTCCCAAGCTGACGGGCAAATTGGAAATGGAAATCGCTGTAAATGGCGACATAAACCATCCGACAACACTAAAACCTCGCGGAACAGTTACTGTAACTGATGGGTCCTACTCGGACACTCTTATAGCAGAACCAATCAAGCAGTGGCAGGCGAAACTACGAGCAGTTCCCGACACGTTTTTCGTAGAAGAAATTAAAGCCCAGTTCGTTAGCAGTGATCTTCGTCTTAGTGGCACCCTTGTGAAACCCCTTCCATACTTGTTACCGTTTGATGGTATTGACCGTTCTCGTTTTGAAAAGCCTTCATTTCTTTTCGAATTGACTTCTAATCGACTAAATATCGATAGTCTCTTCCCTGAGGCTGCACCGGGATCCCGCGAGGAAGTGAACAAAGAAATCACAACAGGAAGCACTGTTGATTCAGTGTCACCTGTCATACTGCCTGACATAATTGCCAAAGGACGACTTTTCACGGATACACTTGTTTATTGCCGGGTGGATTTCACCGATGTAACCGGCAAGCTGGTGTACTCAGATCGCCGTGTTATTTGTTCCGATGTTGTTGGAAAGGTTTACTCCGGTGATGTTTCCGGAAGGACTACTATTGATCTTGCCGATTTCGAGCGCCCGTTGTATGAAGGTGACTTTCGAGCTACACAAATAGAGGCGGATGATTTTGTCCGGCGTTTCACTAAATTCGGGGGGCATCTTTTTGGGAAGTTTGATCTTTCCGGCGGCTACCAAGCGGAAGGGTGGGAACCGGACGAATTTCTTAATTCGTTGAGCATGAATGCCCAGGCTCATATGCAAAATGGTCGCATCGTAACCTCCGGTGCTGTTTACAAAGCTCTCAGTTCGCTGGCCAATCAGATGGGAAGTAATTTAAGCGAAGAGCAATCTCTCAAGAACGCCCGAACCAATATAACTATCCGTGATGGTAAGGTCAGATTAGATACATTGCTCACCCGGTTGGGGTCTCTTGGTGACCTTGTCCTCGACGGGTACTACTCATTTAACAATGATGTCTCCTATTCCGGTACCATCCTGTTGTCTACGGAAACAACTAAGCGGCTGAAGTCCAATAAAGGTTTACTGGGCGCTTTATCAGGATTGCTAAACGATAGTCACAGCGATCGTATTGCTCTTCCCTTTGTGGTATCGGGAACGATTGACCATCCGACCGCGAATATCGACTACTCTGCCCTTTCCAAAAAAGCCGGCGAAAAACTTGTTGATGACGCTGGGAAGAAACTGATAGATCTGTTTAAGAAAAAATAATGTACAAAGTTCATATCAGTCTGTTGCTGTGTGTAGCAATCTTGATGTCTGCTGCAATGGCACAGGGTCAACCCAGATTGTCTGATCGGTTGATGTCCTCACTTGCACAGAATAACAGTTCAACGCTGTTCCATATCTGGGTCTTTGTTGATAGCTCTACCATTGACCAGAATCCCGTAGCGCTGTCTGAAAAAGCTCTCCAGCGACGTGCCCGGGTTGACCCGATAAATTTCCTGATCGACCGAATGGATTATCAAGTATCTCCAGCAGCGATTGAAACTGTCCGCACAACAGGAGTCGAAATTCGTGGCGTCTCACGGTGGATGAAAGCAATTTCGGTTGAAGCATCATCAGGTCAGGTTTATCAACTTGCAGCCCTTCCCTTCGTTAGTAAAATGGATATGGTGCGTACCTTTGTGGAAATCGTTCCTGACAAAATCGTACCACTAAAAGGCGACCCGAGAATGAAAGCACTCGATTCCTTTGACTATGGGGGATCGTTGTTTCAAAATCGTTTTGTAGGAACAATCAAATTACATCAGGCTGGTCTAACGGGCCGAGGGGTCCGCATCGCTATGTTTGATACAGGGTTTAATCCTGATCATGAGGCTTTTGATTCGGCATCTGTTGTAAACACATGGGACTTTGTCAACAATGATCCCTATGTTAATGAGCCTGATTGTGAAGAGGAACCAGCATCAACCTGGCAGACAAATCACGGCACTATCACCTGGGGAGTAATCGCGGCACAGTTGCCCGGAGAGCTGATTGGAGTCGCCCCAGAAGCTGATTTTCTGCTGGCTCAGACGGAAATAACCTGTGACGGAACCGAAATCAAACGAGAAGAAGATAACTGGATTCTGGCTGCCGAATGGGCGGATTCAAATGGAGCTGATATCATCAGTTCCTCTCTTGGTTACTTCATCTTTGACGACGACGGGAGCTACGAATTCAGCGATCTCGATGGTGATACACCGTTAATTACTCGAGCGGCTGACATTGCCGCCTCTAAAAACATCCTGGTTGTGAATGCCGCCGGCAATATGCGTAATCATTCATGGGGACACATTCTGACCCCGGCTGATGGTGACTCGGTAATTGCGGTGGGTGCGGTAAAGGCAGATTCCACACTGGCTGATTTTTCATCGCCCGGGCCAACTGCCGATGGACGCATCAAACCGGATATTACTACTTTTGGTGTGGGTGTACTGACTGTTTCCCACCTTGGGGGATTGGCTACAGCCAGTGGGACATCGCTGTCCACCCCGTTAGTAGCTGGCAGCGTTGCTCTGGCTCTTCAACACGATCCCAGCCTTACTGCCGATGAGTTGCGAACTCTTATTCGGCAATCCGGCGATAGAGTCCTGACTCCCGACAACGACTTCGGTTACGGGCTGTTCAATGCCGTTAAAACCGCAGACATTATCCATTTCGATATCCCTGAAATAGTAGAAGTGGAACATGATCACTTCGTTTCCGTTTCTATCTCAACCAGTGGTCGGAGCGATAGTGTGCCGAACCTCTCGGCTTTCAATCTTCCAATTGGAGTGACATTTGTGGATCATAGCGATGGTTCCGGACGGCTCGATATCGTAGGCTCGACTGCTATGCCTCCGGCCAATCAGGTAGGTCTCATAGCCGATGTGGGCTATTTCGTTGATACCGCATTCATTACAATAACCAATCTTGCTTCCTCGCAGCGACCGGTTTTTGCCGGTCCGAATCCTTTCAACGATTCCATCAGTGTTTTTGTTTCTCCATCCGCTGGTCTCTGGCTCAGTGTTTCTGTGTTCAATTCTGCCGGCGAAAAAGTATGGGAGCAAGTCAACAATTCTCCGTCTCCGTCCGATGTAGTAATTATATGGCACGGGCGTAATGATTACGGAGCGAACGTGGCGAACGGTGTTTATCTGATTTGCGTTCGCACCGAGAAGTTGACAGCCCATGTGAAAGCGCTAAAAGTAGGTTGACGCTGTTGGATGGAAAATGAAAATAAAGGGGCTGACAGTGCTGTTAGGCGCTGCGCAGTCTGCAAAATAGATCTCAAGGGTCGTCTTGTTTACGTTGACGATCAGATAGAAAAGCTCTTGGGATATTCCCGCGAGGAATTGTTTGGTAAACTGTTCCTTGATTTTCTTGATGAGCCTTCGCAGATGATTATCGAAAAGCTCATCAGTCAACGCAACAATTACGAAACATTCTACGATTCCACCCGGATAAAACTTGTAACCGGAGATGGAGATATCGTTTCGGCTACAGTCGTTGTTTCACTTAATTTCATCGCTGGTAACCCGGTTAACTATATCATGATTATCACACCCGATGACAGCATCGTACACGAATCCCCCAAGAATGAGGATAGCGCCTACCACGTGTTGCTTGAAAACGTTTTGGCAGATGATAATAGCTTTAATATGAAGGGTTTTCTCAAAGTGTTAAAGTCGCTTTCCAAAGCCCAATCGGTTGGTTTATACATAATTCATGATAACTCGCTCGAACTAAGACACGTAGTTGACGATGAAAACGAATCTTTTGCTTCCATCTCTATTCCAGAAGCGAAAACTCTTCACCACCAGGTAGCAGAAACCGGTCTGGTGTATGATTTTACAAATCCGGAAACCTACGATGTGCTGGGAGTTACTGCAGATTATGTCCCCACAGAGTATGTTGCCCGCATTGAACTTGGCGATAATAATCAGTATGTGGTTCGTTTTATATATGATGAGAAAACGCTAAAAATTGATACTGTCGAGGGTATAGCTCGTTGTGATCTGGCCCTGCGGCTTGCAGCTCGTCTGACGAAACCGTACCCCCCACCTCAACAGGATCAATCTCAGGATTTAAATGTTCGTTTTACAGTTGGCCTGCTTGATGCTCTGGGAATTGGAGCTCTCCTCACCGATATAGAGGGAAACGTGGTTGGGCATAATCCTACTCTTCATCAGATGGTCGAACAGCAGGATATCATTGGCGATTTCGGTCGCTTTGCATCCTTTCTGGATAACCAGTCTTCAGATATCTCGATACGAGATTGCTTTCTCGATGCCTCCGATTCAACTTGTAATACTCGACTGCATGTCATCCTTCCTAATCAAACCTCAGCCACACTTGTGGTGATCCGCCTTGGTGACGGTTTGGAAGATTTAACCAGTCTGGTAGCCGTTATGTCTAATGGAATAACTGTTCAGCAAGCACTTACTGAAGGATAGCTGTACTGAAAAGGGTCTTCTGCATATCTTAATCAGGAATTTGCATTCTCAATCCCAGTGATTTTAGAGTCGTCGTCTTCGAGGAAGTATAGCCAGCAACCACTTACTCCTTTTTACTTGACTTATGCTGTAAAAGATGTAATTTATTAGCAATGTGACACATTGGCTGCCAATATGGCAGCTATGACATTTGCAAGTGTAGTTTTTTTATGGCGTTTGAGAATCTGAGCGAAAGAGAAAAACGTGTTCTCGCTAACCTTATTAACTACTATATCAGCTCGGCTGATCCGGTAGGATCACGGGTTATTGCCCAAAAATTCAAAATGGGCGTGTCATCGGCGACTATACGCAACACCCTTCAGGACTTGGAAGAGTTAGGGCTTGTTTCGCAACCTCACACGTCTGCTGGTAGAATACCAACGGATCTTGGCTATCGTGTCTATGTTGATTACCTTGTCCAGCCAGAGGAACTCTCAGAAACAGAGAAGGAGCGGATAAAACGCACCCTTCTACAGGAGGGACGCGGAATAAACGCAATCCTGGGGCAAACCTGTCGGATACTCAGCGAGATCACCAGTCAGCTTGGTGTCTCTATTGCACCGAGGTTTGACGAAGGGATTTTGAAGCGTATCGATCTTATCCCCATCTCCGAAGAGCGGATCATGGCAGTGGTGGTGGTTCGTTCCGGTTTGGCTCGGAGCGTAATCATTGAGGTAGAAACATCAATTCCCGAATCTTCCCTGCATGAAGTGGAATCCCTTCTCAACGAACGTTTAAGTGGGTTAACTCTCGGCGAAATCCGCGATACTATTTCTGCTCGGTTGTCGGATACCTCTGTAGGGGGACGACTGATCAAGCTCATCATTGACTCCAAAGAGCAGATTTGGACTGAGGATAACAAAGGCAATGTTCACATCGCTGGAGCGGACAACCTCTTGTTGCAACCTGAGTTCACCGAATTTGACCAGATATCACAACTCATCAAGTTAGTGGAAGATGGGAGCGTTCTCCGCGACTTTCTTCTCAAAGCAAAAGATGAGGGATTGTTCATCACAATCGGACAAGAAAACCAATTCTCAGAAATTATGAACTGCTCGCTGGTCACGTCTTCTTATCAAGTGGGAAAGATTAAGGGAACTATAGGTATAGTAGGACCCACTCGAATGCAGTATGAAAAGCTGGCTTCAGTGGTGGACTATACTGCTAAGACTATCACTCAGGTATTGGCGGGAATTGAGGAGAAAAAGGAAAACTGATTCATGGCCGACAAGAACAACCCTGATATGGAACAGCCCTCAGTTCAGGGCGAAGATCAATCCCAGCAACAAGAAGCCGAAGAAATTCTTACAGATGAACAGGCTGAAATAGAAGATGAAGATAACTCCGAGTCTGTACCTGATCCTGAAGTAGAAACAGAGCCTGAACTTTCTGAAGAGGAAAAGCTTTCCCAGCGTGTAGCTGAGTTGGAGGACAAGCTGTTGCGATCCGCGGCAGAATTTGAGAACTATAAAAAGCGCATGGCTCGTAATTATGAGAATTTGATACAAGCGGCTGGCGAGGGGATTTTAACGGAACTGCTGGATGTTATTGATAGTTTTGAACGAGCGCTCCAGCATGATGAAAACAACACTGATCTTGAAGCGTTCCAGAAAGGGACTAAGCTTATTCTCAACCAGATGATTGCTCTTCTGGAGAAACACGACGTAACACCTATCAAGTCAATTGGTGAGAAATTTGACCCTAATCTGCACGAGGCACTGATGCAGGTTCCTTCGGAGAAATACAAGGAAGGGATAGTCGCAGTCGAAATAAACAAAGGATATCTTCACGGGAAACAAGTTCTGCGCCATGCAAAGGTAGGGGTAAGCAGCGGAAAACCTGAGAAGGATAGTAAGGAAACAGATTTATGAAACGTTAGCAGGCTGTTGAAAAAGTGCTTTTTCATGCTCCTTTGCTAACATGAATGTCATCCTCGCGAAAGCGGGGAACCAGTAACTTATTGATCAATATGGATTCCTGCCTTCGCAGGAATGACAAGTCATGTAAAGCAGTCGACATATAGTCTCGTTTTGAGTTATTCAACACCCTGTTAGAACATAAGCTCGGGAAAATAAATTCAATCGAAACAAACAGAGATAGATTGATATAGGAGAATCTAAGTTATGGGCAAGATTATCGGCATTGATCTGGGTACGACTAATTCGTGTGTGGCTGTTCTGGAAGGTCAGGAGCCAACGATTATTCCAAATCAGGAAGGGGCTCGCACAACTCCCTCGATAGTGGCATTTGCGAAAGATGACGAACGTCTTGTAGGAGCGGCAGCTAAGCGCCAGGCGGTAACCAACCCGGAGAACACAGTATTTTCTATCAAGCGATTCATGGGTCGTAGGCACTCCGAGGTTTCTTCAGAAGAGAAGATCGTACCTTACACAGTAGCCGCTAATGATAAAGGCGTTGTCGAAGTGAAAATCAAAGGCAAGGCGTACTCCCCGCCGGAAATTTCTTCGATGATACTGCGCTATCTAAAAGAATCTGCCGAGAGCTATTTGGGTAGTGAAGTGACTCAGGCGGTTATTACTGTGCCGGCGTATTTCAACGATTCACAACGTCAGGCAACCAAAGATGCTGGTCGTATCGCCGGTCTGGAGGTGCTGCGAATTATCAATGAACCAACAGCAGCCTCATTGGCGTATGGGCTTCAGAAGGAAACCAAGCAGAAAATTGCCGTTTTCGATCTTGGGGGTGGGACGTTTGACATCTCAATACTGACTATCGCCGAAGGTGTTTTCGAGGTGGAAGCCACCAACGGCGACACCCATCTTGGCGGAGACGATTTCGACCAGGTTATCATTGATTGGATGGCGGAAGAATTCCAAAAGTCCCAGGGTATCGACTTGCGCAAGGATAAGATGGCTCTTCAGAGGCTCAAAGAAGCTGCTGAAAAAGCCAAGATTGAGCTTTCATCCACGATGCAGACCAATATCAATTTACCGTTTGTTACCGCTGATCAGTCCGGTCCGAAACATCTCGACCTGACTCTCAGCAGGGCAAAGTTTGAGCAACTTGCAGATGCGCTTGTGCAAAAAGCGGTAGAGCCTTGTCGATCCGCACTGGCCGATGCAAAATTGTCATTTGGAGAAATTGACGAAGTAGTTCTGGTGGGTGGTATGACCCGCATGCCACGAATTATTGAACTGGTTAAGGAGCTGTTTGGCAAGGATCCGCACAAAGGCGTGAATCCTGATGAAGTTGTAGCTGCCGGAGCTGCTATTCAAGCCGGAATCATGGGCGGTGAAATGGACGATAAAGATATCGTTCTCCTTGATGTTACCCCATTATCACTTGGTATCGAAACTTTGGGTGGTGTCATGACACGTTTGATTGATCGCAATACAACTATCCCAACTCGTAAATCTCAGATTTTTTCAACTGCCGCTGACGACCAACCGGCTGTGTCTATTCATGTTCTTCAGGGTGAACGCCAGATGGCTGTCGATAACCGAACACTGGGACGGTTTGACCTGGTAGGTATTCCAGCCGCACCCCGGGGGATACCGCAAATTGAGGTAACGTTTGATATTGATGCTAATGGGATTGTTCATGTAAGCGCCAAAGACAAAGCTACTGGCAAGGAGCAATCGATTAAAATCGAAGTGTCATCAGGTATTTCCGAGCAAGAAATTGACAAAATGGTTCAGGATGCCGAGAAAAATGCTGATGAAGATAAGAAGAAAGCCGAGTTGATACAGGCACGCAACGAAGCCGATCAACTTGTTTATCAAACAGAAAAAACACTCAAAGAGCATGGGGACAAAATCTCCGAAGAGGAAAAGACAAAGGTAGAGGAGGCTGTTAAGACGCTCAAGGATTCACTCTCAAGCGAATCAGCCGAGACAATCAATAATGCCAAAGAAGCTCTGGCATCAGCTTCACACAAGCTGGCTGAGGAAATGTACAAGCAGGCACAAACCGAACAACAGGCGGCCGCAGGTGCGCAACCCGATGCTGGCGCAGAACAAGGTTCGGAAGATTCCAGTGAAACCAAAAAATCTGAGAGCGATGGAGCTGTCGACGCTGAATTTGAAGTTGTCGATGACGACAAGAAGTAACTAACCTATGCCAAAACGGGACTACTATGAAGTGCTCGGGATTAACCGGAGCGCTTCCGAAGATGAAATCAAATCGGCTTACCGCAAGATGGCCATGAGAAACCATCCGGACCGTAACCCGGGTGACAATGCCGCTGAAGAACGATTCAAAGAAGCTACAGAGGCTTACGAGGTTCTCAAAGATCAACAGAAACGGCAAACATACGATCAATTTGGCCATGCCGGCCTGGAACAGGGGGGTGGTTTCGGCGGTTTTGGAGGGTTCGAGGGTGGTTTCGACATAGGTGATGCCCTGCGCGCTTTTATGCGTGATTTCGGTGGGGGCGGTGGATCGATGTTCGACGATCTGTTTGGCATGGGTGGTGGTGGCCGTCGACAGCGCAATCGTGGTGAGGATCTCCGTGTCCGTATCAAACTAAGCTTGGAAGAAATCGCATCAGGGGTCGAGAAATCTTTACGTGTTAAAAGACTGATCAGGTGTGATGCCTGTAACGGTAGTGGGGTAGCAGCCGGATCAAGTCGAAAGACCTGCCCGCAGTGCCGGGGGAGCGGTCGAGTACGCACCATGTCGCGAACTATATTGGGCACTATTCAGCAGGTTACTACCTGTAATATGTGTCGTGGAACCGGTGAGGTCATTTCCGATCCGTGTCGGACCTGCAACGGTGAAGGCCGTGTGAGGGGTACCAGTACCGTAAAGGTCAAAGTTCCTCCCGGTGTCTCCAGTGGTAATTACATGACTGTTGATAGCATGGGCAACGCCGCTCCCGGCAATGGAGAACCCGGTGATGTAATAGTGGTTTTTGAAGAGAGCGAACATGAATTCTTCACACGCCATGGGGATAACATCATATGTGAGTTGCCAATTGCATTCACAACCGCTGCTATGGGGGGAATTGTTTCGGTCCCGACTATAAAAGGTGAAGCTCAGTTACGTATACCTCCCGGCACACAGCCCGGGAAGGTCCTTAAAATGCGAGGCAAAGGTATCCCTCATCTTCATCAGAATGGGGTTGGTGACCAACTGGTACAAATAACGGTCTGGGTACCAACCAAACTCAGCGCGAATGATAAAGCAATTCTCGAGAAGTTGGAGGGTTCAGAGTCGTTTCGCCCACCAGAGGGGGGAAAGTCGTTCTTTTCAAAGTTGCGGGAGTCTTTTGGTGTATGAGTAAATCCTCCTATTGTTCAGGGTGTATAAATGCTGTTCCCACAATTTGTTTACAGTTACTATACACCATCGTTAAACCCCGCTTGGAACAACATGCACGCTGATATGATACCTATTGACGACAAGGAAGAAAAATCTCTGGCAGAACTACGGGTGGAATTACCACAATGTCACGTGGATGCTGTATGCGATTTCATTGTTGAGAATATCAGTAATGGACTTGTTCTCGAAGATGAAGATGACAACGGTTCCACTACCGTGATCTTCTATGTTGATCCCATTGATGTCAATAAACACAAATCATCCCTTGTTTCATACCTGGAAGGTTTGAAGGGGAACGAGATGCCTGTTGTTCCGGAGATCACCGGTCGCACCATCGCAAGTTTAGCCTGGGAAGAGGAGTATCGCAAATCGGTCGTACCGGTGAATGTATTTGAAGATATCACGGTAGTACCCCCCTGGTACACCGAACCGCAGGTTTCGCGCTATCAGATACTTATTGAACCAAGGATGGCTTTTGGCACAGGAAAACACGAGACTACCCGATCTTGCCTGACTATTATGCGCCATAGTTTCAAGGCTGATATGCGGTTTCTTGATTTTGGCTGCGGCTCCGGGATACTGTCGATTCTGGCTGATAAGATGGGAGCGAGTTACATAAAAGCGGTTGATTACGATGTAACGGCAGTTGAAAATTGCAATGAGAATTTCCAGATCAATAAGGTTACCGCACCTCACGATATTGTCTTTGGCTCAATAGAAAAGTGTCACGGTGATCAACCGTATGAATTCGTTTGCACCAACATTATCAAGAGCACGATTCTTGAGATGCTGGATGAACTTGTTTCACTGACAACCATCCCCGGTATCCTTCTTCTATCGGGCCTGCTGGATCGAGACACCGATGAAATCATAGCAGCGTTGGAAAAACGTGGACTAACTAAAATTGATATCCACCCGGATAACGAGTGGCGAAGCTTTATTATCTCCACCGGAGCATAAAATGTTAGCGCCGATTTTCTATGCCCCTCCGCAGAACCGGACTGAAGATATTATTGTTCTTCCTGCTTCCGAGGGAAGACATGCTAAGAATGTTATGAGATTAACCAGGGGGGCTCCGGTTATCGTTGTGGATGGTCTTGGTACTGCCTACCGTGGGGAACTTACAAGTGGACCTCGCTCTAAACAGGTAACAATACGCGTTCATACCGAGTCGCGACATTTCGGCGAACCATTGATTCGCCTGACACTTGCGGCAGGTTTATCCGCAGGGTACAAGTTTGATGAAATTATCGAGAAAGGCACAGAGTTGGGTGTAACACGGTTCGTGCCATTGATTACGGCCAAGTCACGGATAAAACTCGATGACCCAAAACGTATTTCATCGCGGCTTAAGCGTTGGGAAAAAGTCGCTCTGGCTGCTATCAAGCAGTGCCGTCGGTCGTACCTTCCCAATATCTCGCCCCCCGCACGATTAACGGACTTCCTCGCTCAGATCGAACCGGGAAACCTGAACCTTATCTTTCATCCAGATCAGAGCGCCTCACCCTTCAGCGAACTGCAGACAGGTTCCGGCTTTCAGCGGGCTTACATTCTGGTTGGACCGGAATCCGGGTTTTCCGAAGACGAGTACCGCTTGGCTCTTGGGGTTGGTTTTCAACCGACAAGACTGGGGCCGCGTATTTTGCGAACTGAGACCGCTGGACCGGTGGCTTGCGCCCTGTTGATGAATGCTCTCGGTGAGTTGAGATAACTCTACTTTCTTCCGATACATCTTTATATGGAAATATTATTTTTAATATGGATTGGTTTGTTTGGGCTGGCCATAGGA
>Ga0164318_10002345_pt1 | contig 17516 bp, 22 predicted proteins | sample GuaBasSedimGuay9_FD_113734 | JGI IMG/M metagenome (GOLD analysis project Ga0164318, IMG submission 113734) | Subseafloor sediment microbial communities from Guaymas Basin, Gulf of California, Mexico - Guay9, Core 4571-4, 0-3 cm | ecosystem: Environmental > Aquatic > Marine > Hydrothermal vents...
GATTATAGGGGTTGTAGCAGGGATAAGGGTAGCAAAAGGGAGCGATGAGTATGCAACTCGTAAAGGATTATATATTCTAATACCATCAGGCGAAGTTATGCAGATAAAGAATCCTAAAGATTTCAAGCCCAGATATTGGAATTGAGTAGATAGCATAACCTTAAACCTTTTGAGATGTCACCTTTGCGAAAGTGGGAGTGACTATTACACTCAATGGATTCCTGTTGGAGTTTACTTCTGCGGAAGTAGGGATAGAAATGACAAAATGCCAATTTTTTGCATAAGTTTGTAATTAATAATAAAATGAGTTTCCTTCTAAATATTCAAGAATGGGAATCTTATCTTTCATCTCTTCTAAATGATTACCTTATATATGCTCCAATTCGTATAGACAAATTTTCTGATTTTAAAGTAATTGAAAATAATTTTAAAGATATAGTTTACAATTCGGCTAAAACTATAACTTCTTTGAAAAACTTTCTTTTTCCAATTAAAGAAAAAGTCACAAATATTCCGCCACACAAAAATCTTATAATAATAGGAGCAAAGGCATGTGACCTTGTAGGATTAGATATACTTGATAAAGTATTTTTAGAACCTGAGTTTCCTGACCCATATTATAATTTCCGACGCGAAAATATATTAATTATTGGAACAGATTGTTATGAGATTGATGAGTCCTGTCATTGTAATATTTATGGAATTAATCCCTATCCTGAAAGAAATTGTGATTTGATTTTGAATTTAATAGATGATAGAATTTTCCTTGAATCATTAAGTAAAAAAGGTGAAAAATTTATTAGCAATTTAAAAAAGGAATTAAAAATTCAAGATGCAGATGAAAAAGTAATCAATAAGATAGAAAATAAGCGAAATGATATTAAGCAAAAATTACAAGAAAAGAATAAATCTATTCCTGATTATGATACAACAAGAGATATTTTAAAAAATTCAATTGGAAAGAAAGATAAGGTATGGAAAGAGTATGCAGAAAAATGTGTAGCTTGTGGAGCCTGCAGTATATGTTGTCCTACTTGCCATTGTTTTATTTTACTGGACATTCCGGATAATGGACTAATGGAAAAGATACGGAGTCAAGATAGTTGCCAATACCCGGGATTTGAAAAAGTTGCTGCTGGTATTGACCCATTAGAAAAACATTTTGTAAGATTTAGAAATAGATATATATGCAAATTTATAAATCGTCCTGAAAAATTTGATACAATTGCTTGCACTGGCTGTGGACGGTGTATTGATACTTGTATTGGTAAAATAAATAAAAATGATGTAATAAAATCTCTTGCCCAATGAAGAATCCATATAAGCCATTAAAAGTCAAGGTTGAACATATAATAGAGGAATCGCCCGGAATTAAAAGCTTTATTTTAAGACCAGAAACAGAATTTCAATTTGCTACAGGGCAATTTATAGAACTTACTTTACCGGGATATGGCGAAGCTCCATTTACACCTTCATCCTCTCCATTTAAAAAAAATCAATTTGAAGTTACAATAATGAATGCTGGTTATGTAACATCAAAGTTACATAATTTAGACAAAGGGACAATTCTTGGTGTTCGCGGTCCATTTGGCAAAGGTTATCCTGTTGAAGAATTTGAAGGGAAAGAGATATTAATTCTTGGTGGTGGAGTAGGACTTGCACCACTTCGGAGCCTTCTTTTAACTTTAATTGCAGAAAGAGAAAAATATAAAAAAATTATTTTATGTTATGGTGCAAAAACACCTGTAGATATAATTTATAAAGAACAATTTAAAGAATGGGAACAGCAAGGAGTAGAAGTTTATCGTAGTGTTGATAAAGGAGATGAGAAGTGGGAAGAAACTGTAGGTGTGGTTACTGTTTTACTTGATAAGATAAAAATAGATACTCAAAATGGAGTAGCAGCTGTTTGCGGACCACCTATTATGATGAAATTTGGCACATTAAAATTACTTGAAATGGGCTTTAAAGAAGATAAAATCTACCTTTCTATGGAACGGAATATGTCCTGTGGAGTAGGAAAATGTGGACATTGTGCTTTCGGACCATTCTTTGTATGTAAAGATGGGCCTGTCTTTAAATATTCCCAAATAAAAAATTTTCCAGATATTTGGATTTAAATTAATAGAGATTTAATTTCTGTCTAATCCCATATATAAAGAAGAGAATATGAAACGAATTTTGATAGATTTAACAAAATGTAGAAAATGTAAGAAGTGTGAGGCTTTATGTGAATATTATTATCATAACAACAATAAAGGTGTGAAAAAACTTATAGAACTTGCTATTTTTGTTACTACTTGCAGAAAATGTGAAGAGTCTCCTTGTGTTAAAGTATGCCCACAAGAAGCATTGGAAAAGGATGAAAACGGGATATTACGAAAGTATAATAATCTTTGTATTAACTGTAAATCCTGTATGATTGCCTGCCCTTTTGGGACAATTCCTGGATTTATTTTTGATTATATTGCATCTGCTTGTGATTATTGTGGCATAAATAATGGAACTAAATTACCCAAATGTGCTGAAACCTGTCCTGAAAATGCTATAAATATTACAGAGGAAGAACCATCTGATGAGAAGCATATATATCTTATATCAGAAAATTTGCTTGTTAAAGATTATAAATGGGAAGAATTTATAAAATAAATCCAAAAAATTTAAGGAGTCAATTTTTTAAATGAAAATATTATTTCAATTTTTAATATTTCCAGGGTTTTTATTCCTTTCAATTACAGGTGGGATTTTATCATGGTTTGATAGAAAAATTACTGCGAGAGTCCAATTTAGAAAAGGTCCACCATTATTACAACCATTTTATGATTTTATAAAATTGCTTGCAAAAGAAACAACTATTCCGGAGAATAGCTCGCCTGTTATATTCCTTTTAGCACCTGTTATTTCGTTAACAGCAATTATTATCGCAGGAATTTTGATTCTTTTACCTGCTTTTAATATTTCCTCTGGATTTAAGGGTGATTTAATTGTTATCCTTTATCTTTTGAATCTTCCTGCCATTTCTCTTATTTTTGGTGCGATTGCTTCTGGTAATCCTACTGCATCTGTGGGTGCATCCAGAGAAATAAAACTCTTGATAAGTTATGAACTTCCTTTTCTACTCACAATTCTTGCATTTGTTATAAAATCTGATATGAGTATAAAACTTGAAGATATAATTTATGAACAGCATCTATTTGGAGCATTTATTGGTTCAATTTCTGGTATCCTTGCATTTATTGTGTCAATGATGTGCGTTCAGGCAAAACTTTCACTTGTCCCATTTGATTTACCTGAGGCAGAAACAGAACTTTTTGCTGGTGCATATACTGAATATTCTGGCACTGCTCTTGGGTTAATTAAATTAACAAGATATATAATGCTTTTTGTCTTACCTACTTTTATTGCTACAATATTTTTTGGTGGTTTTAATTTTGAAGCTTGGAACATTGTGTTGAGTGTCTTTAAAATTCTTGTGTTAGTATTTCTTATTACTTTAATAAGAAATACTAATCCACGAGTTAAAATAAAGTCTGCTATGAAATTTTTTCTTGTATGGATGAATCTTTTAGCTATTGCATCTATAATTTTGGCAGTTATAGGTTATTGATTTATGGGAGTTAAAACATACTGTTTTAAAAAATCATTATGGATTTTTCATATTGGAACAGGTTCCTGCAATAATTGCGATATAGAGGTATTAGATTGTCTTACGCCACGATACGACATTGAAAGGTTTGGTATGTTACTTGCTGGAAGTATAAGGCATGCTGATGTTCTTGTTGTAACAGGCGAAGTAAATAAGAAATCAAAAAAGCGGTTAATAGAGCTTTATCATCAGGCACCCAAACCTTGTATTGTAATTGCGTGCGGAACCTGTGCTTGTTCAGGTGGAATTTTTAAAACAGGATATAATTTTGCTGGTCCTCTTGATAAGGTTATACCTGTAGATATTTATATCCCTGGTTGTCCACCAAAACCTGAAGCAATAATCGCTGGTATTGTTAAATTCTTAAAGAAAAATGAAAAGAATAATTGAAAAATTAAAAGAAGAATTTAAAAATGAGATACTTGATATACTACAGCCAAATGAGAAACGAGTGTATGTAAAAATAAATAAAGAGGCTTTAATAAAAATTGCTGAATTTTTATATAAACAATTAAAATTAAGATTTATAATTGCTTCAGGGATGGATTCAAAAGAGGGATTTGAAATTGTTTATCATTTTAGTAATGATAAAACAGGTGCTATTATTAATTTAAAAGTTTTGTTGCCGCATAACAGACCTGAAGTGGATTCACTGGTGAATGTAACAAAAGGTGCTGAATGGATTGAGCGAGAAATTCACGATCTATTAGGAATTAAGTTCAGGAATCATCCCAATCTTGTGCGGTTTATTTTACCTGAAGATTGGCCTGAAAATGTATATCCATTAAGAAGGAAATATTGATGGCTAAAAAGAGAACTGTAATTCCAATTGGACCTTATCATCCACTACAGGATGAACCTGAATTTTTTAAACTTTACTGCGATGGTGAAATTGTAAAGGAAGTTGTTTGGGAAGCAGGATATAACCATCGGGGAATTGAAAAAATAAGTGAAGGGAAAAGCTATGACCAGATATTTTTTCTTGTTGAGAGAGTTTGTGGTATATGTTCAACATCGCATCCCTTTGCATTTGCAAATGCAATAGAAGAGATAGCAGGTGTAGATATTCCTATACGAGCAAAATATATAAGAACTATAATTGGAGAACTTGAACGAATACATAGTCATCTTTTATGGTTTGGTCTTGCAGGACATTTTTTAGGTTATAATACTGTATTTATGTGGGCATGGAAATATAGGGAGCCTATTTTGGATATTATGGAAATAATTACAGGTAATCGTCAAAATTATGCGATGTTTAAAATTGGTGGAGTGAGAAGAGATATTAATAATAACGACATTCCCTTAATAAAGAAAACCTTGGATAATATAAAGCCGAAATTGGAACTATTTATTGGGGCTGTAATGGATGACCCTGTTATTCATTCAAGAACAAAAGGAGTAGGGATTTTAACAAAAGAGGATATAATTGAATATAATGCAACTGGACCAACTGCAAGAGCATCAGGTGTAGCAATTGATGTGAGAAAAGATGACCCTTATGCAGCTTATCCATTAGTAAATTGGAAGGTCATAACAGCAGAAGAGGGTGATGTTTTTGCAAAAGTAAAGGTCCGATTATTGGAGATGTGTGAATCTATATCAATTATTGAGCAATGCCTCAAAGGATTGGAAAAAGAAAAGAATTCTCCTATAGAAATAAAAGTAAAAGAGATTCCAGCTGGTGAAGGGACAGGACGTGCAGAAGCACCACGTGGCGAAGTTTTTCACTATGTAAAATCTGATGGCACTAATAGCCCTGTAAGACATAAAATAAGAGCACCAAGTTTTGTAAATGTCCCTACTTTCAGAAAGTCCTGTATTAATCAAACAATTTCTGATGTTACAATCATTCTCGCAGCAGTTGACCCATGTTACTCCTGTACTGAAAGGTTAATAACAGTCTATGATTGGGAATCAAAAAGAAGAAAATTTACTTTCCAGGATTTAATAAAATTTTCACAAGAAAAAACAGAGAGATTATTAAAATTTAGAAGTTAGATAAATATGGAGTGGAGTATATATATAATCTTGTTGCCAGCAATAACCGGATGTTTACTTTTGGTTATACCTGAAAAATGGAAACTTTTTAAGGGTATTGTGACTTTTATAGTTACTTCAGTTTTGTTTTATTGCGCATTTCAGATTTTTAAAATTCAGACAGATAGATTTATTTTTATTCCATTTAAGTTAAAAACCTTAGCCAGATTTTCTGTGTTCAGAATTGATAATTTAAGTAAGATGATTATTTTATTTATCGGATTTTTGGGGACAATAGTTTCATTTTATTCATTAAAATTCATTGAAAACAGGAATATATACAAGGGATATTATACAAAATTTTTATTAACACTTTCTGCTTCTTTTGGAACAGTGTTAACAGACAATTTAATTACATTTACAATATTTTGGGGATTTTTAGGTTTAACATTATATAGATTTTTGAGGGGCAATGATATGAGAAGTGCCGAGGCAGCAAAGAAAAGTTTTATTATAATTGGAGCCTCTGATAGTATTTTGATTATGGGTATAGGATTTTTATGGTTAAAAGCAGGAAGCTATTTTATGTCTGATATGAGTATAGAGTTAAATGATGGGGTTGCAATAGCTGGATTTTTATCACTTTTGATAGCGAGTTTGGCAAAGGCAGGTGCTTTTCCTGTTCATACTTGGCTGCCAAATTATACAGAATCAGCGCCAGCCTCTGTTTCTGCATTTTTACCTGCCGCACTTGATAAACTTCTGGGAATTTATTTCCTTGCAAGAATCTGTATGGATATTTTTATTATTACTATGTGGGCGAAACTTTTATTACTCGTAATTGGTTCTATCACTATTATTATAGCTGTTATGATGGCTTTGGTTCAGCATAATTACAAAAAACTTCTGGGCTATCACGCTGTCTCACAGGTAGGATATATGGTAACAGGTATTGGGCTCGGAGTTCCCTTAGGAATTGCAGGTGGATTATTTCATATGCTTAACAATGTATTATACAAAAGTGGCCTTTTCCTTACATCGGGGGCAGTAGAAAAACAGACATGTGAAGAAGATTTGGATAATCTCGGTGGTTTAGCAGTCTATATGCCACTTACTTTTATTTCAGCACTAATTTTTGCATTATCTATTTCTGGTGTTCCACCGTTTAATGGATTTGTATCAAAATGGATAATTTATCAAGGGATTATAGAGTTTGGAAAAGGAAATTCGCTGGCTTCTCATCTGTGGATTGTTTGGCTTTCAGCTGCTGTAATTGGTTCTGCTTTGACTCTGGCAAGTTTTATTAAACTAATCAGTGGAATCTATCTCGGAAGAAAAAAAGTGAAATTTAAAGATGTAAAAGAGGTGAGCTTTATAATGTGGGGACCATCACTTATAATAGCACTTCTCTGTATCGGATTTGGAATATTTGGCACATATATAGTATTGCCTAAATTAATACAACCTGTTTTAGGCGAGTTTGGGTATATCGGATTATGGAACTCTCAATTAGTTGGTGGATTGATTGTTGCTGGTTTAATTCTTGGTATAATAATTTATTTAATTGGAAATATTAAAAATATAAAAGTAAAGAGACAATTTGTTGGTGGTGAAATTATATCTGAAGAAATGCAATATCCTTCTGTTGAGTTCTATAAAACAATTACCGAGTTTAAATTATTGAATTGGATTTATAAGAAAGCAATTGAGAAGTATTTTGATATTTATGATTGGGGGAAAAAGATTGTATTGTGGTGTAGTAAGATACTCAGTTATGCCCATACAGGAGTCCTGACGCTGTATACTATATGGATTATTATAGGACTTATAATACTATTCTTAATATTAGTATAAAAATATGTAAATAATTTCCAAAACTCAAATAACAAAATAATATTAGAAATTTAAAATTTATGGAAATTTTATTAATAGTAATTTTAATTCTAATGATTGCGGGAGCGATTTATGCACTTGAAGCAAGAGACCTGCTTTCAGCTATTGTTTCCTATGGTATTGTTGGATTTGGACTTGTAATATGTTTTTTGTTGCTTCGTGCACCTGATTTAGCAATTGTTCAAATTGTAGTGGAGACCATTACTCTTATTATAATGATTGCTGTAATTTTTAATACAACACGCGATGAGATAAAAGAAAGAATAAAGAAAAGCGCAATTATATATTATATTTTAGGTTTAATTTTTACTGTAGGGTTTATTTATTTCTTTGCAATTTCAATTAAAGGTTTACCTGAATTTGGAAAACATTTTACAAGAATGGCAACAGAATATATTAAAAGTGGCGTAAGTAGGACAGGAAGTATTAATCTTGTAACAGGTGTTGTGCTGGATTTTAGAGGCTATGATACATTAGGTGAGATTACAATTTTATTTACAGCTGTTATTGGTGTTTTAACTGTATTAAGATTAAAAGGCAGGAAAAAAGAATGAAAGAGTGGGAAATGAAAGTTGTTGGTAAACGTAAGTGGCGAGATAGTGATTATGAAGAATCAGCAAGAGTATTGTTGAAGACAATTAGAGATTTAAGAGGTGGAGAAGGGATTTGTCCTAAAGGTGTATATAGATTTAAAACTTTTAAAGAAGCAGATAAATGGATGATAAAAATATTATCAAAGAGTATTCACGCGAGCCAACAATAGAAGATTTAGTAGAACTTTGCAGAAATTTTAATAAACATAAAGTAAAATATGTAGTAATAGGTGGATTCGCAGTAATCCATTATGGATATGTAAGAGGAACAATGGATATAGATATTTTGGTAGATGCCTCAGTTGAAAATATTAAAAAAATAAAGAAAGCATTATTATATTTGCCTGATAAAGCTGTAAAAGAAATGAGAGATGATGATTTAGATGTTTATAATGTGGTTAGAGTTGCAGATGAAATTATAGTTGATCTTCTAAAACAGGTTGGCACAATTGATTATAAAGAAGCAAGTAAACATATTGAATATAAAGAAGTTGATGGAGTAAAAATACCATATATAGGATTAGAATTGCTTCTTAAAACAAAGATGACATATCGTGCAAAAGATAAGGATGATAGATTACATTTAGAACATATATTAAAGGAACGAAAGAAACAGCGATGAAAGGGATGACACCAATAGTTAAGAAAGTGACTCAGATTGTAGTTGGACTTATATTTCTTTACGGCATATATATTATATTACATGGCCATTTAACTCCTGGAGGTGGATTTGCTGGTGGCACAATTATTACTGGTGCATTTGTGTTGCTTGTGCTTGCCTATGGCACAGATGTTTTGGGACTTAAGTCAAAAGAAGCACGGTCAAGTTTATTTGAAGCATTGGGAATATTACTCTTTATTCTAACAGCAATCGGTGCAATTTTGTTATGTCCATTACTTAAAATTTCACCAGTTCTCTTTAAAAATTTCCTTGCAAAAGGAATTCCAGGAGAAATTATAAGTGCAGGTATTATTCCTTTTCTTAACATTTTTGTTGGTATAGAAGTTGCTGGAGCTTTATTTACAATTTTTTTAGCATTTGTAATTAAATCAGAAGAGGAAAAGTCATAATGACAGTTTTTATTCTATGTATAATTTTTTTCTTAGTCGGGCTTTATGGTATTATTGCTAAGCGGAACCTTATAAAAATTATAATTGGACTTGCAATAATAGAATATAGTGTAAATCTATTTCTGATTTTAGTGGGATACATTGATGCTGGTAAAGCACCGATTGTGAGTAAAGGATTTGAGAATGCAAAATTTGTTGACCCTTTGCCTCAGGCAATGGTGTTAACTGCAATTGTTATTGGGGTTGCAACAACTGCATTACTTCTATCTATTGCCGTAATGATATACAAAAAATATGGAACTTTTAATGTAAGAAAAATTCAGGAACTTAAAGGGTAATTTTAAAAAATATGGATTATATTCCATTATATGTAGTATTGCCATTGATTGCTGGGGTAATTATACTGATTTTTGGTAGAAAACTTAAATTTATTGGCTCGCTTTTACTTAATCTTGTGCTTGCATATCTTACATATATAACGATTTATCTGATTTTAAAAGAGAAATCTGTGCTTGTGTATAAAGTTGGTGGTTGGGGCATTGTTAATGGTATTCCTATAGGTATTTTTCTCGTAGTAGATTCGTTGAGTAAGGTGCTGCTTTTGATAATAAATTTTGTTGGGCTCTGCTCTGCATTGTATTCTATTTCATACATAAAGAAATTCACAGGTGAAGAGAAATATTTCGCATTATTCAGTTTAATGATAGCTGGGATGAATGGAGTTGTTATAAGCGGTGATTTGTTTAATATATTTGTGTTTTTAGAGATTGCTGCTATTGCTTCTTATGCACTTGTTGCATTTGGGATAAGGAAAGAAGAACTTGAGGCTTCATTTAAATATCAGGTGCTTGGTGGTATATCTTCAATGATGATTCTACTTGGAGTTAGTATGATTTACTGGAAATTTGGAACAGTGAATATTGCTGATATTGGACGTTTGATTAGGACTGGAAATACCGGCAAAGTTGTATATTTTGTGCAGGCATTGTTTTTAATGGGATTTGGCCTTAAAGCAGCACTTGTGCCATTTCATTCTTGGCTTCCAGATGCTCATTCTTCTGCTCCATCACCAATTTCTGCTATGTTGTCAGGTGTATTGATAAAAGCAATAGGTGTTTATGTTATTATGAGACTATTTTTCAATATGTTTCTTATTAATTATAAAACCTCTTTAATAATAACTATTATTGGGGCTTTATCAATGATAATAGGAGTTATTCTAGCTATTGGGCAGTGGGATATAAAACGATTATTGGCTTATCATTCTATTAGTCAAATGGGGTATGTTGTAACTGGAATTGGTGTGGGTTTAATTTTAATTTCTAAAAATAAAGATATAATATTTGCATCTTTTTCTATATTAGGTGCTTTGTTTCATTTGTTTAATCATGCTTTGTTCAAGGGATTATTGTTTTTAACAGCTGGTTCAGTTGAATATCGGACAGAACTTCGTGATATGAGAAAAATAGGTGGTTTGAGCGAAAAGATGCCAATTACATCGGGCACTTCATTAGTAGCGTCTATGTCTATTGCAGGAATTCCACCTTTTAATGGTTTCTTTAGTAAATTAATAATTATTATTGCTCTTATAAAAACAAAATATTACTTGCTTGCTTTATCTGCTGTAGGAGTTAGTATAATTACACTTTCTTCTTTTTTAAAATTACAGAGATATACATTCTTTGAAAGATTGAAATCAAGCTGGGAGAATGTTCAAGAATCACCGTTCTGGATGTGTGTTCCAATGATTCTACTGGCATTACTTTGCCTCGGTACATCAGCTCTTATTATTCCGGGGATTCGCGAGAAATTTCTATCACCTGCTGTTAATGCGTTAGTTGAAATATGGAAATATTCAATTAATGTGTTGGAGCAATAAATTATGCAGTATGTGTTATTATTTTTAATATGTTTAATAATTTGGTTTGGACTTACATTTAAATTTACACTTGCTTATCTGATTATAGGGATAATAATTTCACTTCTCACTACAATAGTTTTTGGTAAACACTTTCTCAAAGACTGGAAGAAGTTTTTTAATCCTTTAAGATATTTTTGGATTTTAATTTATATTCCTGTATTTTTATGGGAATGTATAAAAGCAAATTTTGATGTTGCGTATAGAGTGCTTCATCCAGGTTTACCAATAAAACCAGGGATTGTGAAAGTTAAAACAAATCTGAAAACAGATATTGCAAAAGTTTTTCTTGCAAATTCTATTACAATGACGCCTGGGACATTAGCAGTTGACCTAATTGATGATACATTATATATTCATTGGGTAAATGTTACAAGCAAAAATCCAGAAGTTTATACCAAAAAAATTGTAGGTAGATTTGAAAAATTTTTAAGAAGGATATTTGAATAATGGAGTTAATTGATATATTTCTATACATAATTACAGGATTAAGTTTCTTTTGCTTGTTTAGAATTGTGCGTGGTCCAACTATTGCAGATAGAATGGTGGCAATTGATATTTTTGGTATTCTGGTTGTGGGTATTTGTGCTGTATTTACAATTAAAACAGGACGAGGTTTTATAATAGATATTGGACTTGCATGGATGATTTTAAGCTTTATTGGTACATTAGCTTTGGCAAAATATTTGACAGGAGTAAAATTAGATGAGTGAAATAGTAACAATTCTTATTGGGATAGGAATTTTATTTGATTTTTTCGGTTGTATAGGTTTAATAAGGATGCCTGATGTTTATAATAGACTTCAGGCAGCAACAAAATGTGTAACACTTGGAACATGGAGTATCCTTTTAGGATTATTTTTGCATTTTAAATTCTCTGCTACAGGAATAAAAGCTTTAATAGCAATACCATTATTATTTATGGTTTCTACAGCAGCAGCTCATTCATTAGCAAGAGGTGCATATCTTTATGGCATAAAATTGTGGGAAAAGAGTGTTATTGATGATTATAAAAAAAATTCTAAATCCTAAACAATAATATTATTTAATAAGTTTTTATTTGGCATTTTGATATTGTTTAAAATTTAGTATTTATATTATGAAGTATCCCAAATTAAGAGAGATTAAAGAAGCACTTATATCTTTATTTTCAAGACCTTATACCACGAAATTTCCATTTAAGCCGCATAGACCATTTGAAAGATTTCGCGGCAAGCCAGTTGTAAATGACGAATATTGTGTAGGATGTGAAGCTTGTGCAAGTGTATGCCCAACAGGTGCAATTCAAATAGAAGATAATGTTGAAAAAAAATTAAGAGTTATTGTTCGCGATTTTTCACTTTGTATATTCTGTGGACAATGCGAATTATACTGCATTACAGGAAAAGGAGTTAAACTTTCTAATGAGGTATATGACTTATCTGTTTTTGATAAAGAAGAGCTAATAGAAAAGCAAGAAAAAGAATTACTTGTATGTGAATATTGTGGTGCTATATTAGGTGCTAAGAAGCATCTTGAATATATTTATGAAAAACTTGGTCCTTATGCTTTTTCACAGCAACTTACAATTGCTCAGTTGAATGAAAAGTTGAGACTTCTTGATAAAGAGATTTTTTCAATTCCTGTAAAAGATGAACTAAAACGAAAAGATTTTTTTACGGTATTATGTCCAAATTGTAAACGCCAAGTGCTTTTAAAATCTTTAATCAAGGAAAATAATAAATTATAAAGATTAAAATAATAGAGTTAATTATGAATAAAAGCTACTAAAAACACAGAAATTAAAGAAATAAAATAAATAAAGATAATTTTTTGAGCTGCTAATAAATATATTGCCTCTTTGTAGCAAAATTTAATAATGAAGAAATATGAAATAATAGTAGAAGAGTCAATAAAAGAAACAATTAATAAATTAAAAAGATTAGAAAATAAAAAAATTTTGTTTTTTTGTATTGGTAATATATTAAAAGGAGATGATGGGGTAGGTGAATATATATATAAAAGGCTTCATAATAAAAGGGGGAATATTCAAAAAATTAGTGGTGGAAATGCTCCACTTAATTATATTGGGAAAATACAGCAATTTTCCCCTGAGATAGTAATAATAATAGATTGCATTGATAGCAAAAATCTCCCAGGCTATGTAATATTCACTTCCCTGAATTCAATCTATTCTTTACCAGTTGATACACATTCAGGATTATTAAAAGAATTCATAAATACCTTAACTTTTGATAATGAATGGTATATACTTGGGATCCAACCTCAGAGTTTACATGGTGTTGAAAAGATTTCACATATAGTAAGAAACACAGCAGATAAAATAATAGAATTTATAAATAAAGAGCTTTAGAAATGGGAATAAGTTATATAAAAGCAAAAGTAAAAGGAAAAAAGAAAACAGGTATAGATGTAAAATTTTTAATAGATAGTGGTGCTACATATACTTTGTTACCAGAAAAAGTTTGGAAAAATTTAGGTCTCAAGCCTAAGAGAGAGGTAAAGATAATTTTGGCTGATGGCACAGAGATAACGCGTAAAGTTTCTGAATGTTATATTGAGTTACCTCAGGGTGATGGGCATACACCTGTAATTTTAGGAGAAAAGGATGATGAGGCTGTTCTTGGCGTTGTAACACTGGAGATTTTAGGATTAGTATTTAATCCACTGAAAAGGACACTTGAACCAATGAGAATGTTGCTTGTGTAGTAATAATACCAAATCTGGATACCTGTTGATGATTTTAGAGGGAAACTAATACATAGTGAAGAGATTCTGAAGACAGCCAACTAAGTTGCTAAAGGAATTGTGATTGTAAAAGTGCTTCCCTTACCTATTTTACTTTTTACATTTATATCCCCGCCTAATTTATTTGTTACTTGATGAGCAATATAAAGTCCCAATCCTGTGCCTTCAATACCCTTTCCCTTTACTTCAGCTGAACGATAAAATTCTTTAAAAATTTTCTTCATATCTTCTTCTTTTATACCTACCCCTGTATCTGAAACTTCAACTTTTATTTTGTTCCCTTCTTTTTTTGTTGTTATTGTTATCTTTCCATTGTCTGTATATTTTATTGCATTATGGATAATATTCGTTATGCATAGACTTAGCTGCTCTTCATTTATGAATATCTTTTCTATAGAATTATCAGGTTTAAAAATAACCTGATTATGCTTCTTTTTAATAAAATCATTTAGAGATGATACAGTGTTCTGGATTAATTTATTCAAATCAATATATTTTTTTTCTGCATCAGGATTATAATCAGGATCTTTTATATTTGCCAATGTAAGTAAATCAATAATCATCTCGTGCATAAATTTTAATTTTTTCAATATTGCCACAAGCATCTCTTTTTTTTCTTTATCTTTTATGCGATTGTATCTATTCAAGAGAATATCAATTATAGATAATGAGCCAGCAAGTGGTGATTTTAATTGATGTTCCACTTGCAACATAAATGAGCTTTTTAAAGTGTCAAGTTTTTTTAATTTCTTTGCTTTTTCTTCTAATTCTTTTTTCTGCCTTTTTGTAATTGATTGAAGATAAATAATTCGTGATTCTTTTGTTCGTAGTTTATCCATAATAGAGATTGTTGATAATGCACTGATTATCATTATAATTGAAAAGGATATACTATGAATTGTGATAAAAGATTTATTTAAAAAAGATTCAGATGCGGTGTCAGGCAATATATGAAAAAATGGGACAAACTGATAAAAAGTGAGCCATACCATAAGATTATACACCAATATTGTATAAAAAGTAATGAAAATACAATTCTGAGGTGGTAGCAATATACCTGCAAATATTATAAAAAAGATACATAAGAAAGAGAGCTCATTTTCTACACCACCAGTAAAGTATGTAAGGACAAGAATAGATGTAACATCTAAAAAAAGCTGGAGATTAATAAGACGGAACAAAATTTTTTTGCTGATATTATCAATAAAAAAAGAAAACACAAAGTTGTAAAAAAATATCACTATAGGGATTAATATCGCTGGAAAGATTTTTATATTAATATTTAGAATATTATTTGAAATAAGAATTAATACAAATATAATTATAGATGTAAACCATCTAATAGTAAAAAGCCAAGTTAGTCTTTTATTGAGCTCTTCTAACTCTAACTGTGATATTTGTCCCATATTATTTGTCTAACGCAAAAATAAAAATATAAAATAGCCAACAAGAAGTCAACCAAAGTTTAATATTATATATAAAGAAATAAAAATTTTTAAAAATATGTGTGGAGAAGTATGATTACAAATAAACAGAAGATGATATTAAAAAAATAGCAAGAAAGTTCTGTTACAATTTATAGTGTAAAAATTTCAAAAAAGGTGAAAAATTAAAATTTTCTTACATAAATATTGCTTTGTGTAAGTTTAAAAATTCAAAGCATATTCCTGAATAACTGAAAATCGTCTTTGAGTTTCCTGTAATTCTTTTATCCCAAGCCTCACATTTTATAATTTATTCATATTTCTTTCAAAATTATCTGTTGCTTTCGTTGCTTTATCCCTCAAAATTTAATTAATCCTACAAATAAAAGCAGTGCAGATATTTAGGAAATTAGTAATTGAAAAACGAATACATACATAAAGATGAAATTTATTTTTCAGATGTTTGAGTTGACATTTGGAGAATAAAATATTAAAATTAAGGAAGAGATTTTAAATAATTTTTGAGGAGTTATTCTTACATAATCTTTCGGGTGGGTAAGTGTTAGAATTATCTATGAAAAAGTTACAGATACTAATTCTTGATTTTGGCGGGCAATACACACAACTTATTGCAAGGAGAATAAGAGAATGTGGAGTGTATTGTGAAATTTTTCCGTATAACTTAAATGTAGAGGAGATAAAGAAAATTGGACCCAATGGAATAGTCTTGTCAGGGGGACCTGCGAGTGTTTATGAAAAAAATGCACCTGTAATTAAAAAAGAAATTTTAAAATTAAATATTCCTGTTTTAGGAATATGCTATGGGATGCAGCTTATAGTAAAAATTATGGGCGGCAATGTTTTAAAAGCAAGAGCAAGAGAATATGGGCTTAAAAATTTAAAAATTTTAAGAAAAAGTAAACTTCTCGGCGGAATAAAAAATAATTCAAGCGTATGGATGAGTCATCAAGACAGAGTAGAATCTGTGCCTCAAAATTTTGTTATAACTGCTAAAACAGAAAATTCACCTGCTGCTGTAATAGAAAGTAAATATATATATGGAGTTCAATTCCATCCTGAAGTTACGCATACAGAAGAAGGGACACAAATATTCAAAAATTTTCTTTACAACATTGCGAAATGTAGAAGAGATTGGAGCCCTGCCAAAATGATTCATCAAATTATTCAACAGACAAAAGAAAAAGTTAAAAATAAAAAAGTTGTATGTGCGGTAAGTGGTGGAGTTGACTCTACAATTATGGCACTTTTGCTTTACAAGGCTATTGGGAAAAATTTTAAAGGAATATTTATAAATAATGGTCTTTTAAGAAAAAATGAAGAGAAAGAAGTTCTACATAATTTAAGAGATAAATTAAAGATACCTGTTAAATATGTAAATGCTTCAAATTTGTTTTTACAGAGATTAAAAGGGATAACATCGCCAGAAAAGAAACGAAAGATTATAGGTGATACTTTTGTAGAAGTATTTTTTAAGAATTTTCCAGAGATAGAGTTTTTAGCTCAGGGCACACTCTATCCAGATGTAATAGAAAGCACATCAGTGGTAGGTCCATCTGCAAAGATTAAAACACATCATAATAGAGTAAAGAAAATTCTTAGTTTAATGAAGCAGGGTAGAATAATTGAGCCATTCAGATTTTTATTTAAAGATGAGGTAAGAAAAATAGGCAAAAAAATGGGTGTGCCAGATGAAATAATATGGCGAATGCCTTTTCCTGGCCCAGGTCTTGCGGTAAGAATTCTTGGTGAAATTACACCTGTAAGACTTAAAATTTTACGGGAGGCAGATGCTATTGTTAGAGAAGAGATAAAAAAAAATACTGATATAAGAAAAATATGGCAGGCTTTTGCTGTGCTTTTACCTGTAAAATCTGTTGGTATTATGGGTGATATTAGAACATACAGAAATGTTGTTGCCGTAAGAATTGTAGAAAGCACAGATGGAATGACAGCAGACTGGGTAAAATTAAATCCAAACATTTTGCAAAAGATTTCAAATAGAATAATAAATGAAGTTGATGGTATAAATCGGGTAGTTTATGATATAAGTTCTAAACCCCCTTCAACAATAGAATGGGAATAAGATTTTAAAAAAAATGAAAAATGGGGACGGTGCACAACTTTATTAACTTTATTAATAATTTTTCAATAGAAACTATACTTTATTAACACAAATTATTGTAAAGGAAATTGAGCTTTGCTATAAAAATGGTAAGTCAAAA
>Ga0164318_10002346_pt1 | contig 17516 bp, 16 predicted proteins | sample GuaBasSedimGuay9_FD_113734 | JGI IMG/M metagenome (GOLD analysis project Ga0164318, IMG submission 113734) | Subseafloor sediment microbial communities from Guaymas Basin, Gulf of California, Mexico - Guay9, Core 4571-4, 0-3 cm | ecosystem: Environmental > Aquatic > Marine > Hydrothermal vents...
CAAAACGACGACCAGGAGGACGACGATCTTGATCAGGGGAATCAACAGCAGTTGCAGAATGGGTTCCGGCATGGCTCCCTACCGATCGATCTCGCCCAGAACGATGTCCAGGGTACCGATGACCGCCATCATGTCGGCGACCAGCGATCCCTTGACCATCTGGGGCAGTGCTTGCAGATTGACGAATGACGGCGGCCTGACCCGGCAGCGGTAGGGCGTGGTCCCCTTCTCCGTCGCGACGATGAAGTAGCCCAACTCGCCCTTGGGGCTCTCGACCGAGCCGTAGACCATGCCTTCGGGTGAACGCAGGACCTTGGGCGCCTTGGCCATGATCGGTCCCTCGGGTAGTTTTTCCAGACATTGACGAAGGATACGAATCGACTGGTGCATCTCTTCGATCCGCACCAGATAACGGTCATAGGTGTCGCAGTTGGTTCCGGTCGGAACGTCGAACTCGACCTCGTCATAGCGGTCGTAGGGGAAGACCTTGCGAATATCCCATTCGACGCCGGAACCCCTGAGCGGCGGCCCGGTCAGACCCATGTTGATCGCATCTTCCGGCGAAATGATACCGACGCCGACCGTGCGCTTCTTCCAGATGCGGTTGGTAGTCAGCAGGGTCTCGTACTCGTCAATATGCGACGGGAATGCATCGACAAACTTGGCGCATCGATCCAGCCATCCATCGGGCAGCTCAAAGGGCAGACCGCCGATCTTCATGGTATTGAGGGTCAAGCGGGCGCCGCAGTACTCTTCGAAGAGGTCGAGGATTTCATCACGCTCGCGGAAGGTGTAGAAAAACGGCGTGATCGCACCGATGTCGACCGCGTGAGTTGCAAGCCATACCAGATGGCTGGCAAGGCGTTGCAGTTCAGCCAGGATCATGCGGATGTAGGCGGCCCGTGGTGGAATGGAAATGCCCAGGAGCTTTTCCATCGTGATGCAGAAACCCTGGTTATTGTGTGCCGCGTTGACGTAGTCCAAACGGTCGGTGTGGGGAATGCACGCGGGGAAGGTCATCGTTTCGAACAGCTTCTCGGTCCCGCGGTGAAGGTAGCCGATGATCGGCTTGGCCTCGACGATACGTTCGCCGTCGAGTTTCATCTGCAAGCGCAAGACACCGTGAGTCGCCGGGTGCTGCGGCCCGAAACTGATTTCCATCTCTTCGACGTCAAAAAGGGGACGCTCCGGTCCGTTCATCATGCCCCCTCTCCTTCATCGGTCACAATCGGCCCGCCCCCGGGCGGATAGACGTCCGGGTAAATTGCGGCGCCTGTGTCGATGCCCTCAACCGGAAAGTCCTTGCGCAGCGGGTGGCCGTTGAAGCCCTCCCAAGTCAGAATGCGCTCGAGGCCGGGGTGATTCCCGAAGATCACTCCAAAGAGGTCGTAGATCTCGCGTTCCATCCAGTTGGCGGCGCCCCAGATAGACTCCACCGATTCAATTGTCTGCTGCTCGCCGATGATTGCCCGCAGGCGCAGACGTTTTGAATCGGAATGGCGGTGGAGCCAGTAGATGATGTCGAAACGGCCCTCTTCGCGTTCGGGCCAGTCCACGGCGGTCTGGTCGACCAGGAAGTCGTAGCCGCGTTCATCTTTGAGGAAACGGCAGACGTCGAGGATCTTTTCTGCTTCAACCGTCGCTGTGACGGTGCCGGCGAAAAGGTCGGCGCTGACGACCAAGTCCTCGAGGGCCGCCACATCTTCGTCGTCCATAGCGTCCGAGTGGGCCGGGGGTATGGGTTTTTCTTCCCAGGGATCCTTCGGTGGTGCGTCTTCTGCAGCCTTCTTCGCGGCGGCGGCTTTGGCCTTGGCAGCAGCAATCTTTGCGGCTTTTTCGGCCTCGACGTCGACGACCGGTTCGTCGGTGTTCGGGGTGGGCTTGTCGTCGCTCATCGGCGTCCCCTCATGAAGCCCGCTGGCGGGCGATGGTCTGTCGGTCAATCTTGCGCTGGAGCTGCATCAGGCCGTAGAGCAGTGCTTCAGGCCGAGGCGGGCAACCAGGAATATAGACATCGACCGGGATGATACGATCGACGCCCTGAGTCACTGCATAGGTCTTGTAGGGTCCACCACACATCGCGCAGGAACCCATCGCCAAAACATATTTCGGTTCGGCCATCTGTGCGTAGAGACGCTTGACGATCGGTGCCATCTTCTCGGTCACCGTGCCCGCAACAATCATCATGTCCGCCTGACGCGGAGACCCTCGGAAGACCTCGGCGCCGAATCGGGCCATGTCATACCGCGGATCCAACGTCGCCATCATCTCAATCGCACAGCAGGCGAGCCCGAACTGCATCGGCCATAGCGAAGAACGCCGTGCCCAGTTGAACACCAGATCATAGGATGTCGTCAGGATATTCTTTTCAAAACGATCTTCGATCAGGCCCATTCGAGCGCTCCCCTCCGCCAGTCATATATATATCCGACCAGTAGAATGGCCAGGAAGACCACCATTTCGATAAAACCGAACAGGGCCAACCGTTCAAAGGACACAGCCCACGGAAAGAGAAAAATCGTCTCAACGTCGAAGATGACGAAGAGGACCGCAATCAGGTAGTAGCGAATGGAGAACCGGGTATCGAAGGCCGTCGTCGACGTCTTGACGCCGCACTCGTAGGGTTCAGCCTTGACCGGATCCGGCGCCCCCGCCCGTACGACCTTCGCCATCAACAGGGCGATGATCGGAAACGAGATCGCTACCAGGGTGTAGACCAAAATTGGGACGTAGTGTTCCACAACGCTCCTCCTCCAAGACCGGCACATTCTATAAGGCCGGCTCAACTTGTCAATCTATTCACAAGCTGAAATTGATTCTCGAATCGGTCCGGGACGCGGTAAGATGAGATTGGCGCACGCCGTTACAGAGAATTTGACGGGCGTGGTTGGAGCCGGGGAGGGTCGTATGAGCGAAATCCGAATAGTGTCCTTTTCACAGAAAGAAGAGCCGGTTGACGATTTTTTCACTGTGCCCCAGCGCATCGAAGGGTTGACCGACGGTCAGGCCAAGGCCGAGCAGGCGGGCACACGGGCCCTCCTCGTGCCGACCAACACCTATTTCCGCACCGGTGACAGCAGGGCCTTCGTGGCGTATCGTGACGACAGGCCGGTCGGGCGCCTGTGTGCCTTTCATAATAAAGAGACGGTCGATCTACTTGGCCCCATCGGCCTGGTCGGTCTTTTCACCTGCGAGGACGACAGAACTGCAGCCCGCACCCTGGTCGATGCCGCGGCAGACTGGTGCAAGGCACTCGGGCTCAAGAGCCTTAGGGGACCGATGGCCGGCGACATCTGGCATCGTTGGCGTTTCATGACCGACGGCTTCGACACACCGCCGTTCCCCGGCGAGCCACGCCAACCGAAGTACTACCCTGAGCTGTTCATTGCCTGCGGTTTCAATCGCGTACGGACCTTTTCGACCAAGCGCATCACCGATATCGAGGCGCAGATGGCCCGATTGAAGACCTCGCGTGATCTCAATCGGAAACGCGGCTACACCTTCCGTAACTTCGACACCTCAAACTGGCAGGAGGACATTGAGAGTCTCCACGAGTTGTGCCAACACTCCTTCGCTTCCAACTGGGGCGTAACGCCAATCGCCTTCGAGGAATTTTCAGACATTTACAACCGCTGGCTGACCCGCGTAGGCCCCGGCCAGATTTTGCTGGCATTGGACCCTGAAAAGAAGGTCGTCGGCCTGGGTCTCGCCGTCGCAGCTCCGTCAGACACCCTCAACATCCGGACCCTGGCGGTCCTCCCGGGACAACACGGTTACGGCCTGGGACGGGCAATCGTGGCAGAGCTTTACCAACGGGCACTCGATGCCGGGCAGACAGTCGTCCAGCACTGCCTGATGGGCCCGGACGCCCCACCCCAACGCTGGGACGGAGGCCAGGCCCAGGTCACTCGAGAGTACGCGATGTTTGAGAGAGGAATTGAGTAAGCGAGGAGCGCGTACCGGATTGGCCCCTGGGATTCGCGCTTCGCGCGGTTGATCTACTGGGACCCATTCTCGGAAAAGACGAGGGTCAAGGGTTAGGTTCTCCAGCCAAAGCGAGTCCCAGAACAGCATTGACCGCGCCTGACAGCGCAATGACGACTCCGGCAGGGCCGTCGAGGAAGCCGCGCTTGATGACCAGCGAGTAGACGAAGGCCCACGCGGCCCGGGTCGACAAATTGAGCGCACCCGGAATCTCCCGTCCTGTCCGCACATACTCCGCCGCCTTGAGACGGTGGTAGTCGCCCCTGAAGACCGCCGCCAAATCGTCAAAGCTGTGGTGCGCCATTGCTCCCGGAAGCGTGATGACCGGGCCGGTCGGTATGACCGACTCATGCACCGGCGCCGGACTGAAAGTGTGGCGCCGTCGGTTGAATAGTCGAACAACCGGGTCCGGGACCCAGTGGCCATGACGAATCTCCCGCCTTCCAACGAACGGTCGGCGGCGGATTCTCCAGCACTTCTGAGAATCCTCAGTCTGCCAGTCGATAGCCGCGATGGCTTCAACGGTCTCGTCATCCAGTACCTCGTCCGCATCGATCGACAAGACCCATTCGTGGCGGGCCAGTTCGACAACCCGGCGTTTCTGGGGCCCATAGCCGTCGAATGAGGACTCGTGCCACACCGCCCCAAAAACCCCGGCAATCTCCCGCGTGCGATCGGTTGACCCCGAATCGAGGATCATGACCTCGTCGAAGCCGGCCAGAGGCCGAAGAACGGCCTCCAACCAGCGTTCGGCATTCAGGGTTATCAGAACTGCCGAGACGGGGATGGTCATTATTTCTCGTTTCACAACCCCGTTATACCCGGTCCAGCCGGCGGCATCGACCTGCAAATGCGGTAACCGTGTCCTACGGCTCAAGCACCGGCGGGATGAACACCGGATCTCCCGAACGGTTGTCAACCACCGAGGCATAGGTAAAAAATGCCGCCCCGCCCGTCTGCGTCGTCACGACGACATAGGCGTTGTCGAGATCCTCGTCCGTCATACCCTTGAAGACATTGTTGAACTGGTGGTACTGCCACGGCAAAAGCTCAAACGACAAATTGCCAAGGTAGGTGGTATCACCGTCCAGAAGCACAACATTCATCGTCAGGGTATTCCCAGTTATGTTTACGAATCCCAGATTGGTCCTGAATCCGTATTTCGGCCTGGTCGAATGGGCCAGCTGCACAAGCCGGGCAGCCCTGCCCCAAACCAGGGCCTCCGACTCGAATACGGCCGGAATGTACTGCCCATAGGTCGCATCGCCCGGGTCGTTGAACGTCCGGCTTGTCACGGCAAGCGACCCCTCCGATGCCTCGATTCGCAGGGCGCCGGCACCCTCACCCTGAAACAGACTGGCCAATGCATCCTCAACGCGCCGGCAGGGGGCGCCGGTCAATGGCAGGTCAACCTCAAGGGGTGTTCCGCCCTCGGATCCCAGCCATTGCATGGAGAGCTCCTCCAGATTCTTGGCAGGGTCGAAGATCTCCAGATCCGTCCGCCAGGCCGTATTATTGGCGCCCTGCACATGCGCAGCGGCGACAATCCACAAGGGCTCGGACGACTCCCGGGTCGGCGCCACGAAAACTGGGTCGCCGGAGCGGTTGTCGACCACTGACGCGTAGGCAAACCAGTGAGCATCGGCAGTGTCGCACCCGATGATGGCATAGCCGTCCGCAGTCTGTGGGAAGCCAACCATGGAGAATACGCCGTTGATCTGTGCATGGGACCATGGCGGCACATGGAAGTGGCTGGTGTCCAGATACTGCCCGGATGCCTCATAGATCTCGACGGAAATATCAATTGCAACCGCACTGGCGTTGGCAACCCCCAGATTCGTCCTAAAAGCATCACCCTCCGAAAGCTGAATCAGGGTCGCCCTCTGCCCCGACATCAAGGCCCGATTGACATTGAAACCGGGAATGAACTGCCCATAGGTCCCTTCGGGCGAGGTATTGTAGGTTCTCGAGGAGACCACGAGCGATTGGTCCGACCCGATGAGGATCGCACCGGAAGCCGAGTGGAAACCGAAGGTCTCAAGGACGATGTCCGTAAGCAGAACGGACTCGTCGCCGGGCACGGCAATTTCCACCGCCCGACTCTGGACTCCATCGATCCCGCTCTTCAAGAAGAAGACGTCTGCGGTCACATTATCGTCCCTGAGGTTATGCAGAACGACATCGGTCACCCAGCTGGTTCCTTGTGCGCCTCCGGCATGGGCAGCCGCAGGAATGACCGCCGTCGCAGCGAAGGGATAGTCGACCGGGGGCAACTCACCCTCGGCCGGTTGAATGATCAACGTCCGTGAGGCAGTCGAGGCGCCATTGGAATTCGAGACCTCGAGCCGCACCTCGAACCCGCCGGCCGAGGCGAAGACGTGGGTGGGATTCTGCTCGGAACTGGTGCTCCCATCGTCAGGAAAAGACCACGCCCAGCTGGTTGGATCTCCCGTCGAGAGGTCCTGAAAGGAGACCGTATCGCCCGCCCGTGGATGCTCCGGAGTGGAGGAAAAATCCGCAATGGGGGGATTTCCGGCCTGCCCACAGGCACTGACATCGAAGACGGCAATTCCCGCTGGGCCGTCGGCAAGGACAAATCGCTCCCCTACAAAACCGCCAAACCAGGTTTCGCCCGGGGTTGGCGTCGTACCCAGAACGACCGGGTTGGCCGGATCGCCCAGGTCAATGACGCTCAGGCCCTTAACACCGTTGGTGACGAAGGCCAGGGTGCCGCTGATCACAGCCTGCCGAGCCATGTTGGGAACATCGACGCTCCCAACCTGAACGGGATTTGCGGGATTGGAGACATCGACGACGAAAAGGCCGGAGTAGTAGCCGGATACGACGACGTAGCTGCCCATCGGTGCCGTGTCAATCGCGACCGCGCCAAGGTCGAGTGTCGAAAGGATCTGCGGATTCGAGGGGTTCGAGAGATCGACGGTCAGCAGCCCCGCACTCCCCGCCGCGACGAAGGCGGTCGTGCCCACAATGCTGACTCCATTCGCCGTTCCGGGCGTATCCAGGTTCGCGAGGATTGAGGGAGCTTCCGGATGGGTGATGTCGATGATCTGCAGCCCCGCCGATTGGGCGGCCACCAGGGCAACACTGCCCATTAGAACGATATCCTGCGGATGACCCGGAATTGCCAGGGTCGTCACCAGAAGCAGATTCTCGGGATCCGCCACGTCGACGACCGCGAGGCCCTCGTACTCCATCGCGACATAGACCCGGTTGGAGGCCAGGGCCATCCGACGGGGATACCCCGGGAGGGCCAAAGAACCGACTTCGACCGGACTGGGATCGGCGTCGAGATCGAACACCCGAAGACTCAACCCCATCCAGTCGGCAACCATGGCGTAATCACCAAGCGCCACCACCGATCGCGTTTCGCCTGCACCGCCATACCATCCAACCTCCTGCGGATGGGAGGGGTCGGCCCCGTCGAATCGGGCGACACCCTGGGAGTAGGCGGCAAACCACACGTTCGAGCCATCGGCAACCACATCGACCGGGACGCCCCGGCTGGGCCGGTTGGTCCCCAGGATGACCGGTGCCGCCGGATCCGACACATCGACGGCGAAGATGCCCGTGTAGTCCGCCGCCACCCAGGCGATCGTTCCGACGACCGATACCGCACCGGCAGACCCGGACAACTCGAGAGATCCCAAAACCACAGGGCTTGCGGGATTCGAAACATCGACGATCACCAACCCCAGGTCATGATCCGCGACATAAATCTTTGATCCGTCGACGGTCATTCGGTTGACCTCGCCTCCCGTGGAGAGCAGTGCCACCTCGACCGGATTGGCGGGATCGGAGAGATCAAGCATCCGAATACCAGTTGTTCCCTCTGCGATCGCCGCATACTGACCCAACAGAACGACATCCTGGGCCATGCCTTCGACCTCAAACACGGTCAAACGTTGCGGATCATTCGGAGACGAGACGTCAAAGATCCGGACGTCGTTGCGGTAGTCCGTTACCACTGCAATGTCACCGTTGGAGGCGACGCCGTTGGCACGCACGGGATCGTCGGTGTGAGCCAGGGCCTGCATCAGGGACAGGTCGGAAATATCGACGATGACCAGTCCTCTCTGGTCCGCGGCGACGAAGGCGTGGTTTCCAAAAATGGAGATCTCGAAGATCACGCCACCGAGGTCGATCCGGCCCAGCTCGGCATCGGTCGAAGCCGACACGGCGATCAGCACCGTGCCTGAACCGTAGAAAACAGTCCCTCCCGACTCGACTACAACCCAACTGAGACCCAAGCCCCAACGTGAATCAACCTGGGCACAACTGTCATCGGCCTGGACCACGTTTGGAGCCACCAACAGAACCATCACCACCGAGAACACAATCAATCGAAAACCGCGCATGACAACCTCCTCGGTTACTCTCTCGTTCCCGACCCGGAGAGCCCGGACCGGCCTCTCTCCACCCAAAGCAAGGACCGTGCCTGAAATTTTGCCACAAAAGACCTCATCGTCTCAACCCTGAGACCAGGACGTTTCAGGAATGTGACTCCCCGAACATCTCAATGATCAACCATGTCGCAGCGCTACTGATTCTCCCCACCATGATAACCGACCTGATACCATTCTGCCTCCCTGGCCCCCCGGGCGACAAGGGACGAAAGGACTCGCAACGATGAAAGGCATTATCCTCGCCGGTGGCTCTGGCAGCCGCCTCCACCCCGTCACACGGGTCTTGAGCAAACAACTGCTTCCGGTCTACGACAAACCGATGGTCTACTACCCCCTGAGCCTGCTGATGCACGCAGGTATCCGGGAAGTCCTGGTCATTTCGACCCCTCGCGACCTACCGGCTTTTAAGGACCTTCTGGGCGACGGTTCGCACCTTGGCATGCAATTCGACTACTGCGAGCAACCCAGCCCCGATGGTCTGGCCCAGGCTTTCATCCTGGGAAAGGACTTTATCGACGGACAGCCCTCCTGTCTCGTCCTGGGGGACAACATCCTTCACGGCCATGACCTCGGGGGGATGCTTCGCCGCTGCGCCGCCTTGACCGAAGGAGCAAGGATCTTCGGCTACTACGTGCGGGACCCCGAGCGCTACGGTGTTGTCGAGTTTGATGACGGCGGCCATGCGATCAGTCTCGAGGAGAAACCCGCCAAACCCAAGAGCCACTTCGCGGTTCCCGGCCTCTATTTCTATGGTCCTGATGTATGCGATCTCGCCACAGACCTTGAACCGTCACCCCGTGGCGAGTTGGAGATCACCGACCTCAATCGTATATACCTCGAGCGCAACCAGCTGGATGTCGAGATCCTCGGCCGGGGCTATGCCTGGCTGGATGCGGGAACTCACAAGAGCCTGATCGAAGCCTCGAGCTTTATCCACGCTATCGAAGAACGCCAGGGCCTCAAGGTCGGCTGCCTGGAGGAGATCGCCTGGCGCTCCGGCTGGATTGACGATGATCAACTGGGCGAATTGGCGACCGCTGCCGGCAAGTCCTCCTACGGCGAATACCTCAGGGAACTGCTGCCCCGGGAAAGTAATTCGCGATGAAGGTCCTGCCGACCTCGCTGCCCGGGGTCTTTCTGATCGAACCGACGGTCTTCGGCGACCACCGCGGCTTCTTCATGGAGAGCTACAGCCAAAGATCCTTCGCCGAACACGGCCTGGACCGCGATTGGGTGCAGGACAACCACTCACGCTCGAGCCGTGGAGTCCTCCGCGGTCTCCACTATCAACTGGGCCGGCCCCAGGCCAAATTGGTCAGAGCTGTCCTAGGATCGGTCTTCGACGTCGTGGTCGATGTTCGTCACGGCAGTCCCACTTTCGGTCAATGGTATGGCGCCGAGCTGTCGGCGAAGAATCAGCGACAGCTCTTCGCCCCTCGCGGTATGGCCCATGGGTTCGTCGTGCTCTCCGACGTCGCCGAATTCCTTTACAAGGTCGACGACTTCCACGCACCCGAAGAAGAACGCTCAGTTGCCTGGAACGACCCAGGAATCGGAATCAAGTGGCCCCTCCCGGAGGGCATCGATCCGATCTTGAGCCCCAAAGACACCGACTGTCCACAGCTTGCCGAAATGCCGGCAGACCAACTGCCGGTCTATCGAGCAGATCCCGATCGTCGGGAGGTCTGAGATGTCGGCTGAGCCTTCAGCGAAATTGAACACAGAGACACAGAGGGTAACCTCCGAGGTGGCTCCGGCGTTCGCCCACCCGCTACGCGGGCCACTTCAGGCCAGCCCATCGCCATGGACACAGGGCGTCCCCATCGACGTGCATCCCTTCAGAACGCGGGCTGTGCCCGCTTGGGCGAACCATGCCGCCGAACTCTCCACACGGTCTGCGTCCGAGCCCGGCTGCACGCGAAGCGTGCCGAGGCAGAAGGGAAACGAGAGACAAGAGTGTGCTCTTGGAAATCGTTTCCCTTCTTGCCGAGAGAGGACGAAGTCCTCGCGTGCCGGGCTCAGACACTCGGGATCGCCGGTCCCACCCTCCGTGCTCCTCTGTGTTCTCTGTGTCTCTGTGGTGAATTGTCCCCCCTGCTCAACCATCAGCAACTCGTTGAAGCCGACGCTTCGCGCCATCCAGGAGATTTTCAATGACCTCTCAACACACCCCAAAATCCGTTCTGGTGACCGGCGGCGCCGGTTTCATCGGCTGCAATTTCATTCGCCACCTCCTGGCTACTGATGCGGTCGTGAAGGTTGTCAATCTCGATGCCCTGACCTATGCGGGGCACCGTGGGAGCCTGCGAGACGTCGAGAATGCTCACCCAGAGCGCTACGCATTCCGACACGGGGACATCAGGGATCGTGCGACTGTACGAGACATATTTGCCGATCACAAGATCGACACCGTCGTGCACTTCGCCGCGGAAAGCCACGTTGATCGCTCGATCGACGGCCCTCTGGACTTCGTCGAAACTAATATCAACGGCACGGCCACCCTGCTCGAGGCCGCCCGCTCCCACTGGGCCGATCGCTCGGACTGCCGCTTTCACCACGTCAGCACCGACGAGGTCTACGGCTCCCTCGGTTCGGAGGGCTTCTTCACCGAGGACACCCCCTACGACCCCTCCAGCCCGTACTCGGCATCCAAGGCGGCATCTGACCATCTTGTCCGCGCCTGGCACCGCACCTTCGGCCTGCCCATGACCCTCTCCAACTGCTCCAACAACTACGGTCCCTACCAGTTCCCGGAGAAATTGATCCCTCTGATGATCGGTAACGCCGTTGCCCGTAAACCTTTACCCGTCTACGGCGATGGCTCCAACGTCCGCGATTGGCTCTTCGTTCTGGACCACTGCACCGCCATCGACGCCGTCATCCGCGGCGGACAACTGGGCCGTACCTACAACATCGGCGGCCATAACGAGATGGCCAATATCGATGTCGTACACCTGCTCTGTGACCTCGTCGACGAGCTCCTGCCCGGGCAGGCCTCAAGGCGGGAGCTGATCACCTTCGTCACCGACCGCCCGGGCCATGATCAGCGCTATGCGATCGATGCCTCACGAATGTCCGACGAACTGGGGTGGAACCCGTCGGTGACCTTTGCCGAAGGCCTGCGCGCGTCAGTTCGATGGTATCTGGACAACGAGGCCTGGTGTGCCGAGGTGACCGGGGATCAGTACGACGGGGAGCGTTTGGGGTTGAAGTAGGCGGGAGAATCTGCCACGGTCGCTGATTCTGTCGCTGTCGCCGACGTGGTCGCTGATCAACCGGCAAGGCCGATACCGGTGTCAAACCCCGAGAGCGCCCAATCCCCTCAAACGGTGCGTGCCCCGGTCGCAGTCGCAGGCAGCGGCCTAACCCGCTTCCTACCGGCTGGCACTTATCCTCGACACGTCGAATTGTAATTACAGTGTATACTTGACCTGCCGAACAAGGAGTGATCATGACGATTGAAGCGCGGTTGATCAAGATCGGAAACAGCAGGGGAATTAGGCTTCCGAAGGCGATTATCAATCGCTACGGGCTTGGGGACACGGTCCTTTTGGAAGAACGGCCGGACGGCATTCTGATACATACCGATGAGCAAGGAATGTTGAGCTGGGAGGAGACCTACAAGGCGATGGCCTCAAGCGACGAAGATTGGTCGGATTGGACCGAACTCCCTGATGAAGAGAATCTCTGATGTCGGTCAGTCGCTATGACATTTTCCTGGCAAATCTGGATCCGACCATCGGATCGGAGATCAACAAGACCCGACCTGTCGTAGTCATCAGCGATGACCTGCTCAATCAGCACCTCAAAACCGTGGTTGCCTGTCCTTTGACCACAAGCCTTCATCCCTCCTGGCGCTCCCGTATTCAAACTCTCTGTGCTGGGCAGGAGGCCGAGATTGCGGTTGACCAGATTCGGGCAATCTCAAAGCTGCGTTTGATCAAACGACTGGACCGGCTCTCTGCAGCCACTGCAGCCGAGCTCCGAAGGGTTATCACTGAGATGTACGGAGGGTAATCGAGAACAAGACCCTCCACGACCACAGGAGAAAATATTGAAAATACTGGCCTTGATGATCTCCCTCTTCGTCGCCCTCGAACACCTGGGCTTTCTCTACCTCGAGATGTTCCTGTGGACAAAAACTGCGGGACAAAAAATCTTCGGAAATTCTCGGGAAGATGCCGAAAAAACCAAGGTTCTGGCGGCCAACCAGGGCCTGTATAACGGCTTCATTGCTGCCGGCCTGATCTGGGGGCTTGTGCATCCGGTGTCACAGGTCGGATATCAGATACAACTCTTCTTTCTGGCCTGCGTGATGATCGCAGGAATCTACGGCGGCATCACCGCCAGGAAGTCCATTCTTCTGATTCAGGGGCTCCCGGCTCTCATCGGGGCGATTCTGGTCACATTTCTCATGACTTCTGCCTGACGAAATCCAATGGACTATGACGAGCAGTACTCTGAGGTCGAGGCGCTTTTCGGCACATCGCCGGAGCGTTCTCTCGAACGTTTCTCGGGCCGACTGAAGCGCGGCTCGACGGTGTTGGATATCGGCGCCGGCCAGGGACGCAACGCCCTGTTCCTGGCGAGGCGAGGCATCACCGTGCATGCGCTGGAGCCGTCCGGCGTCGCTGCCGCCGAACTGGTTCGGACAGCTGAGGCAGAGGCATTGAACATCGAGGTTTTCCCCACAACCTTCGAGTCGTTCGCACCTCCCGTCGAAACCTATGCCGGAATCTTGATCTTCGGACTGATGCCGGATCTCGGAAGGGACGCCATCCACACCCTGGTTGTGAAGATCGACCGATGGGGCGACCCGGGAACCTTGGTCTGGTTGACCGGCTTCACTACCGAAGACCCCGCGTATCCCTACCATCGGACATCATGGACCACCGTCGGCCCGAACTCGTTTCTCAGTCCCGCGGGCCGGATCCGGACTTATCTCGAACCTGGAGAGATCCTGCACCTGTTTGAAGAACTCTCGCCTCTCCACCACTGGGAGGGTCAGGGACCCGAACACCGCCACGGTAACGGCCCTATAGAACACCACGGTCTATTCGAGGTCGTATTGCGCAAGGCTCCGGCAGAGGGTCCCGCGCGCCGCCCCGGACCCTGAATCTGTCGCTGCCAACTGTCGCTGAGGGCGCATCGTCCCTATTGATGACCAATCATCCTCTGGGATTAATCAGAGGCCAGACCATGCCCCAGATTCAAACACTCACCTCAAGAAAAACGGGGGCCCGAAGGCCCCCCAGAAATCACTGAAGCCAACCTCACTGGCAGGTCAGTTTCCTCGGATGGCAACGGCCCGAACAGCACTCACTGCCGATCGAGCAGGCGTCACCCCTGGGCAGGCAGGAACCGCCACCGCAGTCTTCGTCGACGGTGCCGTCGCAGTTGTTATCGATGTCGTCGGTACATATTTCGTCCAAACCCGGATTGGCCCAGAACTCGTTGTCGTCGCAGTCGTCGCCACCGCAGGCCTCGGAGATATAACCGTCTTCGTCGAGGTCGTCGGTGCAGCCCGATCCACCACCACCGAGGTAGGGCGCCACCTCGGGATAGTAGGCGGCGAAGGCGCCGTCGACGGTGCTGTTGCTGTTTGAGTCACAGACGTCACCAAGGTTGTAGCCGCAGGCGCCCGACAATTGTCCGACGACCTTGCTTTGGGAATTGAGCACGGGAGACCCACTGGACCCACCTTCGGTGGCCCCTTTGCTGTCCTTGCTGTAGATCCAGCTACCGCGGGGCCAGGACGAGCAAGTCCCAGCGGAGGGATCCACATCATGCTCAGAATAGGCCTGCGGGGCGCCCTGTGGATGACTGACCCGATTGAGGGCGTATCCGTTGCTGTAGGCAACTTCTTCCGTCGTCCAGCCGAGGAATGACGATCCACCCGGGGCCGATCCACTGAGTTGCAGAAGACTGTAATCGCCGGTCTTGTTGGTCTTGACGATGCTCGCACCCACGGTGTGGCTGGCGGCAGGCCCGGAACAGTTGCTGGAACCAGTGTAGAAGAAATAGGTTTCGACCGACGATGCCACCTTGCCGCGGCTCACACAGTGGTTGGCCGTCAAAAAGTATGGAGTCCCAGTATGTCCCTCGTCGGCGATCAGGCCGCCGGTGCACATGTAGATGTATGGCCGCTGCACGAAGGTATAGTGCGCGATCGAAGTATCAGTGCCCGAATTAGCGATCACACAATCCGCGTTGTAGCCGCAGAAACTCTTTTCGTTTGAACGCTGCCGGTACTGGGCATAATGAAAGCCGGAGCCCAAATACCCGACATCGGCGATCGTAAAGAAGGTCCGGGCAACGTTTGCGGAAGTCCGGACCTGGAGCAGCATGGTGTCGCCGGTGATCGTATGTGACCAGAAATCACCGGTGCCCAGAAGACCGCGACCGGTGTAGGGACCGAAGGCCTCTCCACTGTCGTTGTAAATGTAGAGTTCGGCGCCCTCGGGAAGATCCACATCGCTGAAGTGCACCCTCAGGGCCGCCGCGCCATCGGCATGAACCGCTCCCGTCCAGATATGGACCTTTTCGGTATTCATGCTCGTCAGCCCGACTGTCGGCGCCTCGAGATCGACCAATACACCAACCGGCTTGGCGACACCGACCAGAAGCTTCGACCTTGCCTGCAGTCCTTCAGCCTGGGGCTGCATGGCCGCCAGATCTTCGGCAGTGAGGGTGACGGACACCGGCATCTGCAAAGCCTTGACCGCCTGCTCGGAGACCAGCCAGGCACTGAGCTCGGCCTGCTGTTGCTCGGCCGCTTCGGCGTCATAGACTCCCCCCGCTAGATAGCCGTCGACTTCGATCGCCGCCACCGGAACCGTGGCCATCACGGCAATCAACAGACAACACACCACGACACAACTTCTCTTCATGACCCCTCCTTGAAGAAATGGCCCGCCTTCCGGGCATGGAAAAAAGAATTTTGACACGATGATCAAGAACCTATGACCTGAGTATAAGAATGCGAACGGCTCTGTCAAGCTCAAAACCAAAAATACAAAAAAGTCCGGAAGATGAGATACGATAGATATCCAAAGCCTGTTCGTACCGTGCTTCTGCACGTTTTTGTCTGGAATTCAGGGGGAAAACCCGCCGGGGAAAGGCGATGATCCCGGGGGTTTCCCACCAACCGGAGGTGAACATGGCTGGAATCGTAGGCTACGGAGCGTTTATCCCGCGCAAGAGGATCACGGCGGAGGAGATCGCACGCCAATGGGGCAAAGACCCCGAAACCATCCGCAAGGGACTGCTGCTTGAGGAGAAATCAGTCCCGGGAATCGACGAGGATACGATCACGATCTCGGTGGAGGCCGGCGCGGACGCCATCAGCCGCGCCGGTATCGATCCTTCGAAAATTGGAGCCCTCTACATCGGCTCCGAATCTCATCCCTACGCGGTCAAGCCCAGCGGCACGATCGTGATCGATGCCCTGGGAATCGGACCGGAGGTGCATGTCGCCGATTTCGAGTTTGCCTGCAAGGCCGGCTCGGAAGCGATGTTCGTCTCCCTCGGCCTGGTTGAAAGCGGGCGAGTGGAGTATGCGATGGGCATCGGCGCCGATACCTCGCAGGGCGCGGCCAACGACGCCCTGGAGTTCTCAGCCTCGGCGGGCGGCGCCGCCTTCATCTTCGGCAAGGAGAATCTCCTGGTCGATGTTCTGGAAACCTATAGTTTCACTTCGGACACGCCAGATTTCTGGCGCCGGGAAGGCCAATTCTACCCCCGCCACGGCGGGCGCTTCACCGGAGAACCCGCGTACTTCAAGCATGTCTTTGGCGCCAGCCGGGCGATTCTGGAAAAGACGGGATTGAAGCCTTCGGACTTCCGCCATGCGGTCTTCCACATGCCCAATGGAAAATTTCCGCAGCAGGCGGGGAAGAAGCTGGGATTCACGGAGAAACAGATGGAGGTCGGATGGATCGTCCCCACCATGGGCAACACCTACTCGGGGTCCTCACCCACCGGGTTGGCGGCAATCCTGGATATCGCCGAGCCGGACGACTTGATTTTCATGACGTCCTTCGGTTCGGGCGCCGGCAGCGACAGCTTCGTCTTCAAGGCCACCGAACTTCTGCCCGAACGGCAAGATTTGGGGCGTACGGTCCGTTCGATGCTCGACGGACCGAAGCACTACGTCACCTATGGGCAGTACGCCAAGCTGCGTGACAAGATCATCGTCAACGAATGAGAGACCTCAGATGAACAATCCTCGCCGGCGATCTACCGCAAATCTCATCCGGCAGAATCACTCATCTCAGGTCAAGGGAGAAAACTATGCGTGAAGTAGCAATTGTCGCAGCCGCCATGACCCCCTTCGGCGAACTGTGGGACCGGAGCCTCCGGCAACTCTTTGCCGAGGCGGCGTTAGACGTGATCAAGAAGGCAGGAGTGGATCATCTGGACTCAATCTACGTCGGCAATATGTCCGGCGGCTGTTTCGTGGGGCAGGAACACCTCGGGCCTCTGATGGCCGATCAGATCGGTATGGCCGGAGTCCCTTCGACCCGCATCGAGTCCGCTTGTGCTTCAGGAGGCATCGCACTTCGAACGGCCTATTTCGAAGTTGCCTCGGGCGCCAGCGATCTGGTCTTGGCCTCCGGCGTCGAAAAGATGAACGACGGCGCCGATGTCACCAATGTATTGGCCACCGCTGCCGATCAGGAACTGGAGGTCTACCACGGCATTACCTTCCCCGGCCTCTACGCCATGATCGCGCGAGCGCACATGGAGGCCTACGGCACCACCTTGGAAGACTTGAGCTGGGTCTCGGTCAAGAACCACCGTCATGGCGCCCTCAACCCGAAGGCTCAGTTTCCCCACGAATTCACCCTCGAACAGGTAATGAACTCGACTCCGGTCGCAGATCCCTTGCGCCTGCTGCACTGTTCCCCCGTCAGCGACGGTGCGGCTGCGGTTCTATTGTGCCCCCTGGATCAGGCGAAAAAATACACCGATCAGCCGATCAAGATCCTCGGGACGGGCCAGGCAACCTCGCCGATGGCCCTCGCCGACCGCAAGGACCCCGCCTTTTTGGACTCCGTTCAGCTCTCGGCCGAACGCGCCTATTCGATGGCGGACGTCGGTCCCGGC
>Ga0164318_10002347_pt1 | contig 17515 bp, 10 predicted proteins | sample GuaBasSedimGuay9_FD_113734 | JGI IMG/M metagenome (GOLD analysis project Ga0164318, IMG submission 113734) | Subseafloor sediment microbial communities from Guaymas Basin, Gulf of California, Mexico - Guay9, Core 4571-4, 0-3 cm | ecosystem: Environmental > Aquatic > Marine > Hydrothermal vents...
AAGGCGAGAATGTGGGTAGCAATCCGGTCAAGAAACCAACGGTCATGACTGATCACCACGGCACAGCCACCAAAGTTTTCCAGCCCCTCTTCCAGAGCGCGCAGCGTGTTTACATCGAGATCGTTGGTCGGCTCATCAAGGAGCAGCACGTTGGCCTCTTCACGGAGCATTTTCGCCAGATGGACCCGATTCCGCTCGCCCCCGGAAAGGACCCCGACCTTTTTTTGCTGGTCACTACCAGAGAAATTGAAACGGGCAACGTAGGCCCGTGAATTGACCGACTGCCCGCCAATTTGCAATGTATCCTGCCCGCCGGTCACCTCTTCCCAGATGGTTTTATCGCTATTCAGTTCACGCCCTTGATCGACGTAACCAAGCTGAACCGTTTCCCCCACTTTAAAGTCGCCGCTATCGGCCTGTTCTTTACCAGTGATCATATTGAATAATGTCGATTTGCCCGCACCGTTTGGCCCGATGACTCCGACAATCCCACCGGCCGGAAGGTTGAAGCTGAGGTTGTCAATCAATAGTCGGTCAGCGAACCCTTTGCTGATCTCCTTGGCTTCAACAACGATTCCACCTAAACGGGGACCCGGTGGGATGTAAAGTTCCAGAGTTTTTTCTTTTTCCAGTCCGGCATTTCCGAGCAGTAGTTCGTAAGATTTGATTCGTGACTGCGATTTTGCGTGGCGTCCCTTGGGGGACATGCGGATCCACTCCAGCTCACGCTGCAATGTCTGCTGCCGTTTGCTTTCTGATTTTTCTTCTTTTCTCAGCCGTTCCTGCTTCTGCTCCAGCCAGCTCGAATAGTTTCCTTTCCACGGAATTCCGTGGCCGCGGTCGAGTTCAAGGATCCAACCGGCAACGTTATCGAGAAAATATCGATCGTGGGTGACGGCAATGACGGTGCCGGGATAACGCTGCAGGTGCTGTTCCAGCCAGGCTACGGTTTCTGCATCGAGATGGTTGGTCGGCTCATCGAGGAGGAGAATGTCGGGTTTTTGGAGGAGTAACCGACATAGGGCAACCCGCCGTTTTTCACCGCCGGAGAGAATGTTGATCCGGGTTTCCGGTGGCGGGCAGCGTAACGCTTCTTCAGCAAGTTCCAGTCGGGAGTCAAGCTCCCAGGCATCGGCAGCATCAAGCTTGTCCTGCACCTCGGCCTGTCGGGCGAGGAGTTCGTCCATATCACAGTCGGGATCAGCAAAGGCATTGTTAATCTCTTCAAACTCTACCAGCAGGTCGACGATCTCCTGAACCCCCTCTTGGACCACTTCCCGGACAGTTTTTTCCCCATCCAGCTGCGGTTCCTGTTCCAGATAGCCAACACTGTAGCCGTCTGATAAAGCCGCTTCTCCGTTAAATTCTTTATCAACCCCTGCCATGATCCGCAGCAGTGTCGATTTTCCTGAGCCGTTCAACCCCAGTACCCCGATCTTTGCGCCATAAAAGTAGGAGAGGGAGATATCCTTGATGATCGGCTGTTTGTTATAACTTTTACTGACCCGCATCATCGAATAGATGATTTTTTTTGTATCTTCACTCATACATTATCCTTTTAAAATTCAATATTAAATCGGTTCAGGGGGAGGATTTGATTTTGTCCACGTTGATAAGGATCACATCTTATCGGTTGGCGACTGTATAGCGTCAGGGTGATCAGTGTTGCTAGTGGGTTGTTCCTGCGTGATTGGTGCATCGTTACTGTTATCGGTTTCAGCGCTTTTATCCACATCGCTGAGAATCTGGAGAAAACTGTAAGTGAGTTGGGGGTGGAGGACACTCCCGGCAAGATCAAGCATGATCGAGATAATCTGATCTGTATCCAGGGATTTTTCATAGGTTCGATGAGTTCGCATGGCATCGTAGGTATCTGAAATTGCAGTCATATAGGAACAGATATGTGGTTGCCAGGGGCGTTTTTGTTGTGGGTAGCCGGTATTGTCATAGCGCATATGGTGCTCATAGGCTGTCACAACGGCCAATCGTGGAACTCCGGGAGAGTTGAGCAGATATTCAGCCCCCATGCGCGGGTGCTGTTGCATGATTTGCCATTCTTCTTCATTCAGTTTAGCAGGTTTGCCAAGGATATCGGGGGAGATAAACATCTTACCAACATCGTGCAACATGGCGGCAATGCCAATGTCGTTAAGCAGTTGCCCTTCAATTCCCAGGACTTTTGCCTGGGCCAGATTGAGCATGCAGATATTGGTTGAATGGGTGTAGGTATATTCATCCATCGAGCGCAGCGGGGCAAGGGCCAGGAAGGCATCGCTTTGGGTGTTAAATACGTCAACAAAGCCGTTAACAATGTTATTGATTCCCGACATCTCCAGTTTTTTCTTTTTCCGGATGGTCTGGTAGATCTCCATGAATTGATCGGCTTCACAATCGGCAATCCCTGCCAGATTCAATCCACTGAGTTGCGCGGTACTCTGATCTTTGTAGCGTATCTCCACCTGTCCAAAGTGGATATTTTCACTCCCCTTAATCTCTATCTGTCTATCTGGTGCTTTGCTGAAAATATTAATCAGGTTGAGGAGCTCTTCGGCACCGACATCAGGTTCTATCTGTAGGTGGCTGATGCCGTTTTTGGTCATTGCTCCCAGGAACCTCTCAATCGCCAGGTTTTCTGCAATCGGCTCATTGGCGAAGATCAGCCGTTCATCAACAACTTTGAGGGTAATGTCGCCATAGATATTAGACAGGAGTCGAAGCTCATTTAAGGCTCGCTTGTTCAAGCGTAAAACCAGACGATGTTCCGGGTGGTATAAGGCAACATTTGCTGCCGCAGTCGTCACCAGTCTGATGAACTTTTGCAGGTGTTCATCTTGCTGTTTGATCATTGTCTCCCCCTTAAAAACTCCCGCCGTTGTTCCATTGCCAGTTCGACCTGTTGTTTGTATTTGCCGTTTGCCAGTTCCTTCAGTAGCTTTTTAGCCGAGGTGCCGGGGAAAAAAAACAGGTTCTGGATGATTTCTACCTGTAGTTGCTTGACCCGACGTGAAACCAGGAGCCCTTGTTTTTGTAGTATCCGCCGTAAGACTGGTAAACTATCCTTGTTGCCGATTCGGGTCAGGGTCTTAACCGCCTCTGTTCTTAACTCCAGATCAATATCGCTCTCTATTGGCTCCCCAAGCTGTTTATGGAGAATAGAAAGTACGTTTGGGTCCCGACTGAGATCAGCTATCTGAATGGCCGCAGACTGAGCTTCGGGGTCTTCACTGTTTAACTCATTCAATAGCTGTCGGTTGGCTGTGGCAGGGTTACAGGAAAACAGGATGCGTGTCACTTCAAGGCGTACCCTCGGGTGGGGGTGTGCGATAAGCTTATGGATTGCTTTCAGGTTTTTAGGATCCAGATCCTTTCCCAGGATAACCAGAAGGTTGCGTACCAGCTCCCAACGCTCATCATCAAGGGATTCTATAATCATCTGTTGCGCATCGCCACCAATTTTTTCCAGAATCTCTATCCAGAGCTGTTGTTCGGACTCGGTTGGAGCCAATCCCAGATATTCAATAACCGGTTCGCAGTAAGGCTCCCCGATAGAAATAATGTAGTCGGCAATCTCTTGATATTTTTCCTCGCCCCAAAGATCAATCCCATCCAATACCTCTGACATAAAGGTTGGCTGAGCCTGGCTGGAAAGAACTTTCTCGTTGAGAATGTCAATAGCGGATTTTCCGCTGTAAAGACATTTAGACCAGTTAGTGTGAATCTTCCGCAAGTTAACGAAATCGCCGACATCCAAAAAAAAGCGGGAAAGCTCAAGCAGATTTTGCTCTATAGCTTTCTCCTGCTCAGGCTCAAGTTGGTCATGGATCAGATCAAAGATAATCGCTGTACAGTTTTTTTCGGCTGAGTCACCTTCAATCAGCTCTTTCAATTTTTGTTTTTCTTCCTCAGGGATGGTGCCAGTGAATTTGTCACTGAGGATGCTGTGCAGTGCTGATTGATAATTATCCGGCATATACATATCTTGCCGCTCTTCACTGAATAATACGTCCAGTCGGGCACGAACCACATCGGTTGAAAGGGCTTCAGACTTAACTTTTAGACTGCCCTGCAACTCCTGCTGAAACTCCTGAGTCTGAGAGTTTGCCAGGTTGTTGATCAGACCAAACATTCGTGATGACAGTTTCAGAGAGTGCTGATCTTCTCCGGCAATAGTGTTCTGGATCAGGTGGCGGGGGATTTTTTTCAATGCCGCTGGTGCTTTATCCCGATGCTGATCAAGGGTTTGAAATGCACTGCTGAGAAATTTCTGCTGGGCTTCGGCGGAGAGATGTTCCAACAGCTGGGCGAGCTTTTTGTCACTGTCAGATGGCGATTGAGGGGACTCCTTCTGCAGGATACTGTTTTCAATAAACAGGCTTACAGAACGAGAGGACTGTTCACGTTCAGCCTGACTGCCAACGAGCTTTTGATTGAAAATATCAGCAACAGTTCCAACGTCAAAGGGTGAATCCTGATCACCGAAGTCGAGGATGCCACTGTGCAGTCCATGAAGAAACCCTTCCCACAGTTGATCTGCTGATGTCGCTTTGTTTTCAGTAGGGTTCAGACTGGCCTGAAAGGCATCATAATCAATGGGAATCACCGAAATATGTTCAATCCTCTGTTGTTCGAGTGATTTATCAAATTTTCCAAATGATTCTGTGGTGTTCTGATCTTGACGGAGCAGCTGGTTGAAGCGGATCAGTTCTGCAGCTTGCAACCCCCGCCGGAAGCTGATTGATGCAATTCCAAGAGTTGAAAAAAAATTGGCAAATTCCTGATTGGTCGGATCGTCTTTATTGAGCCAGACCTGTCCAAAATAGAGGGCATCGGGGGAGATACCTATAGTGATGACGGGATCGGAGAGAAATAGCTCTTCCAGAACTTCCAGAGTCCGTTTGACACTGGTTTCAATTTGCGGATGCCCGGGGGGATAAAGTGCCAGCTGTCGCCGGGCAATGTTTAATTCGTGCAGAAACGTGGCCAGCAGAGGACTGTCCGGACCCAGAGTCGAATTGTCGGTTATTTCCTGTTTCACAAAATCCCCAAAAATATTTTGCAGAATAAAAGATTGGTAGAGTATAGCAGATTTTGCCCCTCTTTTGTCGATTGATAAAGGATTAATCTTAACAGCCATCTGTTGCATTCATCCTCCTTTGATGTTAAGTTTCGCGACGTGAAAAATATAATATCTCAGCGAATATCTGCGTATGAGCCCCAGCACACATTTTGATGTTGCTGATGCGGCTCTGGCCGCTCAATTGTTCGGTCAGCAGAATAAGCATCTTAAACTGATAGAAAAAAAACTCGGCATCCGCCTTGGCAGCCAGGGGACCGTGATTCACCTCTCTGGTGACCCGGCTCAAGTTCATGTCGGTTACCGCCTGCTTGAGGAACTACGCCTCTTGATGCAGGAGGGACTGCCGATTTATCCCACCGATATTGATTACGCGATCCGAATTCTCTCTTCTGACTCCACAATTTCCCTGAAAGATATCTTTTGTGACACGGTTTTTATCTCGGCTCGCAATAAATTAATTACGCCCAAAAGCCTGGCACAGAAAAATTATATTGATAATATCAGAGAGAACCATGTGGTTTTTGGGGTTGGTCCTGCGGGAACCGGAAAGACTTATCTGGCGATGGCGATGGGGGTTGCCGCTTTGATGCGCAAAGAGGTCAGCCGGATCATGCTGGTTCGTCCTGCGGTAGAGGCGGGTGAAAAACTCGGTTTTCTTCCCGGAGATCTGGCCGAAAAGGTCAATCCTTATCTGCGTCCTCTCTATGATGCCCTCTATGATATGCTGGATCTGAAAAAAGCTCAGGAACTTCTGGAAACCAATGTCGTTGAGGTTGCTCCATTGGCTTTTATGCGAGGTCGAACTTTGAACGATGCTTTTGTTATTCTGGATGAAGCACAAAATACGACAGCTGAGCAGATGAAAATGTTTTTGACCCGGCTTGGTTTTGGTAGCAAGGCGGTGATTACCGGTGATGTGACCCAGATTGATTTACCCCGCGGTCAGCAATCCGGATTATTGCAAGCGGTAGAAATTTTGAGCGGTGTCGAAGATATTGCATTCACCCATTTTAGTGATGTGGATGTGGTTCGCCATCCGATCGTTCAGGCGATTGTGCGAGCCTATCAGCGGGCAGATCAATCCCATGATGAAGCGAGTCGCGCTGCAAATAGTGGCGCTGCTGTTGAGGATTTATGACCAAAGAAGAAAAAGATAAATTGTCGTTGGGACGTACTGCTATTTTTAAAGGTGGAGTGCAGGGTTTACGTAACCAACGCCAACCCCGGCTGGGGGGGTGGCTGCTGTTGCTGGTGGCGACCTTATTGACTCTGGTGATTGTCCCCAAAGGGGGGTTGATTCCCGATTATTATGCTCCGGGAGATATTGCGACCCGTGATATCAAGTCGCCCCGGGATCTGTTGGCAGAAGATATCCCGTTGACTCAGACAAAACGTGATGAGGCTGCCAGCGCTTCTCCCCTTATCTATGATCTGGATGTAACCTCCGGGAGTCATGCGATTAACCGGATTCGTCAGGGTCTTGGTTTGTTATTGCTGCAACAGAACGATGAAAAACCGGTACCAGCGGAAGATCTGCTGTTGCAATTGGAAACTGATTTCGGGGTCCCTTTAACCGATGAGGAGTTCAGGCCGTTACTCAATCTGGCTCTCAATCAGAATATTGCTGTTTTAACCGGAGATCTTCTTGCTCCCATTTTTACCCGACCGATCGTCGCTAACGTCCAAGCCTTTGAGGCTGATCGAAACAAGGGTATTCTGGCTCTTGATCGGAGTGGAAAAGAGGAGATAGGCCCGCAACGATTAGAAGCAACAATTGGACTGAAAGATGCTTTGCTGAAAGCAAAAGCTCAGTTGGAACTGATTCCGGGAGCCACTAAAATTCAGCGGCAAACCTTGTTGAAATTAGTTCAGCAGCAGTTACGTCCAAGTCTGGTATTTAACCAGGAAGAGACGGAACTGCGCCGTCTGGCTGCACGAGAGCAGATCGCCCCGGTTCTGTTTCAGGTCAAAAAAGGGGAGATGGTGGTTCGAGAGGGGGAGCGGGTCACTGCTGATCAGATCCTCAAACTGCAGGCAATTCGAACCTCGGGTCGTGATAGTCACAGCCTCCAGATGGCAGCAGGGCTATTGATCTGCTCATTGCTGCTGCTCTATGTTGGTTTTTATTTTGCCCAAAATAATATCAGTAAAGTTCATCCCGATTCTCGCGATTTACTGTTTCTTGCTACAGTATTTATCTCTCTGTTTATCCTGATAAAGCTATCAATTTTCATTGCTGTCGGGTTGGGGAATAGTTTTGGTTACATTGATTCCACGACTTACCTCTACGCCATCCCTTTTGCCCTGGGTGCCATGCTGGTCCGGATTGTCCTCAATTCTGAAACGGCATTCATGTTTGCGGTCTGCTGTGCGGTGCTGGTTGGAATCTTATTTGGCAACAGCCTGTTGATGACCCTTTATGTTCTGATCGGTAGCCTGGTCGGGGCCCATGGGGTTCGTCATTGTCAACAGCGCACCTCCCTCTACCGGGCTGGTTTATGGGTTGGACTGACCAATATGGCTCTGCTGATCGGGATCCATCTCCTGAGTGGCCATAATTTTGAATTACAGCTGCTCTGGAAACTTGGCTTTGGTTTTTTGGGTGGCTTAGCCTGTGCAATTTTTGTTAATGGGATCGTCCCATTGGTTGAGTCATTTTTTAAATATACGACCGACATTAAATTGCTGGAACTGGCTAACATGAATGCACCGATTTTACGTCAACTGATGATAGAAGCTCCGGGGACCTATCACCACTCTATTCTGGTGGGAAATCTGGCAGAAGCTGCTGCTGAATCAATCAATGCCAACCCATTGTTGACCCGTGTGGCTGCTTATTATCATGATATCGGGAAAATCAAAAAGCCCCTTTACTTTATTGAAAATTCGGGGGGGCAACGGAATAAACATGATAAATTAGCCCCATCAATGAGCGCTTTGATCCTGACATCTCATGTCAAGGATGGTGTCGATCTGGCTCGAGAACACAAATTGGGGGCAAAACTGGTTGATATTATTCAGCAGCATCATGGCACGACCCTGATAAAATTTTTCTATGATCGGGCAAAAAATCAGGCCGATCCCGGAATGCAACAAATTGATGAGCGTGATTACCGTTACCATGGTCCCAAGCCACAGACCCGTGAAGCGGCTTTGATCCTGTTGGCAGATGCGGTTGAAGCGGCCAGCCGGACCTTGACTGATCCAACCCCGGCACGAATTCAGGGGATGGTAAAAAAATTGATCAACAATGTTTTTATTGATGGTCAACTGGATGAGTGTGACCTGACGCTGAAAGACTTAAACCAGATAGCGAAAAGTTTTAATCGAATTATGTCGGGATCTTTCCACCATCGGGTTGATTATCCGGAACCGGTCCATATTGTCCGGGATAAGGGCGATAATGCTGGAAAAATTCCAAGCAAAGAAAAGGTGAAATCGAATAGTGCGGATTCAAATAGAAAATCGCCAGTACCAACACAAGATCCTGAAGCGGCCATTGCGGAAGATAGCCCAGAGGATCTTAGACGTCTTGGGATATCCTGATGCGGAATTATCAATCCTGATTCTCAATAATTCCGGGATTCAAGAGGTGAATCGGGACTATCTCCAGCGGGATCGCCCCACCAATGTTATCTCTTTTGCGATGCAGGAGGGGGAGGGGGCTGGCCTGCTGCCACTGGTTCTTGGTGATGTTGTCATCTCGGCAGAGCGGGCAGCAGCAGATGCTGCTGAGGCGGAGATTCCGTTTGAGCATGAACTCTGGTTTCTGCTGCTCCATGGGGTTCTCCACCTGCTGGGTTATGATCATGAACGTGGATCAACGGAGGAAGCGGAGTTGATGGAAGCAAAAGAAACCGAGATATTTACTCAACTGGTTGAGAATTTTCCACTATCAATGAACAGTTAATTTCACCGTCAGGGTATCTATCCAAAAAACAAAAACATTCAGGGAGAATAAAAGAGTAGTGGATAACGAGCAACTAAAGGAGCCGGATAGTTGGCTGAAACGTCTGGGGCGGAGATTGAGTCATCGACCCCGGGCAAACAGTGAAGAAGAGCTGCAGGAACTGATTGATGCCTCAGAACAACAGGGGATCATCGACGAAGGTGAGGGGGATATGCTCCAGTCGATTCTGGAGCTGGATGAAACCATCCTGCGGGAGATTATGGTGCCGCGGACAGATATGGTGTGTGTTGATGCTGAGGCCCCGTTTGGAAATATTCTTAAGGCGATCTTAAGCTCCGGGCATTCCCGTATTCCGGTCTACCAGAACAATATCGATAATATTATCGGCCTGGTCTATGCCAAAGACCTGCTCCGTTTTTGGGGCCGTCCGATTGATGACATCTCTCTTGCTGAAATTATGCGTACCCCGCTTCTGGTTCCAGAGTCTAAGCAGGTCAGCGTTCTACTCAGGGAGTTTCAATCCGCCCGCGTCCATATCGCAATTGTAATTGATGAGTATGGTGGCACCTCAGGTCTGGTTACGATTGAGGATCTGATTGAGGAGATCGTCGGTGAAATTCATGATGAGTATGATCATGAAGAGGAGTGGCTGGTTAAACAGCCGGATGGATCTTTATTGGTTGACAGCCGCCTGGATATTGAAGAGTTTGAGGAGTATTTTGGTATCGAAGTTGCTCGAGAAAAATTTGATACGATTGGCGGTTATATTGTAGAACAGTCAGGGAGGGTTCCGGCGGTCGGTGAGCAGGTCAGAATCGGAGATTTTGATATGTTGATTGAGCAGGGGGATCAACGGGCTATTCGCCAGATCCGGATTATTCCGCTGACCTCGCCGGCGGTTAGAAACGGTCGCCATTGATGCTTCTGGCCAGAGTTGACCGAACCCTTCTGGTGGCGGCAGGGTCAGGACTTTTGCTTGCTGCGGCATTTCCACGTCCCGATTTGTTCCCCCTTGCCTGGGTCGCGTTGGTCCCATTGTTGCTGGTGATGCGCCGTCGCCCATTTGCTGCCGGGTTCACTGCGGGGCTGGTTTTTTTTGCCGTAGTCCTCTATTGGTTAAATATTGTTATGACCACCTATGGTGGTCTCCCGCTCCCTTTATCACTGCTTGCCTATCTGTTTCTGCTGGCCTATCTTGCGGTCTATTTTGGTTTGGCCATCTGGCTCTCCTGTCGCCTTGAAGCGGTCTTGAAACTCCCTTACCTGGTGACTTTGCCCCCCATCTGGGTTGCTTTAGAATATCTCCGGGGGTGGCTTTTTACCGGGTTTCCCTGGGCGATTATCGGTTATTCACAACAAAATTTTTCTCTGGCAATTCAAAGTTCCGATGTGACCGGGGTCTATGGGGTGAGTCTGATGCTGGTGGTGGTCAACTGTGCTATTGCCGGGGTACTTGTTGCCCCCAAAAGTCGTTTGGCATGGTTGGGGGTTGTTGCAACCTGCATAATTTCAATCAGCCACTTTGGTTACGGTTTCTGGCGGGAATCGCAACCTCTTGAGCAACGAGCCGAGCAATTGAGAGTTGCTCTGATTCAGGGAAACATTGATCAGGCACAGAAATGGGTTCCGGAAAATCGGCAGTCCAGCATTGACCGCTACCAGAGCTTGTCAATGCAGGCACTACCGAGTCAACCTGACTTGATTATCTGGCCAGAGGCGGCAACACCATTTTTCCTGCAAGATCAATCCGAGCTTGCAAAGCAGGTCAAGCAATTGCCAAAGCAGTTGAATGCCTCTTTGCTTGTTGGCAGCCCAGCCTATCAACAACTCTCTTCTGATGAATATCAGTATTACAACAGTGCTTACCTTTTTTCTGCAACAGGGGAGAATCTAGGACGTTCCGACAAAATTCACCTGGTCCCTTTCGGTGAATATGTACCACTGGAAAAAATCTTATCTTTTATTGATAAATTGGTTGTCGGGGTTGGAAATTTCTCCCCGGGGGAAGTCCGACCATTGCCGCTGAATGGGCATGATCTCGGCGTGCTGATCTGCTACGAAGCAATTTTTCCGCAGTTAGCACGTGAATATGTTCGTCAGGGGAGCAGTTTGTTGGTCAACTTAACCAATGATGCCTGGTTTGGGCACTCATCCGCCCCTTATCAGCTTCTGGCAATGACCCGTTTCAGGGCAATTGAAAACCGGATTTGGATTGCCCGCGCAGCAAACACTGGAATCTCCGCACTGATTTCTCCCGCAGGTAATGTTACTTTAGCCGGCCCTATTTTTGAGCCGCTGCAATTGAGTGGGGTGGTCGGGTTGGGGGCTGAAGTCACTTTTTATACTCGATTTGGAGATGTTTTTGCTTATATCTGTCTGCTGTTGAGCGGATTCTTCTTAGTCTTTCTGATTTTAAGACGTAACTCCTCCTGATTATTTTTTCCTTATTCCTCGTTCAATCTGCTTTAAGCCGATAACGCGTTATACTTTGTACTGGTGGCTGTCAAATCAGTCTCTTTTTTCCGTTTCCCCTAGGCTTTACAGGTTATTTGTCAGCAGGCTGGTAAAGTGTTGTTCAGCTGGGAGTTCAACGTGTATGGCAATTTAGGAAAATATGTGCAGCGAATTTTTCCCCGGTTGTTTTTGATTTTTATCTTGCTGGGGACCCCTTTTGTGGTTGTTGCGGCCGATTTCCCGCAAATGGAATTGGCCTGGGGCGGCGTAAGCATGGGTGTGTTCGGTGGCTTAGCGTTGTTTCTGTTGGGTATGGAACAGATGACCGACGCCTTGAAAGCAGCCGCAGGGACAAAACTGCAAATGGTTCTTGAGCGGCTCACTGCAAACCGCTTCAGCGGTGCAATTGTCGGGGCATTGGTGACTGCGACTATCCAATCCTCATCTGTGACGACCGTACTGGTCGTCGGTTTTGTCAGCTCCGGATTGATGACTCTGAGCCAATCGATTGGCGTCATCATGGGTGCTAATATCGGTACAACAATAACTGCACAAATTGTCGCCTTCAAAATTACCAGTTTTGCTCTGGCGTTTATTGCCGTGGGTTTTGCCATGCTATTTCTCGGACGTCAGGAGAAGGTGAAACATTATGGTGGAATTATTCTCGGTCTGGGGATGATTTTTTTTGGAATGAGCATCATGAGCGATGCCATGTTTCCACTGCACAGTTATCCTCCGTTTTTTGAGCTGATGGTGCGCATGGAAACACCCCTGCTTGGTATCCTTGTCGGCGGGTTGTTTACCGCACTGATTCAATCTTCATCTGCGACAACTGGAATTGTCATCGTTCTGGCAAGCCAGGGATTCATAACCCTTCCCGCTGGAATTGCTCTGGCCCTGGGTGCAAACGTCGGAACCTGTGTAACGGCCATGCTAGCTTCTATTGGGAAGCCCCGTGCTGCTTTACGTGCTGCAGTTGTACACGTTGTTTTTAATCTTCTTGGGGTTTTAATCTGGGTTGGATTTATTGATCAACTTGCCAGTATGGCAGTTGCTTGCTCGCCGGTTTATCCAGATGTCAGCGGGATGGCGCGCCTTAGTGCAGAGACACCGCGGCAGATAGCTAATGCTAATACTTTATTTAATATCGCCAATACTTTTATTTTTATCGGTTTTACGCCATTATTTGGGAAGTTGGTGACCCGGTTGTTGCCCGAAAAGCCCCGCCGCCTGGATCAGCCTATCGTCACACCAAAATATCTGGATGATCATCTTCTTGATACGCCCTCAGCCGCTTTAAATGTGGTGCGTATGGAAATTGGACATCTTGGCAGTCAGGTTCTGCTGATGATGTCTATGGCAAGGACCGCAGTTGAAAGGCAAAGTGCGGAGGTCTATCGGGAAATTGAAAAAGCAGATGATGCTGCGGATATTCTGCATGGAGCGGTTATTGAATATCTGAATCGGATTGGCAAGCGGCAACTAACTGAGGACCAGTCACAGGAGTATTATAATTTGACTCAATCGGCGGATACTCTGGAAAGTATTGGTGATATTCTGGAGGTTGACCTGTCTGGGTTGGGGGTTAAAATGATTCAGAATAAGTTACAACCAAGCCAAACCATGAAGTCTATTCTGGAGGCGCTGCACGGGCACGTCTATCTTGCCTTGGAGTCAGCGGTAAAAGCAGTCGTAGATAATGATCAACTGGCAGCCCAGGATGTCCTTGCATTGCGTAAATCGGTCAATGAGGCAGTGGAAACTGCTTTTCGACGACAGGTGAAAAGTTTGGCACAAAGTGATCTTAAGCGATTGAAAACCCTGCAAATTGAGTTTGAGATGACGGACAAGTTGAAGCAGATCTACTCACTGAGCAAACGGATTGCCCGTTTGTTCGTTCCCCGTGAAGTTTGAGTCGGACGGTTCTACCAACGTGGAATTTGCCCGTTGACATCCAGAAATAATCACGTAAGTATTTAAATATTCATTGTTTAGCCCTCTTGTTCTTTTTTGTTAAGCGCGTCACCGAGGAAAGGCTTTAGTTATGGAGAAGGTTACGGCGATTATTCCCGCTCGTTACGGATCGACCCGGTTTCCCGGGAAGCCCCTTGCACTAATCAATGGTTTGCCAATGATTCAGCATGTCTGCCAGCGGGTTGCTAACGCCAAATTGGTCGATCGGGTTATTGTTGCAACTGACGATGCGCGTATCGCTACTGTTGTTGACAGCTTTGGCGGTGAGGTGGTGATGACCCGAACCGATCATTCGACCGGTACCGATCGTCTGGCTGAAGTTGCGGAACAGATTGAGGCTGAGTTGATAGTTAATGTTCAGGGCGATGAACCCCTTATCGATCCCCGGATGGTTGATCAGGCAATAGCCCCGCTGGTGGAAAATCGGCGGATACAGATGGGAACAGTCGCCAGTCGGATCGATCAGGTCGATGATTTTTATAATCCCAATGTGGTTAAGGTGGTCAAGAAACAATCTGGAATGGCGCTCTACTTTTCCCGCGCTCCGATTCCCTGGCCACGCGATTTAGATCGTGATCAACTTGCAGAAGTGCTCCCGCAGTTGGGTCTGTTGCGCCATATTGGCCTTTATGTCTACCGCCGGAAACTGTTATTGGAATACCCCTCCTGGCCAAAAATGGCGTTGGAAGAATTAGAAAACCTGGAACAGTTGCGTGCTCTTGAGCGGGGGATTGAACTGTATGTTGCGGAGACTGAGTTCAGCTGTCATGGCGTAGATACCCCCGCAGATCTTGAACGGGTTTCCCAACTCCTCTCTATAGAAAATCAATAATTAAACCGAACTGTTACTCACTTTTTTAAATATGGACGGTTTTTTGCATGAACAGGGTTTCTTTCACCCTTGTTTCTGTGTAGAATCGATCATTCTTGAGTATTGATAATTTTAATGCTGTAGTTCGGCAGCAGCTTTTATGAAGGGTGGAATAAAGTCAATGAAAACAAAGTTTCTCTTTGTAACTGGCGGAGTGGTTTCTTCTCTCGGCAAAGGTTTGGCTGCGGCCTCGATCGGCGCACTGATGGAGGCCCGGGGTCTGAGGGTTTCAATGCAAAAAATGGATCCTTATATCAATGTCGATCCCGGAACCATGAGCCCTTTCCAGCATGGTGAAGTTTTTGTCACTGAGGATGGTGCGGAAACGGATCTCGATCTTGGTCATTATGAGCGTTTCACTTCGGCACAATTATCGCGGAAATCAAATTTTACTACTGGTCAGGTTTATGATTCAGTGATTCGCAAAGAGCGGCGTGGTGATTATCTGGGTGGAACGGTTCAGGTTATCCCCCATATTACCAACGAAATTAAACAGAAGATTCTTGATAATGCCGAAGGTGTCGATATCGCAATTATCGAGGTTGGCGGTACTGTCGGAGATATTGAATCCCTCCCTTTTCTTGAGGCAATTCGCCAGTTTCGTGCTGATCGTGGCCGGGACAATGTCCTTTATATTCATTTGACGTTGGTTCCCTATATCACAACTGCGGGTGAATTGAAGACCAAGCCAACGCAACACAGTGTTAAGGATCTGCGTGAAATTGGGATTCAGCCGGATATATTGTTGTGCCGTTGTGATCGCGAGATTCCCCGTGAAATGAAGGAAAAAATTGCACTGTTCTGTAATGTGCCGGAAGAAGCGGTCATTACCGCCCGGGATGTTGAGACTATTTATGAAGTGCCGACCGCTTTTTATGCCCAGGGGTTGGATGAACGGATTGCCGATTACCTCAATATCTGGACTAAAATTCCCGATTTGTCGGTTTGGGAACGGATTGTCAAGCGGGTAAAAGAGCCGGCAAAAGAGACAACGATTGCTGTTGTTGGTAAGTATGTCGGTTTGACCGAGAGTTATAAATCGTTAGCCGAGGCGTTGACCCATGGTGGCATTGCCAATAATTGCCGGGTTAACTTGAAGTATGTTGATTCGGAAACATTGGAACGTCACGGCATCAACAATACTTTTGATGATGTCGATGGCATTCTGGTTCCGGGTGGTTTTGGTAAGCGCGGTAGTGAAGGTAAAATTGCAGCAATACGTTATGCTCGTGAAAATAAGGTTCCATTTTTCGGGATTTGTCTCGGATTGCAGATGGCAGTTGTTGAGTTTTCCCGCCATGCTTGTAATATTGACGATGCCCATTCCTCTGAATTCCATGAAACTGCAGCTAATCCGGTTATCCATATTATGGAAGGACAAAAGAAGGTCAAGAGTAAGGGGGGTACCATGCGTTTAGGGGCCTATCCCTGTGATCTGGTTGAAGGAACCCTGGCCCGTAGAATCTATGGAAAAGATCATCTGAGCGAGCGCCATCGCCATCGCTTTGAATTCAATAATGAGTATCTTGAAAAATTAAAGAGCTGCGGATTGATTTTTTCAGGGATGAATTCTGAATTAAATCTGGTTGAAATCGCAGAACTGGCCGATCACCCCTGGTTTCTTGGGTGTCAGTTTCATCCCGAGTTTAAATCGAGACCGATGGAACCCCATCCTCTGTTTGAGTCTTTTGTTGGTGCCTGTCAGAAGCAACACGAGGAGAGTAGGTGAGAGAGGTTAATGTCGGTCCGGTTTGTTTCGGTGGTACCAAACAATTAGTTTTGATTGCCGGTCCCTGTGCTATCGAAGATGAAGATCTGACTTTAAGGATAGCTGAAGGGTTAAGGGAGGCTACTCAAGACCTTGGTTGTGAGTTGATATTTAAAGCGTCCTACGACAAAGCTAACCGGACTGCTGTCACCTCTTTCCGTGGGCTTGGGGTCGAACGGGGTTTGCGGATTCTGGAGCGGGTCAATAAGGAGTTTGAGCTGCCAATCATTTCCGATGTCCATGATGTCAGTCAGGTTGTTGCCGCGGCAGAAGTTCTGGATGTTCTGCAGATCCCCGCTTTTTTGAGCCGTCAAACCGACCTGCTGGTTGCTGCTGGTAAAACCGGGAAACCAATCAATTTGAAAAAAGGGCAATTCTTGGCACCCTGGGATATTGAGCATGGGGTGAACAAGATTGTCTCGACTGGAAACGAAAAAATACTATTGACAGAACGGGGTGTCTCTTTTGGTTACAATAACCTTGTCGTTGATATGCGCTCACTGGTGATTATGCGTGAGATGGGCTACCCGGTGGTTTTTGATGCGACCCATTCGGTACAATTGCCAGGTGGTGCCGGAGGCTCCTCTTCAGGACAGCGAGAGTATGTCGGTGCGTTATCGCGAGCGGCAGCGGCAACCGGTATCGATGGTTTGTTCTGGGAAGTTCATGAAGATCCAGATCAAGCTCTCTGTGATGGTGCAAACTCTCTGCCACTGACTCAGGTTAAAGAGTTGCTGCAGCAGATTTTGGAGTTTGATGCAATCTTCAAACAGACCGAAACCGGGAGCAAAAGCTGATGATCGAAACGGCAAAACGGGTTTTACAGATCGAAGCAGATGCTGTTTTGGCACTCCGGTCCCGAATTGATGGTGCCTTTTCACAAGCAGTCCAGATGATTCTGAATTGTCAGGGGAAAGTTGTTGTCACCGGGATGGGAAAGTCCGGATTGATCTGCCAGAAAATTGCGGCAACCATGGCTTCAACTGGAACCCCGACTTTTTTTCTCCATCCCGCTGAAGGGATCCACGGTGACCTCGGAATGTTGTCAAAAGGGGACACTGTCATTGCTGTTTCCTACTCCGGTGAAACAGAAGAGGTTAACCGGATTCTGCCGGTGATCAAGCGGATGGGATTGCCGCTGATTGCAATGTCAGGCAACCCACAAAGCACCTTGGGGATTGCCGGAGATGTCCATCTTGATATCAGCGTTGCTGAAGAGGCTTGTCCCCTCGGTCTGGCTCCGACGGCTAGTACTACAGCAACCCTGGCTATGGGTGATGCCCTGGCCGTTGCTCTGCTGGATTCGCGTGGGTTTAAGGTCGAGGATTTTGCCCTTTTCCATCCCGGCGGCGCCCTTGGGAAAAGGTTGCTGCTGCGAGTTGAAGATTTGATGCATGTTGGTGACGAGATTCCACTGGTGGCACAAGAGACCCTGTTACGTGATGCCCTGTTTGAAATTAC
>Ga0164318_10002348_pt1 | contig 17512 bp, 12 predicted proteins | sample GuaBasSedimGuay9_FD_113734 | JGI IMG/M metagenome (GOLD analysis project Ga0164318, IMG submission 113734) | Subseafloor sediment microbial communities from Guaymas Basin, Gulf of California, Mexico - Guay9, Core 4571-4, 0-3 cm | ecosystem: Environmental > Aquatic > Marine > Hydrothermal vents...
AACATATATATCAGTGTGCGGTTGATAAAACACTCAATGGTGTTATAGAGCAGGAGCAGATTTTTTATAAAGTACATGACATGTTGAGAAAACTTGGATACAATGTTGACAACAAACAGTTAGATGAGATTCTGTACAAGCTGAACATTGATGACATATATGCACTAATCTAAAAAAGAAAGATCAGATCAAAAGAAAGGAGGGAGATAAGCTAGAAAAATGGTCTTCATAGTTATATAACAAGTGTTGAGAGGGCAAAGAGGGGGGACAAAAAAGTTTTTGAAAATTAGATAAAAATGGGTTTACTTTCTTTTTGACATCAACTCGAATGCTTCGTTGAGAAATCTTCTCTCTGCCTCAGTTGGAGACCAGCATATACCATTTTCGTCTTGTGAAAAATTTGGAGCATTTGGATCAAAACGTGTTGATATTATCAATTCTCCAGTCATTGGATCCTTCTCTATCTCAAGCTTGATATATATGTTTTCTTCCTCATTCATGCTTCAGATCCCCATCCTTTTTTATGGTATTATGTATCATGTATCGAGTTATTATGACTTATACTTTTCCATAATAAAATTTTTTCTCAGGCGCTTCTCCTTTCATTCTGAACTAGAATCCAGCATAATTCACCTCATATCTCATATAGAATAGTGCAATCTAAACTCTACGATACGAAAAATTTCTAGACCGGTCCTAGGTTTTACTGCCTTATTTCATCTATTTTTTATTGTAAAAAATTTTTAATAACACTGCTGGTATTTTCCCTTTCCTGTAAAGTGTAAAATATTATGCGTATAGCTGTATTGTTAAAAGAAAGATGTAGACCTAAACGATGTTCTCTGGAATGCATAAAGTATTGCCCTAGAGTAAGAGCTGGCGATGAAACCATTGTCATGGGAGAGGACAACAAACCAGTTATATCTGAGGAGCTATGTGTCGGCTGTGGCATATGTGTCCATAAATGTCCATATGATGCAATAAAGATTATTGGACTAGCCCATGAGTTAGAGACCGATCTTGTGCATCAGTTTAGTAGGAATGGCTTCCGGTTGTTTAGACTGCCTGTTCTCAGAAAAGGCATCTGTGTTGGAGTACTTGGACCGAATGGTATTGGAAAAACAACTGCTATCAAAATTTTATCAGGACAACTCAAACCTAATCTAGGTAACTATGAGAAGAAATCCGAATGGGATGATATCCTAGAGTATTTCTCAGGAACAGAGTTGTATGAACATTTTAGGCAAATTGCTAACAACGAGGTTACAAGTGTTTTAAAACCACAGTATGTTGATAAGCTACCTCGGATCATGAGAGGAAAGATCAGAGATATTCTTAAAAAAACTGATACCTCAGATGGCTTTGATGAAGTTGTAGAAAAACTTGGGCTAACCAATGTTCTTGATAAAGAGATAGAACGAGGTGTTATCTCCGGTGGAGAACTGCAGATGGTTTCGATAGCAGCTGCATTACTTAAGGATGTTGATCTTTATTTTTTTGATGAACCATCATCGTATCTAGATATCCATCAGAGGCTAAAAGTGGCTCGTATAATAAAAGAGTTGTCGGAGAAAAAAAAGGTGATGGTTGTAGAGCATGACCTGGCTGTTATGGATTTCTTATGTGACAGTGTACATATTGTATATGGAGATGAGGGTGCATATGGTGTTATCACTAATCCCCGTGGTGTACGGCATGCAATAAATACCTACCTCTCAGGCTATCTAAAGGAGGAAAATATTCGATTTGGAGAAAGGATAGAATTTTTTGCTCATCCACCGAGACAACGTCAGGATATGAATATACTCATAACATTCGGCAGACTGACAAAATCATTTAATGGTTTTAATCTCAGTATCGAACCGGGGGTGATCAGACAGGGTGAGATAGTAGGTGTAGTTGGTCCAAATGCAATTGGAAAAACAACATTTGTAAAAATACTCGCAGGTGTGATAAAGCCTACTGCAGGGGAGATAGACTATGATCTTAAAATCAGCTATAAGCCACAGTACATAACCCCATGGGAGTATGATATCAGCGTAAGAGAGTTTTTTGAGACAAAGGTTCAGCAACTATTTACATCAGCCTTTCTAAAAGCAGAAATCTTTGAACCAATGAATCTAAAACATATTCTTGATAAACAGATAAACAATTTATCTGGTGGTGAGCTCCAGAGAGTCGCCATCGCCCTGTCTCTAGCTCAAGAAGCAGATATATACATGATCGATGAACCCTCCGCCTATCTTGACAGTCAGCAGAGGATGATTGTCTCCAGAACAATAAGAAGAGTTGTAGAAAAAACTGGTAAATCAGCCATGGTTGTTGATCATGATGTCTATTTCATCGATATGGTAAGCGATGCATTGATTGTGTTTGATGGAGAACCAGGAAAACATGGAAGAGCACAGGGTCCTTTTAGCCTACATGAGGGAATGAATCGTTTTCTAAAAGATGTCGATATCACATTTCGAAGGGATGAGGAAACACATAGACCACGTGTAAATAAACCTGGATCATATATGGACAGAAAGCAGAGAGAAATCGGTGAGTATTATTATACCATGTAAAGGGGATCATTAAAAATCATTAAAAGATGAAATAGCCAGGTAGCAAATTTCTCATAAGATAAAAAAACAAAGGTTACTTAGTATACCAGGGTTCTTGTTTTTTTACCACCACTTTCCTCTTTCTTGATAGATTTTGATGAAGTTTTCTATGCTTCTATCATATGTTTTTTCTACATCATCTGGGAAGTAACATGCTGGTAGCTCGCCCCTGCTTCGATGGGAGTTGAGACATTCGCAGCATATGCCTTTTTTACTGCATGGATATGTACAGTTGCATTTTGTCTGGTTTTCCTCAGATTTACATTCCATCAAAAAAACCTCCTACAAATTTAGATGGGAAGTGTTTTTATCTTGTTTTTCTAGTTAGTTCTTTGAATTTTTTTTCATTGATTATGGTTATACCTAGTTTTTTTGCTTTTTCATATTTTGAACCAGGTTTTTCTCCTACCACAAGATAGTCCGTGTTTTTGCTTACAGTAGACATTGTTCTTCCTCCGAGTTCCTCCACGAGTTTTTTAGCTTCATCTCGGCTGAAGTCCTTTAACGTACCAGTAAAAACAAATGTTTTACCATTGAGTATTCCAGCTTTTCTTTTTTCAACAATTTCTGTAGTTGCCTTTACACCCATTTTTTTCATTTTTTCTATCTCTTCTTTGTTTCTTTTTTGTTTGAAAAACTGTGTTACGCTATCTGCTATTTCTGGTCCTATTTCATATATTTGTTCTAGATCTTCTTTGGATGCTGACATAAGGTTTTCAAGGCTTTTGAATTTATCTACCAGTATTTTTGCTATGTGTTCTCCAACATTTGGGATACCGAGGGCGTATACGAAGCGGGCAAGGTTTTTTTCTTTGCTTTTTTCTATTGCGTTGATTAGATTGTCAGCTGATTTTTCTGCAAATCGAGGTAGTTTTATTAGATCCTCTTTTTTCAGCCTGTATATGTCGCTGACGCTTTTTAGTAGACCATTGTCAACTAGTAGGTCCACATTTTTTCTTCCAAGACCTTCGATGTCCATTGCAGCTTTGGATGCATAGTGTGCAATGCTTCTTTTAAGCTGAGCTACACAGGATAGACCTCCTGTGCATCTGTAGAATGCTCCATCTTTTATGACCTTAGATCCGCATACTGGACAGGTTGATGGTAGATGATATTTTTTTTCTCTGCCTGTTCTCCTGGATTTTATAACTTCTGTGACCTCTGGTATCACGTCTCCTGCTCTTCCTACCTTTACTATATCTCCTATTCTCACATCCATCTGATCTATGAAGTCTTGGTTGTGAAGTGTTGCACGTGAAACTGTTACACCACCTACATCCACTGGTTTTAGCAGCGCTACTGGTGTAAGTGTTCCTGTTCTTCCTACTTGTGCCATGATGTCCATGACCTGTGTTTCCTCTTTTCTTGATGGAAACTTGTATGCTATGGCCCACCGCGGTGATCTAGCCTTTACACCTAATTTTTCCTGCAGGTCTAGTCTGTCTACTTTTATGACAACACCATCGATTTCGTATTCCAGTTTTTCTCTAATCTTCAGCATCTTTTTATGATATCTTATGATGTCATCAAGTCCATTGCATCTTTCAGTAAATGGATTGGTTTTTAGACCCCATTTTTTTAGGCATTGAAGTGCTTCCCATTGTGATTCAACTTTTACTCCCTGGACAGTCATTATCTCATAGAAAAAGATGTCAAGTGGTCTCTGGGCAGTCTCGCTGGGATCAAGGCGACGTAGTGATCCTGCTGCAGCATTACGTGGGTTAGCAAGCGGCTGCTCGTTTTTCTGTATAAGCTGTTTGTTAAGCTCCTCGAAATCAGATATACTCATAATAACCTCGCCTCTCACAGCCAGTAGAGTCGGTGTTTTAAGTTCACTACTTCTCAGTACGAGTGGAACAGCTCTTATTGTCTTTATGTTCTCGGTTACGTCCTCACCATTCAGACCGTCACCTCTTGTTGATCCTCTGACAAATCTACCATTTTCATATATTAGCTCTACTGATAAACCATCTAGTTTAGGCTCGGCTGTGTATTCAACATGTTCTACATTAAGTTCTTTTCTTATACGTTCATCAAATCTCCGTATGTCTTCCTCATCTGTGGCTGTGTCGAGGCTGAGCATAGGTCTTGTGTGTCTAACAGTTCCGAATTCCTCAAGCGGTGCTGCTCCTACTCTCTGAGTTGGAGAATCAGGTGTGATCAACTCAGGATGTTGTTCCTCGAGTTTTTTAAGCTCCATCATTAGTCTGTCGTATTCAGCATCAGAGATCTCAGGTTTGTTGAGAACATAATATAGATAGTCATGATGCCGTATTTCTTTTCTGAGTTCCTCTATTCTTTTTTTAGCACTCTCTTTGTTTCTACTGCTGTTGCACATGATGTTTCAGCCTCCTCATCCTAAACCAAACAAAACATATTTTGATTCCATTTTTTATTTCTGCAGTATTTTTTCGATTTCTTTTATTGGATATGTGTTTAAAACATCTTTTTTCTCAAGCCATCCTCTACGTGCAGTTGCTATTCCAAATCTCATAAAATGTAGATGGCTAATACTATGTGCATCTGTGCCGAGAACAAGTTTTACACCTCGTTCCTTAGCAAATTTTATGTTTATGTCATTTAGGTCGAGTCGATCTGGAAATGCATTGATTTCCAGTAGAGTGTTTGTTTCTCTAGCAGCATCTATTATCTGTTCTATGTCGATTTCATATGGATCTCTACGTCCTATTAGCCTGCCTGTTGGATGAGCAAGAAAATCTACATACTCATTTTCCATTCCAGATATTATCCTCCGTGTCATCTCTTTTTTATTCATCTTGAATTTGGAATGAATCCCTATGTATACGAAATCAAGTTTTTTAAGAACATTTTTGCTGTAGTCAAGTGATCCATCTGGTTTTATATCACATTCTGTTCCACAGAGCACACGTATATCATTGTTTTTTTTGTTTATCCTTTCAATCTCAGCTATTTTTTTGATGAGTTTCTCCTCAGATAACCCCCTAGCTATTTTTAGTGACTGGGAATGATCAGCTATTCCAATGAATGAGTAGCCTATTTTTTTTGCATTGTCAACAATTGTTTCTATTGTGTCTGATCCATCACTCCATGTTGAGTGTACATGGAAATCCCCTTTAACATCATCATATTCTATTATTCTCGGTAGTTTGTTTTCCAATGCAGCTTCTATTTCTCCTCTGTTTTCTCTTAACTCTGGTTCGATATATGACATGCCGAGTCTATTATAGACCTCCTCCTCGGTTCTGCCAACAATATATTTGTCTGTTTTTTTGTCGAAGAGCCCATATTCGTTGAGTTTGAAACCCTTTTTGATGGCTATGCTTCGCATATGTACATTGTGTTCTTTAGAACCAGTGAAGTATTGAAGAGCGGCTCCATAGCTTTCTTTCCCTACAACACGTAGATCAACCTGTACACCATCTTTTAGTAACACACTGGTTTTAGTCCTACCTTTAAGTAGCACACGCTGTACATCAGGATATTTGACAAAATAGTCCATTAGCTCATCAGGATAGTCCGAGGATGCAAGTATGTCCAGGTCACCGATTGTTTCTCTCATCCTGCGTAGACTACCTGCAATGCTTATCTTGTCTATCCTATCGAATTTTTTAAGATATTCTTGATAGTTGTTTCCATCTAGGTAAGCCACGTTTAGAAGAACTCTCCCACTTGTTTTTTCAAGTAGATGTATTCCACGTAGAATGTTCCTCTCAGTTATTTCACCGAAACCATCTAGATCCCGTAGTTTTCCATCTATGCATGCCTTTCTTAGCTCATCGATGTTAGTTATACCAAGGTTTTTGTAGAGTGAGGCAACCTTTCTGGGGCCAAGACCTGGTATGCTTAGAAGCGACAGCAACCCCTCTGGGAATTCTTTTCTTAATCTTTCGAAGTATTCCAATTTGCCAGTTTCTACCAGTTCCCTTATCTTTTTAGATATGCCCTCTCCAACACCTGGTAGAGAGCCTATTCTGTTTTCTCTAACAATGATTTCTATGTCCTCATCCAAGTTTTCTATTGTCTGTGCAGCCACTCGGTATGCCCTTGTTTTGAAATATATCTCACCTTTGATATCCAATAGATCTGCTATTTTGTAAAGCACATCTGCAACAAACTGATTTTTCATAACATCCTCGCCTACTCATTTTGTAGCATATCTCTCTTTTTATTCCCTCAAAATTTTTATTTTTAAAAAAGTTTTATTGACTCAGTTTTTTGTCTAGGCTAATCATTATTTTTACTTCATCTCCATCTTTTAAACCTAGTTGTTTTCTGAGACATATGGGGGATATAAATTCTATAACATTTGAGTAATGACTTCTTGATGGTAGAACAATTGCTCCAGTAGCACCATCTATTTTGGCATGAAAACACGTCACACCACCAAATGTTCTATTCTTAGTTTTGAACTCATCAATGTTTATTCCACCATAGTTTTTCAGCATACGTAGTTTATTTCTCTCGACATATTTTATCTCAACATTAAGAGTACCTGGATATGGAACAAAACCAAGTTTTCTTTTAAACTGGTCAACATAGCCTTTTTGTTCAGTATAATACTTTCCCTCACCCATCCCTGATACTACTCTGCCTTGGAAATAGACTCGATTCGGTAGCTCAAAGATCTGTTGATAATCAATATGTTCTTTCTGCAAAACCTCTGCACCTAACTGCGTTATCTGTATAAGCTGCTTTTTTATTCCAAACTCCCTGTTTATCATTCCATTTTTATCAAGATCTAATAGGTATCTAGATGCTGTTTGCTGACTTGTTCCCAGCTGTCTTGCCAATTCAAATGAGGATATCTCTATCCTATCCCTCATCGCACCTAGCAGCGCTAATTCCTTCAACGTTTGAATCAGATATGGCTTCATAAAAAAGATATGCCTCCCTATTAATCCTCCCTTCTTTTGGATTCCATTCTCTCCTTTCCTTTTTTTATTGCTTTCCAATTCTCATAACAAGTTTTTCACCCTTTCTCGTGAGAATATATCTACTCCCATTTTTTTCTAAAACACCACCTTCAACAAACTCATCAACAACTCTACGAACAATCATTGGAATAATATGATGCTTTTTCGCAATTCTACCAATATCATATTCCCCTGAGGCAAGCTCATATAAAACGGCTTTCCTATATTTGTTAGAAAGAATAAAACCCTCATCCATATTGCCTTCTACCAATACATTAATTTACAGGTACAACATAAAGTTTTTCCATCCCTGAGATGACGATGTTTGAAAAAATCCCTGCCATATATAGTGCAGAAGAAATAATCGAAAACGCCATAAAAAAAACAAAAAAAATACAAATACAAGACAAAAATAGGTTCTATAGAAACAGAAAAACAATCATCAAAAAAACAGAACTATTTGCAACCAATGTAATCTCTACACTAGAAAAATATGTAAAAGGTTTTCCATCCATCGACAATCTCCCAAAATTCTATCAGGAACTCATAGATATCAAGATAGATGCCGATAAACTAAAACAATCACTCGGTGCAGTAGAATGGGCACGTAAAACATGCACAAAAATATATTCAAAACAAATAAAAACACTAAAAAAAACAAGGGACCTATCCTTTTTAAAACATAAACAAAAGGAAATATATGGCCGGATAGCATCAGTCCTGAAACAAATTGATAAAAACCTAATCTTCTTATCAAAAGCGCAAAACACAATAAAGGATTTCCCAGAGATACAAAATACAATCACCATAGTAATCGCTGGTTATCCCAATGTAGGAAAATCCTCACTACTGAAAAACATATCATCTGCCAAACCAAAAATCGCACAGTACCCATTCACAACAACAAAAATACATGTGGGACACATCGAAAAAAGACAGGGATACAACACAGAAAAATATCAGATAATAGACACACCTGGTCTGCTTGATAGACCAATACATAAAAGAAACAAAATAGAAAAGCAAGCTATCGCCGCTCTCATCCATCTAGCCGATATAATCATATTCATATTAGACCCATCTGAAAACTGTGGATATCCCATAGAAAAACAAAAAAACTTGCTTTCCCAGATAAAAAAAATGTTCCGGGACATACCAATAATAGTAGTTGAAAACAAATCTGATATCAAAAAAACAGATTCTATTAATATAAAAATATCCTGCAAAAACAGAGAAGGCATCGATAAACTTGTTGACAAAATATTTGAGATAATATCCAAAAAAACGAGGGAAATAAAACCTCATTTTTAGAACAAAAAAAGATAAATTTTATATAACAAAAAAAGTTTCCTTTCCCCACTAACTTTTCTTTGGGGGAGAGGAAAAAATGTTTACAACAAAAAGAAGAACATATTATGAGGAAAACCGTTTCGGCGAGCTAGAGCTTGTTGACAAACAACTATTCTATATCGCAGCAAACAGACGAGACAACTAAAAAAAATAAAAAAACAATCTCTTGACAAATATTATTAGGAAACTTATTTAAATCAACAAACTATTTAACACAAAGGCAGAGATAAAAACTCCAAATCTCAAAAAGAGAGGCCAGGAATGTTTTTGAGGAGGAGATAGAAATATGGATGAGTCTAACATGGAAATAAACATGTTTAAAACCGGTATCGAAAGAATCAGTACCGGCATCAGCAGATTAGATGAGTTACTAGATGGAGGACTCCCACGGAATAGTGTAACACTAGTATCCGGCACACCTGGATCAGGTAAAACAATCCTATGCTTCCATTACATTGACGCAGGTCTCAAAAATGGAGAGAAATGTCTATTTCTAACATCAGATGAAAGAACAGAAAGCATTGTCGCCCAGGCAAAGGAATTAGGATTCAACTTTCAACCTGCTGTCGAAAATGGACAGCTGAAATTCATGTATCTAAACCTCGACAGCAGTAATGTACACAAAGAAATAGAAAACGAGATAACAACAGGTGGATACAAAAGAGTAGTACTAGACTCTCTCAGTCCACTAGCAGAAATACCAGTATGGATAAGTGGTGTCCACGAGATAATCCCATCTGAACGATCCATGGACACAAAAGCATACCCAATAGGATCTACACCTGCAACAAGAATACATATACGCAGGATTATGAGCATACTCAACAAAGGAAACTGCACAACAATGGTCACCTCTGAGATACCTGAGGGAAGCCGAAGCTTATCTCGTGACTCAATATCTGAGTTCATGGTAGATGGAATCCTACTACTTGATCTTGACACAACAATGGATCGGAGAAAACTCACGATCAGGAAGATGAGAGCAACAAAACACTCACTTAAGCCACAGGATATCGAAATCAACTATGGCGGAATCAAATTCCTATAAAAAACAAAATACTAAAACTACAAAAAAAATCTTTCTAAATTCACACATCAATCCCACTCCAAATCCATTTATCAAGAAATAACAAAAAGGACCTCACCCAATTCATTTTTTAGATAGATTCCCAATAAATCCCTCTTATGATAGCAAAAAATCCTTTACAGTTCCAAACATTCTTTATTTCCAGAGAAAAAAGCAACTGTCCCCTCATACCGGACATCATCAGGTTCATTGAAAAACTAGACAAACACAGGCTATGCAGAAAAAAAATTGACAATACTGGAAGCATCAGTATTAGATATGGAAGAAGGATGCTAATCAACTGTAGCAGTATCAGCCTTAGCGACATAAAGCAAGAAGAAGATTTTTTGGAAATTGCAGACTACGACCCATTGAAAAACATTGTATTAGCAATAGGGGTGAAAGAACCACATATCAACACCCCACTCCACTGGTTTGTACATAGAGCGAGGGAAGATATAAACGCGATAGTCATACTTAACAGCAAAAATATAGCATATGAACAGACCATGCAAAACCTACCAGCTGTATCCGAGAGAAAAATACCGGAGATTATTGAACCAATCAAAGAGGTTTTAAAAATGCTTAGAAACAGAAAAAACATACCTATAAAAAATAATGGGGTTATGTTTACAGGATTTGATCTAAATGAGATAGAAGAAATGGTTTTTAGAAAAAAATAGAAAATAGAAGGGGAAGAGGGGAAATAATATATGATGATTGATGGAGAAGAACACAGGGCTTTATGGTTTGAAGAAGATTCTGTAAAATTCATAGATCAAAGAAAACTTCCTCACAAATTTGAAGTTTTTACAGCAAAAAACGTTGATGACATCATCTTTGCTATTAAGAACATGGTGGTACGTGGTGCTCCTGCCATCGGAGCAGCAGCTGCCTATGGGATGGCCCTTGGAAAAAAACAGTTAAACAATGTAGATGTAACAGCAGAAAAACTGAGATCCACACGTCCAACTGCCTATGATCTCTTCTATGCTGTAGAGTATATGCTCAGCAAGATAAAAAATGGGGAGGATCCACTATCTGCCGCATCAGCATATGTCGAGGATATTGTTGAACGATGTAGAAGAATAGGTGAAAATGGTAAGAGACTTATAAGGAGAGGTATGAGGATTCTAACGCATTGTAATGCAGGGGCATTAGCCACAGTAGACTACGGAACTGCATTAGCGCCGATAAGACTAGCTCATAGAGATGGAATAGAAATATTTGTATATGTAGATGAGACAAGACCACGTCTACAAGGTCTTTTAACATCATGGGAGCTCAAACATGAGGGCATAGAACATATGGTTATCGTCGACAACGCAGCTGGATATTTTATGAAAAAAGGTGAGATAGATATGGTCATAGTAGGTGCAGATCGGATAGCTAAAAATGGGGATTTTGCAAACAAGATCGGAACATATGAAAAGGCTGTGCTAGCTAGAGAAAACAACATACCCTTCTATGTTGCAGCTCCAAAAAGCACCTTCGACATGAGCATACCAGATGGAGATAGTATAGAGATAGAAGAAAGAGATAACATGGAGATACTAGGGGGGATTGGCAGTAGTAGGATAATGCCTGGTTGGATAAGGGTCAGAAACCCTGCATTTGATGTCACGCCTGCAAAATATGTAACTGGATATATAACTGAAGAAAAAATAATAAAAAAATAATGGGATACAGAAGAATTTTTACATCATTTCCTTGGATTCTAATTGGTTTTTTTGGGATTCCATCCCATTTTTTCTGGTTTTATCCATTGTTACATGGCTGATATGGGTTGAATGCTGGGTCTCCATATATGTTGAACTCATGCAGAGCAACATATTTTTTGTCTAACACTCTTGTTTGATCATTTCCTTTTATCTGCTGTTCTGGTCGGTATTCCTGATCCACAAAGCTGCCTGAGTACAGTGTAAGTGGCGGTGTCCATAGAAATGTTGAATTTGCATCTTTAGATAGATACATGTTTTTTGCGTTTCTTAGAGCAAGCCCTGTTGTTGCATTGTTTTTTATCAGTTGTAGTATGAAGTCTTCAGCGATTACTGCTCCAAAATGGAGTTCAGGAAATTCTCTTTTTAGTAGATATCTAAGTGTTGCGTTCATCAGACCTAAGATGCCTATTCCCAGTCCACCAGGTAGGGGTCGTGGCTCTAGATATCCTGGGTCTGCTGTTACTCTTGTCGCACCTATGTAGGTGTTTACACCTGCATGGATATAGGTCTGAGAGAGTGTGTTGACAGGGTTTATTCCCTCTGTTCTGCCAGTTATACAGCTTTCTACGAAGATGACTGATGGACCATATTCCATGTTCTCTATTGATCGTATGTCAAATGACCCCCTGTCGGCTAATCCGCTTCTTAGTTTTGGGAGTATACGTGAGAATGGCGTTACAAATGGGAATCCACGTGAGTCGATTAATATGTCTCCGAATTCGTAGAGATTGTAGAATCCATGTGCGAAGGCAAATATGAGACTGCTTTTTAGCTGATCTCTTCCACCTGTTACTCTCTTCGATGAGCTTAGTATCTCAACAATTTTTTTGGGGAACAGCAGACGGTTTAGTAAACCTGTTTTTTTGATTTCTCTCAGGTTTTTACGTGTGAATCCTTCTCGTTGTGATCGTAGCCATAAGGTGTTTCTGACGTTGTATCCCCCAGTCTTCATCTGTTTTTTAAGTCTCATGTTGATAAATGTGCTCTCTCCAGTTGGAAACTTAGTTGGTTCATCTCTTCCCTTTCCCTCGTTTACTATTTTGTCTATGATTTTACTTAATTTTGTTATCACTGGTAGGTTTTGGAATTCTAATCCACATCCAGTTTGTACTAATGCATTATCTTTCCAGTCTCCCATTTGTTTTATGATAGTATGGTAGAATATTGTTCTTGCTATGAGTGCACTGCAGTCCTGAACATCCCAGCCAGTAACTCTACCAACTATGTTTTCCATAGTTGGCCAGTAGGAGTAGGTGTCATTCTCAGGGTCATCAGGCTTTGGATCGATATCACCATATATGAAATCGCTGGGGCATCCATATCCCCACAGATATGCCTCAGAGTCTATTCTTCCATCAGGGTTGTAATAGAAATACATTGGTATCATGCTAGGATCAGCTACTACTGCTATATATACAGGGTTTTCATAGTAGTGATCTCTGAGTTCTTCCAAGTTTGTTGCATTAATCTTTGCTAGTTCACCGAGTAGAGTGTTGAGTTCATCATGTATCTCCATGGTGTGTTCATTGGATGGCACAACCAAGTTTGGATTTGTACCAGGCTGAGTTGGACCTGGGCAGGTTGATCCGTTATAGATGATGTTGTCATCTGCGGCGAAGGCGAAATCTGTTTTTGCAAAAACAATACCCTTATGATAGGCAGCTAAATAAGGCGCAATAGATGACAACCCCCTCATGAGTGGTACATATGGGCTTTCAAGTTTTTCCACTGTTATCTTTATTTCATAGTTTCCATTTTTAGATGCATACCATCGTCCAAATACCTGCACTGTGTAGTTACCAGTTTCGTTATATATAGTGGTTTCAAAATGTATTCTGTCCTCAACTATTCTTCCTTCTTCATCGCGAAGCGGTATGCCACCGGCTGTGGAGGCATAGATGTACATATGTTTACTAGGACTTTTGACCATCATGTACATTCGGTCTCCAAGAGCTTCGACATGATCTGAATCTAGATTACGTAGATCGATTTTTAACAATGCATACTTGTAATCCTTGGGTATAGAGAAAGTGTGGTATCCCCTGGTTTTAGATATGAGAGTGTTAATGGCTTGTGTGGGGAGCACAACGCTTGAGGCTATAGTTCCAGTGAAGTTATAGGATATACTGTCTAAAATCATTGGCATATATACATCCAATGGGTTAGCAAGTGCTATATAGTTAGTAGTACTGTTAAGCCTGTTTTCAATAACTTGAATGCATTCATGTATTATGTCATGGATGGATTCAAATTTTTTTATTGGAAAAGCAGTTGTGCTGAGATTTCCGCATACATAAATATATTCCACTCCTAGATTATGTAGAACATTGGTTACGGTTTCATCTATTTCATCAGTGACGATAATAGGTATGTTTTGATATGATGCCAAGGGTGTTGCCACAACACCCATATTGTATCCCTCTTGATCGTATTTGATTACAAGAGCAGTGGAGCTGTTTTCCCAAAAATTTTGTGCGACAGAGAGGGAGACCTCCTTGGGGGTTAGATCATCTGTTATGTTGTAGTCCACTTTTATGCCAATCTGTTTTTCAGCTCTTTTAACAGCCTTTGATGGAGCATGGAAGTTTTTCACATAAAGTGGTATAACTCTTTGTTCTCCATTGTCATTGTAATGAACTGCTAGAGGAGTTGCGATTAGGGTATAAAATGGGTTTGAATCTGAAACTGCAATAGCAGATGGCATATCCTGGTTAACATCTAGATCCTCTGTCGCATCCCTGCTGTCAAATTCATCTGGAATATAAGAAGTTGTGTCTCTACCATTACTTACTATATTCTTCTGGGTGTTGTTAGTATGGGCGTATGTTCCTAGTGATGATAATGTTAGTAGAAATGCTGCTAGTAGACAAAAAATAGTTTTTTTCATACTCATATTTATTTTATCCCCCGATTTTTTGTTTTTGTATTACAAAGAATATTATTATTTATGTATTATTTAAAAATTGTGTTATATTTCTTAGGGTGGTTGGATAGAGAAAAATTCTGTTAACTCATCTCTGGATCAAGGGGGCTGATTAGATTCTTCTCTTTTTTTAGGATGTAGATGCATCTAGAGCATATATTTTTCCTAGCACTCCGATGAACAAGATATTATTATGTAAAACAGGAGTGGAGAGGATAGGGGTTGTGATGTAGTTGCGTATATCATTTCTATCAATGGTGTATCCTGGTGAGAAGCTCCATACTAGTTTTCCAACTGATTTGTTTAAAGCATATAGTCTTCCATCATCAGATCCAAAAAATATGTTTTTTTCATTGACGATTGGTGATGAATGGATAGCTGCGTTGCATGTAAACACCCATTTTAGCTGCCCACTGGTCTTGTTTAGGGCATATAGGTTGTTATCATGTGAGCCAAAAAAAATCATGTCATTAGATATCACAGGTGTTGTTTCTATTCCCCAGCCTGTTTCTCGTTTCCATTTAATACTCCCATTATGTGCTTCAGCCGCATATAAGTAGGTGTCCCATGATCCGAAGTAAACGGTTTTGTCATAGACAACTGGCTTAGATGTTATTATTCCATTTGTTTCTATTGACCATTCTATGTTCCCTGTCTCGGCATCTATGGCATAGCATGTGTTGCCTGATCCCACAAATATTGATTTTAGGATAGAAGAGTTGCTTGAGATTCTTCCAGCATCATTATTATTGGGGCTTGGAAGAGGCATGGTTTTATTCCATGGCTGAGAAATATATATCTCACCAGACAGTGTTAGATTCCATTGTTCATCTCCGGTGTGTATATCGAATGCATATATGTTTCCATTTTTATCCCCAGTTATAATCAGGTCACCAGCTATAACTGGCGGGGAGGGTATTGTGGTCAGGTTTTTTTCCCATTGCAGTTGTCCGGTGATGTCGAGGACTTTTAGTCCATCTGCGGTTCCGATGAAGAGTAGTTGGTTGTGATATGTTGGTTGGGTTGGCTGTTTTCCAACTGTTTGGTTCCACAGTATGGTACCGTTTTGAGCATCTAATGCATATATTTCTCCAGATGAGGTGGTTGTGTAGAGTGTGTTGCCGACTATTATGCTTGATGAGTAGAAGTCATTGGAGTTGTTTTTTGTGTCATATAACCATATTGTTTCAGGTTGTCGTTCTTGTTCCTGTGGATTGTTAGGTACTATGTATTCCTTCCATGGCAATGCATATATTCTGACCCATCCAGTTGGATGGATTTCTTCATTTTTTATCTTGTTTTTGTCAAGATTTGATAGTTCCAGAATTTTTCCACTGGGGTTTCCTATGAATGCCCATAGGCCATTTTTTTCAACAAGATTGCTGTCTGTTATTTTGCAGTCTGTAGATGCAGCGGAGATTGGTCGGGTGGACATTATTTTTTTTACAAGGTCAACATCGATTTTTCCATAGTATTTGTTTCCTAGTTCCTCGAATTTTAGATCTCTAGGGGCAGGTCGATATTTTGGTAGGCAATATTCATAGCCGCCTTTGTGTAGGAGTAGGTATCGTAATAGGTAGTGTGTAGCTGTTTTTATATCAAATTTTTCGAGTCTAACACCTAGATCCATGGGGTTGTTGGCTGACCAGTAGAAGCCATTGAATGTTCTATATACGGCATATGCATATAGTCCTAGTTCAAATCTTGCTATTTCACCGTTTTTGGTGTCTCCAATTAGCCATACTGCGTTCATGCATCCATCGTTTTGATGTCTGAGATAATGTATTACATCATCGATGTTTTCTCCATACTGCATGGCAGCTCTAGCCCGTATAGCAAGTGGTAGTCCTCTGTTGTCCCATAGACCCTGTCGAAGCGTGGTTTCTATGAGAACTATACCTGCATCGTTTTGATAGAAGTCATGGTTGCTCCATATAAACCCAGGTGATGCAGGCATGATTATTCTATGACCCTGTGTAGGTTTTATGTCTAGGATCACATTCCAACGTAGTGCTATGTAGTATGTCCACCACCATGATCCTCCTCCACACCACATGGAATCAGCTATTACAATCTGTCCGTGGGAGGTTGCATTGCCTGTTGCGATGAATCCACTGCAGTGATGCGGCATCGGCTGTTTTATGAAATCTGTGATGAAATCCTGTTCTTTGATTTTTGATAGCTCTGGTAGTATCTGTTTTAGTTTATGGAAAAGTGTTCTAAGTGGATGGAATCTTTTTTTGAGTTTGTTTAGTTTTGATAGAAATTCATACATTTCATTTAAGGTTAGTATGTCCTCAGTGGATATGGACTGTCCATGTATCTTCCCGCCTTTGGATTTTACACCATCTGCTATTCCTCTCATTTCTTGTAGGTATTCGCCATCATTGTATTTACTGTATTTATCCCAGTATGTTTTAACACAGTTTGATCTGCAGAAATCCCACCATGTCTTTGACACGAGTTCGTATCTTTTTTGAGGCATATGATGTGTTATTGGTTTGATGAGTGGGTAGTTGTGTATGATGTTACTCCATCGGTTTATCATGTCAATGATTTCATCTGCAAGTAGATAACCATGTTGGTATCCACGTTCATATGGATCTCCCTCTATATGAGTGTATATCCAGCCCTGTATGTTGTATCTATAACCCCTTCCGCATTGAGCATAGAGGTTTTTGTTTTGAACATATTTTTGGGACAGACTTATCTCTTCTGCTGCTAGGAATGACGAAAACATGGATGCTAAAAGTAGTATTACTAGTACAAAGAGACAGATACCTCTTTTCATTCTAATCAAATTATATATTAAATATTTTATTGTATAAAAGTTTTATTGATAAAAAGGGTTAAAAAACTGTGATAGACAAGTTTCTGGATATGATTGGAAAAACTAGGCTGTTGAAAAATTAATTACACCCTCCCAGCTTTTCATTTTGCTGGGATGCACA
>Ga0164318_10002349_pt1 | contig 17509 bp, 12 predicted proteins | sample GuaBasSedimGuay9_FD_113734 | JGI IMG/M metagenome (GOLD analysis project Ga0164318, IMG submission 113734) | Subseafloor sediment microbial communities from Guaymas Basin, Gulf of California, Mexico - Guay9, Core 4571-4, 0-3 cm | ecosystem: Environmental > Aquatic > Marine > Hydrothermal vents...
CCGGTTTCTTCATTTAACCCAATTTCGGTCGAACTGAATATTTCGTATTCGTTAGGGTTAAAGTGATTGGATTCTAAATGGATATTAAACAGTCGAATAGTATCTTTTTTATAGGCAATATCAGCAATTAATGCATAACATTTGTTTTTAAAGCGTAGCTCTTGTTGTTTAATTATTGGATATTTTGAAAAAATAGTCATTAAATCTACAAACTTAAACTTGCTTTTGGGTATATAGCGTGTTTCGGCAGAATAAGGCAAGCTAAGATGTGCCTTAAATTCTTCTACCGTGTTTATTCCTTTTGAAGGATAAGTTTGGAATTCTTGTAAACAAATTATATGTGCATTTTGTTCTTCAAGATAAGTAAGAATAGATGATCGTATTTTAATATCAGCATAATTAATATTGTTATTAGAAAGGTTTTTTACATTAAAAGACAGCACTTTTAAGCTGTTTTCAATGCTTGGCTCTTCTGCTCCTTTAAGTTGAAAATGACTATTTAGAGTACTCCATCCGATAAGAATTGCCAAAAGCGAATAAATTAGATTTTTGTTTACTAAAATAAGCCAGAAAACAATAAACAAAATATTGATTAATAGTAAAATGGGATAAGTAAGACCGAATACGGATAGTGGCCAAAAAATTTGTGGTGGCACATATGGCGAGATATAAGTTAGTAACAGTAGAAACACAAAAAACTGATTAATCCAAAGGAAAATACGGGGGCGGAATTTGTGTTTTGATTTTGCCATTGAACAAAATTAAGAAAATAGTCTGAACTAGGGTAGCCAAAAAAGGAAAGAGACGATGTCAGGTCATCATCTCTTTAAACATTATCTAATAAATACGAACTATGAGAAAGTTCTAAAAACAAATGGTTATTTAATATCTTTTTAATTGTCGAAAGCCTGTTCGTGATTTTCTTTGACAAAGATAGGAGCATAAGGAGCCTTATACCAAGGTTTTAAAATTGAAAAACAGGAATAAATGCTTAGAATTTGTCCAGCTGATGGAAAGTGTTTTTTTTGGGGAATAAAAGTTAGCTTCTCTTACTCGCATCAAAAAGCTGAGCTTTTTCTTTTGCAGAAAGGCTTTCGTAACCCGATTTTTTAATTTTTTCTAAGATTTCATCAATACTCGCTTGTTCTTCGGCTTTTCTTCTTAAATAATCTTCATCCTTAGAAGGACGAGGATTGGAGTAGACATTCTTGAATTTTTGCTTGGGTTTTTTAAACCAAGTAATAAACCTTTCAAGGTTTAAGTTTTCAAAAAAGGAGCCAATATTTTTTCCTTTTTTTGAATAGTAAGCGAATGAAAAACCATAAAGAGCTCCCCCTAAATGAGCAATATGTCCACCAGCATTTCCATTTTGGATATTTAAAATATCCAATACAATAAGCACTATGGCAATATATTTTAATTTTATTTGCCCAAATAAAAACAGTTGCATCTTCAGTTCGGGAGCGCGTGTTGCACTGGCTGCAAAGATGGCCAAAACAGATGCTGATGATCCTAAAGCAATGGCATTGCCCACATTTGCACTAAAAGTAGGGAAAAGATTAAAAGAAATAATGTAAAGTAAAGCTCCACTCAAACCACCCAAGATATAGGTGGTTACCAACATTTTTGAACTCAAATAATTGATAAAGATTTGTCCGCCAACATACAAAACCATCATATTAAAGGCTAAATGGAATAAGCCTTCCTGAACAAACATATAGCTAATCAAAGTCCATGGTTTAAGAATTAAAGCACTTAAGTCTGCCGGCAATGAAAGCCAAAAAACCAAGCGCGAAACACCATTTGTTTGAACAAAAGCTTGATCCATAGAAAACAAGAACAGGAATAAATTTACCAAATTGATAAAAAGAAAAACTATAATATTGATTAATATCAGATTGGATAAAGCTGACTTTTGACTAAAAAAGAGCTTTATTGCTGTCCAATATTCTCTTGGTTGTTTTTGATATGGATTTGAGTAGCTGTACATTAATATAGTTTTCCTTTCTTTTTCCAATAAGTGATAAGCAGAAATCCAAAAAACATTCCCCCAAGATGGGCAAAATGTGCCACATTATCATTGGGGTTATTTGATAATCCGGAATACAACTCAAAAGCTCCGTAAAGGATTACAAACCATTTGGCTTTAATCGGAATAGCAAAATAGAGATAAATAACAGAATTGGGGAACATCATTCCAAAGGCAAGTAAAATACCAAATACCGCGCCGCTAGCTCCAACAACGGTGTGAGCATTCAAGAAATCAATACGATATTGCTCCATAAAATGAATGCTTTCCTGAAGAGCTTGAGAAGGGTTGTGCACTACTAGCCGATTAAATTCGCCTGCAAAGGCATTAAAATTATTTTGTATATCGTAGCTTCCAATTTGAAAGAAATCAGAATTTCTGAATTCAACAAAAGCAGGAAGGCTAGGGTTGTTCAAGAATAAATCAATAGCGTTTAAGGTTGGTGCCAATTGAAAATGTATCCAGAATGTATAAATAACACCCGCGCCGAGTCCTGTAACTAAATAATAGATTAGGAATTTTTTGCTTCCCCAAACATTTTCCAGAGTATTTCCAAACATCCAAAGGGCAAACATATTGAACAATATATGTGAAAAGTTTTGCGTGCTATGCATAAACATATAGGTCACATATTGAAACGGGCGGAAATTATCAGCTCCGATATAATGAAGTCCAAAGAGATTATTTAAGTCGAATTTAAACGCTGTTCCAACTCCAAGAGCCGCTAAAAAAAACAGTCCGTTTATAATAAGTAGATTTTTTACAACCGGAGGTAGAATAGCAAATCTGTTGGGTCTGAATTGTTGATTCATTCAATAGTATTTTTGGTGTTTTCTCTTTTGACGCAAAATGCTTGCCAAAAGTACAATTATATTTTAGTGGAACTTTTCGTCAAGTTCTTCTGTGCCAATAATCTTAATAATACTTTGCCCTCCGGGCGATTTGTCGGGCATCTGACAGGCAAAGAGTTCATTAATCATTTGTGTCATTTCTTCTGTTTTCAAACGTTGTCCTGCCTTAATGGCAAGTTGCCGAGCAATACTTTTTGCGAAGTTTATATTTCTGTCTTGATCAAAATTCTTAACCGATTTATGGTTTTCGATAATCTGCTCAAGTAAAGTTTGAACCTGACTTTCTTGTACTTCAAGAGGAGCTCCATTGGCAATAAAATTCTGTTGACCGAAGGGTTCCAAATCAAATCCAATTACTTTTAAATCAGGCAGTAATTCTTTTATTATTTCGCTATCTGCCACGGTAAAATGTAGTTGAATAGGGAAGAGTAATTGCTGCGAAGGATTTTTCCCTTTCTGAAAACGTTCAAGATAGTTTTCAAATAAAATACGTTCGTGCGCCAACTGTTGGTTTATCACCATTAACCCTGACTTAACAGAAGTAACAATATATTTTAACCCACTTTGTAAAACCGCTTGATTAGTCTCTTCAATTTCCGATTGTGTATCTGTTTCAAAGGGACTGGCAAATTCATCATCTGTTGTATTATTATCATCAGAAGTGTAAATTTTTTCCCAATGTTGTATGTTTGGATCTTTTTCTTTCTGAAAAGTAGATTCTGTTTTCGAGCTGCTTTCAAAAGGGTTGTAATCAGGATCTATTTTAATTTGAGGCGGACGAATAGGGCGGTTGGCTGGAAAATCGAAATTCAAACTTGGCTCTGTTTCAAAATCTAAAACAGGTGTTAGATTATTTTCCGCTAAGGCTTTTTTAATAGATGATCCTAAAATAGAATATATCAGCTGTTTATCTAAAAAATTAACTTCTACTTTAGTTGGATGAATATTAACATCAATAGATTTTGGGTCAACCTCAATAAAAATAAAATAACTTGGTATGGAGTTTTCCGGTATCAGCTCTTGAAAAGTGTTGGCTACAGCATGATGAAAATAAGGATGTTTGATAAAGCGATTATTAGCAAAGAAAAACTGTTCTCCACGTGTTTTTTTTGCAAACTCCGGTTTCCCAATAAAACCTTGAATATTTACATGCTCTGATTTTTGATATAGTGGTACTAAACGTTCGTTATAATTACCTCCGAAAACACCAACTATTCTTTGTTTTAAATTTGTTGATTTAAGCTGAAAAAGTATTTTTCCATTATTATAAAAAGTATATTCTATCTCCGGACTTGCAAGTGCAACTCTTTGAAACTCATCAATAATATGTCGTAATTCTGCGTTATTTGATTTTAAAAAATTCCGTCTGGCAGGCACATTATAAAATAGGTTTTTAACCGATATTGAAGTGCCATTTTGGTGCTGACAGCTATCTTGGGAAACGACTTCTGATCCTTCAATTAAGATACAAGTTCCTAACTCATTGTTAGTTTGTTTTGTTTTGAGTTCTACGTGAGCAATAGCCGCAATAGAAGCTAAAGCCTCACCACGAAAGCCCATAGTGTTAAGGGAAAATAAATCATCGGCAGATTTTATTTTTGAAGTAGCGTGTTTCTCAAAACAAAGTCGTGCATCGGTTTCCGACATTCCCTTGCCATTATCAACCACTTGAACCAATGTTTTCCCTGCATCTTTTATTATTAAAGTAATTTCTGTTGCCTCGGCATCCAATGCATTTTCGAGTAATTCCTTTACAACAGAAGCAGGTCGTTGAATAACTTCGCCGGCTGCAATTTGATTAGCAACGGAATCGGGCAGTAATTGAATGATATCAGCCATTATCTAAGTATAAAATAGAGTACAATAATGAGAACGAAAATATAAAAATAAAGAGCATATTTCTTAGATTTTGCTCTTGTTCTATCATCACGAACCCATTTTTTTCGTATCTCTTTACGGATATTTATCCGATCAGGGTTTTTAATGTTATCTTCAATTTCTTTTTTTCGTTTTTCTTCAGCCTCTTTCTTCTCGTCGTAATAACGAGTTTTCATTTCAAACTTCCTGTGCTTGTTTATTTTACCAAATGTTACCTTCATGGGTTTTTCCGAATTTCAGTCTGCAAATTTATTGATTATTTCTGAGCTGTCGAATTTTAGACTGACAATTGTGTGCAACTACAAATCTATTGTTTTTACTATTTTTGCAAAACAAATTATTTTATCCTAAAATGAAACGTATTTTTATACTCTTTTTTATACTGCTTTCTGCTTTTTTTGTGCAGGCTCAGCAAATTTATCCTCAAGATTATTTTCGGTCGCCAATAGATTTTAGAATGTTGCTATCGGGAACTTTTGGAGAATTACGTCCCGATCATTTTCATACAGGTATAGATATAAAAACACGTAGTGTCGAAGGAGCTTCTGTTTATGCCGCTGCCGACGGATATATTAGTCGTATAAAAATCTCAGCATTTGGAACAGGAAAAACGCTTTATCTTACACATTCTAATGGTTTTGTAAGTGTTTACGGGCATTTAAGTGCATTTGAAAAATCTCTGGCAACTTATGCGAAAGAGCAACAATACAAAAGAAAAACATTTGAAGTAGATTTATACCTGAAAAAAGATCAGTTTAAGTTTGCCAAAGGCGATATTATTGCACTATCAGGAAATTCGGGGAGCTCCGGTGGTCCGCATTTGCATTTTGAAATACGGGATGAAAAAACCCAAGAACCCATTAATCCACTCTTGTTTGGTATTAAAGTAAAAGATTATATTAGACCTGTTATAAATTCTATTAGGGTGTATCCAAGTGGTAAAAAGCCATTTAATTTGCAACTAGCCGGTTGGGGCGAAAATTATCGTTTAAAAGATGGAGATACAATTGGTTTACCCAATGATTTTTATTTAGCAATTAATACCATTGATAAACAAAACGACACTAAGAATAATAATGGCGTTTTTGAGGTGGCTCTTTTTGTAGATTCCGTTCAAGTATTTGGTAATCGGCAGGAGCGACTGAATTTTTCAACAGGAAGGTATATAAATACTTTTATCGATTATGCTTATTATTCTGAGTATAGAAGACGATATCAACGAGCTTTTGTTGGAGAGCACAACAAACTAAAATTATATACTGAGCTTAAAAATAATGGTGTTATTCATTTAACAGATAGTATTTTTCATCAGATAATATATCAGGTTAAAGATGCCAATAATAACGTATCCAAATTAAAATTTTATACTTTTTTGGACGATTCAAATAAGTTTGAACCGCTCCCTGCAGATACGGTAAAAAAGGCTGTTTTTTATGCTGACAGAGAAAATATTTTTAAAGCAGAAAATATAAAGTTGATAATGCCAACCAATGCGCTTTATGATAGTTTATATTTTCATTTTGATGTTTTAAAAGCGAATAAACAAAACTATGCCCCTATTTATCAGCTTCATTCTAAGGAAGTGCCTTTGCATAAGTATATTAAGTTGAGCATAAGGTCAGATAGTATTCCTGAAAAATTAAAAAGTAAGATATTAGTTGCCCGTATAGATAATAATAATTTTATACCGAGTACCACTAAATGGGAGGGTTCTTGGGCAACAGCTTCTATACGGAGTTTTGGTAATTATACTCTTATTGCCGATACTGTAAAACCTCAAATCAGACGGATTAATTTCTCTAAAAATAAAGTTTTAAAAGCAGGAGATAAACTTAGTTTTATAATTAAAGATGAGTTGAGCGGTATTAAGAGTTATAAAGGCTTTTTTAATGGAGAGTGGGTGTTATTTGAATATGACGCAAAAAATAATTTAATTTTTTATACTGTCGAGCAAAAACGCTTGCTCAAAAAAAATAAGATTCTTATTGAGATTGAGGATAGAGTTGGTAATAAAAGTATTTGGAGCGAATAATTTGAGTTGTTTTTAAAATCTTCGTTTAAATTTTTAAGTATTTTTATACCGACCTCAGATTGATACTGAAGTCTAAAGATATCAGGATGTTACTCATAGGTTTTTATTTTAATTTTAAGCAACTTAACTGTAAAATCCGTAACATTTATCTTTAACATACCAATTTTAAAAAAATTGTTAATATTTTTTGTTTAAAACTTGCATCAAAATAATTTATGCGTAACTTTGCCGTTAGAAATGTTGTCATCCTGATAATATTTCTTTGGTTAATTATGGTTTGTGTTTGAGGTGCGAAGTGGTTATTCGCACCTTTTTTTATTTCTTTAAGCCAATATCTAAAGTTATTTTGGAGATTATAGTACGAACTATAGTAAAACAACTTTTCTAAAAGAATATTTGTTAATTTTGCACACTCAAAAAAACAGAATACATATAAGACTATGTTTGAAGGATTAAGCGAAAGGTTAGACCGCTCCCTTAAAGTGTTAAAGGGTCAGGGAAAAATTAGTGAAATTAATGTTGCTGAAACAGTAAAGGAAATCCGTAAAGCTCTTCTTGAAGCGGATGTTAGCTATAAGATAGCCAAAGAGTTTACCAATACTGTTAAAGAAAAGGCTTTAGGACAGAATGTTTTAACAGCCGTTTCTCCTAATCAGTTAATGGTTAAGATTGTTCACGATGAGTTAGCCGCATTGATGGGAGGGCAAGCCGCTGAACTTGATATTCAGTCAAACCCAAGTATAATCTTGATGTCGGGTTTGCAAGGATCGGGTAAAACAACTTTTTCTGCCAAATTAGCCAACTATCTTAAAAATAAAAAAGGAAAAACACCATTATTGGTTGCTTGCGATGTTTATCGTCCTGCTGCTATTGAACAATTAAAAGTTCTTGGTGCAGAAATTGGTGTTGATGTACATAGTGATGAAGAGCAAAAAGATCCTGTAAAAATAGCAAAGGCAGCGGTTAAAAAAGCACATGCTTCGGCTTACGATGTTGTTATTATTGATACTGCCGGTCGTTTGGCAGTTGATGAGCAGATGATGACTGAGATTGACAATATAAAAAATGCAGTCAAACCACAGGAAACTTTGTTTGTTGTAGATTCTATGACGGGTCAGGATGCTGTAAATACGGCAAAAGCTTTTAACGATCGACTTAATTTTGAGGGTGTAATTTTAACCAAATTAGATGGTGATACCAGAGGTGGTGCGGCATTAACTATTCGCACCGTTGTAGAAAAGCCAATAAAATTTGTTGGTGTTGGCGAAAAAATGGATGCTTTGGATATTTTCTATCCCGAACGTATGGCCGACCGGATTTTGGGTATGGGTGATATTGTTTCTTTGGTAGAGAAAGCTCAAGAGCAGTTTGATAAAGAAGAGGCAAAAAAGCTACACAAAAAAATTGCTAAGGATCAATTTAATTTTAACGATTTTCTGGATCAGATTAAGCAGATTAAGAAAATGGGTAATGTGAAAGATTTAATGGGAATGATTCCCGGAATGAGCAAAGCCATGAAAAATGTAGATATTGACGATGATGCTTTTAAAAATATAGAATCTATTATCTTTTCTATGACTAATAAAGAACGCGAAAACCCCAGCCTTTTAAATGGTAGTCGCCGTAAGCGTATTGCTCTTGGATCAGGAACAAATATTCAGGAGGTAAATCAACTTATTAAGCAGTTTGACGAAACCCGTAAAATGATGAAAATGATGACTAAGGGTGGTGGCAAAGCTATGGCAAATATGATGAGTAGAATGGGGGGAAGACGATAATTTGTATTTCAAAAAAATAATTTATGATACTTATAGATGGTAAAGCAGCCGCAGCAAAACTTAAAAAAGAAATTGCTACGGAAGTAGCTGCAATGATTGATAAAAATCAAAAAGCACCACATTTAGTTGCAATCTTAGTTGGCGATGATCCTGCCAGTCAAACCTATGTTGCTAGTAAAGAAAAAGCCAGTCGTTCCGTAGGAATTACATCCTCTATTTATCGTTTGTCGGCTAAAACAAGCGAAAAGGAATTATTAGAACTTATTAGCTTTCTTAATAATGATGAGGATGTTGATGGTTTTATTGTTCAATTACCTTTGCCGGATCATATCAATGTTGAAAAAATTATCAATAGTATAGATTATAGAAAAGATGTTGATGGTTTTCATCCTATGAATGTTGGTAAAATGGTTCTTGGAGAATCGGCTTTAATTTCGGCTACACCACAAGGAATACTCTATTTATTAGAAACATATAAAATAGAAACTAAAGGAAAAAATGTTGTTGTTTTAGGAAGAAGTAATATTGTAGGAACACCAATGTCAATATTACTTTCTCGAAAATCAGAGCAAGGTGATGCAACAGTAACTCTTTGTCATAGTCGTACTAAAAATCTAAGTGATATTACCAAAAAAGCAGACATTATTATTGCAGCTATTGGTAAACCCGAGTTTTTAAAAGCCGATATGGTTAAAAAAGGAGTAGTTATTATTGATGTCGGAATTCATCGTATTCCGGATGAGAAAGCCGCTAAAGGCTATCGTTTAACCGGTGATGTTGATTTTGCTGCTGTATCTAAAAAAGCAAGTCATATTACCCCTGTCCCCGGAGGTGTTGGTCCAATGACTATTGCAGCCTTATTAAAAAATACATTATTATCCACTAAAAAATAAATTGATGAACCACTTAAAATTATTTTTTCTCGCATTAACGCTATTACTATTTTCTTTCTTGGGTTTTCCTCAAGATATTCCAAAAGAAAAAAATCAAGTGGAAGTTATTTCCCCTTCCATATTAATAGACAAACTATCCGATAAAGTTGATGAAACTTCCGGTTTGATATTTTATCGTGGGAGTATATGGACTTTAAACGATAGTGGAGGAAAACCACAGATTTATCGCTTAAATAGTAAAACGGGTAAAGTTGTTCAAGTTGTAAATATCAAAAATGCTAAAAACATAGATTTTGAAGATTTAACGCAAGATGATGATTTTATTTATGTTGGAGATATGGGTAATAATTATGGAAACAGAAAAAATTTATGCATATATAAAATTGCTAAGGCAGATATTCCGAAAGAAGGTGATATTAACCTAAAAGCAGAACTGATTAAGTTTAAGTATGCCGACCAGAAGCGTTTTCAGAAGAAAAATCGTAGAAATGATTTTGATTGTGAAGCAATTGTAAGTATGGGCGATAAACTTTATTTGTTTACTAAAAATTGGGTTGATGCAAAAACGAGAGTTTATGCTGCTCCAAAAAAAGCAGGTGATTTTGCTTTGGAAGTTGTTGATGAATTTAATGTAGATGGACTAGTTACGGCAGCAGAATATCAAGCTGAAACCAAAACCCTTAGCCTTTTAGGGTACAAAGATTTTATGCCTTTTATATGGGTGTTTTGGGACTTTCAAGGGCAAGATTTTTTTGGAGGAGAAAAGCGTCGTTTTAATATGGAAAGTATTCATGGTGCTCAAACAGAAGGCGTTTGCTTTAATGGCAAAGGAGATGTTTTGATAAGTTGTGAGCAATCGTATTTTCCGCAAAGATTATATAGTATTCCACTTAAAGCATTAAGGAGTAAAGATGAGTTTTTAGTTCAATGCAAGGGAAATAAAAATCTTGATCTTTCGTCTACTTTTGATGTCGATAAAAAAATTATTAATCTAAAAGTTAAAGGATTAAATAAGGGCGCTTATACCGTTGAGATATTAAATGAGATTTGGAGAACGGAAAAGATTTCTTCTTTTAAGGCTAAAAAAAGAAACGAAGAAAATATTGAGCTGAAAGCCAAGAATTTAAAAGCGGGAATGTATTATCTCCGAGTTGAACAAAAAGACTTACTCAAAGTAAATCGAGTTTACATAAAATAATTAATGTATGTCTGAAGATACCACAGATGAATTACTTTTGAGTGGAAAGACACTTCCTTTAATGGAGGAGTTTTATACTATTCAGGGAGAGGGATTTAATACCGGACAAGCCGCTTATTTTGTGCGCATTGGTGGTTGCGATGTTGGTTGCCACTGGTGTGATGTAAAAGAATCGTGGAATGCTAAACTTTTTCCTGCAACTCCAACAGACAGCATAGTTGCTAATGTGGCTAAATGTCCTGCTAAAGCCGTTGTGGTTACCGGTGGAGAACCTTTGATGTACAATCTAAATTATTTTTGCTCTGAATTAAAAAAAGAAGGAATAAGTAGATTTTTAGAAACATCCGGTTCTCATCCACTTAGCGGCGAATGGGAATGGATATGCTTGTCGCCCAAGAAAAATGCGCCTCCCTTAAACCCAATTTACAGTAAAGTTAGTGAGTTGAAAGTAATTATTGCTAATAAAGGCGATTTTGATTGGGCTGAGAAAAATGCTAAATTGGTTAATGATAGTTGTCATTTGTATTTACAACCCGAATGGAGTAAATCAAAATTACTGATGCCTATTATTACTGATTATATTATGGCGCATCCGCGATGGAAAATTTCTTTACAAAGTCATAAGTATATGAATATTCCTTAGCCTGTTTTCTAACAACTTGGGTTAGCAGATAAGAATAAATTATTGCTTCTTCTCATTAACGCCAAAGCCAAACAAAGCAAAATCATATTTTACCGGATCATTGGGATCAAAGGAGCGGAGCGATTCGGTTATTTCAGTAACGGCTTTCCAGTCGTTTTGTTTTCGTAATAGTAAGCCTAAACTTCTACCGATACGACTTGTATGCACATCAAGTGGAAGCATAAGCTTGTTCGGCGAAATATTTCTCCAAATACCAAAGTCAACGCCGGAATCATCTTTTCTAACCATCCACCTCAGATACATGTTTAATCGTTTGGCTGCCGAGTTTTTTGCCGGATTCGATAAGTGCTTTTCGCTTCTTTTCAGATGAGAAATACTATTAAATAAAGTGTTGAATTCTATTAAAGCCGTTTTAGCATTAGTCGTAAAACCATTTTCAAATACTTTTTCTAAACCTCCAAAATTCAGATATATGTTTTGGAGCGAACTGATAAAAAACTGCATGTCAACAGCTTGAAAAGTTCTATGTTTGAATGTGTCGAAAACTTGTAAGTCTGTATCAGAACAATTACGGACAAAATCTGCCGGAGCATAATCCATCATTTCCATTAATCTATTTGTATTTCGGATAATTACAGGACGTTGACCCCAAGCAATACTGGCAGCTAAAAAACCTGCTATTTCTATATCCTCTTTTGCGGAAAATTGATGTGGAATTTGAATAGGATCATTTTCGATAAATTCAGGTCTATTGTATTTTAAAGTATAGTCTTCTAAAAATTCTAACAGCTGATTTCTATCCATTTTTTTTCTTTTTACGTACTATTAAAGCAAGGATTATTAGAATTGGTATTATATATTCTAAGCCTTTTCCAAAATCGGATTTGCGAGAAACTATTGCTGTTTCATTTCCGATAAGGGTAAATCCTGCCCAATAATAGGGGTGAGAATATATAGCATTTCCTTTATTTATCATATCTAATTTAGCGCGATGTAAAGCCATGTTCTTTTCTAATCCTTTAGCTAAATAAGTGTAAAATCCGGCTATAAGGTCGGCACTATATTTATCGTTAACATCCCAATGTGTCATGACAACACTTGGTACTCCTGCATATTGAAATCCGGTAGAAAGACTCATAATGCCCTCGCCTTTGTTTAGTTTTCCGTTACCGGAATTACAAGCACTTAAAACTGCAAGATCGGCACTTAAATTCATGCCAAATAGTTCACTTACAGTAAACATTCCGGATGAATGCTTGTCGTTAGAAAAAACTAATTTTGATTCCAAAGGATTATCATCATTTAAAACGGCATGCATAGCGAGATGCAAAACGGAAGCTTTAGGAGCCTCTTTTTTAAAGTTCTTTTTTGTTGCTTCTTCGCCTTTAAATATTTTAGGACTGAAAAAAGTGGAAATACTCTCGAGCTCTTTGTTAACATACAATAAAGGCATTAAAATATAATCATCTTTTATTGTAGTGTCACGGTCTAGAAAAGTATAAGTTGGAGCAAAAGCAATTATTTGTCCATGATTAGCTTTCTTTTTCTGTGTGTAGCTAAAATAAATTGCTGCTGAGTTTAAGGTGCTGCATACATTATCGTTAATAAAATATGGTAAATCTCTATAGTTAGGTCGTTCATTTACAGCAGTGTCGCTAAGCAAAATATCAAAAGGTAAATAGCTAAGTATCCCATCGGGGATTATGAGTAATTCTTTTCCTTTAATTTGCTCAGCAAAATCTCCTAAAAGAAATTGATAATTCTCGTATGCTAAACTTATAAACGACTTATAGTCGGCATAACTATTATCTGTGTTTACATGGTGTAAAAGTTGTAATAGGCGTAGAATAGAATTGTCAAAACCCTGTGGTATTTTTTTTGAAAACACAGCCGCTTCTTTTTTCGAAATAACATAAACTAAAAGTAAAGAATCACTTAAAGCATAATCTATTATGACTTTATTCTTTGATAATTGTTTCTGCACATCCGAAATTTGGATGATATTATTTCCGTAAAAAAGTCTGTAATACTCGGGATAATTAGCAGCTAAAACTTTTTGTATGCTATCTAGACTCTTTTTTAAAACTTGTTTTTGTTGAAGATATATCCAAGTTGTTTTTTTGTTTGATGTTAAGCCTTCCATTTTTTCTTCGAGGCTTAGTAAGCTTTGTTTTAGGCTATTTTCTTTTTTGATTAATTCGTTTGGAACGTTTGATAAATGAATAGAATCATTTTGTTGTAAACTTGCTAATAAAGCAGTTGATTTGTTTTGTTCAATAAGAGAAAAGCCGGCATTAAAATATTTTGATTCTTTACTGAGTAAATAAAGTTTGTACGAAACCTGAATAGCTTGATTGAGAAGGTTATTTACTTCTTTATTTAAAATCAGATTAGAAGAGTATTTTTGTGAAAGGCGAAATCCTTCAACCAATTTTATACTCAATTGATAGGTATCGAAAGATGCTTTAAGATATTTTATTTCTTTAGTTTTTTCATAATATTGAGCCAATGCACGAGCTTTCCAACCTATACTATTGGTTACCGACGATAATTTAATATTTACTTTTTCAGGATTTACCAAAATGTCGGTTGAATTAAATCCCGGAGTTAAGGCTATAATAGATTTTTGAATAATTTCTAAAGCTTTTTCTGTGTCGTTTTCTTTGATAAAATATTTTGCTTGAGCAAGTAAAGCACGACCCAAAGGTTCGTTTTTATCCCCCAAAGAAGAATGATATCCGCCGACAGCAAGATTCAAATAATATAAACCAAGCAGTTTATCTCTTCCTGTTTGTAAATAAAAAGAGCCTAACAAAAAATAAGTGTCTGCGGCTTCTTTTTCGTCTATAACACTCTTAGTTATTGCAAGATGATTTGCCCATTTAAGCATAGCTTCGGCATCATCTATACGGTTGGCTTTCCATAGCGTTTCTCCAAAAACACGTAATTGGTCAGGCTTTAATTCTTTTAATGAGCGGGCTAACTTAAAATATTCAATTGCTTTGTCGTAATCTTCTAAGCTTTTGTAAACAGTGGCTAAATCGGAATACGAATTAATTAACAAAGAATGATTATCCGGCAAAAGTTCTCTATAAATAGAATTTGCCTGTAAATATAAGTTTAAAGCATTTTCGTAATCCTTCAGCATATAAAGAGAGGATGCTTGCGATTGTATAATGCGGGCTTTTTCTAAAACCGAACCATTAGCCTTATTAAAAAATACTAAAGATTTTTTGTATAAATCAATAGCTTTCGAATATTTAGCAAGAAAATGGTTCAAAAATCCTTTTCTTGAGTATAATAATCCCAATTCTTCCTGATGTTCAGGATTTTCTTCATCTAGCATTTCGATGGCTTCATTATAGTAATTTTCGGCTAAATCGTAATGGGCTAATCTGGAATAAGAATCTCCAAATCTTCCGTAAATAGATGCAAGTTGAACTATATTTTTGCTTTGTAAATACACTATCTCTTTGGCTTTGCCAAGATAAGAAAATGTATTTACAGAATCGCCTTTTATAGAATATATCTGACTGATATTCTGATAGGTATCTATTAAAATTGTATCGTAAACCTGAATGTGATTTTCGCGGTAGCTAATAGTTTTCTTATAATTGATAATTGCACTGTCATACTCATTATTATAGAAATAAATATTTCCTATTAAATGATACAGTTGAGGATATAATTCATTAGGATCAGGAAACTTTTTTGTTTTACCTTTTAACCAAAAGACAATATCCGACGAATTAGTCATATCTCCCTTTTTCCAATACTCATAAGCTAAAATTTTCCAACTTAATAAGTTATTTATGTTTCTATTGTTGAAGGTGTTTAGGAAATTATAAGTAGAGTCGAGAGATTTGCGTTGAATAAGTTTGTTAAATTGTTCTTGATCACGTTTTAGGAAATCTTTTTTAATATTAGTTTCTTGAGCACTAACAGTCAAAAGTGTTGACACAAAAATGAGAACAGTTAAACATTTTTTTTTAAACATAATTATGACGCAATAGGATTTAACAAAAGTAGGCTTTGTGTTACACACATCCAAAGGCTCCGATTGATTTCTATTGATATATAAACAAAAAAGGAGAGAATAAAGCTGTTATTCATTACTTTAAAGATACAAATTATTTTACAAATAGAATTTTACGGTCGCCAAATTTTTATATTTCAGTAATTGTATTTTTTTATAAAAAATATTTTGTGTGTGTTTTTTCTTTTAGCGCCTGTCAATTTGACTATGTTTCAAGGCTTTGGCAAAAAAATTGAGAAATAAGTCCTAATTCTACTAATATAGTATTGGTTAATATTTATATTACTGATATTGTGTTAGTTATAATTATTTTAATAAAATAAAAACTAAATACGCCAATTGTCACCGACAGTTTTTCGGTTAGTTGGAATAGAATACTGACAAAAACACAGGTTTAAGATATGAATAAGGAAACAAAAAAAAGTAAAAAAGACCACGCTACTAATAAGCCAAAAAAAGATACTGCTAAAAAAGCAAAGACTAAAAAGTTAGATGAAAAAGAGCAGTCTGTTGAAGAGAAAAAAATAGAGGAAGTTAAAGAAGATAATCAAGAGGAAATACCTTCTTGCGAAACAGATATTGAGCAATTAGAAGCAACAATTGCTGAACTAAAAGATAAGCACTTACGGTTATTTTCCGAATTTGAGAATTATCGCAGACGCACAATGAAAGAGCGTATAGAATTATTCAAAACTGCTTCTTCGGAAATTATTATAGAGTTACTCGGTATACTTGATGATTTTGATAGAGCAAATAAATCTTTTGAAACGGCTACCGATATAGAAGCTGTTAAGCAAGGATTTGAACTAATTCACTCTAAACTTCAAGGTTTGCTTGCAAAAAAAGGTTTAGAGAGTATGGATGCTTTAGAAAAAGATTTTGATACTGATTTTCATGAAGCTATTACTGAGATTCCTGCTCCAACAAAAGAGCTTAAGTCGAAAGTTGTTGATGTTATTGAAAAAGGATATTTATTAAACGGTAAAGTTATTCGCTTTGCTAAAGTAGTAGTTGGGAAATAAGCTTAGGATAAGTCTATAAGATATGAGTAAAAGAGATTATTACGATATATTAGGTGTTGATAAAAATGCTACTGAAACAGAGCTGAAAAAAGCTTATCGTAAGGTTGCTATTAAATATCACCCTGATAAAAATCCGAATGATAAAGGAGCAGAAGAAAAATTTAAGGAGGCTGCAGAAGCTTATGATGTTTTAAGCGATTCACAAAAAAGACAACGTTACGATAGGTATGGTCATGCCGGAGTTGGAGGAGCTGCCGGAGGTGGTGGCTTTAGTGGCGGAGGTATGAATATGGATGATATCTTTAGCCACTTTGGTGATATTTTTGGTGGTGGCTTTGGTGGTGGCTTTGGCGGAGGCGGAAGTCGTCGCCATGTTAATCGCGGCTCAAATCTTCGTATAAAAGTTAAACTTACACTTGAAGAAATTGTAAAGGGAGCCGAGAAAAAAGTAAAAGTAACTAAATATGTTAGTTGTAATAGCTGTAATGGAACAGGTGCTGAAAGCGGAGGAACACAAACTTGTAGCACTTGTCATGGCACAGGGCAGGTTACGCGTATTGTAAATAGTTTTCTCGGTCAGATGCAAACCTCTACTACTTGTCCGCAATGTGGTGGCGAAGGTGAAATTATTAGACATAAATGTAAGGCTTGTCACGGTAATGGTATTATAAAAGGTGAGGAAGTGATTTCTCTTTCTATCCCTGCCGGTGTTGCTGAAGGTATGCAACTTTCTGTTTCGGGTAAGGGGAATGCAGCTGCTCGTGGAGGAATCGCTGGTGATTTAATTGTTCTTATTGAAGAAATTGAACATCCAGATTTAGTTCGTGATGGAAGCAATTTGCTTTACGATCATTTTATTAGTTTCCCCGATGCTGCTCTTGGTTGTACTATTAATGTGCCTACTGTTGAAGGAATTGCAAAAGTTAAAGTAGAACCCGGAACGCAGCCCGGGAGAGTTCTTCGCTTAAAAGGCAAAGGCTTGCCTGATGTTAATTCTTATGGACGTGGTGACTTGCTCGTAACTATTAATGCTTGGGTACCAAAAAAGCTAGATCCTAACGAACGTGAGATGCTTAATAAAATGAATCAGTCTGTTAATTTTCAACCCGACCCAAATACTAAAGAAAAAGGATTCTTTAATCGTATGCG
>Ga0164318_10002350_pt1 | contig 17505 bp, 20 predicted proteins | sample GuaBasSedimGuay9_FD_113734 | JGI IMG/M metagenome (GOLD analysis project Ga0164318, IMG submission 113734) | Subseafloor sediment microbial communities from Guaymas Basin, Gulf of California, Mexico - Guay9, Core 4571-4, 0-3 cm | ecosystem: Environmental > Aquatic > Marine > Hydrothermal vents...
TTACAAGTGTTTCATATTACTTAACATTTATTAAAATAGCGGGGGTAGGGGCGACTTTAGTCGCCCGTCAGTCCGTCGATCGCTCAGTCGAACCGTGAAGGGAGGTTAAAACCTCCCCTACCCATACGGTAAAAATGCAACCCGCCGTTTGATACCCGAGTAGCTATGCCGCAAGTTACTTCCCCTTACAATGCCGTAAAACGGCATAGCGGAGCTTTTTACGAGACCATCAACTTTAAATTCAATAAAAACGGTTCACTTTTAATTCTTACCTGACAAGATAATTTTTGTACTATTGACATGTATACATTCTTAGTATAAACTTCCGGAGATTCAACACATGAAAGGAAAAAAAATGAGAAGAAAATTTGCAATTTTCGGTGTGATATTATTTGTTGTTATCTCTCTTATTGCGTGCGCGAGATACGAAAGGAAGGTTGTGCCTTTCAAGATGCCTGCGACCTATGCAAACGCAACGGACGTAGCGGGGGCAACTATTGCCTCCAAGTCATACGATGATCCGAAGGAGGCCAAAGAATCATTTGGTTTTGATATCATTGGTTCAGGGGTACTGCCGGTTCAGGTGATCTTTGACAATAAAGGCTCTCATGAAATAGAAATTATTCCCCAGAAAACATTTCTCGTGGACATTGACAACAATCTCTGGCCAATACTGGACGCGCGTCTGGCCTATGACCGGATATCAAAGAAAACAGAACTCGGCGAGATTGCTCCGGAAGGAACAAAATCAGGGCTCCTTGCCGGCACTGCCGGCGCTATTATAGGCGCCGCTATTGGAATCGTCACGGGAAAAAATGTTGGCGATGCTGCCATGAAGGGGGCTGCTATCGGAGGCGCAGCCGGCTTAACCATAGGGGGGTCAAAAGGACTGTCCGATACAGAAGTGCAAGGCCAGATCAGGGAAGATATCCAGACAAGATCTCTTGAAAGGCGATCTATACAACCGAAAGAAATAGCCTATGGATTCATATTTTTCCCGGGGGAATCAAAAAAAGCACAAGAGTTGAGACTCTCCATAAAAGAGGTGGATACAGGGAATTTGCATTCCATCATCATGAAATTTTAATGAGAATTAGAAATCTTTGTCAAACGGGAAAATTTCGTGTTCCCGTAATATAGATCTGAACCCATTCCCAATTGATCTGAGGTAATGAAAAGTGAAACAAATTGCTCCCTCCATACTTTCCGCCGATTTCAGCCAACTTACAGAAGAGATTCAAAAGGTAGAAGAAGCGGGCGCAGATCTGATTCACTTAGACGTTATGGATGGTCATTTTGTGCCGAATCTGACTTTTGGCCCACCTGTCATTGCGTCAATTAGAAAAGTAACCCGTCTGCCGTTCGATGTTCATCTGATGATAGAAAAGCCTGAACGATCCATCCAGGCTTTCGTCGATGCCGGAGGTGATTTCATTACTGTCCATGCAGAAGCAGAAACTCACATTAACCGGACAATTGCTTTCATTAAAGAAAAGGGGCTAAAGGCCGGTGTTTCTCTCAATCCTGCGACACCTTTATGCCTGATTGAAGAGATCATCAAAGATATTGATCTTCTTATGGTAATGTCCGTTAATCCAGGTTTTGGCGGCCAAATATTTATTCAGAATATCCTTGAGAAAATAAAAAAGGCACGGAATCTTATCGATGAAAAAGCGCCCGACGTTCTCCTTGAAGTAGATGGCGGCGTGAATTTAGAGAATATAAGATCCCTCAAAGAAGCAGGCGTCGATATTTTCGTGGCGGGTTCAGTTATCTTCAAAAGCAAAGACTATAAACAAACAATACAATCTATGAAAAAAATTCTTAATGACGATTGATGACAAAATGAGGCTCTTTCCCCGATTAATTGATGCAACAAAGGATTCGAGGGATCGAGTGCTTTCCAGTTCTTTAGCCTTTCACCTGAACACCTGAATCCTTGACCCCTTATCATTCTACCACTCTTTTGGAGATGATCCTGAAATGAATATCATCATCGATGGATATAATCTTATCAGACAATCAGACTCCCTTAGTCGTTTTGAAAGATTCAGTCTTGAGGAGGGACGTAAAGAATTAATCCGAAGGCTTTCCCATTTTAAAAAATTGAAGGGACATAAAATAACTGTCGTTTTCGACGGGTGGATAAGCGGTTCTCCGAAAGAGGAACGCCATAACGAGGCTGGCATCACAATCATCTACTCTAAAAGAGGTGAAAAGGCCGACGAAGTTATCAAGCGAATGGTGAGAAAAAGCGATAGGGAGATTATTGTCGTTACATCGGACAGGGATATAGCAAACTCCATAAGCAGAAGCGGCGGCGTTGCTATTTCTTCTCCCGAATTCGAATTTAGAATACAAACAATTGAAGCTGGCGTGGCTGACTCTTATGAGAGAAATGGTGTAGATGATGGCGAGGAACGGACATCAGGCAAGAAAAAGGGCCCTTCAAAACGGTTATCCCGGAAGGAAAGAAAGGCATCAGCAAGACTGAGAAAACTGTAGAAAAAGGCTGGTAACTGCTCAGGTAGGCACAAAGGGGCAGAGTTACATAGTGTCGTGTCAAGTCTCGAGTGTCATTGCGAGCGAAGCGAAGCAATCTCCTGCTATCGGAAGCTAACCTGACATAATCCAAGAGATTGCCACGGCCTTCGGCCTCGCAATGACGAAAGCTTGTGCGTCATTGCAAGCTTGCCACGACAATAGTTTATTTGGTTTGTTTATTATAACAAAATGCAAAAAATGTCTGTCAAATGATACTCCTGGCGGTTCCACGGTTCGTCTGAACTTGCCGATGACCACAGGCGGTGCTGGTTGTTAGTATTCTTTGTGCCTATGCGGTTTTGAACCTTTTAGCTGTTCGCCTTTTATTTGCATATTTCGATGAGAAGTCGCTCAATGGTAAGCTCCGGATCTTTTCCCGTTGTTTTTAAAGCGATATCAATGTTGCTGATCTGTTCCAGATACCCCACCAGCTCATTGTATGAAAACGATTCAGCATTTTTTAATGCGTTATAAATCACATAGGGATGCTGACCTATAAGTGCCCGACTCTTTTTCCCTCGTTTATCATTTAATCTTTTAATCTCAGGATAAACAACACGCTGAAATTTATTAAAATCCATTTCGCTCCGGAAAGATGGAAGGCGCCCTGATTTTAGAAGGATTCTCCCCTGAAGAAGAAGGCGAACTTCCCTCCCTATCATGGTAACTATCATAAGATAATGGACATGATGATCGATAAGATCCCGAAATGTTAAAAGAGCTTTTTTAAGGTTTCTGCTGACGAGGGCAGATGTCAAATCAAAGACAGAATCTTCTTTCGTTTTCCCGGTAATGACATCTATGTCTCCTTCGCCAATGATGTCATCATCCCCCGCATAGGTAATCAGTTTGTCCAGTTCTCCCATGGACTCTCTCAGGTTGAAACCTGTTTTTCTCCCCAGTACGTTAATTGCTCCCGGTGAAAGTCTCTTGCCTCCTCGTTCAAGAATTTCTCTTGCAGTGTTTAAGAACATACCTTTCTGCCTTGCCTCACCCTTAACCTTGGGAAAGTGAAGCACGACTCCATAATCAGAGATGACTTTAAAAATCTTTTTTCTTTTATCCACAAAATCAGCGGTCAGAATAAGACAATTGTTCTCAGGAAAACCTTTCTTCAGCGCTTCTTCCAATAAATCCGGGCTATCATAATCACTCCTTACCTGGATACCGGATTTGACATAGATATCCAACACCTTCGGAAGCCACTTTTCTCTGCCTGTCCCGGATTTATCACCCACAGTCTCACGCCAATCATCGTCGGAGATTTTCTCCCAGCCACCCTCTTGAAGATCTTCAAGAGTCCACCCGGTCATTTGCAAAAACACAGCAAAAGCTCTCACCGCCCGTTGTGGATTACTTTCGATATTTTCAACAATTTGTTTCACCAAATCGGGGAGTGATCCCTTAGAGGAAAAAAGGAGGGTTTTATTTACAACAACTACTTTTTTGCCAAGTATGAGTGGCGGGGTAAGAATAGATTCACATATCATGTCTATATCTGTATTTTGACCATCCATCCAGAAAAGGCTGAGACTCCTTTCATCATAGGGCAGAATAAGATCAACAATCCGGCGAAGCGCCTCTTCAGCCAGATATTCCTCATCGCCATAAATGAGATAGCAGGAAGCTATATGACCTTGTCTGATATCATTCAAAGTGGTATCCAGCGTCACTTCACTATCATACTCTTTGTAATCCATCATGCTATCCTGGCAATATGGCCCTTGACAAATTCAGCCATGATCTGAAACACCCGCCATGACTCATCAATGGAAAATGTATCGTAACTACTCAGGTTGTCAGGTCCAATTTCACAGTTAGGAAACAATGAAACTCTGGCAAATGGAACTCTATTTGACGTGAAAATGAAAAGTATACAAACCGCCAAAAAGCAAATATCTGCCCCACTTGACACCTGCCTGCTGCATGAAGGACAGACAAGCCAAAGCAATCTTGAACTTTGAACCATGGACCTGAACAGTTACGGTGTATCTACAAGAAACTGTTTCTCGTTTATGTTAAAAACGCTTTCTTCTTTTTGCTTTGGCCAGCCTTCGTCGCGCTTCCAATGCTTTTCTCTTCTTCTTTACAGAAGGTTTTTCGTATGCCCTTCGCAACTTGAGTTCCTTGAATAACCCATTCTTCGAAAGCTTGTTTTTCAGGATCTTCAAGGCCCTTTCTACATCATTATCAATTACTCTTACTTCCAAAAAATAATTCCTCCCATTCTGTTTAAAGTCTGTTGTGAAATAAATATAACAAAGCGCCGCGCGCCGCATATACTACACACAACAAATCAATCAGTTATACAAAGTGTCGGCACAAAAAAAGGGCAGACCGCCTCACATAAATAATGCGACGGCTCTACCCTGCTTTTTACATTAAATTATATCACTCTCCTTACATGCGGATTATGTCTCTTAATGCTGCCAGAAACTCCCGGGTTTCCCCATCACTACCCACTGTTACTCGCATGAAATCCTTCAAGATACCGGAAGATGTAAAATTCTTTATCAAAATTCCTTTCTCAAGGAGTGAGTTATATAACTTATTTTTATCATTAGCGCAACTAAAAAGAATAAAATTTGCGTCTGAGGGATAGGGATGAATTTTTTCTATACCTTCCAACTCACGTAAGAGATTATCCCGGCCGGTAATAACCCGGCGTGTCTGTTTCAAAAACTCCTCTTTATTTTCAAGGAAGAAGAGCCCCGCCGCCTGGGATATGGCATTAATGTTATATGGAAGCCTCACTTTGTTCAATTCGTGAATAATTGAGGGCTGAGCTATAAGAATGCCAAGCCTCATGGCTGCAAGACCTACTTTGGAAAGGGTTCGTAAAATAATAAGATTTTCCCATTTATCAAGATTGGGTAAAAAGGTTTCCCCTGAAAAATTAAAATATGCTTCATCAATAACGACAAGACAATTTGATTGCTCCAAGATTTTCTCAATCGTTTCCCTATTAAAAAGGTTTCCAGTGGGATTGTTCGGATAACTGAAGAATACCAAACTGGGATTGTTTTGTGATATCGTATCAAGCATCAACTCCTCGTTAAGATGAAACTGGTCGTTTAAAGGAATTTCTATAATCTTATGGCCCGTATTTAAAGCGATAATTTTATACATTGCAAATGTAGGAACCGGAATGATCACAGCTCCTGAAGGCAACGAATTAAAAGCTACTAATAACATCTGGATAAGCTCATCTGACCCATTACCTATCAGAAGCATATCATCATGAACCCTTAAATAATCCGCAAGTCTTGCCCGCAACTCAGAGGAACGGGGATCTGGATAACGGTTCAGTGAAATTGCTTCCAGATATTTAAACATTTTCTCTTTAAGGGGGGGAGGAAGCGTGTAAGGATTCTCATTCGCATCAAGCTTTATGCGGCTCCCTATTTTCTCAATCGGATATGCTTCCTGTCGCAAAATATTCTTCTTTATGATTCTTTGGATCTTCATTCAACAGCCTTTCCTTCCATATTCCAATTACTGCTCATATACTTATATTTTAACAAGTGTTCTTTAAGTATTCCTTCTTCACGTGTCAATCTTCCTCTAACAAGACGAATGCCTAAATACTCTTCAAAACCCGAGGCTAATAATTGACACAACTCCGTATAATTGATCTTTTGATCAATATGTTTGTAAATAGATGTCACTTGTTTTTCAAGATTACTTATTTCCTTGGTGATATCTCCCGTAGATTTCCCCATCGCTGAATAGATATGCTGCGGATCAAAATCCATTAAAAGAGATCCATGTTGAAGGAATACCCCTTTCGATCTCATCTGAGCGCTACCGCAAATCTTTCTGCCGTTGACAAGAAGTTCATATTGAGAAGGTGTTGAAAAACAGAATGCTTGCAAATATAAAGATTCAGCCGATCTGCTTTTTTGCGCTAAATCCGCATTTATACCGAGTTTGGCAAGCCCCAAGGCAATACACCCATTGATAACTCTGTATGTTCCGAGAAGGCCGGGGGGGAAAAGGGGGTTCTTTTCTCGTGCCACGACAGAATAAGTAAGATCTTTTTCATGCAGAACAGCCTTACCTCCTGTGAGCCGCCGCACAATATGTATGTTTTTGTCACGACAGAATTCTAAATTCACCTCATTCTTTACATCTTGAAAATATCCCAGTGATATCGAAGGATTCGTCCAGCCATAGAATCGAAGTGTAGGAGACATTTTCCGCCTTTGATTTTCTCTGAAAATGGCCTCGTCTATGGCCATGTTTTCAAATGCATCGCATTGATTGAAAGAAAGGTATCTCCACTCTTCCATCTTATATTACCGATCCCCTTCTCCTTCCTCTATATAATCAGCATACCCCATCGAATCAAGAAGATTGTCCAGCTCGCTCGGATCAGTTATGGCTACAACAATTAACCAGCCGGTATTGTAAAAATCACTGTTTAAAATTCCCACATCATCAAACAAATCTTCATTGACACTGACGACATCACCACTAACAGGAGAAATTAATTCAGCAATGGTCTTCGAAGATTCTACGGTCCCGAAAGGTTCATCCTGTTCTATAAAAGTGTCAATATGAGGAATCTCAACAGAGTAAATTTCTCCCAATTCCTCCTGAGCATAATCGGTTATCCCGATCGTTGCCATATTTCCATCAACCCTTACCCATGTATGCTCCCGGCTGTAAAGCAGATCATCCGGAAAACCAACCATACTAATTATCCTCTACCATAAATTATCAAGCTTTTTCAGTTATAGAGATCCAACAATAAATATTTACAAAATCCTCAGTTCTTCTGATATGTTGGACAAAATGTCACACCCGTCTCTTTCAACCAGCACCATATCTTCTATTCGAATTCCCCATAATCCCGGTATGTATATGCCAGGCTCGACGGTAATGACCATCCCTGCCTCAAGAAAACCTTCACTATTCATGGAAATCACAGGAGCTTCATGAACCTCAAGGCCTACACCATGTCCTGTACCATGGGAAAAGTATTGTCCAAAACCAGCCCTTTCTATCCATCCTCTGGCAATTCCGTCAATTTCACGACACGACACACCAGCTTTGACAGCTTCCAATGCCCTGTCATGAGCATCTTTAACAATATTGTATATCTTTTTTTGTTTTTCTGTTATTTTACCCACTGTCAGGGTACGTGTTTCGTCCGAATGATACCCATTGTAAAGGGACCCATAATCTATAACAACAAAATCCCCTTCCTTAATTTTGTTAAATCCCGGCTTTGCGTGTGGCAATGCTGAGTTTTGCCCAGAAGCAACAATAGTTTCAAAAGAAAGCCCTTCCCCCCCTGAATCTGCCATTTTCGATTCCAGGATCAAGGCAACATCTTTTTCACTCATACCCGGCTTTATTTCTTCCACAATGGACATAAGAGATCGAGATGCTATATGGGCCGCTTTTCTGATATACTTAATTTCATTACTATCTTTAATTGCTCTGATTGAGTCAATATCCGTTGACAGAGGTTTTAAAACTACTCCCCTTAATTGATCTTTCAGTCTGAAATATTGATCACAGGTAAGAACCGACGACTCAAACCCAATATTTTTTACCCCACAGTCAAGAATAAGCGCGGTAATACCCTCTATTTTATCCTTATACTCAAGAATCTCGCAACCCGTGACCTCTTTCCCTGCCTGTGTAATGTAACGACCATCAATTAATAAAACACTTATTTTTTCTCCAATAAACAAAACAGCGTCACTGCCCGTAAACCCAACTAGATACCGTATATTTGTCATGCCAACAAGCAAGATGCCCTCGATATTATTGGCTCTGAGTATTGATCTAATACGTGAGATTCTCTTCTCGTATATGAAAGGCTCAAACATTATGATGTTTTTCCGATGGTTGATGTAAATGGTCCGAGGATTCAAGGGGGCAAGCGCTTTTTAATTCTTTAGCATTTCATTTGAAGATCCGAATCCTTGACCCATCGAATCCTCCTTTATCATCCCAACCCGGACAAGCCGGAACCAAACAAGATATATTTTTATCACGAAAACACGAAAAAAATTTAATTTCGCACTTTCTTTTCCTTCGACAGGCCTTCGTCACCACAAGGCCGAAGGCCGTGACAATCTCTCGGATTATGCCAAGTTAGTCAGTCCATAACAGCAGGAGATTGCTTCGCTTCGTTCGCAATGGCACTCGAGACTTGACATAACACTAGCTTGACTTCCTTATTATCCTACCAGCTCTTTTGGAAATGTTCACTCCTCTGAAGATTGCTTAACCACTTATTCAACTCTTCAATAATTATCGTTCTTTTATCTCTGGTCCCCTTACCGATTAAGGCCTCTACATGCTTAAGCTGCTCAATTACCCTCACATTCGAGGGATCCCCCTTTATCATTTTTTTCAAAACATCTCTCGCCATTGTTAGATGGCCCTGGTTAATATACAGTTCGGCCAGGGTAATGGTGTGAAAATCTGATGAAATCTGCTCAATATTATCCCCTTCGCCACTCTGAATAAGATCATCGGGGTTGCCCCCCATTCCTAAAGAGTCAATTTTTTCTGATATTTCTTTCTTCTTCTCGAGATCTGAGTTAAGACTCAGGGCTTTCCGGTACAATTGTATTGCCTCTTCTACCAATCCCCTTTCCCGATAAATATCTCCCAAGCATTTATAGATTCGAGACCAATCTTGAATAACTTCTTCCAGCTCTCTCAAGATTCCAGAAGTCTTTGTTAGTTCTCCCATATGTGCCAAGCAGAAAGCAATAACCAGCCATGCATCCACGTCCCCTGGAAACCGATCCCGCCTTTCTTTAGCAAGCGTAATAGCCTTTTCGTATAACTTTTTCTCTAAATATCTTTCTGCTTCGGAAATAAAATTTTTTCGTTCTGCAAAACTTGGAGAAATCATGGAAAACGACCTCAGAAAAATAGAGAACTACGGCATTAAGCGCGAATGAAGAGGCGGATAACACAGCGCTTCTTGCGTGTCAAGTGAGAAATCCATTTTCTCCCCCTGAGAAAAAAAAGCCGAATCCGAGATACAGGCCGGGCTTTGGAAAAGGTTCTAGAAACCAATTGACATCCCTGCCATCAAAATGCTAAACACTCACGGCTTTGAATCATTGTAACTGCTCAGGTTATTAGCCCAAAGGATACTGATATTCTCCTGAAGCGGCAAGGACTGAGCAACGAGCAATAAAGGTTAAGGGCTAAAGGTTTTTCCTTCAGCCCTTAACCCACCCAGTTGAGCAGTTACGTTATTCATATAAATATTTCAAGGAATTTTAATATGTTTTCATCGAACCTTTGCTTCATAAAATATTTGTTTGTTTCTTCTATTCTTCTATCAAATATTATAGCTGCCAAGATCATTGATGTAGGGGGTCTCATATTGCCTGCGGCTATTATACTTTACCCCTTTACGTTTCTTTTTACCGATGTTGTCTCTGAAATAGAGGGGAGAAAGAAAGCTCAAGACCTTGTTATGATGGGTTTTTATATGTCGCTTATAATGGTCCTCATAATTTATATCAGTCAAATACTTCCACCAGCGTCATTCTGGAAACAACAGAAGGCGTATAATATTATTCTTGGGTCAACTCCGAGAATCGTCCTGGCGTCCATGATAGCCTATCTGATCTCTCAAAACCACGACGTGTGGGCTTTTCACTGGTGGAAAGATAAGACTTCCGGCAAGTATCTCTGGATAAGGAACAATTTTTCCACAATCATTTCTCAACTAATTGATTCCGTACTGTTTATTGGAATAGCCTTTGGAGGAATATATCCCGCAAAAAGCATTGCAATAATGATCTTCAGCCAATATTTAATCAAGGTAGGAATAGCCATCCTTGACACTCCATTTTGTTACATATTAGTGAGGATTTATGGAAACTATAGAAAACAAGTACAGAAGGCATGATTATGAAGTACGAATACGATTCCCGGAATTTACCTGTCTCTGTCCAATGACTTCCCAACCCGACTTTGCTGAAATTATTATTAATTACGTGCCGGATGAACTTCTGGTTGAGCTTAAGTCACTGAAATTATATTTAAATTCATATCGTAATAAAGGAATCTTTCACGAAGAGGTTGTAAACCGGATCTTGAGTGATTTTACGGAGAAGGTTCATCCCAAAAAAGCTGAGATTACAGGAAATTTCAATGTAAGGGGTGGTTTATACACTACTGTTAAGGTTGTATATCCATAAGAAGGGGTCCCCCGCTCAAGTAATAAATGGGACCCATCAAGTCTTGCAAATTTATTTATGTATCCTGTTTCGACACAATTCTGGGTGTAATGAAAATTAACAGCTCTCTTTTCTCCGTAGTGATGCTTTTATATTTGAAAAGCCAACCAAGGACAGGTATTTTTGAAAGCCATGGTGTCCCACTTACTGTTTCCACTTGATTTGTTTTATAAATTCCACCGAGGACTAATGTTTCCCCATTCTCGACAACAATCTTTGATTCCACCCTACTCTTAACTATGGGAGGATTTTTATTATTTGTATCGGTTTTGTTCCAGTCTGCATAGTCATTTTTTACCTTAACTTCCATAGATATTTTCCCGGTCGGCGTTATAGTAGGCTTAACATCTAATTGTAACACTGCATCTTTGAATTGCACTGAATTCCCTTCACCGGGGTTAGTATATGGAATTTGTTCTCCTTGATTTATCTGCGCCCACACATTATCAAGGGTTGTTACCTTGGGAGATGAAATGATTTTCCCTTTACCAGTTGTTTCAAGGGCAGACAGCTGAGCGTCCAAAACCCACTTACCCGTTCCCATTAAGATGCCTAACGCAGGAGTAGCAATCCCGGTGACTGCGGGAAAATTTACCGCGATATTACTGCTTGTCAATCCGATATTGCCGGGGAGGGTGGTAGGCGTTCCGGCCGCGGCATTTCCAAACATTATCCCGAAATCCCTGTCATTCCAAGTACCCTGATGTCCCGCACCCCAGTTAATTCCCCGTTCTCTGGCAAAATTCGTTGAAGCTTCGACAATCTTTGCCTCTATGGAAATCTGTTGCAGTTTTCCTTCAGCCACATCTTTCTGCTGCTGTTCCTTCTCAGCATCTTTTAGTTTCTTCAGCGGCAATACCGTAATTACTGTTCCCGATTGTTTCTTCCCAAGGCCGTTTATTTCCAGGACTGTGTCCAGCGCCTGATCCCAGGGAACATCTTTCATGTGGATGGTAACTTTACCCTTTACATCCGGACCGGAAACGATATTGAATCCACTGTATACAGATATCGCCCTGAGTACACTCTTAATGTCGGCTTTTTGAAAACTGAGAAGGGATATCTTGCTGCCGGTGTATTTTACTATATTCCCAGTTCGTTTATTGTCTTTCTCTTTTTGTAGATCTTCTTTTTTAATCAGATCAAATATTTTCATTGTTGATGCCGATTTTTCCATCGAGACGGGTTCTTCATCTTTCTTTGCAACCTTCGAAGGCAGGGTAGAAACATCGAAATCAATAATGTAGCCACTAATATCTTCCCTGATCCTGTAAGGAACCATTTGCCCAAGCTTTATTTCGACATAAGACCATTTCTTACCGTTGATGATCTTCTGGACAGGAACGACATACCGGACATTATTCAACAGACCCACGCCCTGTCGTCCCTTTAGTCTGTCTGATACAAACGTATTGGCCAACTTTATTACAATAGAACGATCCGACTTTTTTTCGACATCAAAACCAGACACCTCCGAGAGGAGAAATGATACCCTCTCTTTACCTTTCATTTTCTCAAATGTAACCCCCTTCAAACAGCCGCCGGTATAGCTTGAGGCTCTGACTTCTTTCCCTTTGTCGGATGGTATAGTCTTGATGACAGTTTTATCTTTACCAGTAGCACAACCGAAAATAATCAATGAGATAATAAAATAAGGGATAAATATCACAAGTCTTTTCTTTTTCATGGCTTTTCCCCATCTGATTCAGTGTAAAGCTCCAATACAACCCGATTTATCTTAGCTTTCCCCATAGTATCCTCTTCTTTTTCTTCCACAATAACTTTATTGGCTAATATCCGGGTCACCCTGCCTTTGTTAAAACCAATGAGAGTGCCTTTTACAACAGGATAAAATTTCCCTGTGGGATCTTCTATCATGGCCACTTCCTTCCCCTGGCCCATTGTAATACCTACAAGCCTGAGTTGCTCAATACCGAATAATTCGAGCGGGGTCAGGGGGGTTACGTCTTTCTCTTTTTTGTACTTCTTTTTCCCCGTCTTCTCGATAGCTGGTTTAATAATTGGATTAAAGGGATCCGGCGCCCCCTCTATATCAAAGCTAAAGGGAGTACCATTTCCAGTTTTTGAGTTATCTCCATAAACAGGGCAAACCAACAGGAAAATCGTGAGAGACAGAAAAATCAAGGTGATAGTAATTCCCAACCAGTTATTTTCTACGTTTTTTATTTTTTTTACCTTCATGTTTCTTTTCCAAAAACATATACGTCTTTATAAGACAATTTACCGTGAGGAGATTCTTCTTGCCTTCCGCAACGCTCTTTCCCCCCTGGATTGAAATATTTTTTATGTTCACTATGCGAGGGAGATCTGCAACACTTACAAAAAAATGGGCAATATCGCGATAGCTACCCACAATGACAATTTTCACAGGTATCTCGGCATAAAAATCTCTGGAGACCGGAGACGCCGGCTGAAAAAGTAAAAAATCAAGCCCCGTTTTTATTCCTGCCTGAGAAACGGAGGTTAAGAGACCGGGAATTTCTTTTTGTTCAGGCAACCTGGCCAAAGCTAATTTCAGGTTTTCTCTCAATTCAGCTAATTCCTTTTTGTGTTTCTTTATCTGCCTGGCCACAAGCTCCTTCGCTTGAATCTGTTTTTGAAGGCTACTTAACCTCTCTTTCAGCCTGTCTTTATTATCCAATGTGGCTTGAAGAAAGAAGAAATAATAAAAATATCCGATCAGGAGAAACACAAAGAGAACCAGTATAACTTTGTACTTGTTGGGCATTCTCTTAATGTCTTCCGCTGTAATTGACATTTTTTAACCCTTCTTCAATGTACAGGATAATGAAAAGTCCATCAATTTAACGTTAGAATAATTTATCTGCTTAGATGAAACTAAATCCACCGATTTTATGTGCCTGGCCATTTTCAAATTTATCATAAAGAGGGCTATATCAGAATTACTCATAGACATACCTCTTAAACGCACAACAACATCTTTTTGTGAAACACTGGTAAGCCATATCTTACCCGCAGGGATACTTCTGGCAATTTCGTCTAGCAGGTAAATGGGGTCCATCCTGTTTTTTTCAAGGCTATTAATGATCGCAAGTTTCTTTATCATAATTGCCTTGTCTCTTTTGAATTTATTCACATCACCCGTTATCTTTGTCAGTATTGCCAATCTATTCTCTGAAAGTTTCACCTTCCTTTCGAGAGCATTAACGGTCATAGCCATATACACATGCAAAGAAGCTATCAAAATGAAAAATAACACAAAAGAGGCAGAAACAAGGATGATTTGCTTCCTAATGCCTTCTTTCTTTTTATGTTCCCAGTAAGGAAGAAGATTAATCTTTATCATCTATCCTCCTCAGGGCTAAACCAATCCCGATGGTTGCTGCGGGACCGATTTCTTCCAGATAGGCTTCATCGAAGACTTTGCTGTTACACACTACATTTCTAAAGGGATCGAACCTCTCCACTTCACAATGTAATCTCTCTGAAAGCATGTTAATCATACCTGGAAGTTTTGAACACCCGCCACTTATTAATATCTGTTTGATATACGGATCCATGAACGTAGAACTGAAATAATCAATTGATCGTTCAATTTCCGAGAAAATCGGTTCTGTATAACCAAGGATTTCTTTTTTGCCTATATTTTTTTTCCCTCCGCCTTCGATTTTTACTTTTTCAGCCTCTTCAAAAGAAACTTTCAATTTCTTCTGCAGGGCTTCAGTAATAGAATCGCCTCCCAATTGGAAACTCCTGGTAAAAACAGATTCCCCTCCCCTGACAATGTTGATATCTGTTGTGCTCGCTCCTATGTTTACCAATCCTATTATGTCCTCATCAGCAAAATCATAATTTTCTACATATGCTGTTTCCATGGCCAAAGTATCAACATCCATAATAACTACCTTACGACCCGCCGTTTCGATAGCGTTTATATAACTTTCTATAATATCTTTCTTCGCTGCTACAATCATAACGTCCATTTGATTAGGATTAAGGTCATTTTCACCAATGATGTGAAAATCAAAATTGATTTCGCTGACATCATCAAAAGGCATATAATTCTCTGCTTCATCGGTTAATAGCTCGCGCAGTTCTTCATCGTGCATCTGAGCAAAATTTGCCTTTTTTACGATAACAGAAGAACCCGAAAGAGCAGCAACAACGTTTTTCAAACGGCACTTGGAACTTTTAAAAAGCGTTCTGATTTTTTCTGCAAGTATCGTCTGATCTTGTAAAAGACCTTTCTCAATGACACCACGCGGAATTGGAATCTGCCCATACTTCTTGAGAACATACCCCTGGCGGCTATCTCCAATTTCCACTAATTTAATGAGACTCGAACCAACATCAAGGCCGACAACTTTCTTACTGTTGTCCGAAAACACACCACTTATTTCAAACATTGAATCTCCCTGTTTGATTCTCAGGAATCAAGAATAAATAAGTTATACGGATTGTGCCGTAATGTTGTTTGTTTTCAATGAGGTGTTGAAGCGCGCATGACAAGTTATGCAAGCTTTGACACAACACAGAAAACAAGCAAAAGGACAAGCAAGGTGTATGATTTATTTATTCTTGCTGACTTAATACTACGTTCCAAAATAAGTAACTGCTCAGGTTCGCGGTTTCTGTCAGTTTGTATACTTTTACACGTCAAGCAGGGCGCCATTTGCCAAACCTCAATATCTTCTTTCGCCAGGTTTTAATTACGCCCTAACCATGAACTGTAAACCTGACAACCTTAGCAGTTACTAATATTACTCGACAAATTTATAAATGATGTCTCCTTTTTTGACCATGCCAAGTTCGTTTCTTGCTATTTTTTCAATATATCTTAAATCATGTCTAAGTAAAGTAATCTTTTTTTTCAACATACTATTCTCTTTTACCATTCGTTCGTTTGTTGCCTTTATTGCAAAGAGCTTTCCCTTCAATGAAAAATAATCAACAAGCCCTTTATTTCCGAACAGTATAAGAAACCCCATAAACAAAATGACAATTATGAAATATCTACCAGCTTTCATGTAAAATTACACTCAGAAATCTGAGACCTTCAAAAAAATCGTTAAAGGTCTTAATGGGACATAAAAGTTTCTTTTTACTATTCTTTTACATTATAGCCACCCGCATGTAAAGAGATAAAACAACTTTCTCCATAAATAACAATTTACAAAGCCACGGTGGGAAGAAGTTGCTGGGGTTCACCTAAAATAAATTCCCCTCTTTCTATCCATTCCTTCAGGATGTTTGCGATTTCTCTTGCCCTGTAATAACTGGACAGTGGCGCTGTCGGAACCTTCTTACCGTTGAGTGTAATCATACCACTCCTCAGTTCCTTATAACTTACCTCTCCAAGGCTCTTTGCCACTCCACTAGGATAATCGACACTATAATCGAAAACTTGAGTATAAATATCATCGTCTTTAACCGCCGTATAACGAGCCATCTTCTCGTTAAGAATTGGTATGGGTATACCAACCCCAACATAAAGGGACACACCATACCCAAGGACACTCGCCCCAACAAGCCACCGGGAATTCATTTCTTTCAGATTTCCAATTGTTGCTATTGTACCAGCACCTTCTATTGGAACCCCGTTTTCTCTTCTTCGAACATGAGGGTTATGCTGCGTTCCGTTCCATGTCACATAACCCTGGGCGCCCCCAAGAAATATTTTTGTTCCAATACCAATTGTTTTATAGTAAGGATCGTTAAAAAGGGGACTCAGCCTGCCGGATGTGCAGTAAGTTGCGTTTGCCATCCGGGGTCTTAAGACTCCCATATATGTATAGATGATTTTATCTGACATATTAACGGCGCAATTATAATTTTGATAGGCATTCCTGGGATTGAAGAGGACAGCATCCGCCAAATCGTGAATTGTTATTTTTTTCTCGTATTTCCTGGCAGGATAGCAATCGGTACCGTAACCTTCAAGCCTTAGTCTTATTACTCTACCTGAAACGAGATCTTCTATAACATGCCCCCCGCCATAATTAAATTCACCTGGATAAACGCTGTTAAGGGGGTCTCCCTCCACGGTTTCAGCTGCCCCGATATAACAATCCACAGCTGCGATGCCGCCATAAGCAGGCACGTCATTGAGCCATACCCGTGATGCCTTTATTTTGGGAGAAGAATGACCAAAATTCAGGAAAGCGCCTGAGGAACACATGGGGCTGAAAGTCCCCGTCGTAACAACATCAATCTTCTTCGCCGCTTCGATTTCACCATCTTTTTCCACAACATCTATCATTTCCTCGGCCGTAACGACCACCGCTTTACCCTGCTTTATTTTTTCATTTATCTCATTATAGGTTTTGTTTACTTTAAATTTTTTCATCGCTTACCAATACCTGATAAAACTCGAGTAAAAAGCTAACAGATTTCACGACATAGCAATACACTAAAGAAAAGAATAAAACAAGATTCAATTTTAAAATTTCTGACGTGATGTGGCGCCCGCAAAAACCCCCTTCCCGTTTACAGAAAGAGGGTTTTTGCATTTAATCAATAACTCTGTTGATTTATGGGGGTTTTCGTTCAAGATCAAGCCTGCCTATGCGTTGCCTGCCTGTGCCGCCTGCACGGCAGACAGGTACGGACACACACAGACAGGCACGCAGACAGGTCATGTGAAAAAATAACGGTTCGACTGAGCTCACGCCGAAGGCTCGCCGAAGACCGCAGGCATATAGTTGATATTCCGAGGATTATTTTTTGAGCATAACGCAGAGATTGGGCGAAA
>Ga0164318_10002351_pt1 | contig 17497 bp, 18 predicted proteins | sample GuaBasSedimGuay9_FD_113734 | JGI IMG/M metagenome (GOLD analysis project Ga0164318, IMG submission 113734) | Subseafloor sediment microbial communities from Guaymas Basin, Gulf of California, Mexico - Guay9, Core 4571-4, 0-3 cm | ecosystem: Environmental > Aquatic > Marine > Hydrothermal vents...
AGGCCTTAAATTGTTATTTTTCATAATTTTCACATAATACATGATATATAATTGCTTATATTCTAAAGAGTTATCAATTAGACCTTTTTTAAAAAATGATAAAAATAGTTTTTAGAACGAACTCATTAATAATTGTTTATTAAAAACAACGGAAAACTCTGGTGTAAACTACTATATTAACGAATAAAACAGTAACTTAAGTATTAGCTAAAGTTTTCCCATTATTTTCCGTTACATTCATTGTAATGAAGCGAAAAAATAGACCTTTAGTAAGTTTAAATACAATTATTTATATTCTGCTTGTTGTGGTAAGTCTGTGGATTATTTATCTCATGATCTACGGCCATGGTGGTATTTTGGAGAGAAAGAAAATTGTAAATGAAATAACACTTTTACATAGAGAGATTAACAACCTGAAAAGTGAAAAATCCAGGTTTGAATGGGAAATAGAAAATCTAATATCGAATAAAGATTATCTAGCCGGGTTAGCACATGAAAATGGTTATAGAGAGGAAAATGAAACCATATTTAAGTTTTTAAAAAGAGACGGGGTAAAAGTATCAGACAAACTTCAAAATACATCAAGATAAAGAGCTCCCATAATTTATTAAAATAAAAATTCTATCATTTTTAAGTCCAGCAGTTAAAATTAGTGAAAATTTAGGTTAAAAAAATTATCAATTTATTTCTGAGATGTACAAAAATTATTGACGAAAGTATAAAATTTTGGTAGTATTAATAACACTAATAATAGGAGTAGTATTTATGAACAAAGTAAAGATAAATATTACAATTGATGAGGAACTTTACAATTGGTTGAATGAACAAAGGGATATGGTGCCTCTTTCCACATATATCAATTATCTTTTAACTGAGAGGAAAGAGGCAGAGGAACTGATTAAAAACTACAAACAGGATGAGAGTGGAGTAAGAAAGTTTATTGAAAAGACACTCGCCAGAATAAAAGGGGGTGATAAATTTCTGGAGATCCTTTCCAAGGAGTATCTTAGGGATGTATAGTATTAACGATTAAAGTTTTATTCATAAAAATTATGGTTTATCGTAGTTATATCTTTCTATTTAGTACAAGCGTTTTTTTGTTACTTTTAATAAAAGTATTTGAGTTTTAATAGAGATTATAAAATATTTATGAGTACTTAATTCAAATTTTTTATAGATATAAGACGAGGAGGCAAGCAAAATAAAGTTTTATCAAAACTAAAGGTTTATTTACCTATTATTTAATTTGGATATTAAATATTAGGCAATATGTTAATTTGTACTTTTTGTAAGTACAGAAAGATAGATAGATAGGTGTGCTTTCAATCATAATTTAAAGTAAGATTGCTTATTGTTTATATTAAAAAGAACTTTAGATAACTGAAGGGGGCGTAGAATGGGTATAAAGAATAAATTAAAAACAGGGGCTGTAAAAATTGGCGCTAAGACAGCTACGAAGTTGATGACAACTCTATCTGAAGAAAAATGGATGAAGCTTGTGCATCCATTGATTGCAAGGCAGAAGATGCCTGAAGCAGCTTTGATGATAGACCTTATGTTAAGAAGGCTTCATAGGGGATTTCCGACCCTGGCGAAAAATGTTAAGGAGAGATTTATCCAGAACTTTATAGTAAAGCCATATACAACCTATGGTCCAAGGAGAAAGGCTTTTTATGAGGAAAACGGTTATGAAGTACCATCCCTGCTTGTAATTAGTCCCTCAATGAGATGCAACCTACGATGCTATGGCTGTTATGCATGGAAATATAAAAAGAGTGATGATCTTGATATTGATGTGGTTCATAGGGTAATAAATGAAGCCAAAGAGATGGGCATCTTCTTCTTTGTAATCTCCGGTGGTGAACCGACTTTCTGGCCCCACCTTTTTGAGGTTTTGGAAACTCACAATGATGCAATTTTCCAGATATACACGAATGGTACATTAATTGATGAAAAGATGGCTGATAGATTTGCTGAAGTGGGGAATGCACTTCCGTGTATTAGTGTTGAAGGATTTGAGAAAGAAACGGATGAAAGAAGGGGAAAAGGCACCTTCCAGAAGATTAGTAATGCAATGGATCTTTTGCGGGAGAAAGGAGTAATCTTTGGATTCTCCGCGACTGCAACAAGATATAACAATGAATTAATTGTAAGCGATGAGTTTGTTGATTATTTTATAGAAAAGGGTATATATATTGGCTGGTATTTCAATTATATCCCAATAGGTAAGGATCCTGATCTTGATCTTATGCCAACTCCTGAGCAGAGAGATTACAGGAGAAAGAGAATAATTGAGCTTAGGGATAAGAAAAAAGCCGTATTGGCAGATTTCTGGAATGACGGGATTCTTACCAATGGTTGCCTTGCCGGTGGTTATGAGTATATGCATGTTATTTATAATGGTGATGTTGAACCCTGTGTTTTTGCACATTTTGCAGCGGATAATATAAAAGAAAAATCTCTAAAAGAAATAATTGAATCACCATTCTTTATGGCCTTTAGAAAGAGAAGACCCTACAATGAGAATCTATTAAGACCATGCACAATTATTGATAATCCTCATATACTCAGGGATGCTGTTAAGGAAGGGAATGCACATCCAACCCATGATGGTGCGGAAACAATAATAACAACTATAGCACCTAAGATAGATGAATACGCTAAAAAGTGGGGTGAAGTGGCTGACAGGGCATGGAAAGAAGAGTATGAAAACAAAACATACAAGGGACATCTTGATTTGGTTGAGGAAGTAATGAATCCTAAAGCAGCAAAGAAAAAAAAGAAGATTGAAGAGAAAATGGAAGTTGAGGTTAAATAGAATTAAAACTTTGAATTATGTTAAAGGCTGCCTTTAATGGCAGCCTTTTTATTTTAACAAGATAATAAATATGAGAGAATTGTAAATTTTTAAAAAATCATTTTATAGATGAGTTTAATATAAAAACCAGTTTTGCTCTATAGAATGAAGCGATGAGATTTTTATCATACAAGAGATTATAAATTTTTTACCTCAATGGATTCAAAAATGGATTCAAAGCTCAAAATAGTAGCACTCTAACTTTTTAGGTCGGAATCATAAATAAAAGGGAAGATTGTTTTGTTTTTAAAGTAATGATAGCTTGTATATTTTTTATTCTTTAGATCCCCTTTTAAATATTAAGGGGATTAATATTATACCGATATTTTAAAAAAACGGTGTGAGGAATATTATGGATGTTTGTGTGGGATGCCGACTGAAAAGAATGTTTTTTATCTTTTTGATGATGTTTATTCTTTTAATCCCACTTATGTATCAAAATATAGAAGCCGGTGAAAATGATCTTAATTTGATTGATATACCAAAAACATATACATCATACAGAGGCGATATGCATTTTGATTTTACAATGTATGATGGTGGTGGAGTTGTCGGTAGTGCAATTCTTTCAATATCAGATTTTGCATTTTTGGGGATCTATTTTGATATTGGGAATATAATAGGTAGTCAGGCCCTCGAATGGGATCAACCAGGTGTCATCGCTCGATTTCTGATTAGCGACGGAGTCGGTACAATCCCAAGAATAGCAATCGGTTATTCATATTTTATGAAAGGTGGAGTAAGTAAGATAAATGGGGTGCTGGTAAATGGTTTATATACAGTAGCTTCCCAGCAATATTTTTTGTTTGGAAATCAACAGACTGTTTTTTATGGATTAAGATATCCCATCATACCACTTGATTATTCGCGGCCTGAAAATACCTCCCTTTTTATTGGGACTGATATTATACTTAGCCCTCAATTCAGTATTAAAGGTGAAATTGAAAATTTCTATTTGAATCAAAAGCGATGGAACGAAGTTTATTATAACTTTGCTTTCAGTGTTAACATCGTGGATATGATTTCACTTTCGCTTGAATTTAAATATTCTCCCCAAATAGATAGATTTATAAGGCTGTTATCAATTGGTTATATCACACAATTTTAATTAATGGTCAGCTAAAATCAGGTGTCCAATCATATTGCAATTAAAAACAATATTTATTATACTTAATCAGAAATTTTGTAACTCAATTTGTAAAAATAGTTTTTAAGAGACCTATGTTTATCACTAATTTGTAAGTAGCTGTATCCATATTTAAAATAGAAAGGGCTGGGTTTTATAGGATGGAATTATTTAACAGATGCAAAAAATTGTTTGAAATAATAGATGAACATGCAGGAGATAGGGATAGAAGCAATACTATTGAGGCTGTTTTTATATTCAATCGAGATCTGCTGGATGGAAACTTTTTCTATATCACTGGCCTTTACCACGGTGTATTTGAGAATTGTGGCATTGTAATAGATAGAGAATGTAATTATAGAGTTTTAACTACAGCACTTGAAGAGGAAATTGTTAGCGAGAAATTCGACAATAAAAATATTTACATTTATAAAAATGATGGGGAAAGAAATCGTTCTATACATGAATCGTTGAAGGGATATAGAAGAGTAGGGATTGCATACAAGAATATTACCTATTCCTATTACACATGGTTAAAAGAAAGTTTTCCGAATATTCAATGGATTGATGTTTCCATCGCTTTTAAAAAGTTAAGAATGATTAAATCTAAGTTTGAAATAGCTGAAATCCAACATGCATGTGATATTGCGAGCAGAGTAGCGGATATGATTCCATCTTTCCTGAAAAAAGGGATGACAGAGCTTGAATTAGCAGCAAAAGTTGAGTATCATATGAAGCTAATTGGAGCTCAAGGTATAGCTTTTAATACAATATCTGCATTTGGTGAAAATAGTAGTAAACCTCATTACATTGGAGGAGATGTTAAATTAGAGGATCAGAGTGTGGTTCTGGTAGATTTTGGTGCTCAGTATCACGGTTACGTTTCAGATATAACCCAAACAATTTTAGTTGGTCAACCTCCGGCTGAGCTAATTGAAATATACAGGGTTGTTAGCCATGCTCAGCATATTGCATTTGAAATGATGCGTCCTGGGGTCAATGTACAAAATGTTGAAACAGAAGTAAGGAAATATATAGATAGTCATAAAAATTTTAAAGGTAGATTTATTCATAGTCTTGGGCACAGTATTGGAAGGGATGTTCATGATGATGGCTATCCGGGTGAAGAATGGGGTAGGTTGTTGCAGGCAGGAATGGTAATAACGGTGGAACCCGGGATATATATCCCGGGCAAATATGGTGTACGCCTTGAGGATGATGTTTTAATTGAAGAGAATGGATGTAAGGTATTAACTTCAGCAGATAAAGAGTTAATTATCCATGCCATACGATAAAAAAGACAGATTTTCAAGATACTTTACCCTGTTTTTACTATTCATTGAGATAGATGTATTTATCTGGGTTCTTTTTGAACTTGGCTACTCTTTTAGACCTCTGATTTATCAGGTAGGTAAAATAGTTATTGCCCTATTTTTGCTAGACGTATTAATAAAATTTATTGTGGAACCCTATCCTGTAACATACATCAGGAAGAATTGGTTTCAATGGACCGCTTTTTTTATTCTTATCTATTTTTATTTAAAATTCAGAGCTGTTCCGGTTACCGATAAATATATATTTATTTACTCAAGACTCTATCTAGGTTTTATAGAGGTTTTGCTTTTTACTAACTTTATTATGAGGTCTCAAGATATAAGGTCGATCTTTAGTTCATTTAGGGTTAACCCTGCTCAGTTAATAATCGTAAGTTTTGCATCCATAATTCTAGTTGGATCTTTTCTTTTGTACTTACCATATTCAACAGCAGAGGGTAAGGGCATAAGATACATTGATGCCCTGTTTACATCTACATCTGCAGTTTGTGTAACTGGATTAGTGGTTGTTGATACCGGATCTACCTTTTCTGTTATTGGGCAGTTATTCATTTTGTTCTTAATTCAAGCTGGCGGTCTTGGAATAATGACCATTGCTGCTTTTATTCAAGTATCGCTTGGGAGTCAGATGAGTCTATATGGTAGATTTTCAACGGCGGCTCTCTTAGACCAGTCAAATTTAAAAAATCTGTATACTATTATAAAATCAATTGTAGCTATAACCTTTGTAATGGAAACCATAGGAGTAATGATGTTTTATCCATATTTTCATAGTCTTTTTCATAATGATATTGGAAGAGCAATTTATTACTCAATCTTCCATTCGGTTTCTGCTTTCTGTAATGCAGGATTTTCACTGTTTAACAGTAGTTTTATGAATGATGTGGGGAATGTGTGGGTTAACTTTGTTCTCATGTTCTTAATTATAACTGGGGGCCTTGGTTTTACTGTTCTGCTGAATCTCTCAAAGAGGGTGGTATATGGACGAAAAGAGAGAATTACAGTACAAACCAGGCTTGTTTTAATTTCGACCTTAATCCTTATAATAACAGGTGCAGTACTGTTTTTTTTATTTGAAAAAAATAATATACTAAAGAATTATACTCCAATTGAAAAGTTTCTTGCTTCTATTTTTCAATCTGTGACAGCGAGAACGGCTGGCTTTAATACGGTTGATATAGGAAAACTTAGACCAGTAACTCTTTTTGCTATGAGTATTTTTATGTTTATTGGGGCTTCTCCTGGTTCAACAGGTGGAGGAATTAAAACAACTACTGTTTTTATTCTATTTTTATCCATTGTTACAATCCTTAGAGATCAAAGATTCAATACAATATTTAAAAGAAGAATTCCATACCAGGTTGTTAATAGATCTTTTGCCATTCTGGTGAGTGCCATTGTTCTTGTTATAAGTACAATTACCCTTCTCGGATTAACACAGGATTCACATTTTATTGGTCTATTTTTTGAATCCATCTCTGCATTTGGCACGGTTGGATTATCAACGGGGGTAACACCTCACCTTACAGACTTTGGGAAAATTGTTGTTATTATTACTATGTTCGCCGGGAGGATTGGACCTTTAACACTTGTTTTGGCAATTAGAAATGTTCAATCTACCAGACTTATTACTTATCCAGAGGAAAGAGTTATGGTAGGATAGGAGGTTTATTTAATGAAACAGTTTGCAGTTTTTGGGCTTGGAGTGTTTGGTGAATCGGTCGCTAAAAACCTTATGAAAGAAGGAATGGAAGTAATAGTTGTTGATACTGATGAGCGCAGGATTGAGACAATTAAGAATGATGTTACCGAAGCAGCTATTATGGATAGTACAAAAGAGGAAGCACTGCTTGCCATAGATATAAGCAGGGTGGATTGTGCAATTGTCTGCATAGGTGACAATATGGAAGCAAGCATTTTAACATCCCTGCTGTTGAAAAAGCTTGAAGTTCCAAAGATTATTGCCAGAGCAAACTCTGAAGCTCACAGACAGATTCTATCATTAATTGGTGTTGATGAAATAATATCTCCAGAAGAAGAGATGGGTTTGAGATTGGCAAGAAGATTAAGCTCGACTCATATTCTTCATCATCTCGATATTTCTGAAGAGCACACCATAGCAGAAGTGTTGATTAATGATAACTTTGTGGGTAAAACTTTGAGAGAATTGAACCTTAGATCAAGGTTCGGAGTTAATGTTGTTGGCATAAAGAAAAAGATACCTCATGTTACTGAAAATGGTGAGAATGTATTTATAGAGAAGTATGTTGATTTTCCTTCGCCTGACGATGTTTTTGAAGAGGGTGATGTTCTGGTAATGGTAGGAAGCGAGAGGGCAATTTCTGAGGTCGAAAAGTTTATAGAGAGAGGAGAATAACCCTTTAATTGCGATTGTAGGGCTTAAAATCAACTTATAAATTAAGCTTTTCAGGAGGAAAAATAATGAAACTATCATATAGCACAGTAATGAGAATTTATAGCACTTTTTCAATTTTATTCTTTCTTTTTGGGGCACTTGCTATTGTGTTTGGGGGTCAACCCTTAATAAAAACATATGAGTTAAATTTCCCGGGTATGTCTTCAACTATCTATGTGTTCAGAGTGGTCGTGATCGTTTTTTTTGGTGCTGGGTTTGTAATGAGTTCACTGTTCTTTGTGATATCAAGAAGGAGAGGGTTTGTAGCATATAAGAGAATAATAGATCGTATTTCAAGTGAAAGAAGCATGAGTTTTAATCTAAACATAAAGTTTCCAGAGTATGATGAATTTGGTAATCTTGGGAGATGGTTGAATAGATTCATTGAACAGCTTCGTGAGTTCGATAGAATAAAAGTTGAGAGGCTTAGAGCAGCCCAGCAAAAAATTACTTTTTTATCTGAATCAATAGATAAAGGGTTGGTAATAATAAACAATGAAATAAAAATATCTTATACGAACTCACATTTTAAAAAGTTATTAAATATAGGTGATAAAACAATAGTTGGCCTTCCATTAAGTAAGATCATTGAAAATGAAGACCTGATTAAAGCCCTTGAGAATCTCTCAAAAAATCCTAAAAATCAGGTTCTTGAAGACCTTAAGATTAAATCGGGTGATATGGTATATAAGACTAAGGTTACCATTGTACCAATTATCAGTAGTACTGTCGAGCTTATGGAAACCATGGTACTATTTGAATATATTCAAAAGCGGGTCCTTCAAATATAGTAATTTGTAAACCTAAAACCTTACATTACCGATTATCTTTATAGGCCTGTGGTTTTATTTATAAAAAAATGTAGGCCTCAGGCAAGCCTGTAATTAGTCAAGGCTCTATAGCTGGAAGGACATTCAAGGTTGGGGAAGTATGATGAATAAGCAGTCAGAATTTTTTATGACGACCTAAGGGTTTATTCGACTATTATTTAAAAATAGGATAGATTTCCTAACAGGATAGATTTTCAATGAAGAAAATAATTTTTTTGTTTGTAGTATTGTTTTTTATATTGAATCAGATTTTTCTAAGAGCCGATGATGCCTTCATTGGTTTCGGTGCTATAAAAGAGAGAAGTTGGGGTGGAATTGTAAGAGATTGGCCTTCGATTTTCAAAATGAGCGACGTTGTAAAGGTAAGGGGTCCTCGGGGAATGCTCGGAATAAGGCTATCGGATAATTTTCCAGAGGTTAAGGACAATACCGAACTATTACTCCATTTTGATCAGGTAAGTTTTGGAAGAATAATGGTTGATGGGAGTTCATATTCTCTTAAGTACTCAGATGTATATCCCTCTATCAATATCAAAGTAATGGGTGATGGAGCCTGTGCTTTTCAACATATTGGAAGCAGTATAGAGCTTACCCCAAGAGAAGTCGCACAGTTTTATCCCGGTAAGAAGCTTGGTAGTTTTACTTTAAGTTTTTATCTATACCCCACAATGCTATTCGATGGAGAAACTGTAATTAGCATGCTTGCTCCAAGCATTCGATTTGACAATCAACTTACCGGTTTTAAGCTCTACTTTAAAGATAATAGGTTAAAATGGAGTTTTTTAAATATATTCAACAATAGAACTGGTGGATTCAATGAAAATAATAGAGAAATTAGCATTGAGGAGGTCGATCCTTCGCCAATTTATGAATGGCATCATCACCTTCTTAGTTATAACGCTGATAGGGGAATAATGACGCTTTTTGTTGATGGCAAAATTAGTGCAATTAAATGGGTTACAGATAATGGCAAGGAGGATGGAACCATACTGGATGGAAGGTTGGATAACTCACTAACTGTACCTCTAATTATTGGAGGAAACTTTGTAGGTTATATGGATGAATTATTGTTATCAAGAGGAGCCAAAAATACTGATAAGGAAGTGAAAGATGGAAGATACAGAGAAAATGGTGAGATAGTTAGTGATGTTCTACAATTCAAAACAGGAGCTGTTAAAATTGCAAAAATCAAATGGGATAGTGTTGAAAAAAATGGGACAGCAGTTAGAGTTATGTATAGAATTTCTGATAACTATTTTCTTCCCGATGGGAATGTGCAGAAAAAAGAAACGAAAGATTTTCATAAAACTGATGCTGGCATGCGATTAAGAAATGAACCTGAGTGGAAAATGGCAAAAAATGGACATATCTTAGAGGATAAGGGTAGATATTTTCAATGGAAGGCTGTTTTATACGGAACAAATGGAATGTATACTCCAATTCTAAAGAGTTTGAATTTATACTATGAGGAAGATTTGCCTCCCTCTAAGCCAATTTTGTTAAGTGCAATTCCGGGGGATAGCAAGGTTAATCTGAAATGGGTTAGTAATAAAGAGGACGATATTGCTGGCTACAGAATATACTATGGGAATTATTCTCATAATTACTTTGGGAAAGGTTCAAACTTTGGTGATTCCCCTATAACTGTGGGAAATACTACATCCATAGAGCTTAAAAACCTAATAAATGAAAAGGTCTATTTTTTCAGTATTACAGCTCTGGATAAATCAGGACAGGAGAGTGGATTCAGTAAAGAAATGATAGCACGTCCTTCAAAAATTTATGAAGATCAGTAGACTAGATAACCTTTATCTCATAACTGAGGTCCAGCACATTTTTTAGCATAGCGCTAACTGGACAGTATCTATTTTGAGAAAGCTCGACAGCCTTTTTAAGTTTGTCCATCGGTAAATCTTTCCCTTTAAATTCATAAATTAGATGTATTTTATTAAAAACCTTTGGATGTTCTGTTGCTGCTTCTCCATCTGCTATAACCCTGAAACTATCAACTTTAACTCTCATTTTGTTTAAAATTGATATTACATCCATACCGGTACAGCCCGTCAATGATGCCAGAACAAGATTTTTGGGCCTTGGGCCTCTATCCTTTCCGCCAACGCTATCGTCTGCATCAAGTACTATATGATGTCCATTGACCTCCGAATCGAAAGCTAAATCTTCCATCCAAAATGTAGTAACGCGCATTTTTAATTATTCCTCCTGTAGATCGTCAAGATAATTTTTTTTGTTTTCAATCAGTCTTTCATTTATATATTCGATGTTCCCTGAAATTTCCCTTGAAATCCATTTTAATTGGCCATTGCTTATTATATTTTCTTCTGAGAAAAGATATATAAGAGCTTTTTCAGCTATACATGAGACCCTAAGGGCATTCATCATAATTGGATTTAGTTTTTCTCCTTTTACATACTTTTCAATAAAATGATTATAGAGTTCCGATTTTTGTATATCATATTTTATGTTTTTTAGCTCCTTTATTAAAGGGTTTATATTACCTGCATAGGCGAGTTCCCCCAGAGGTTTTAATATTAAAAAAGTATATTCTTTGCCTGGTAAATAATGATGTTTATCACATCTTGTAGAATAGTTTGGTATTTTTGGATCTGTAGAAATACCACTGTTTTGAACAATAATTAGGGGATCGAAATAAAGAGCAGGACACTCTACACCATCCACGAGATAATATCTGTAGGTGTAATAGGCATCTGTTATACAATCGGGATGTTCGCAGTACGCTGTAAGTGGGAATACATCTGTGGCATTTTGAACTATAAGTCGACACGTTCTGTTAAAAATGTCTTTTCTAAAATTTAAAATAAGCATTGGAAAAACAAAGTTTACATTATGCTTCTTTCTGTAGTTTTCAACAACATAAGCTAATCTTTCATCATAAAAACCTGCTTCATCAATAATCCATGTTCCAACTTCAGGATGTTGATCTATAACTTTTTCAAGATCAAAACTGCTGTTTATACTTGCAATATTCTCAATTTCTTTGTATCCACCTCTATAAACTATCGCATTTTTTGGAGCATCAGGGAACCTCTTCTCCTCCATTCTTGAGCGAATAAAGTAAACGATTCTTCTGTCAGAAGTACCGTCAGTTGTTAGTTCCCTAATTTTATCAGATTTTTTCAATGCTATCTGCGAATCTCGATATATTTTTGCTGCAAATTCAGTTTTTCCCGCACCCATTGGCCCAATTACAAGAATATTTCTACCTTTCTTTGTGAAATCAAAATGATTGACAGGATGATGAACCCTTACGGCAGGGAATCCCATACTTTTTAAAAAGCTAAATACCTCTTCTTTCTTCTCCATCAGGGCCAATTTATATCCTCTGATTAATATCATTTTAGAATTATATAATAAATATTTTAGTTATGTCCAGTCAATATGAATATGGTATATTTTTATGTTTAGCTCAGCCTGCGGATATTTACTAACAATATGTAGCGTTTAGACACATTTATAAAATACAACAGTGCAATAGTGACACACTTATGTGTGTATAAATGATACAGAATAAAAATCTATGTTTTTTACCTGATATAATGGATCGATACGCTATTTTATTGATATTTAATCAATTGCAAATGTTCATATTATTTTGAAATATGGGAATAGATATTGAAATGTTTAAATGGCATAGTATTTGCTTTTGAATTATTGAAAAAAATAATAAAAAATAATGAAAGGAGGTGTTGGATATGGATCTCATAAGATACGATCCTATTGATATTCTGGACAGAAGTTCAGAACTTTTTGATGCACTTTGGGATATTGACAGATGGTTTGAATTTCCCGAAATAAGATTCCTTGATAATCTTGGACTTTATGAAGGCGAATGGTCACCTGCACTGGATATGTTTGAAAGTGATGATGCTTACTTTGTAAAGGTAGATGTCCCTGGTATTGAGGCTAAAAACATTGAGATTAATGCAACTCCAGATGTGTTGACTATTAAGGGAGTAAGAAGAGAGGGAGAAGAAGAGGATAAGAGTAAGAAAAAAGGCAGAAAGTATGAAAGGGAGGAGAGGTTCTATGGTGAGTTCCATAGAACTGTGCCATTACCCGTACCGATCGATCCAGATCATGTAGATGCAAAACTGAAGGATGGTGTTCTTTACATAACACTTCCGAAGAAAGAAGAATTAAAACCGAAAAAAATCAATGTTAATGTTTCATAAGAAAGGAGGTGAGGGGAAATGGCAGAAAAAAACAAAGAAGTTGCAAAGAGAGGAACTACAGAAGTTTCCAGAAATGAGGAGATGAGAGAGAGATTCATAAGACCTAGAACCACCGTGCATGAATTAGATAATGCCGTTAAGATAATTATGGATCTTCCCGGTGTCAGTAAAGAAAACCTCGAAATCAGCTTCAATCGAGGTGAGCTTACCATTATTGGAAGACGTGAGGGTTGGGACAGAGAAAAGATGAAACCGGTATATGTAGAAAGATTTGATGGTGGATTCAAGAGGGTCTTTGCTATAGATGAAACATTAGATGCTGAAAAAATTGAGGCAAAGCTTAGTAATGGAGTTCTGGAAATTACAATTCCAAAGATAGAAGCACAGCAGCCTAAAAAGATAGAGATTAAAACAGCCTAAAGTATGAAACCTTATTGAAATACAGCCACCAGTAGGTGGCTGTTTTTTTTCTGATTCTTTAGTGAACTATTCAAAGATTTCTTGCCATATCTTTTTGCTTAATTTAGAATGTGTAAAATGAATTGTTATTTTTCTACTCTTGGATTTGTTTAATTTATAGTTGTGTTTTATTAATAATAGACAAATCAACTTGGAGCTAAAATAAAAACTATGTTTTGAGCATTGGCCATTTCAAGACTGAGCAGTGGTCTTCCCGTTTCAATGATAAATAGAAAACTGAAAGGTGTATTTAATGAAAAAAGATAATAGTAAGATCAAGAGAAGAAGAGAGATTTTCGGATTTATGATGTTTGATTTTGCCAATTCTTCATATACTACGGTTGTGATAACCGCTATTTTCAATGCCTACTTTGTTAGGGTGGTTGTAAATCAGATGAACAAGGGAGAGTTTTTATGGTCGATTGCTCTTTCAATTTCCTATGCTCTTGTTATCGTTTTATGTCCAATATTGGGTGCTCTCGCAGATTTTTCATCTTTGAAGAAAAGGTTTTTATTTGTTTCATATTGGATTTACTCCATCTATGACGGTTCTTCTGATTATTGTTGTAAATATTACTGCTTCGATTGGAGCATTTTTATTTGGTTTTATAGAGGATAAAATTGGTTCAAAAAATACGATTTTGATAACTCTGTTTATATGGATTGTTACTGTAACTTCAGCCTATTTTATTACAACAAAGAATCTATTCTGGGTTGTTGCTAACCTTGCTGGTATTTCTATGGGAGCAAGTCAATCGTTAGCGAGAGCTCTAGTTGGTCTTTTTTCTCCTAAAAGTAAATCAGCAGAGTTTTTTTGATTCTGGGGATTTTTTGGAAAACTATCGGCAATTATAGGTCTTCTATCGTTCGGAGCAATGTCCTATATTTTTTCGTCTAACAGAATAGCTATAGTTTCAACTATATTCTATTTTCTATTGGGCATTGTTATTTTACTCTTTGTTAATGAAAAGAGGGGAATAAAGGCCGCTATGGAGTATATGGAAAATTAGTTAACTTATTTTGAAAAACAATGTTACTGACTTAAAAAGTTTAATTTGAATGTTCTAATTTATTAAAAGTACGATTATATTCTATTTGTGCATTGTATTTGATAAATTGCATTATAAAACTTTTGATTATCATCACTAATTGTGATATTTTAGTATGACTTACAAAGTATTATAAAGAGGCTTAAAGCATGTTTTTTCCTTTAAAAGATGAGAATCCTACAAAGACATTTCCTTTCATGACCATTTTAATTATTGTTGCCAATGTAATATTATTTATTATCGAACTTTCAATGGGACAGAATAGAGGATATTTCGTTGCAAAATACGGTGTAATACCCTATGAAATAACCCATGCAGTAGATTTAAACCCAAAAGTTGCCCTTGGACCTTATATAAATCTTATAACTTCACTTTTTCTTCATGGATCATTCTGGCATATTCTTGGTAATATGTGGTTTTTATGGATTTTTGGAAACAATATCGAGGATATAGTAGGACATTTTAAGTTTTTATTGTTCTATATTCTTGGAGGGGTCGTTGCTTCGTTGCTTCAAATCCTTTTAACTGCTGATTCTACAATTCCAGTTATTGGTGCAAGCGGGGCCATATCAGCAATCCTCGGTGCGTATATGATAAAGTTTCCAAGAGCAAGGATTAAAACTCTTCTGTTTATTATTATTTTTGTTACTATAATCAATGTTCCTGCAGTAACTTTTATCGGGATATGGTTTGTTATTCAACTGCTTTCAAGCATTGGTGCTTCTATGAGTAATGTAGCATGGTATGCACATATAGGAGGTTTTCTATTTGGTCTTCTTACTATAAGATTATTTCAGAAGAAAGAAGGGTACAGAAAGTATAGAGTATATTAAAACTTTATACTTAAAGGTTTGGGTATTTTTTAGTTGATTATACGTTTTAAAGTATTCATAAGTTTATCAACTATGGTGTATTCTTTTTACTCAATACTTTTTCTGACACAGTTTCATATATGATTTTCTAATAAAATCTTTTTTACAGTGTCGAGGGCAGATTGTACAGCAGTTATCGGGTTAATTATATCATCGCAATAATTATCCTCTGAGACCTTTATACTAATTCCTTTCACCTGACCTTCTATTCTTCCAAGTCTTTTTAGTAGATTTCTCTTTAATTCCTCAGCCCTTATGGTTTTTCTGAGATTGTTATTTTTGATTTCTTGAACCTTTCCTTCAGGCAATGCTTCTACAATAGTCCTGGGTATTCCCGTTACTTTTGCTATAGCTTCGGCTGTTTTTTTATTATCTCCTGTTATCATTACCGTTTCAATCTCCATATCTTTTAGCTCTTTTATGGCCAGAACTGAGTCACATTTAATTGCATCGGCTACAGCTATGAAACCAACGATTTTTTTCTTCCTCTGTTATAATCATGATTGTTTTTGCTTCTTCCTCATGAATTTCAATGGAAGATATATATTTGCTAAGATCAAAACCCAACTCCGCTATATAGCACTGACTTCCAATGTGGATTGTTTTTCCATCAACATGGCTTTCTATACCTCTGCCTCTAATCGCCTTAAACCCTTTAGACTTGCCTACCTTAATCCCCTCTGTTTCTGCATGCTCTATTATTGCCCTTCCAGGGGGATGCTTAGAACCCAATTCTGCTGTTGCTGCAAGGTGTAATAGATATTCTTTCATTGAGTTGCCAACGGGTATCACATCTGTTACTTTTGGTTTTCTTTTATTTATAGTTCCTGTTTTATCAAAAACAATGGTTTTAACCTCACTTAAAGTTTGGATAGCTTCTCCTCGTTTTATCAATATACCATTAATCGCACCAATCCCAAATCCAACCATCAATGCTGTGGGTGTTGCAAGCCTTAATGCACATGGACAAGCAATTACAAGAACTGTAACACCTGCAAAGACAGCCGCAGTAAGCGTATCAAGCCCAGGATTTAACCATGGTAAAAAGGATGAAGCCCATAAAGTAACAGATGAGATAACCTTTAGTTGGTCTTCATCTGTTTTTTCAAAATTTGTGCACAAGAAATGCGGTGTATACTCTCTATATCGATTGCCATTTTACCCTCCTCTCTATAATAAAAGTACATGGCCATTAATCCAGGGGACTGTATCAATAATTATTAATTGCATTACAATTTTAGATATAAATAATTCCGTTAATTACAATTTTCAATCTTGTTATTTTATACCCCCATATAGTATAGTAATACCATAATTATATAAATACTAAGAGGTAATAACTTTTGAAAAAATTCTTGACTTAGCATAATAATATATTATCATATGAACATATGAACATATATTAACATATTATGATATGAGGTTTCTTTACGATGGAGAATAACAATGGAGAATGACATAGAAAATAAACCAGAAAATAATTTGAAATCGAAAGCTGAACATAGTACGCAGGCAATCCATGTAGATATTATTAAAAAGGTAAAGGATGTTATAGAATCCGAAGAAATATTATATGAACTTGCGGATTTTTTTAATGTACTTGGTGATACCACGCGAGTAAAAATATTGTGTGCTTTATCGGTTAATGAAATGTGCGTTTATGACCTGTCTTTTCTTCTGAACATGAGCCAATCTGCAGTATCGCATCAACTTAGAGTTCTTAAACAGGCCAGGCTTGTAAAACCACGGAAGGTAGGGAAAATGGTTTACTACTCCCTAGACGATGAGCATGTACAAATGATATTTAATCAGGGGCTATCACATGTTCGAGAAAGATGATAAAAGTATGTTTTTCGAATTTTAGGAATAGGTTTTAGATTAGGTATATATATATATATTGGATAATCATTTGAATTTATTTGATTAAAAAGTTTTATTTTCTATAATTGTATGTTCTAGGGGAAATTAAGTGGATGTATACAAATTAAAAAACCTGGATTGTGCTGATTGTGCAGTTGGCATTGAAAATCATATAAAAAAATTGGATGATGTTAAATTTGTTTCTGTTAATTTTGCTACTTCGAAACTTTATATTGATACTGATAATATTGAGAAGGTAAAAAAAGAGATAAAAAAGGTTGAGCGTGAGGTTGATGTTGAGATACTCGATAATGGAATAAAGGAAATTAATGGTAAAGGCGAAAGGAGTAAATCAAGTATAAAAAATAAATTTCAATTTTCATCGGTTCAAAAAAGAATGCTTTTGATTTTATCATTTTCTGCAATAATATATATAGTAGGTATAATATTAAAACCAAAGGTTCATAGTACATCATTAGAATA